>ERZ808262.46-NODE-46-length-105458-cov-10.026868_pt1 | contig 105458 bp, 74 predicted proteins | sample MGYA00520895_ERZ808262 | MGnify/ENA primary metagenome ERZ808262 (study PRJEB31516, sample SAMN03275588) | gut metagenome | biome: mammalia-associated habitat; material: feces | host: Papio cynocephalus | place: Kenya | collected 2012-08-02 ...
AAGCTCCCATATATCGTTGTCCTGCCCTCCTTACACAAACTTTATGCTACTCCCTCCGTCCCTTCGTTTTTCCACAGATTATTTGCTCTTTTACTTCTTTCGCCATAGTAAAAGGACCGCTTCCGCCTTTGGCGACAAACGGCCCTTGCCTTCGCTATTTCTTCTCCGAATCCTTCTTATCCTTTGTAAAGTCAAACACTCCACCGCTTGGCTCACTGTCATCCGGCTTAGGTTCCTGAGGATTTGGATTTTCTTCAGTGCTGTCCTTCTTCTCTTCTTCCTTTTGGGTGAAGAAATCTTCCGGATGGTCGAAGGGGGAATAGAACTGCCCTGCTCCCGTCCCTTGGTCGGCAGGGATAAAGCATCCTCTTGCCGCACTCTCTTCTCCATGGACATAGTTCGGATTACAGTAGGTCTGATAAATGGAGACCTTCCTGGCAGGAGGAAGGGTGGAAAGAACAATGTCCTGGCTCTCTTCGACGAGAGAATAACAGTTAATCAGAACAAAGACATTGAGAAGGAAAGCAAAGAAGAGAGAGACCATAGGAGTAATCCTCCTAATCAAAGGAACGAGGCTAGAATCAGTGACCCGGATAGTCGTCACTCCATATAGGCTAAGGCCATAGACGAGAGAATAAAGAAGGAAATAAGGCCAGTTCCTAGAGAAGAACTTCTTCCTTCTTAGGCTTGCCGTAGGCGCACCATAGCTCCCCCGGCAGAGGCTTCTCGCCTGGGCGGCGGAAATATTGTTGTCGATGTCAGGAAGGACAATCCCGGAAAGATAATGGTTGGAGAGGTTCCTGTCGATTCCGAAGAACAAAGCCGGAATAGGAAGGAAGAAGATAATGCCGATCCTGATGGAAAGAGGCTGGGAAAGAGAGGCCCTGTTCTGGTTGATGGCCAATGAAAGTTTCTGCCTATCACCATCAGCCATGGCATCCTTGATGTTCTGGAAGGCAACATTTGCGGCAGGGAAGGCATTGATCAAAGGGGTGGAAACCCTGTAAACAAGAAGATAGGAGGCTAAACCGATGCAGAAGGCGGAAAAGAAGGAAGAGATGACACCAAAGACTCCGCCACGGTTACTCTTAAAGAAGGCCTTATAGCCATCGGCAAAAGAGAACTTCGGATTGCCGATTCCGGATACCAGACAGCGGATCCGTTTTTCAATGGTATAAAACATCGGAAGAAGGAAATAGATAAGAAGAAGGGAAATCCTGAAACTATAAAGGGAGGAAAAAAGAATAAGACAGGCTAAAAAGGCAGGGAGAAGGAGAAGAAGGACGAGAGTAAATAGTTCTTTCTTCCTCGCCCGCTTGCGGCGCTTATTGATTCTTTCCCGGAAATCCTTATCCTGTTTTGTCTTTTTCATTCGTTATGATTTTTTCCTCCCGTTTTTCCTCCGCCTCTTCCTTTCGGATTTGGTCTGGTCGGATATCGACTTCAGCTTAAGGGCGATATCATCGGTCTGCTGATGGCTGATGGCGGAGACTTCATCCTTCTCGGCAAGCTTGATCGTCTTTTCCAAATCCTTATAGGGAAGAAACCAGGTGTTCTGTTCCTTCCTGGCTATGCCTTTTGGCGCATCTAGGGAATTATTGTAGACCACCACCGAGACAAACCTTCTGTCCGCGGAGGAACAGGAACATGCCTTTTCCAGTTTTTCGCATTTCCTTTTCAATGCCGGAAGAGGATTGACAATCTGTGCATTGCTTCCGTCCTCCTTCTTCAGGAAGAGATAGGGGTCCTTCACGTTCCCATAGAGGGCACCGAATCCAACCAAGGTCTCAATAATATAGATGTACCGGTTACCGAAAAGAATATGTCCGAAAGAGGTAGGCTCCGCATCATTTAAAAGAGTGACCTTTACGTCATGGAGCAAAAGAAAATCTTTTTCGTCAGCGAGATAGTTCAGCGTCTTTCCGACTTTGGCATTGAGCCGTTTCTTTTCCATTCTTGTCCGCAGAAGAAGACGGAGAAGGAGAAAGAGAGAGACGGAAAAGAGAAGAAAGGCCAGGATAAGAACAATCCAGCCAGCCATAAGCCTACTCCTTAATGCAGTCTAAGGCGACTTCCCTCCTGCGAGTGAAGGACTTGACCCGCTGTTCGCTCGTCGTCTCCTGATGGGAGACAAGGGAATCGGAAATCGTCACGATGGCAAGGGCTTCCTTTTTCAGCTGGGCAGCAGTGGAGAAAAGGGCATAGGCTTCCCTTTCCACGGCTAAAATCCCCCTATCAGCCCATTTCTGCCAGTCATTGTCGTTATAGAAGTTGTCCGAAGAAAGAATCTGTCCGACATGGTAAGGATAGCGATGTTCCTTACAGGAATTAACCGCCTGTTCTAAAACAGGATACGAGGAAATGGCGGAATAGGTGCCTTCTAGTCCATACTGCTTAGCCCAGGACGAGTTCGTACTTGCCCCTTGGGCAATGACGATATCGAAAAGATTCAAGTCTTTGACCGTGGAGCCTGCCGTCCCAATCCGGATAATCCGGTCAACGCCATAATTCTTATAAAGTTCATAAGAATAGATGCCGATAGAAGGCCTGCCCCTTCCAGATCCCATTACGGAAACCTTCTTTCCTTTGTAGGTGCCCGTGTAGGCATACCTGTTGCGGACAGTATTGACAAGCTTAGCGTCCTGAAGATACGTCTCGGCGATAAACTTGGCACGGAGAGGATCGCCGGGCCTTAATACCGTCTTGGCAAAATCGCCTAAATTTGCTTCATTGTGTGGAGTAGACATTCTTTTTCTCCTTTTTTGATAAAAGCCGGTGAAACCGGCGAAAACTACCTTAATGCATTATGAAGAACCTGAGAGAACTCATCACTCGTCACCCGGTCCATGACCCCATTATGGGCAATGCCAATCCGTCCGGTCTCTTCCGAAACGATGATCGTTACCGAGTCGGTGACTTCCTGGGAAATGCCAAGGGCAGCCCGGTGGCGGGCTCCGAACTTTCCGGCAATGATCTTGGTCGACGGAGGATAATAGACCGCCGCGGCAATAATCTTGTCTCCCCGGATGATGATGGCACCGTCATGAAGGCGGGTTCCCTCATAGAAGATGGTCTCGATGATTTCCGGGGTGACCGGACAGTTGATGATGGTTCCGTTCTTCCTGTACTCGTTCCTTGGCGTCTTCCGTTCGAACGTGATTAGGGCGCCTGTCTTATTCTGGCTTAGCCAGCGGACAGCCTCCGTCACGTTCTTCAGTGTCTCCTCATCGGTGTCGGAGATAGCGACGTTTGCTGACTGCTTTTTCAACGGACGGAGAATGTACTGCCGGATGATCCCAGTATTCAGAACCAAAGCGACCGAGGAAACCGAAATCAGGGAGAGAAGGAGAATAGATAGGATGTTTTCCCTGCCTAAAAAGAGGGTGGAGGCGGCAAAAGACAAATCAGCGAGAAGAAAGAAGAGGATAGCCTGGATACGCCGGATTTTTATGGCGATGAAAAAAGTCCAGAAGAAAAGAATGGCCCTTCCTAGAACATAGCCGATTATCCCAGAAATATTTTTAAGGACAGTGATGTTCTGCCTAAGAAACATAAAGTTCATGAATAATACCTGCTTCGTTATTAGTATATCCAAGAAAGGAAGATAAAGAAAGAGAAAGCAGGGCGGATTTTCCCTTATTTCCGCCTAAGAAATTCAAATACCGAAGAGGGGATGGGCCAGAAGCAGGAAAGGGAAAGGGTGACAAAAGAAGGGTGGGGGAAAGAAGGAGGGAAATCCGGATCCACAGCCTGGCAGATCATCCCTGCCTTGGCGGCAAAGGCACTTTTCAGGCCAGAGAGAGAATCTTCAAAGACCAGACAGGAAGAAGGGGCAAGAGATAGTCTCTTCCTTGCCACCTGATATATTTCCGGGTCCGGTTTCCCTTTTTGAAAACTTCCATCATCATAAATCCTGTTATTTTCCTCAAAATACCGGGAAAGAGGAAACATTTTCTTATACCATTCCCTGTTTGTCTTTTCAGAGGAAGTGGCAATGGCACGAGGAATGTTGTTCGTCTTTAAGAAATCCAGGAAGGAAACTAGCCCTGGTGCGAGATGAAGCAAAGAAGGATTCGCCCTTGCCCTTTTCCGATACCTTTTTTCTTTCTCCCCGGAAATGAAGTCCGCCTCCTCTTTAGAAAGAGAAAAAGAGGAAAGGTAGGAAAGAATCCGCTCGTTGCTCCGCCCCTGGATATTCTTATCGACCTCCTGTTTTGACAGATGCCGGTGGAAATACTTCTCCCCTATTGCCATCCAGGCCTTTTCATGGAAAAGGGAATCAAAGAACATGGTTCCGTTGAAATCGAAAATCACACCTTTCATTTCTTCTCCTCCTTTTTCAGGGGAAAACAGGCATCATAGGTTTTCTTTAAATCCTGATAGGTCACATGGGTATAGATGGAAGTCGTCCGGACGGACTCATGCCCAAGCAGTTCCTGGATAATCCGCAGATCCGCCCCGTTATTCAAAAGTTCCGTGGCAAAGGAATGGCGAAGCCTATGGGGATGGACCTTAAGGGAGAAACCTGCTTTTTTTGCCGCTTCTCCGACAAGATATTCAAGTCCCCGTTCGGTCAGTCTCTCTCCACGGCAGGAAAGGAAAAGATAGCCTTCGTCCTTCTTGTTCTTTAAAAGACTAGGACGCAGGTTCTTCCTATAAGACTTAACCGCCTGATCGGCATGGCTAGAGAAAGGGACCCTTCTGTCCTTGTTTCCCTTTCCGCTGATTTTCCTCCTTTTCGAGGAAAAATCCCTGTCCTGCCTTTTAAGGGAAATAATCTCTCCGGCACGCAGTCCGGAAGAGAAAAGAAGTTCAAGCAGGGCCTGGTCGCGCAAGGCTAAGAAATCCTTCCGCCTCCTATTGGAATCAAGAAAGTCATCGACTTCTTTTTCGGAGAGGAATTGAGGAAGCTTCTTTTTCTTTTTCGGTGTGGAAATCGTCTCAAAAGGATTATCCTTCCTTTGATGATAGACATGGAGATAGCGGTAAAAGTGTTTTAAGGCAGAGATTCTCCGCTTGATGGAACTAGGTTCCCTCTCCTTCCTGCGGAGAGACCTAAGATAGGTCTGGATAAGGCTGCGTGAGACAGAGGCCTTATCCTTTCCTTCCTCCTGAAGAAAGAGAAGAAACTCGGCGACATCCTCCCCGTAGCTTTCCCTTGTCTTCCTGGAATATCCCTTCAGCTTGGTCAGGTAGGAAAGAAATCCTTTGAACTGCTCGTCCTTTATCTGTTCAATCCGATTCATTTCTCCACAATAGTTTAACAGAACAAAAGAAAAGGAGAGAAGGGTAAACGCCCCAAATCCAAAGGCAAAGAAAAAGGGGCTTTGAACCCCTCTTTCCTGGTTTTGCCTAATTAAAAGGACTATTTTCCTTCTTTTGCTTCTTTGCCAGCGTCCTTGTCTTCGCCCTTGCCTGGGACGATGTAGCGGCACTTAGGATAGTTCGAACAGCCGATGAAGGTCTTCCCAAAGCGGCTCTTCTTCTCAATCAGATGTCCGGTATGGCAGCGCGGACAGAGAGGGGCATCGGCAGGGATTTCAACTTTCTTCTTTGCACCCCGCTCAACGACATTTCCCTTCCTATCTTCCCTGTAGTCGCATTTAGGATATCCAGAGCAACCAATGAACTTTCCGTATCTTCCTTTCCGGTAGATAAGCGGTTTCCCGCATTTCGGACAGACTCTTCCCTCCACAACCTGAGGCTGTTCCTTCTCGATATAGGTACACTTAGGATAGTTCGAGCAGCCGATGAATTCTCCGTACTTTCCTTTCCGGTAGACCAAAGGTGCCCCACACTCAGGGCAGACTCTTCCTTCCACAACCTTAGGCTGGATTTTCTCCCTGTTCTGCTTTGCGGCATCGAAGTACTTGGTGAATTCAGACCAGAAGTCGGTCAATAGCTTCAATCTGTCCGTCTTTCCTTCGGCAATGTTGTCTAAAGCAGTCTCCCTATTTGCCGTATAACTGACATCCCTGTATTTCGGGAAGTTGTGGACCAGGGCATCGACGGTAAGGTCTCCCTGCTCGGTCGGAACAAGGGATCCCTTAACCGACTTTGCATAGTCCCGTTCAAGAAGGGTAGAAATCGTCTTGGCGTAGGTGGAAGGACGGCCGATACCATTCTCCTGCCTGAGTTTGACGACCTTGCCTTCGTTATAGCGGCTAGGGGCCTTCGTGAAGTGCTGCTCCTTATCCCTCTTCCCCTCGGTGAAGACATCCCCTTCCTTAATGGTGGAAGGAATCTTGCTTTCGGCCTTCTTATCCTCCTCTTCGTTTTCGTTATAGATACGGGTATAGCCGTCAAAGAGGGTCTTGGTGTTGCTGCAGTTAAATCCGTAGCCATTTCCGTCAAGGGTAAGGGTGGTCAAAGAATCAATCTTGGCAGACCTTAGGGATGCGATGGCACGGTTATAAATCCTGAGATAAAGTTTGTACTCGTCTTCAGTCAGGATGGTATGCCTCTTTCCAGGAGTCAAGGAAAGATCGGTCGGACGGATGGCCTCATGGGCATCCTGGACGTTCTTGCTCGACTTCTGGACGTGGACATGGCCAAGATAATCCTTGCCGTAGTTCTTCTCGATCCTATCATGGGCAGATGCAACGAACTCATCCGCAAGACGGATGGAATCGGTACGCCTATAAGTGATTAAACCGGTTGCCTGGCCGTTGATCTCAACGCCTTCATAAAGGTGCTGGGCGATCGACTGGGTATGGCTCGTGGAAAAATGGTACCGGGTGAAGGCTTCCTGCTGCATCGTAGAAGTAATGAAAGGAGGACGTGGCTCCTTCTTGACCTTGGTCGTCTTTAGGGACTTGGCCGTGAACTCTTTCGGAAGGGAAGCGATAATCTTATCCACTTCCTCCTGGCTCTTGATGGAAACAGGTTTGCCTTGATAGGTGGCAAGAGAAGCCACGACAGAGGCTTTGTCCTTGTCAAAGAAGGTTCCGGTCAGTGTCCAGTACTCCTGCGGAACAAAGTCCTTGATTTCCTTTTCCCGGTCGACGATGAACTTTAGGACGACCGACTGGACACGGCCTCCGGAAGGAGACTTAATCTTCTTCTGAAGAAGATAGGAAAGGCGGAAGCCCCTAAGACGGTCGATGATACGGCGTGTCTCCTGGCTTTCGACTAGCGGCCTATTGATTGTCCGGGGGTTCTGCAAGGCACGGAGGATGGCAGGCTTAGTAATCTCGTGGAATTCCAGACGTTTCGTCGTCTCGACAGGAAGATTAAGAACCTGGGCAAGATGCCAGGAAATCGCCTCTCCCTCCCGGTCAGGATCGGTAGCCAGATAGACTTCGTCGGCCTTCTTGACATCTTCCTTTAAGGCCTTGACCGTCGCCCTCTTGTCGGCAGGAATGGTATAGGTCGGCTTAAACCCGTGTTCGACGTCGACACCAAGCCCCCTATGACCCGAGGAAGCCAAATCACGGATATGTCCTTTGGAGGCAACGACCTTATAATCCTTGCCAAGGAATTGTCCAATCGTCTTGCTTTTATGCGGCGACTCAACAATAATCAGTTTCATTTTTCTATGCCCCTGCTAATTTGCGTTCCTTATTATTATGAGAGGAGAGGGTTTTGTCAAGGATGGAAAATTCCTTAGCTATGCTAAGCTTTTTTCTTTTCCGGTGTCCGGTAGCAGTCTTTCAGCTGGTCGATAAGGTCCGTCGAAGAAAGAACAACGTCTGCCCCATCTTTAATAATAAGGTTAGTCAGATCATCCCCGGTCACATTGCAGGGGAGGGCAAGAATCTCCTTATTCCTTTCCAATCCTAGCCGGACAAGGCTCTTTGTCCCTGAACGGAGGGAAGAGCCTCCGCCGATAAAAATGACTTCGCTTAAAGAAGCCCTTAGGCGGTTACGGAACAGGAAGTTCTCTTTTTCCGGAGGAAGGGAAGAAGGATACTCGCTAAGGACAAGTCCCTTTCCGGACTTGCAGTACTCATAAATGTCCTTGTTTTTGTCCGGATAGCAAAAGTCGATACCGGAGCCGAGAACGGCTATGACACCGGCCCCTTTATCCCTTGCCGCCCGCCTGCAGGCTTCGTCAAGTCCAATGGCCCTTCCGGAGACAATCGTAACCGAATTCTTCCTTTTCTCTTCCCTTTCCTTGATTAATCGGTAGCAGGTGTCATGCTGGTAGATAGTCGGGTTTCTGGTTCCGACACAGGTAAGACGATAGCGTGAGGAAAGAAGAGACAGGTTTCCGTAATAGTATAGAACCCTAGGGGGATAGAGGCAGTGAGTAAAGTACTCAGGATAGTCCTCGTCTCCGATAATCAGGACCTTAGCCTTCCTGTCATAAAAGGCGCCCTCAATCTCTTCCTTACTCCTCGCCTCTTTCTTTTTCCTCTTCTCGTACCTTTTCTTCCAGTCACCTTTGCAGTTTTTTGACAGAGCCGTCCTGATGCTTCTTGCTTTAAAATCCATTTGTCCATCCTCTGCCTAATATGGGACGGGAAAAAGGAAAAAAACGGAAGAAATTAAAAGAGTTTCAATTGTTCGATGCCAAGGAACCTATCTTTGACCGGCTCAAAACTAAGGCGGTGGACCCCTTTAATATACCCATAGTCATGAATTGCCTGAATATGCTGCTTCGTTCCATATCCCTTATTCTTCTTAAACTGATAAAGGGGATAACGTTTATCCAGTTCTATCCTATAGTCATCCCGTGTAACCTTGGCAAGGATGGATGCGGCGGAAACCGCCAGGGAAGTCGAATCTCCCTTCGGAATGGAAAGAAAAGGAATATCGGTCGGAAGGTTCCTATAGTCCGTAATCAGAAAATCAGGCTTCTGTGTCTTGCATAAGTCTTCAAGGCACAGCCTCCTGCCCTGTCTGTCGGCTTCTAAGATATTCCTTTCATCGATCCTCTCGACAGGGATAAGCCGGACGGAATAGCATAGGGCTTGTTCCTTAATCAGCTTATAGGCCGTCCGTCTCTCTTTATCCGTCAGCTTCTTGCTGTCATTGACCAAAGGGCAGTCAAAGTCTTCCGGAAGAATCACGCCGGCACAGCTTAAAGGACCGGCAAGAGGACCTCTTCCGGCTTCATCAAAACCGGCGATATACTTTGCCTGGTGAATCCTTCTTTCCTGCCTGTCAAAGGCATGGCGGGGGGTTTCCAGGGAAGGAACGGTTTTCTCCTTAGTCATCGAGAGACCTTCTCCCTAGCCTTCCGACCTTAAATTCACTTAAAACGAGGCTTCTTGCCTTCCTGCTGTCCGGTTTCCCTTTTGAGAGAAGAAGATTTCTTGCCTTCGCAATCTCTTCATAGGTCTCCTCATGGGTTTCCTTAAAGGACACGCCATAGCGTGTATTAAGAGCGAAAGGATAATGTGCAGAAAGAAAATCAAGAAGATAGTCACTTAGAGGAACAAGAGGAAGAATGTCCTGCTTGACCGAGCCAAGAAGGGCAAGCTTGGCCCTTACTTCCTTATTCTCATAGTTCGGTTCAAGGATGCCCGGCGAATCAAAAATATAGACCTTGTCCGAAACATGAATCAGGCTTTCATCACGTGTCTTTCCTGGTCTATTCTCAACCGCTGCCTTCTTCTTTCCTGCCAAGGAATTAATAAAGGTAGACTTCCCGACATTTGGAATACCTAAGACCATAAAGCGTTTGCTGGGAAGAGGAAAACCTAGTTTCCGGTATTTTTCATCATTTTTGGTCTGAACCTTGGAAAGATAAGAGAGAAGCTCTTTCCCGGACTTAGGATTACGAAGATCACAGGAAAAAGGGACAATGCCTTTTTCCTTCCTTCTTTCCCTTTGCTTAGGAAAGAGGAAAGGATCGGCAAGGTCGGACTTTGAAAAGACAAACACCTTTACTTTGTTCCTCGTCCTCTGGTCAAGATAGTCCGGAAAGGAGGAAAAAGGGGCCCGGGCATCCCCGATTTCAATGACTCCATCGCAAAGTTGGAGCTTTTCCCGCCTAGCCCGAAGAGCCTTTTGCCTATGTCCAGGAAACCAATGAATGTCGTTGATGCTTGCCATAATTAAATTTCTCAGAAAATATTATAACTATATTCGTTGAAATTTGCATTTTTTGGCTTTACTTATAAAATTAATATGTTAAACTAAACAAGAAGGAAGTGCCTGTTTATTTTTAACAAGGTCAGGACCGAAAAGAGAGGATTAGTAAAATGAAGTTAAAAGAAAATCTACGTTATCTCCGCAAACGGGCTGGAAGGACTCAGGAACAGCTCGGCAAAAAAATGCATGTACACCAGTACAACATTTCCGACTACGAAATCGGACGTATCGAGCCGAACATCAAGACTTTGAGGAAATATTCCGAAATCTTCGATGTTTCCATCGATTATATCGTCGGAAACAAGCCGCATCGGAACAAACTTCGTGGTGATGGCGCTGCTAAGGAAATCCCTGCTGCTGTCGTTCTTCCCGAAGAAGAGAACAAGGAAGAAGAGAGCCAAGACAAAGAAGAAAAGTAGTTTCCTAAAACAATCATCCAATTAAAAATGTGACGATAAGGCAACCAATTCGGTTGCCTTTTTGCTGTGAAAAGAATAACCCCTGTTTTTTATCAAGGCTACACTACTTTGTATCATCCTCAAGAAAAAAAGGATGCCCGGAGTCAAAGGCATCCTTTTTCCGTTCCCTTGAAGAAGAAGGACAAGCTAAATTGTGAATGTAATTCCTAAATAGCCGCCCGGCTTTTCTCTTTCCTAATCTTTTTTTGGATATAACCACTAACCTCTTCCGGAGAAAGGTCAAGGGCTGCCGCCCTCTCACTTTTAAGAAGGGAAGAGAGACGGTCAAGCAGCATGCGATCAAAATCCGAAAACACTTTTTTGCTGGCCTTCCGTTCCTCCCGGTAAAGGACGAGGCTTTTGATTGCCCGGAGCCTTTCCTTGGAGTCCTTGGATTTGACGACATTTTCAAAATAGGTCTTCCGTTCCCGGGGATTCTTGAACCTCCTCGGTTCAAGATCCTCGTAAGAACAGGCAAGTTCCTTAACCTGTTTCTTCGACATGACTAGTCGAATCAAGGAAGAGGCAGAAGAAAGAGGGACATAAGAGCAATATCCCTTCGAGAATTCTTCCTCAAAGCAGGGACGGAGGGTGAGATAGTCTTCCCTTCCTTTGCCAAAGTCTTTCCCTTCAATCGACGAAACAACAAAAACCTTCCCGTTTTGATCAACGACCTTTTGTCCAATCGTAAACATCGTTTTCCCCCTTTGCCTAGGCTTAACGCCACAAGGACTCAGTTACATGGCAGGAGAAGATAAAAACAGCGTTTGCTCTTCCTGAACGCTTTCATTTTAACATTTCTCTTCTTTTTTCGTAAGCGAAAGAAGAAAGAATCTGTTTTTTCAGGCTGAAAACATTTAGACCTCCGTTGCGTAATTGATGAAATCACAGAGCATAGGCTATCCGTTAGCCCCCATGTTTCTCTTATTCTTTGACAAAACGAAAAAACACGGATTTCTCCGTGTCTCTTTTCAATGGCGGAGTGAGAGAGATTTGAACTCTCGCAGGGATTACTCCCTCTAAGTCCTTAGCAGGGACTCCTCTTAACCACTTGAGTATCACTCCAAATCGTAGCTAGATAATTATCTAATTTTCGTCATGGATAGTCAAGGAAAACAGAGCAGAAGCAGAAATCCCGTCCGCCAAAAGGATGGCGGACGGGATTAAGAAAAACTTAGAAAGATTTACTTCTTCTTATAAAAGGCGAGAGGATAGTTGGCACTGGTGGAATTGTCACCTTTACCTTGGAATTCCGGAGTGCCATAGTACATAGTACCAGAAATGTAGACACCGGTGGAAGAATTCCTGACAGAAAGAACACCCTGATTATAGGCGACTTTGAAGAGAGAGCCGGCATCCTTAGAAGCACTGACCACCGCATTGTAATGGTCACCGCTCTTAGCCGAGCTAAGGTACTTTCCATTGTCAGCATGGAAGTAGTAGGAGTCTGCTTCACTTCCGGCTTCCAAAGTCAGGACGGAACCTCCGTTAAGGGAGAGTGAAGAGAGCGTACCGTCTTCCGAAAGGTTAACTTCAACTGCCTTGAGATAGTAGGAATTATAGGTCTCGGCAGCTAATGCATAGGTCTTTCCACCATTGGAGAAGGTGAGCACGACTTCGTCGCTGGCTTTAAGGTCAGAGGCAGAAGATACCTTTGCATAGGAATCAGGAAGAACGACATTGATGGTGATATCCTTTTCAAAGAGAACCTTTGCGGCTTCGCTTCCTTTGGCGGGTTTAGTAATCTTGGCAGTGACCTTTGCGGTTCCTTCCGCCACAGGAGTGAGCTTAAGCCTAAGATCTGCATTTCCGGCCGTATCCGGCTCAGTGGTAGTCTTTTCGGCCCTAACGATGTTCTCATTCGAAGAAGTGAAGGAAACCATGCCCGGATAATCGGTTCCGACTAAGTTAGCAGAATCGGCATCAGAGACAGTATAGATATATTTCAGTTCCCGTGCATCAGTTCCAAGGACAAGATCGACACCAGTCTCAAAATAGTCGCCATCGGCAAATTTAATCCGGTTCTGCTTGATTTCGGAAACCGAAGTAATGAAGAACTTATTTGCACTCCATCCCCAGTCATAGCCGATGAAGAAGCCGGTGACAGAATAACGGCTTCCCTTTTCAAGAGTCGGAATAGAGGTATAGGCAACGTTCTTCGCATCGGAGGCTTCGGCACCATCTAAGCCAAGGACAAGGTTTTCGCGGCTATCGGTGGTAACGGTTGTTGTCCAGGTATAGAGCTTGATCTTATCAACCGTGGTCGGATTTGCAGAAGTATCGCTATCGTCCGGTTTTTCCTGGACAAAGCCATTGGCAATTTTCTTCGTGAGATCTTCAGCCTTCCTTGCAGGAACGGTCGGCTTATCCGTCGCTGTAGCATCGAAGACAAAGACCTGCTCGGCAGTTAGCTTATAGAAGGAAGTAATGCCTTTATAGACATTCAGGTCAGCAATGACCTCAACAAAGTCATTCGCCTTAAGGCTAGGAGCTACAGTTCCCTTCTTCGTTGTGTATTCAGCATAGATATTCCCGGTCTCATCGGAGAGAATAGCTCCTTCTTTGCTTACCGAGGTGACAACCGCTTTGACCCGGACCGCTTCCTTAGCAACGCTAAGCTGATTAATCTTCTTGACCTCATGGGCAGCAACAACCTTAACCGCGACTTCGACGGTCGTCTCACCGACAATCGCCTTAATCTTGACACTGCCTTCCTTGACGGCAGTAACTAATCCGCTTTCGGAAACCGTGGCAATAGTCGGATCTGCGCTCTCCCAGGTGACAGAGTTGACGTTCTTATCCGCATCGGCCTTAGAGAGGATATAGGTAGCGGAGAGCTGACGGGTATTTCCGACGTCGACAGTCAAAGCAGAGGCGGAAGTACGGACGATGGTCTTAGGAGGAACGGTCTCTTCGACTTTCGTCATAAAGAACTGAGCATAGTAATTCGATTTGCTTCCGATCCAGATGCCTTCGACAGCATAATAGTTGCCGATTGTAATATCAAAGTCAGAATCATTGCTCGGTTCAAGCAGAATAGATGAGCCATCAAGATTAAAGCAGGTATACTTACCATCCTTGCTGGCCGTTGCAGACCACTTATAAGTCTTCCTATAGTCCTTGCTCTTAGAACCGTCATCGTTTGCCTTGGCAAGACTATCGGCCCTAGAGGCAGTAAGCTCAGTCGGTTCCTTTCCAAACGGAGTCGTCACCTTATAGCCGACTTTGACGATTGTAATGGTTCCGCTAAACTCAAGGACCTTTGCATAGGCAACAACTTTTCCGGTTACCTTGACGACGTCTCCGACATTGTAGTCGGTAGAAGTATAGACTTCAATCGCCGCCGTTTCATCGGCGATGATGAAGAATTTCGAAGCTTTGGCAATGATTTCGCCCCGGACAGTGACATCACCACTAGTCGCCTTAGTTATTGTGTTAATATTCACAGGCTGAGAAACAGTCGTGGCGACCTTAATGGAAATACTTGCGCCTTCCTTAGCGTTGGACTTTAAGACAGCCTTGATGACGACATTTCCTTCCTTGACACCAGTGACGACACCGTCTTTGATGGTGGCAATGGTGGTATCGGAGGAAGTCCAGTCATAATCAGTAACCTTAGTGGAGTTCTTTTCGGAGTCGACGGCAATCTTCCTCTCCTGCTTGACCCCGACTTCGGTATCCTCCGGGACAAGTCCGGTCTTGTTTCCGACATAGAAAGAGACGCTATCCCTCTTCCCTCCGCCGCTAACGGTGATGGTCACTTCACCGACACCGATGGGGAAGACGCCAAGACCGACGACAGAGGCCACCTTTGTATTGGAGGAAGTGACCTTGATATCCTTGGAATTGACTAATGCAGTGGCATTCTTTCCCTCGTCAACAGAAAGATCGAGTCGGATATCATCGTCTCCGGCATAAACAAATCCTTGGAAGGCATCCTTATTGGCAATCTGGAGCTTATCGAGCTTAAGCTCTTCCTTATCGGCAGACGGAGTCTCCGTTGTGCCAGAAGTAGAAGGATTCGTCTTGCAGGCGGCAAGCGAAATCGAGGCAGCTAAAGTAAGAAGACTTACTAGGAATTTCTTTTTCATAATTAACCTCCCTTTCATGTGCGTTATCTGAAAAAGTTTAGAAACATCTACTGATGGAACACATCATCGTTGATGTCTTTGAGGAGGTGCTCATAATCCTTCTTCTTCCAAAAACCAAGGAGAGCAAGGACAATTCCGAGAGAAAGAAGGACGGCAGCAAAAGCGAAGCAGACCCTGGAAACGGAGAATTCCGGACAGGTGACGACAAGCTTGAAGTTCTGTGCAGGCTTACGGGCGAGAAGGAAGAAGACAATGGCTAGAATAAGGAGAATCGATCCGACGGAAGCAAACGACCTTCCGTAGGCAAACTGATTCCGTCCGACCTGGATTTCGGCATGGCTTGCGGCAGAGAGGGTCTTGATTTCCTTCTTATCCAGATGGCGGTGGATGAGGTGTCCGCAGCGCGGACAGACATACTGAATTTCAGTCTTCTCGTCGGTCTTATCGGAGAGGGAGAGGGAAGAACGCGTTCTTTCCCTCTTTCCTTCGTCGATTCTCTTTCCGCAGTGGGCACAGTACATCTTAGCTGACCTCCACAAGGTCTTTGGCGTTACGGCAGACAACCTGATAGGAAATTTTATTGGAAGACTGATGGTAGGAATAGATTCCTTTGGCCTTGAACTTCTTGCCGACAAAGTCATCCACCTTATCATAGGTGGATTCAGCGGAATTCTTGTAGACAAAGGGAAGGTAGACAGAATAGGAAAGAGCAGTACCGGTAAGATTCGAGACATAGAGAGTGATATCTCCGCTGTCTCCTTTATATCCGCCGGTAACCTGTACCTCATCTTCGACATCGACTAAGGAGTAAAGGTACTCACAGCTTCCCTTCTTCCTGTCGTCTTCGATCTGATTGGTCGACTTTTCAAAAACATAAGGATAATGCTCGATATCGCTCGGATCATTATTGTCCTCGGCTTTGATGATAACCTTGGCATCATCCTCGCTTTTGGAAATGACAGGGAAGCTTCCGCCAGAGCACTGGAAACCGAAGGTGTCGCTGTCGGTGGCAACGCCACAGACCTGAAGATAGGCACCGGTGGTCGTATACTTGCTTGAAATGGCATTCCTTCCGGTAAAGAAGTTGATTCCGGCGTATTCGCCATAATCGTAACGTCCGCCGTCTTCCTTGGAGAAGTATTCAGTCAAATACAAAGTGTTGTTTGCATATCCGGTGACGGTGGCGGTGAACCGGACGTTCTTTCCGGCAAAGGAATTCTCCCGGCTTGGATCTTTCAGACAGGCTTCGATTTCCTTCTTGATGTCAAGAAGGGAAACGTCTTCGTAGGCTCCGTAGTTGAAGAGAGGGTCATCCTCGCCGGAGAAGAGATTCAGTTTCAGCTTGCGGGCCTGGCTTTCGGCATCGTAAAACACCTTGGAAATTTCGCTGCCTAAATCGGCAACGTTTTTGACGTTCGACCAGCCTTCCTGAACAAGGAGAAGGTTAAGCCTCTCCCTCTCTTCAATCGAAGCATTCTTCTTCGTGGTATTGATCCAGACGCAGCAGACATACCGGCTGCCGGTCGAGTCAACCTGGGGGGCGCCGTCGGTCAGAGAGTCAGAAGAAATGACGATTGTGCCATCTTTATTTGCTTTAGTAAGTTTTTCCTTCGTGAAGTTGCTTGCCCCCTTACCATAAGGCTGGATCTTTCCGGTGGATTCAGGGGTATCGATGCCAAAGAACCGTGCCTTGATGGTCGTCTTCTTGTCCTGAAGATAGAAATGGGCAGTATCTCCGTCGATGGCCGTCTTCAAGGTAACCTGCTCGATTCCGTCGGTCAGGAAAGACTTTCCCTGATATTCACGCCTTAAAGGGACTTCGGCCGCATAGTCGACTTTCGGCACATCGACCTCGCCGGACGAACCGGAAGCCACTGGTCCTTTCTTGCAGGAGACAAGAGGATTAAGAAGGAAGGGAAGGAGAATCAATAAGAATCTTTTCTTCATAACTACCTCGCTAATCTAGCCTGGTTCTCGGCATCTTCAAAAGCCTTTTCGACAGTTTTCTTGCCAGATAAGGCCTGAACCATAAGTCCACCGACTTCGTCACGGATCTTAGCCGATCCCTTAAAGGAGGGGGTAGTCAGATAATGGCCGGAAATTTTGTCCTTGATGACTTTCTGCACTTCCCCAAGTGTCTCACCCTCTTCACAGTAAGTCTGATATTCTTCCGTCTCATAGCAGGAAGTACGGACAGGGGAATACCCCTGGGAAGAATAAAGGGCCAAAGAAAGATTGACATCGGTGGAAGTAAGATACTTAAGGAACTTCCATGCATACTTGACCTTCCTTCCGTCTTTGTCATCCTTTGTCTTAAGAAGGGTAAGAGTAATGCCCTGGGTGATATAGAGAGGATTGTCATTGGCGTAAGGGGCTCTTGCGACACCGACAGTGAAGCCGTCTCCGGCCGGGATGTTATAGCCTGAGCCACCAGAAGATCCAATATCAAAGAGAACCTCTCCGGTCTTAAACAAATCAGAACCGTACTTGTTCTCATTCGTCCCTTTGGTCCGGAACACGCCTTTATCATAGTCGTCCTTAAGGTCACTCACCCTCTTCTTAGCCTGTTCGTTGTTGAAATCAACGCTTCCTTTTCCGTCGTTGATTGAAGTGAAGGGAATATTTCTCTGGTAGCACTGGGTGATGAAGAAATTGTCGTCGGAATCGTAGTAGAAGGGATACTTCAGAGAATCACCGGCCTTGTCTTGATAGGTACCTTTCTTTATGTTCTCGGCGATATACCGGCAGAAATCCCTAAAGCTGTCATAGGTAAGATTATCCCTGAAGGAACTAAGCTGGTCGGTGTCCCTGTTAAGGTTCTCATCCTTGTTGTACTGGTTAAGCAGATTTGCAGTGAGTTCCTTGTTGTAGAAAAGAACTTCCGTCGACTTAAGCAGAGGAAGGGAGTACCTTCCCTCACGGATATAGTGCTTTCCTTCGTCATAGAAGGCAGGGACAAAGTCACTTGCCTCACCATCGCCGATATAGTCTTCCTTGCCAAACCCAATCTGAGAATCAGAAGCAAGAGAAGACCTATCGACGACATACTGTCCAGGAGTGCTCTCAGCGGCAAGGTAATCGGCGACATGGTCAGGGTAGGCAACGGCGATAGTCGGAAAGTCGCCAGTCGCAAACCCTTTTACGATTTTATTATGGATATCATCATAGTTGCCCTGATAGGAACCCTTGATGGTAACATCCACACCTTCGTGTTCCTTAACCAATTCGGAAAATTGATTGGCTGCTTTCTGGAAGGCTTCATCCAAACCGGAACCGGAAGTGTGCCACCTATCAATAGTGATTGAAGAAGAGTTATCTTTCTTGCCGCAGGAAACCATCGTACCCAAAAGGATGGGAAGAAGGGCAAGAACCTTGATTTTCTGTTTCATCGTTTATTCTCCTTTCAGGCTGTCTGACGCCGCTCTACTTTGCGGCAAGTAAGCAGGCATTATAGGCATCATCAAACAGTCCGCTAAGATAGGTCTGATAATCAGTTCCTTCTTTATCGGAATTAAGGGCATTAGTGAGAATACCGGAAACCTGGGTACGGGCAGTAGAGGAACCAAGGAAGGCAGGGGAGACAAACAGGGCATTCCTGACCTTTTCGCTAGTGGAGTAGGTCCTGTTACGGGCTAAGAGCCTATCAATGGTCTTTTCATCCTTGCCGCGGGTAGAAGCGGCTTCCTGATATTCTTCGGATTCGACGGCAGACTTGCGGATAGACCTGTAGCCGGAGTTGACTGCCCAGTCAAGAGAGTTTTCCTTGTTGGTGATGGTCTTGTATAAGAGCCAGGAAGCTAACTTGCGGTTTTCATCATCATGGTCAAGGATGGTAAGAGAAGGTCCCTGGTTGATAATGGCAAGGTCTTTGCCTTCGGCATGCGGGATAGGGGCAACACCGATGTCCATCGGATTAGAAGAAGAGAACTGATACTTATAACCGCCGGTGGAACCGACCGAGAAGAGGACGTTCTGCGTGTTGAAGTAAGCATTCGTATAGTTGCCTTCAGCCAAGCCCTTAGTGATCAGGTAACCTTTTTCCTTGTATTCATGGAACTTGGTCAATAAGTTCATCCTCTTTGTCTTGTTCTCGCCTTCGCCGAAATCGAACTTCGGCTTTCCGTCAGAACCGATAGAGGTGTAACCGATACCGTACTGCTTAGCCAGAGTGATGAAGAGGTTATCGTCGGAATCATAGGCGAAAACAGCGTGGAATTTATCGTTACTCTTCAAGATCTTCCTATCATCCGGAAGCCCTGAATTGTACTTAATGATGGCAGGGCTGAGTTTGCCAAAGAGTTCTTCCCAGGTCAGATTGTTCAGATACTCTTCGGAAAGAGGATTTCCGCCGTTGATGGAACTATCGACAGAGGAAAGGTCAAGTCCGACAAGGACGCCCTTGTTGTAGTACCTCGCCTCGGTGGATTTGCAGTAAGGAACGGAATAGGTTCCTTCAATCGAATATTCCTTTCCTTCGTTGATGAAGGCAGAATAAATATCGCTCTTGTCCTCTTCAGTCCAGCCGTAGGTTTCATTGTTGATATAGGGATCAAGGTTGACCGCCTTGCCGTAGTTGATGTACTCGGCAACATGGTCAGGATAGCACTGGACCCTATCCGGATAATCGCCGGTGGAGAGCTTCGTGACGACGGCATCCTTCAGCTCGTTATATCCCCTGCCGGTCTGAATGGTGTTGGTGACCGTGACATTCGGCTCAAGCTTCCTGAATTCATCGATGTAGCTCTGAAGCTGGGCCTGGTTATTCTGTCCGGTGATGGACCAAAGTTCAATGGTCGTCTTCTCCTTAATCTGCGGAACATATCCAGTAGCGCTGGAATCGGGGGTAGAAGGAGCAGAGGCAGAGTCATTATCGGAAGTCTTACCGCAGCCGACTAACAGTAAGGGAAGAAGTAACAGAACAGAAAGTTTCTTTTTCATCAGATCAATCCTCCTTTGTTTTCTATGACTAAGTTGATCTTGAAATCGGATTTAGCCTTTGATACCGGCCCGGCCGACGCCGCGCCTGATGTATTTCCGGAAGATGACAAAGAGAAGGAAGAGCGGAACCGTAACGAACACCGTAGCCGCCATCTGATAGCCATAGCTTGTCCTTCCGGTGTCGACATCGGTGAAGGCGGAACCGCGAAGACCGTTGGAGATAAGACGATAGTCGGCCTTCGAAGTGACAAGGTTTGGCCAGACATAGGAGTTCCAGGTGCCCCTGAATTTCAGAATGGTGATGGAGATGATGGTCGGAAGGGCCAAAGGAACCATGACCTTCCAGAGGAAGGCCCAATCGGATTTGCCGTCGACCTTGGCGGAGAGATAAAGCTCATTCGGAATCTGCTTGAAGTTCTGCCGAAGCAGGTAGATATAGAAGACCGAGATCCAGAAGGGGACGATCATGGCAAGATAGGCATCCCTTCTTGTCTGCCCTGAGCCGGTCCAGCCAAAGGAGGCAACGGTGATGTAGTTGGAGATGACCATCATTTCGCCAGGAATCCTCCTCGTCCTAAGGAAGACCCTGAAGACGACATCGCGTCCCTTAAAGTTAAGACGGGCGAAGGCGAAGGCAGCCAGAATCGTTGTAATCAACGTACCAAGAGTGGAGAAAACGGCAACGACGACCGTATTGAGGAGATATTGGGAGAAATCGAACTTCTGAAGGGCATAGACATAGTTCGACCACCTGATGATTGTCGGATAGAAGGTCTGCTTGGAGGCGATGACCTCGCTATTGGATTTCAGCGAGGTGATGATCCTCCAATAGAAGGGGAAGATCATCAGAAGGGCCAAGGCTCCGATAACGATGTAGAGAAGGACGATAGAAGCGATATGGCCGATCTTCTGCCGGCGGCGGATCGTCTCGACCGTGGCCGAGGAGTCTTCCAGAGAGAGGGAGATTTCCGGTTTGACGGACGAATGGCTGAAGTCAGGGTACAAGTTCTTTTTTACTTGGTTCACCATTTTTCCCTCCTTCTAATAGTGGACCTTCTTCTTGCTAACGGCTAGCTGCAAGACCGTGAAGGCAAGGATGATGGCAAAGAGAAAGACGGCAGCCGCAGCGGCATAGGAGACATGGTCACCGATATTATTATAGATGTAATAGACAATCGTGTACCTGTTGTAGCTTCCGCTCGTGGTGCCAGGTCCGTTGAAGAGACCGACGATGGCAGTATATTCCTTAAAGGCACCGATAAAGGAAGTGACGATGATATAGAGAATCTGCGGAGACCTAAGGGGGACGGTGATCTTCCAGAGAATCTTATTCGGACTTGCCCCGTCTACTTTGGCGGCATTGTAGTATTGTTTGTCAATGTTCTGAAGGCCGGAGAGGAAGATTAGGATTTTGAAAGGCAGAGAAGACCAAATGATGTAGAAGCAGAGAGGAAGCCTGGCATGAAGGCGGTCTGCCCCATAAATCCAGTTCGTCTGCGTCTTGAAGATATAGTTGATAATACCGTTACTATCGAAGATGACGGCGAAGACCATACCGATGGCGATGGCATTGGTGACATAGGGAAGGAAGAAGACGGTCTGAAGGAATTTCTTGAAGAAGGGAAGGGCATTTAAGGCAACGGAGATAAGAAGGGCAATTAAGGTGGCAAGAGGCACAGTGACAAAGACAATCAGGAAGGTATTGGGGATGGCATAGCGGACAAAGTTGACTTCCTGTCCGCCGTTCTCCAGCTTCCTTCCGAAGATGGCTCCGAAGTTCTCCCAAGTGAACCCCTTATTCGTTCCGTCAATCTGGCTGTAATCCTTCCTGAAGGAAATGGCAATCGTATTAATCAAAGGATAAAGGAGGAAGACGACAAGAAGGACGATGACGGGGGCAAGATAAATCCAGCCTTTCCAGTTGTTCTGACTAGCCACATCCTCAATGCCAGTAACCTTATAAGGTTTGGCATTTCTTTTCACCGGCTTGACTAAACGGATGACCGTGTTCTCTGCTTCGTTGTATCCTTCCTTATAATCCGGTCGGGCATCGAAGAAGTCGTTATGGGCAGTCAGACTCTTTTCCTGTCTGAGTGTATCCCTCATGATTAATCCTCCCACTCCCTAGGGATTCTCTCTTCGCTCACCTTATCGAAGATAAAGCATTTGTTTTTCTTAACGGCGAAGAAGCAATCCGGATTGATTTTCACATCGGAAGGAACAATGGCCTTAAAGGTGTCCTTAGTGCAGTTATCGTTGTGGGCGACAACGAAGAGGTCACGTCCTAACACCTGCCTCCTCTCCCTCTTGGCCGAGAAGCCGTTTCCTTCCTTATGATCCAAGGATGTCCTGCCTTCCGGTCGGATGGCAACATAGACATCCTGGTCCTTGACCTCGTTTTTAAAGGAAAGAATCTTTTCCTCACCGATATAGACGCCATGGTCATGGAGCTTTCCGGCGAAGACGTTGATCGGAGGATTGCCAAGGAACTGGGCAACAAAGAGATTGACCGGAGAATTGTAGACATCCTGAGGCGCACCGATCTGCTGCTCTTCGCCGTTCTTCCTGACAACGATCCTATCGCAGATGCTCCTTGCCTCTTCCTGGTCATGGGTGACAAAGACCATCGTGATCCCTGTTTCCCGCTGAATCCGCTTGATTTCCTCACGGGTCTGAAGACGAAGACGGGCATCGAGGTTGGAGAGCGGCTCATCCAGAAGCAGCATCTTAGGCTTCTTGACTAGAGCACGGGCGATCGCCACACGCTGCTGCTGACCGCCGGAGAGCTGACTAGGCTTCCGGTCGAGATATTCGTCGACCTGGACAAGCTTAGCGGTCTCATAGACGATTTCCGCACGTTCTGCCTTCGTCAAGGAACGATGGGTTATCGCCGTCTTCCTTTCCGTCTTGACATCGGTTAGGCCAAGGGAGGAGACAAGTAACTCGACTCCTGCCTTGCTCTGTTCTTCACTGGCGTGGACAAGGATAAGGAAGAGATAGAGCTGTTCATCCTGATAATAAAGCTTTAAATCCGAGAAGCGTAAGTGGGCCTGACGGAGGGTCTTCTTAATTTCTCTTGTGAATTTCCTGTCATTTACGGAAGTGACGGAAAAACTAGTGTAGGTGAAGCCAAGGGCAGAAGAAATGGTCTGCTCCCTCTCTTTCCGCCGGGAGGAGAGCATACCGGTAATCCGGGCAACCATTTCATAGCCGCTTTTTGCCTTCCTGATGGAAACCGCCTCGACATGACCAAACGCCCGTGCGGCGGCATGGACCTTTTTGATGTCTTCATCCCTCTCCTGGGTGGTAAAAGTCCGGGGGAGCTTTCCTAAGAAACTGATATCAATCTTTTCCAGTTCGAGTTTCTTTGTCACCTTGGCACGGATTTTGGTGTCAAAAAGGGCAGCGCTTGACTGACGTTCCTTTTCGTCTTCCTTAACCCTAGGGATGACTTCCCCGACATGGGAAGCAAAAAGGTCCTTCAGTTCCTTAGCGACATTTTTCATATGGAAGACAATAGTGATTGTCTTTCCTTCGTTATGGGCAGTCTGTCCTTTAACCGGTTTTTCCAATCCCAGGATTTCAACGGAAAAATTCTTTGCCGTGAACCCAATCCGCTTGGCAAGGGAAAGCAAGGAATCGGCAATTCCTTTTCCGTCATCCTGTTTTTCCCTCACATAAGTGTAGGTCAAATCAAAATCAAAGAAAGTAACGAGCGGAACTTCCACTTTCAGATTGGTAAGAGGGAATTCGATATTTTTGAAAATGGACCTATGGGGATAAAGAGCATAGTTCTGGAACACAAGACCGATGCCGCGCTTTTCCGGAGAGAGATTCGTGACCTCCTGGTCACCGAACCAGACTTCACCGGAAGTCGGCTTCTGCAGACCGGAAATCCTATATAGGGTCGTGGACTTTCCGCAGCCGGAAGGGCCAAGGAGTCCGACCAGTTTCCCATCCGGGACAGTGAAGTCAAGGTTGTTGACCGCAATCGTGTCATGGATGTTCTTCTTCGGATTGCCGGCAAAGATTTTCGTCAGATTCTTGAGTTTGATTTCCATACTCGTTCTCCTATTTCGTTCCGTCGTCGCTTTCCCTGTCGTCCAGTCTTAGTCTCTCCTGCTCCTTGCGCTGTTGCCAGTTCTTAAAGGCGCTGATTGCGGATTTGACGAAGTAGCCGATGGCGAAGATAGATAGGATAGAGAGAATGACAATGAAATTATCGACAGGATTATAGATGACCCTGGTGTTATTAAACGGATTCGCCCGAAGGAAGATAAAGAAGATATCGAAGAGGAAGACACCGAGGGCAGCCGATACGATAATGCTGTGAATGAGGAACCGCTTCGGATTCACACGGCGGAATTCATCGTTCCGGTATTTCTTTGTCCGATAGAAGAATAGGCAAGTGGCAAGGGCACCGAAGAGGACAAGATAGAGGGCTAAGGAAAGAAGAGAAATCCTATTGAAGTTGTATTTCTTGATATTCTTCATCTCATAGGCCTTTGGATCTCCGGAGTAGAAGGTAAGACGTCCGACACGGGACTTGAATTCCGTTCCCGTGATATCCTTTTCCGAAGAGGTGTACTTTAATTTCCTCGAGAAGCCGATCCGGGCAAGGGAGAAATAGGACACGTCTTCGATGGAAAGGTCCTTGAAGAGCCTAAAATATTTGTGCTTCCCGTTTTTAATATTCCTTGTCGAATTTAAAGAGCCTTCCCTGGCACTGCGCTCAATCGTACGTCCATCTTTATAGGTAATCTGGAATACGGCATTCTTCAAAGAAGGAATCCTTTCTTCGAAATAAACCTCTCCGCTTTCGATTTTATCTTTCCATTTCCGATAGGCACTGGCCTTCAGTGTCCTATACTGGCTTTCCCTATTATTTTCAATGGTAAGGGAAAAGGAAGCATAACTTCCAAAGGAGGAAATTCCGTCGATTGTTCCAAAGAGGTTTTCTCCCCTGTTGACATTCTTCTTTGCGGATGCCTCAATCGTCGTATCTTCTCCGTCATAGTAATAGGATTCACCGGCCAAAGGGGTGTACCCGTTACTTGTCCGCTCAGCCTTGAAAATATTGAAGTATTTAAGGCTGTCCTGTTCGACCGATTCCCCTTCCTGGAGAGGCAGGTCGATATCCGCCTTATAGGAACGGCTTCCGATGGTGTTTCCTATTCCGTCATAATTGTTATTCTGGGAGATTTTATGGCAGGCTGTCTCACGGATTTCTTTTCCTCCGTCCTCAAGGACGACGGAATATTGGACCGTGAAAGGAAGGTTCCTCTCTCCTTCGCCATAATAACCGAAAATCAAATCCCTTGTCGTCGACTCTGTCTCAAACTCCACGTGGTAGGACTGGGAAGAAGAAGTATAGCTACGGATGGTCCTATAGGATTTCAGTGTCGTGTCGACTTCGTTTGCTTTTTTCCTTCCCTTAGTGGAGTAGACATTTTCTTCTCCCGTCACAGTCTCGATAAGAGGACCCTTGACGGAACCATTTGCTCCCTTTGGCGAAGCAAACGACAATAAGGAAAACGTCAGCGGCAACACCAAGAAAGAGGAAAAAATATCTTTTGCTTTCATCGAATGCATCTCCTCGCTGTAGAATATCTTTCAATCGCAGAAGGTTTCATTTGCCGTTATTATATCCCAAATCTCATTTAGGAACAACGGAAAAGCCGTTTCATTCATCCGTTCTGTCCTTGGCAGCAAAAGAAGAAAAAACCTTTTTCCCTTCTGCGTGGATTTTCGTTGCTTCCGCCAAGGAATAGTAGATTTGTTCGATAGAGTCGTCAATCTCATAAAGTCCTAGCCTATACTCTCCAAAGTCCTGTCTTTTCTTGCTGAAGGCAAGCCTAGAGACGTCTATCAGGATAGGAAGGCCGAAGGTAAGGAAGGATAAGGCAATGATGGCAAGCCTGCGGATAAATCCATAGGCAAGGAAGCGACCGCTTCGGACATGAAGGAGTCTTGAATCGACAAGTCCGATCTTATAGATAAGCCTTCCGATTGTCTTTCTGCCTCTTTTCCTCAGTAATGGAGGGAGCCTATAGACAAGAAAGGAAGAAAGAAGAACGGCAAAGGGAAGCTCTAGGGCAATCCTATAAAGGCTCTCTGAAGAAAGGTCTTTTTGATACTGTGGGAAGTAATTATAAAGTGCACTGCTTGCCTGATAGTCAAGGTAGTCCTCATAAACATGGTTATAGGCGGAGTATTTTGCCTCGCAGGAAGGATTGCGGGATATCTTTCCGTCGCTAAGAAGGAACATTGGGACTTCCTGAAAGTCGTTCTTCCTCCTTGTATCCTTATAAGCAGCGGAGATCTCCTTGTAGTCGTTCTCCGAAAGGTTTGTCTGACAATAAGAGAGAAAGGTTGAAATAGACGCTTCGTAGCTTTTCCTCTTCCCATAGTCCGTTATTTCTTCGTTATCCTTGTAATAAGAAACAATGTCCATCTCCTTTCCATTGAAAATCCCGTAGATTCCGCTCTGCCTTCTATGGTTTTCCACTCTCTCCTCCCTTTTTTGGTAGGAAGGAGTCCTCTGGGCAAGGGAGCGGAACGAAAAAAAGAAAATCCTGCAAAGGGCGGCGAGAAGGAACAGATCAATGATCCGTGCCATGACTTTTTTCGTCCTATCCGCTTTATGGTACTTGATGTTTACTTTTACTTCCTCTTTACCGATAACGTCTTTTACTTTGTCATCCATTATTTCTATTTACTCCTTGGAAGCTTTTCGTATTCATCGTTCCCTATCCTCACCCTTGCAGAGAGATAATCGGAAAGAGACCGTCCAAATCCATTGCACAAAAGATAGACAAGGGAGACAAGATCAAGCCCAAGTCCGGCAAGGGAGAAGGAAAGAAGCTGGTAGAAGGAGAAAAGTTCGGTGAACGAGACATAGAAGCAGGGAATAAAGAGAAGGCAGGGAAGGGAGAAAAGCAGAGACAGAAGGAAAAGACAGCCAAGCTTAAGAGAAGAAGGAGGAAGGAATCCATATCTATTCACCCGCACGCACTTCCTTGCCCTATTTCCTAATGTCTTTCTCTTCCGGTTAAAAAGAGGAACAAAGAGGAAGAGAATCAGGCAGGAAAGGAAATACGAAACAAAAGAAGAAACAACGACAGAAAGAGTGAAACTCTGTTTTCCTTTCTTCCTTTTTCCGTCGGCAAGACGGAAGGCAGAAAAGAATTCCCCTTGATTTTCTTCCTTTTCCCTGTCCTTGAGCCTGTTTCCGTACCTAAGGGCAAAAAAGCTGTTCTTAAAGTAGGTCAGATCATTCTTCCCCTGGCTCGTCCTTTCATCCTTATCGTCAAGAAGAGGGGAAAACTCCTCTTGATATTTCTGTTTCCTCACCCTCTCCTTCCCATCACTTTCGAAAAAGATATTCGTACTGGTATGGGCATAGACATCCCTAAGATAGTTCCTGTCTTTGCCTTTCCTATCCAAATAATAACGCTTGAAGTAATCATTCTCTCCGCTGCCGTCAAGCTGGCCAAGAAGGAACAAGGTGGAGGAGTACTCCCTGATAGAAGAAAGATCGCTATTCTTCCTCTCCGGCTTCTTCGAAAGAAGAGCAGAGGAAAAAAGAAGATTCCTTTTCTCTTCCTGCCCTTCTTCTTCGATTCTTGCCGCCTCTTTCACGGCAGGAAAAGTCTTGCTGATTGGATAACAGGCAAGAGAAAAGAGTACAAGGGAGAGAATAAAGCACAGAAAGAAGTCGGCCAGAAAAAGAAGGACTCTTTTTCCTTTTCCGACCGGAGATACAGAAATATAGGTTATCTTATTTGGTTCCATTTAAAGCCTTTTTAGATAGTCGCCAATCTCGGCATAGTCATCCACCCAGATGACAATCAAGTCAAACGTGAAGAAATAACTGGTCAGATTCCGGAAAACACTCGTGGAATATTCCTTTTCCTTCTTCAGGAAGATGAAGTTGAATTTCAAATAGTTCTTCGCTAGTTCCAATATACGCTTCCTGTCCGGATCGGTCAGAGATATACCGATAAACAGACAGGCATGGAACTTAAAGTCGTGAAGCTGCTTAGCAATATTCCACGAATAAGGATTGTTATAAAGATAATAGTAGTCCGACTCCGTAAAGACCAGAGAGTCGGTAAACCGCTTCTCTTTGCTCTTCCCATAGGGAAGAAGTCCGTGGACATGATAGATGTCCACCTGGGCATTCTTGTCCACAAACGAATTCTCATCATAGACAACCGTATACCGGATATCCTTCTTCTTAAGAAGATACTCCAGATTCGTATCGTAGTTATAGGTAATCACCGTCGTATGAGTGTGGCTAGAGAGATACTCGAAACAATGGTAGAGAGACGACTGCTCATTGTCGAACGTCTCTTCCTTATCGTAGGAATAAAGTTCATCGTCAAGACACTGATAAAAATCAAATCCTGACGTCTTCCTGATCATCGGAGAAGTGAACAATTCCTCGCCGACATAATGATGGATCTGGTCGGCATACCGGGTATCGTCCTGATAGAAGGTGGAATTAAGGGAATCCCTAAGCCGCATCCAGCTCTTTCCGCCATAGTCCTCGTTGATGCCGGCACCAATGACAAGATCAACATTCAGAGAGGAAGTATAGAGCTTCCTCAGATAAAGAATAAACGAAGTCGCATCGCTGTTCTTCCCTTTAAAGCTCTTATCGGAATCAAGATGGTAAAGGATGTCATCGGTAATGGATTCCTTGTTCTGCCGGAAACGGAGAGAGACCTTCTCCCCTTCCCTATAACCAATGGCAAAAAACTCTCTTCCATCAAAATAGATATTCCTAGAAGCCTCCGGTTCATAAAAATCGTTGCCGCGGACAGAGGAGACCTTGATGATGTTCCTATTGCCCATGACATCCCTCTTCCTATAATTAAAGCGGGCGGTCGATTCATAAATGTGAATCACGTACTTATGAAGATGGTTCTTCTTGGAATAGACAATCGCCTTAAAATTACAGGTCGGATCAAAAGAGAAACCAAAAGACCGAAGAATGACATGATCGGAAGGGACATTAGTGTAATAAAAAAGAAAGAGGGCAAGAAGCAACCCTTTTTTCTGGAAAATATAACTATCCCGTTCCTGTTTATCCATAATCCACCTAACGATTACTATACCATAAAGCAGATGAAATTCCCTTTCAGACAGACAAAAAGAGGCTATGGAAACCCATAGCCCCATTTGTTTTTCAGCAGTTACGGACGGAAACTAGTCGATGATCTCAGTGACAGTGCCTGCACCGACGGTGTGGCCGCCTTCACGGATAGAGAACTTCGTGTTGTTTTCGATAGCGATAGGATGGATAAGCTCGACGGTTAACTCAACGTTATCGCCAGGCCTGACCATCTGGACATCGGCCGGAAGAGTGACGGTTCCGGTGACATCAGTAGTACGGAAGTAGAACTGAGGACGATAGTTATTGGTGAAAGCAGTATGACGTCCGCCTTCTTCTTTCTTTAAGACGTAAACCTTGCCTTTGAACTTCTTGTGAGGAGTGACGGTGCCAGGTTTGCAGATGACCTGACCACGGACAACCTGATCACGATCGACACCACGGAGCAGAGCACCGATGTTGTCGCCGGCCTCGGCGAAGTCAAGGATCTTACGGAACCTCTCGAGAGAGGTGACAACGGCCTTACGGGTATCTAAGATACCGACGATTTCGACTTCATCGTTCGGCTTTAACCTACCACGCTCGACACGGCCGGTAGCGACAGTGCCACGGCCAGTGATGGTCCTGACGTCTTCGACAGCCCTAAGGAACGGCTTTTCATTGTCACGGACAGGAAGCGGGATGTACTTGTCGCAGGCATCCATTAACTGCCTGATGGACTCTTCAGCCTTAGGATCGCCATTTAAAGCCTGTAAGGCAGAGCCACGGATGACCGGGACTTCATCTCCCGGATATCCATACTTGGAAAGGAGTTCACGGACATCCATTTCGACTAAGTCGATTAATTCCGGATCATCGACCTGATCGCACTTGTTAAGGAAGACAACGATGTAAGGAACACCGACCTGACGGGCAAGTAAGACATGCTCACGGGTCTGCGGCCTGACACCATCAGTAGCGGCAACAACAAGGATAGCACCATCCATCTGGGCGGCACCAGTGATCCTGTTCTTGATGTAGTCGGCATGGCCAGGGCAGTCGACGTGGGTGTAGTGACGGGTTTCAGTATCGTATTCGACGTGAGCAGCGTTGATGGTGACACCACGGGCCTTTTCCTCCGGTGCGGCATCAATCTGATCATAGTTAAGAGCTTTCGATAAGCCCTTCTTGGCAAGGACGTGAGTGATAGCGGCGGTTAAGGTCGTCTTGCCGTGGTCGACGTGGCCGATCGTGCCGATGTTAACGTTCGGACGGGAACGGTCGAACTTCTGTTTAGCTTCAGCCATTATTTTTTTCCTCCAAATGATTCGTAATGACTATACACTTTTGCAACTTTATTTTCAAGAACGCAGAGTGATTAACTGCGTTTCTTGATGATTTCGTCCTGGACAGAACGGGGAACCTGCTGATAGTGGTCAAACGTCATCGTATAGATACCACGTCCCTGAGTCCTGGAACGAAGGTCGGAAATGTAGCCGAACCTGTTAGCAAGAGGGATGTAGGCAGTGATGACCTGGGCATTAGCCTTCTGAACCATGCCTTCGACCTGGCCACGGCGGGAAGCGACATCGCCCATGACCGTACCGACATAGTCAAGCGGAGTAGTGATATCGGCCTTGACAATCGGTTCAAGGATGACCGGAGAGCACTTCTGTGCTGCTACACGGAGAGCCTGGGCGGAAGCAAGCTTATAAGCGGCTTCGCTGGAATCGACATCATGATAAGAACCATCGAACAAAGTGGCCTTGACATCGATGACCGGATAACCGGCAACCCTGCCTTTTTCAAAGGCTTCACGGAGACCATCGATAGACGGCTTGATGAATTCCTTAGGAATGGCACCGCCGGTGATGGCTTCATCGATTTCGATACCCTTTCCAGGGTTCGGTTCCATCTTGAAGACGACATGACCATACTGACCATGACCGCCGGACTGCTTGATGTACTTACCTTCGCAGTTTGCGGTTCCGGTGATGGTTTCACGATAGGCGACCTGAGGAGCGCCGACACGGGTTTCGATGCCGAAGTCGTTCTTCAGACGGGTGACGTTGACATCGAGCTGAAGTTCGCCGACACCGGCAATAATGCCCTGTCCGGTTTCGCTATCGGTATAGTAATGGAAAGTAGGATCCTCTTCGGTAAACTTAATTAAGGTAGCGGACCTCTTGTCCTGATCGGCACGTTTGACCGGCTCGATAGCCTCGGAGATAACCGGTTCGGCGAACTGAATGGCTTCGAGAGAGACCTGAGGATCGTTTTCGCCGACAAGAGTATCACCTGTACGGGTGTTGGCAAAGCCGACAGCGGCGGCGATTTCACCTGCACGGGCCTGGGTGATGTTCTCGTGGGAATCAGCATTGACTAATTCCAGACGGGAGACACGTTCCTTAGTTCCCTTACGGACGTTATAGACATAAGAACCGGATTTGACGGTTCCGGAATAGACACGGAAGAAGCAAAGAGTTCCGAACTGGTCGGTCGTGAGCTTAAAGGCAAGAGCGACAAACGGTCCGTTCGGATCAGGGTTGAACTTGACTTCATTGCCCTGCTTATCGGTAGCCACCGGGGCCGGGACGTCAAGAGGAGAAGGTAGATAGTCACGGACGGCATCAAGAACATATTGGACACCCTTGTTCTTATAAGCGGAACCAGGCCTGCAGGGGAAAATCTGACGGGCGATAGTTTCCTTACGGATGGCAGCCTTGATTTCTTCGACCGTCGGCTCTTCTTCCCTTAAGACCTTATCCCTGATGGCATCGTCGTAGTTGGCAAGCTCTTCAATCAAAGTCTGACGATAGAGCTTAGCCTTCTCGACATCTTCGGCATATTCGGCAGGAACCTGATCAAGAGGAACAACGTTCGGTTTCCTCGTCTCGCTCTTCTTCGGATCGAGATCCCAGAGCCAGGCCTTCCTTTCGACAAGGTCGATTAAGCCAAGCAGACGGGTTTCCAGACCGACAGGGTAGGCGATGGCGACACCGTTTGCGCCGACGCGCTCCTTGACCGAGGCAACAGACCTTTCATAGTCAGCACCAGTGGCATCAAGCTTATTGACGAAAACGATACGCGGAACATCATACTTATCGGCCTGACGCCAGACGGTTTCCGTCTGAGGTTCAACGCCGTTCTTTCCGTCAAGGACGCAGACAGCGCCGTCAAGAACACGGAGAGAACGTTCAACCTCGGCCGTGAAGTCGACGTGGCCAGGAGTATCGATTAAGTTGATACGATAGCCTTTCCAGATGCAGGTCGTCGCAGCGGAGTAAATCGTGATACCACGCTTCTGTTCCTGCTCATTGAAGTCCATGGCGGAAGCACCATCATGGGTTTCGCCAATCTTGTGGGTTTTTCCTGTGAAGAAGAGAATACGTTCACTTGTCGTCGTCTTACCGGCATCGATATGGGCCCTGATGCCGATGTTACGGACATGGTCGAGGGGGACCGCTTCGTATACGGATACCCTCGCCTGATCGTTATCCATTGCCATTGTGGATGATTTTCCTTTTCTACTGGGTTAGCCCTAACGGGTTACCAGCGATAGTGGGCATAAGCCTTGTTGGCTTCTGCCGTCTTGTGCCTGTCTTCCTTACGTTTGACTGCACCACCGGTACCATTGGCGGCATCGATGATTTCGCCGGCTAACTTATCCCTCATCGTCTTCTCCGAACGGAGACGGGCGAAAGTGACAAGCCAGCGGAGTCCTAAGGTGACACGGCGTTCCTGAGAGACTTCGACCGGAACCTGATAGTTCGAAGCACCGACACGGCGGGCCTTAAGTTCGACTTCAGGCCTGATGTTGCCTAAGGCAATCTCGAAGACATCCATGGCCGGCTTGCCGGTCTTTGCTTCGACCTTCTTGAAGGCGCCGTAAAGGATTTCCTGGGCAACGCCTTTCTTTCCATCAATCCTGATACGATTAATCAGACGAGTGACGAGCTTGCTCTGATAAATCGGATCCGGTAAGACATCACGTTTTTCAACAGAACCGTTTTTTCTTGGCATGGTTGATAATTCTCCTTACTTCTACTTCTTCTCAATGCTTCCGTCTTTCTTCGTGCCGTATAAGGAACGACCCTGTTTACGGTTCTCGACGCCGAAGCATTCCCTAGCGCCACGGACAATATGATAACGGACACCAGGTAAATCGCGGACACGTCCGCCACGGATTAAAACGACCTTGTGCTCCTGAAGGTTATGACCTTCGCCGCCGATATAGGCAGTGACCTCATAGCCGTTGGATAACCGGACACGGGCATACTTACGGGATGCAGAGTTCGGTTTCTTCGGAGTCATGGTGCCGACACGGGTGCAGACACCTTTCTTCTGCGGAGAAGGGATATCCCGCTCCGTCTTGTTGAGAGAATCCCAACGTTTTCCAAGAGCCGGAGCCTTAGATTTGTAAACAGGCTGTTTACGCTCTTGACGAACCAACTGATTAATAGTAGGCATTTCTTTCCTCCCGGATTTTAATAAATCTTCCCTATTATTCTTGTCCTCATACCCGGGCGTTTCCAGCTCTCCCCATAAAAAGAGCGGGCCAAGCCCGAACATGCTAACGTAGGAAATTATAGTGGATGGGATTTCACTTGTCAAAGCTTTTTCAAAGAATTTTAAACGCCCGGGCTTGTGGCACATAATCGCATCCACGATTCCGGGCGTTTATAAGAAAAGCCCGGCCAGAGCCTGACCGGGCATAGAAAGTTAGTTTCTGTTCCGCAGAGAGGCAGAGGCAATGATGATAAGAAGGCGGAGGAAGATCCAGATGAAGTCCACATAAAGCTGATAGGCGCAATAGATGGACCTGTTCTTCACATTGGTAAATCCTTTGCTTTCGGCAAGGCGTTTTACGTTAGCCCTGTCAATGGCAGTCACAATCAGCCTTAAGAAGAGGCAGCCCCTTTCGATTCCCCAGTAGAGCGAGCCAAGATTAAGGAAAATATTGACCAGGGAGAGAATAAGAAGAGACCTTCCTGCCGTCCTGACAAAAACGAGAAGCCTTGGAATATGCTTAGACACATGGTCGGCAATGATGCCAAATAAAAGAAAGAGTGCGGCGGTAGACAGAAAGGCGAGAGAAAGCACCCAGATATAGGAAGTAGGGGTCTCAACTGCCAGCATGACGGAAAGGAAGACAGAGCCGAGCAAGGTGCCCATGGATATGGCATAGGCTAAATATCCGGTAAGCCTCAGGCCCATTCTCTTTGAGAAGGCGTTAAAGGCGATAATCAGCCCTGATGGTATCCTGACAAGAAGAGAGAGGATGAGACAGGCTGTCCTGGCAGTAGAAACTTCGTCCGTCCTTCCTAAGGAGAGCCAGTAGGCGAAGATATCCGAAAGGGCGATTGCCACTACGCCAGTCACGCCAATGCCAAGGGAAAGCCATTTGAGGACCTTGCCCATGGAAAAGGCAGCCTTTTTTTCCTTTATCTGTCCGCTTGCGGATTCATAGACAACATTGGGATTGTTTGAATTCTGTGGTGAAATCATTATTTGACTCCTTTCCGGCCTAGAACAGGCTAAGCCGCTTAAAAGCAATATACGGACAAAGAAGGATTTTTTCAAGACGTATGAAGTAAACGACCCTTTCCTTATAAAAGAGGATATGGGCAGGACTGAGGGAAAACGGATGCAAACGTTTTCACTCTTTCCTATTGTCATCGACTTTGTTTTCTACCCTTGATTTCCGCAATCCGGTTTCTATAATATCATTTGTCTCACAGTGTGAGGTATTTATGGAAGAAATAACCGAAAAACAGTTGTTTGACCAGGTGCGGAAGACGGCCGCCCACATCGCCAGGCTTTCCCGCTATCACAACGGACATGCACCGGTAAAGGGAGAACAGGCCTTTCTGTTCTATCTTTACCGACACGGAAAGACGAAGTCCGGGAATCTTGCCCCCTTCCTTCGGGCGGGGACAGGACGCGTAGCCAATATCGCCAGATCGTTAGAAAGAAAAGGCTATATCACCCATAGGAAGGGGGAGGAGGATGCCCGTGTCACCTATTTCTCTCTGACAGAAAAGGGAGAAGAAAAAGCCGCCCATATTGCAAGCGAGTGGAACAGACTGATTTCCAGGCTTGCCAGGAGATGGGGAAGAGAGAAGTTCAGGCTCTATCTCCAAAGGACGGAAGAAATGGCGGATAGGATTACGGAAAGGAGAAAAAAACAGGCATGATCAGATTAAGGAAATACCTGAAGAAACGGGACTGGCTCTTTATCCTAGTCATTGTCGGACTGACAATTCTACAGGTCTATCTGACAAGGACGAGGAGGGATTCAATCGAGACCATCACCAAGCAGATCAATTATCTAAACTACCACCAGAATCCAAAGTCCTTTTTTGATGCCTTCGGAAGGGGAGTCCTTTATCATCCGGATACCTTCTCCTGGCCAGGCTTATTGCAGCAGGCTTCCGGAAAACTTCCGGAGGCACAGCTGACTAGGTTAAAGAACATTGCCAATATCACACAGGGCGACCTCTGGTATTCCGCAGGAAGGATGATTCTTATCGCCTTAGGCCTAGTCGTCACCCAGATTGTCATCTCTTTCTTTGCCAGCGATATCTCTTCCAGACTTGCCACCAGAATCCGTACAGAACTGAATAATAAGGTGTCTTCCTTTTCCTTGGCAGAAATCAACCGTTACTCTACGGCTTCTTTGATTACCCGGGCAACAAACGATGTCCAGCAGCTAGAAAGGACCTACCTTCTGAGCCTGCGTAGGTTCTTTGCCTCGCCAATCACTTTGATTTGGGCAGTATGCAAGATTCAGTCCGTTTCCTGGTCCTTGAGGATTCCTACCCTAATCGGAACACTCTGTAGGATTCTCTTCCTCATCGCCATCATGGTCTTCGTCAGGCCGAAGTTCAGAATCACCCAAAAGCTTCTAGATAAATTAAACGGAATCACCCGGGAGAACCTAAACGGCATCCGGGTCGTCCGTGCCTACAACGGAGAAAAATACCAGGAAGATAAATTCTCTAAGACCAATAAGGAAAGGACAAAGAACCAGTTGATTACAAGCTGTTCCCTGTCGTTAAGGAGTCCTCTTCTTACTTTGGTCAGGAACGGAATCTCTTTAGCCATCTATTGGATAGGTGCCTACGGAATCAATGACGGATCCATTAATTATCCGCAGATCCTCTCTAGGATGATGCTCTCTACCCAGGTTATCATGTCTTTTAGGAGGCTGCTCTTTAGGTTCTTTAGGATTCCCCGTGCGAACGTATCCGCAAAGCGTATCAATGAAGTCCTTGATACAAAAGACTCCATTGCCGATCCAAAAGAGGAAAAGCCGCTTTTGTCCGATGGAGAGCTTCAGTTCAAGGATGTTTCCTTCCGTTATCCTGATGCCTCGGCTAATAGGCTGGAACATATTTCTTTTGATGTAAAGAAGGGAGAGACTCTCGCTATCATCGGCAGGACAGGTAGCGGAAAGTCAACAATCGCCAACCTAATTAGCAGAATTTATGATGCCAGCGAAGGTGAAGTTCTTGTCGATGGAGTCAATGTCAAAGATCTGAAACAGAACACCTTGCATTCCTTAATCGGATTTGTTCCGCAGAAAGGGTTACTCTTCTCCGGGACAGTGGCGGAAAACATTCGCCTCGGAAACGATTCCCTGACAAAGGAAGAAAGGGAAAAGGCCTGCCAAGTCGCCTGTGCAGATGAGTTCATCCGAAAAAGGAAAAAAGGATACGATTCCTCGATTGCCCAAGGAGGTACAAATGTCTCCGGAGGACAAAGACAGCGTCTATGCATTGCCAGAGCTGTGGCAATCCATCCTCAGTTCTTCGTTTTCGATGATTCCTTCTCTGCCTTAGATTTCAAAACGGATGCCCTCGTCCGGGAAAATCTTTCTAAGGAAGCCAAGAATGCCACCAAGATTATTGTCGCCCAGCGGATAGGAACCATTAGGAATGCTGACCACATCCTGGTTCTCGAAGAAGGAAAGAGGGTTGGCTATGGGACGCATAAAGAGTTACTAAATAACTGCCCATCCTATAAGGCTATTGCCCTATCACAGCTTTCTAAGGAGGAGCTTGGTTTATGAAGAGAATGAACAGGTCGAGCCATGTGAAAAGGAATACAAAGGAGAGCCGTAAGACCTTGGCAAAGCTTGCCCTCTCCTGGAAGAAATATGTCGGATGGAGGATTCTTTCCTTTGTCCTGCTTATCCTCTGCGTTGTCACCGGAATCTATGCTCCGCAGATTCTTTCTAAGCTCACCAACATCATCAACGACGGAACGGTTGGCAAGAACGTCGACAGGGACAAAGTCTTCCGTTATGGAATCACTCTCCTTGTCTTCTATCTTGTCACCTTCTTTGCCAACGTCATCTCAACAAGGATCAGGACCGTAATCTCTATGCTCTACACCAAAGACCTACGGGAACAGATATCCGTCAAAATCAACAAGATTCCTCTTCGGTACTTCGACTCCCATGCCATCGGGGACATTCTCTCCCGATTGACAAACGACGTGGATAGGATCGGCCAGTCCTTCTCTCAGTCTATTGCCACCATGGTCTATTCTCTCTTCAGGATAGTGGGGGCAAGGATTGCAAGGCTGACGACTCAGTGGGCAAGGGCACTTGTCTGCATCGCCAGGCTTCCGTTAAGGGGTGTCTTCCTTGCCTTAATCAGGAAATTTGCAAGTCCTCAGTTCCTTAAACGCCAGAAGGATGTCGGAGAAGTCAATGCCATTGTCGAAGAGAACGATAATGGACAGAGGGTAATTAAGCTCTTCAATGCTGAAAAGAAGAGGAACGATAAATTCGAGAGAGCGAACCGGTCCCTTAAAGAATCAAGGTTCAAGTCCGAACTCTACGGCGGAGTAAGGAGGCCGATTAGGAGCTTTAGGAGCTATGTCTGCTATGCCCTTGTCTGCCTCTTAGGCGGCCTATTTAGGAGCCAGAACAGGTTCAACGTCACCAGGGGGACCATCACTGCCTTTTTAATGTACGTTAATCTCTTCCAAAGCCCGCTTACCCAGATTGCCCAGTCAAGGAACTCCCTCCAAGGGGCAGTGGCAAGCGGAAAACGGGTCTTCGACTTCCTTGAAGCCAGTGAGAGGGAAGACGAGGAAAAGAAAGAATACCTCTTTTGCAAAGATGGTAAGGAGGAAGTAAAAGGTGCAGTAGAATTCGACAATGTCTGTTTCGGATACGATGAAGGAAAGGAAATCATCCATGGCTTCTCGGCAAAGATTAATCCAGGGAGGAAGGTGGCCATCGTCGGTCCTACGGGAGCAGGAAAGACAACTATGGTTAACCTGCTTGAACGGTTCTATGAAGTCAATTCCGGAGCCATTAAAATCGACGGAGTAGACATAAAGAAAAGGAAGAGAGAGGAAGTCCATTCTCTTTTCGCGATGGTCCTACAGGACACCTGGGTATTCGAGGGAACAATCAGAGAAAACTTGGTCTACAACAATAAAAATGTCATGGAAGAAGATATCCAAAATGCTATCCATGATGCCCATCTGACTCATTTTGTCCGTTCCCTTCCGGGAGGACTGGATTACGAGATTAAGGCGGACAGTGCCATTTCCGGAGGCCAGAAGCAGCTGATCACCATAGCACGTGCCAGGCTGAAGAAAGCTCCTCTTCTCATCCTTGATGAAGCAACAAGTAATGTCGACACCAGAACAGAGGAAAAAATCCAGGAGGCGATGGACCGTCTAAGCAAAGGCAAGACTTCTTTTGTCATTGCCCACCGGCTTAGTACCATCAAGAATGCAGACCTCATCCTTGTCATGAAGGACGGAAACATCGTGGAACAGGGAACACATGAATCGCTTCTGAAGCAGAACGGATTCTATGCCTCTCTCTATAATGCCCAGTTCGCTCTCGCCGGTGATAGCGGAATCAGTTGATTTTAAAGGAAAGCCCTTCAGTGCGGAAAAGCGCTGAAGGGTTTCTTTTTGGAATGAGATAAGGCAAGGACAGAGCACGTTTCAAAGCAGGGCTGTTGCTCACCACTATGTATGCGTGCCCCCATCTCCCGTTTCGGATTTAATCCGCCAAACTTAGAACGGTTCTTCTGATAAAACTAAGCTTCCATCCTCTTCGAAAAGAAAATAGATACTATCATTATCATTCGTTGCGGTAAGATATTTTTTATTTTCCCCGCCTGTATCAGATCTATCAATCAAAGCATAGGAAAAGAAATTAACACTCGAGCATTTAGTAGTAGAAATCTTGTCTTTAAATCCGGAAAAGTCAATCTGAAAATGACCGAACGTATTGAAAATCACATATCGAACATCCTGAGAAGGAAAAGAAATATCAAACGAATAAAAGGAATCATAATCAAAAGCAGGAAGAGCAAGAATATCATAACCGACCGTCGTGCGCTTTTTGTTATCTTTATCCTGGAGATTGAAATCAGCATGAAGGATGATTCGCTTTCCGCGGAGCTTTGGGTAATCCTCGTCAAAACTAGTTCCATAAATAAAATCGGCCATTGTTTCCGGAAGTGATTCAGATTGGCTTGCCTTGATTCTTGTCCGGCCAAAATACCCATGGTTAACACCAATGATTTCATGATCACGTTCGCTTATTTTCTCCATAAAGGCATTGTCTTTGGTTAGCCAATCACTCTTATATGCCTTCCCATATTCATCATTAAGATAGAAATTGTAGCAGGCACTATTACTTCCTAATTCATTTCCTTTTCCACATCCTGTCACTGTGAGCAATGTTAGAACTAAAGAAAATATTTTTCTCATTCCGGTTCCTCCTAGACTAAACAATGTAGTAATCTACATAGTCCCTGTTTTCCGAATATTCGAATATAATCTGAATGGAATTAAACCTGAGGTTTTGACTATACGGAAAACTAACTGGTTCTTGATAATCGTTCTTATTTTCATCCAGCATTCGGATTCCTAGGTCCAACTCTACTTTCGAGGCATTCACATTTCGTAGTAATGAGAGATTAATACTGACAGATTCTTTATAGTGGTAGCTTAGATAATAAGAGTCTCTGCTCGGATATTCATATTTATTCACCTGATAATCAGCATCATTGTATTTTGGAAGTTTTTTATAGGTAAGATAAGAATTACTGATTCCTGTCTGATATGGGAAATATTGATAAGAAAGAACTGGGTCGCACGGAATGAGAGAGGCATATTCTTTTTCCGAAAAATCGAAGCCAATCCAAACCGTCAACACAATTTCAGAATATGACAAAACTCTTTGAATCGGACCCTTTTTTGTATCAATCCTAACTGCATTCTTGTCCTTTTCCAAAAGGTCATCCATTTCCTGATTATTATGGTGTTCGAAAACGTTCGGCCCAGCTAATTCCTCTTCCGGATAGGGGTTGCTTTCATCCTGGCAATAATTTGTTTGACTTAAACAATCGGAATATTCCGAACCATTGCTACAGGAAGACATAAAGAGAGCACTTAATAATATATAAGAATATAAATGTTTCATTTTTTACACGACCTCCTATACTTTTGTCTTTGGCCCTTCAACCGGTCCGAGGTACTCATAATTATATTTCGTCGATGGAATATAATATTGTTCAACAGATAGATATGCTTGGCTTCCGGCGGAAACAATTTTTGTCGCTTCACTTGAGTCCAGTTGATAATAACTATAATTTTTTCCAGAGATTTCCATGGCTTTTCCTAACACCGGTTCGGTACCCGTCAGAATAATCGGATTCTGATCATTGCTTCCACTATAGAGTTTCAGCTTTAAAGCGTTATATCGAAACCTTTTAAATTTAGCAAGGGGAAGATTCTCATCCCAATACACTTTATAATTTCCATTTTCACATTTCAGAAAAGGATAGGAAGGGCAGAGGCTATAGCGCTCTGCTAACTTTGCAATTCCATCAAAACCAAACTTCGCTTCAAGTGCAGAAAGAAACTGATAAAAGTAATTCAGGGTGTACATATCAGCAGACTTACCTTCATATTGTTCCTTCTCCAAAGCATTAAGCTTATATTGCTTTGAAACGGCTAGTGTAAAATCCCACAATTTCTTTTCAGGAATAGTATATCTATCAATTTCATCATTATCATCATCGAAAAGCTGATATAAGAAGCGCTCAATTGATAATTCACATCCATCTCCTGAATTCCCTTCATCGATTTGTTCATCATAGTCCACTACACCTAAGTCATCTTTTGCAGAATTATACAAATAGAAAAACGTGTTTCCCGAAGCATCGTAATTAAAATTGCTCGCAGTATATTTATCGTCACCTATACTAAGATATGTTGCATCCTGCAGTTGATCAGGAAAAGATTTTTGCGCTATTGTAGCCCAAATCGTAGCCCACGCTTCGGCCCAGGCAAGTCTTAAATTATAGTCACGTTTAACAGCATACAAAGATGGCTTGCATTCCATTATTGGAGAATTATCTTGATTAATGTAATGCCTACCACCTTTCGAATGAGAAATATCAAATAGATATTCCAAATGATGTCCGTATTCATGTCCTATAGCATCCCAAGATTCATAGGAAAATCCAGATATATTATTCTCTGAGTCGTTCCCAATATATATTGTTTGATTATTGTACCAATCCCCGGATCCTTCCGTCGGAAAGACCACCTTGCAAGGCTTTATAGAATTGTTTTGCCCTACCAATTCATAGGCATGTTTAGAATAATAATACAGTGCCTGATAAATTTGAACTGCCTGGCCAAAATCAGACCCAAATGAATCGTCACCAAACGGTTCAAAAGAATAGGAAAAATCTTTGGAACTAGTTCCTGTGACAAGCTGGTTAGGAAGAAAAGCATCATAATCCTGCCCTTTTGAATCAGTCACATTAATGAAGGAATTTGAAAGAGAAAGAGACAAAGAATATTCATTATTTGAAATCTCTGTCCACATTGATGAAAGATAGTCTTTTCCTCCACCAACTAAGGAATCGTCTTTAACAAAATTAAAATTGGCTATACCAGAAGAATCTGTAACTTTCCAAAGAGATTTCCCAGACTGAGTCTTAAGATAGACTTTTGCACCTACAAGTGGAAATTCGGTTTTATGACTGTCTTTCCAGGAGAGAGAGCATCGAAAGGTTTTCGCCCTTTGGATAGGCCCGCTTATCGTCCCGCCACCAATTGGGAATCCCCCAATTCCGGAATACAAAGAAGACGGATCAATACCAGAAAGCTTTTTAGCGGAGTCAAGGGAAAGCAAGGAATAATAGACGCTTCCTTTGGCATTTCTATAGAAGTAAACTTTCTTTTCGAAAGAACTTTCACCACTTTTCAATCGGATTATTAGAAATGCATTGTCCTCCAAGACACGTATCTTAACAACAAGATGTTCTTGATTCTGAACTAAGTCGAGAACAACGCAACCGTTTTCCTCAAAAGATGTATCAACGTCACTTGCAATTGAAAAGGTCAAATTAAATGTACTAGAGTTAAAAAAAGGTTCCTTATTGCTAAGTGATAAAATCTTTTCTCCCTTTTTAGAAGAATCCTGGCCACTCTCATTCACTTTTATCAAGTCTTCCGCTCTAGAAAAGGAAAAAACGTTGTCAAACGGTTTACAGCTGGCCAGAAAAGGCCTAAACGACAATAGACATAAAACTTTCTTCATAACTATGTTCCCTCGGTTCATGACGAAATTCATACGGACTCACCATCACTATGTTACACCGCCAACCATTTCTCGTTTACTCTGCATAGAAAAAGTTTTCCGCCGAATCCAATGGCCGAAAGATAAAAAAGCCCATAGAAAAGGGCAAAATAGAAACAGCACATTAAATAATGTAAGCGGTTGCTTTATCATCCATAGTCTTGGTCCTATTTGGTTCCGCGCTATAGAACAGTAAAGCAGAACAAAACCGATGAATGAATCATCGGGTGGCTAGCCAGGAGGCTAGCCTTTTTCCTGTCCGGATGTTACGATATCAATATGAAAAGAAGGCATTTCCCGCATTCGGACTTCAAGACGGACACGTATTACCGGAAGAGGCAGTTCCGCGACCGGCTCCTTACGGCAGCCGCGGCCGGGCGCAACACGCTCACGAACTTCATCCGGACCCTCAACAACTGCCTGCAGGCAAGAAGAGAGCGCGGCCAGATCCGGATCAGGGACATCTTCGATGAGGGGTGGGAGTCCTTCAAGAGAGAAAACATGCACAGACTCACCCGGCCCGGAGTCATCGAGAGCGTGGAGAAGGCCCTCGGATGCGGACAGCTGGAGAACGGATACATGGTCGCGGAATGCCCCCGGTGCAGCAACTACGTCCTCGTCCTGTTCACCTGCAAATCGCGGTTCTGCCCCTCGTGCGGAAAAAAATACCGGGACAGGATTTCGGCATCCGTCCGCGAGAAGCTCTACCGGGTCCCCCACAGACAGTTCGTCTTTTCCGTGCCGGAGAGGCTGAGACCATGGTTCCGGAAGCACCGCGGCATGCTCGACGTCCTGTTCTCCTCGGTGTCGGAGACGCTCACCGAGACGGTGCCGGGAGATGCCCCGGCCGCACGGAAGAAAGAGAACTGCAGGCTCGGCTTCGTCTCGTTCCTCCACACCTTCGGGAGAGACCTGAAGTGGCATCCGCACCTCCACGTCCTGGTCGCGGAAAGCTATTCCGCCGGAGGACGGCTCCGGCACATCTCCTACTTCCCCTTCGAGGCGAGGAGAAAGAGATTCATGTACACGCTCCTGTCGTCGATGGAAGGATGGCTGAAGGAGAACGCGCCGGGCGGGGTACGGCCCTTCCGGGCGGACTCGCGCGCGGCGAAGGCGAAGTACGCGAAGGGGTTCTATGTCTGGGGCCCGAGAAGGAAGGCACACCGGAGGACGGACTTCGTCCAGCTTGCGAAGTACGTGGCGCGCTATGCCTCGCACCCTCCGATAAGCGAAGGACGGATCGACGGGTTCGACAGAGGGAAGGGCACCGTGTCCTGGCACTACGACCCGCACGAGGACGACAGGCTCGAGGAGGGCAGGAAGCGGGGAAGAGTGTACGTGACCGACACCGTCGCCGCGTTCATCGCCAGACTCATCGTCCACATACCGGACAGCAAGTTCCAGCAGATCCGGTACTACGGGTTCTATTCGAACAGAACGACGGGAAGACCCGTGCACGAGAGAATGTCTTCTGGGCGGGAGGACGCGGAATACCGGCGCTTCCTGCGGTGGGAGAGCATGCTGATGTCCGTCTACGGGTATTCCCCGCTGATCTGCGAATGCGGGACTAGAATGCAGATCAGCCACGGGCTATCATATTTCCCGGGGATGGACTGCAAGGAATGGGGAAAAGAAGGCTGCGGCTGAGGACCGGGAAGGGAAGGGAAGGGGAAACCGTCGAAAGGGAGTGCACGGCATGCCGCGGAAGAGAGAAGATTGACGCGGACGTCGTTTTCGAATGCTGGGAAATGGACGGAGGCCCGTTCCCGGTGTTCGACTGCCCGTTCTGCGATGAGGGAAGGATGGTCCCGAGACAGGTGATCGAGGAGACGGAGGACGGGAGGGAAAAAGAAAAGCACCTCGGCAGACCGAAAAGAAAAAGATAATAGACATAATTACACTATCTTCTGCAATGTAAAAATTTACAAATTCCTAAACAACAAAAAAGAGGCTGCTTGTGTTTTGCAGCCTCTTTTTCATTCAGATTAGAAAGGAAAATCTACCTATTGTCGAGCAGTTCCTTGAAGGACTCGTACTTCAGGCTGGCGCCGCCGACAAGGGCACCGTCAATATCCGGGCAGGCCCTATATTCCTTGACGTTGTTCGGCTTGACGCTTCCTCCGTAAAGAATTAGGACTTTCTGCGAAGCGACCTTGCCAAAAAGAACATTGAGCAAATCACGGATATAGCTGCAGATGTCTTCGGCAATGGCAGAAGAGGCATTCTTGCCTGTTCCGATGCTCCAGACCGGTTCATAGGCAATGACGACATTGTTCCTCTGATCTTTCGTGAGGTTCCTCAGTCCGGTGACAATCTGCTCACGGATGACATCTTTGGTGATTCCCTCATCATACTGCTTGGCGGTTTCGCCGACGCAATAGATGGCATGGAAACCATTGGCGACAAGGGCACGGATCTTCCGGTTGCAATCGAAAGAGGTCTCTCCCTCATAGGCACGTTTCTCACTGTGTCCGATGATGGAATAATCGACGCCGATTTCCTTCAACATCGGAATGGAAACAGAAGAAGTATAGGCACCATGGTCGGCATAATGGCAGTCCTGGGCGGAAACAATGATGCCATGGGCATGTTTACGAATGGAACGGAGAGCAACAAAGCTCGGTGCGATTCCGATCCTGACGCCCTTGTTCTTGGCTTCCTTGGCTAGGCCGTTTTCCTTGACTGAATCGCAGAAGGCAAGCCCCTCGGCAATGGTATTGTTCCTTTTCCAGTTGCCCCTTAGAAATTTCTTGCGCACGATCTTATTATTTATCCTCAATGACATCGATTCCCGGCAGCTTTCCATCGTTCTGAATCAACTCAAGGGAAGCTCCGCCTCCGGTAGAAACATGACTGAACTTATCGTTATAGCCAAACTTCTTTGCGGCAGCGGCAGAGTCACCACCTCCGATGACAGTGAAGGCGCCGTTCTCGGTTGCTTTGGCACAGGCTGCACAGACAGCTTTAGTACCTTCCTGGAAATCCGGATTTTCAAAGACGCCCATAGGTCCGTTCCAGAAAATGGTCTTGGCCTTGGCAATCTCCTCGGCATAGAATTTGCGGGTAAGAGGGCCGACATCGACTCCCTCGTATCCTTCAGGGAAGTCCGTCTCGTTATTGTCAATGTACTTGATGTCTTCGACTTTCTTTTCCGGATTGTCGAAGTCAAATCCTTTGGCAAGGATAGAATCGAGGGAAAGCTTAATCTTGCCGGTATCATAGCACTTACGGGCATATTCAAGCTGATCCTCTTCGCAGATGGAATTTGCGACATTAATATGGAAGACAGCCTTCTTGAAGGTGTATCCCATACCGCCGCCAATGAGAATCCTATCGCATTTCTTAAGCAGCGAATCGATGACCTCAATCTTGGAAGAGACCTTGGCGCCTCCTAAGATGGCAATATACGGACGCTCATCGGCAGTCGGATTGACGCAACGTCCAAGACCCTTGATTTCCTTTTCCCTTAAGAAACCGACGGCAGTCGGTTTGCCCTCAGCCTTAAGTTCGGCAGGAACACCATAGGTAGATGCATGGGCACGATGGGCAGATCCGAAGGCATCCCTGACAAAGGCATCGACATAAGAAGCCCATTCTTTGCTCAAAGCAGGATCGTTCTTCTCTTCGCCGGCTTCATAACGGGTATTCTGGACAAGCAGGACGTCGCCATCCTCTAATCCGTCGATGGCATTCTTGAGTCCTTCGCCATGGGTATCCTTGCAGAAGGAAACCTTGACTGCCTTATTCCTGGCCTTTTCAAGATATTCCTTTAAGGCAGGAAGGACGATAGAAAGATCGTTCTTCTTCCTCTGCTTGTCGATGTCTTCCTGTGTTGCCTTTCCTTTGGCAAGGTCTTTCCATTTGACCTTTCCTAAATGAGACCTTAAGACAACCTTGGCATTCTGCTTAAGCAGTTCGGCAATGGTCGGAATAGCGGCCTGGATACGGTTATCGTCGGTGATTTCGCTTCCCTTGTGAGGGACATTGAAATCGACGCGGACCAAAACCTTCTTACCGGAGACTTTTAAATCCGTAACAACTTTTTTCATTCTGGTTTCCTTCCTTTTCGTTTTGAATAAAGAGGCGGCAGCAAAGCCGCCGCCTCACACAGTGTTTCTTAATGAACGGAGAGACTACTTCTTAAGGATTTCGCCGTAAAGCTTGGCAAGACGCCTCATCTGGCAGGTGAAGGAATATTCATTGTCATACCAGGAAGCAACCTTGACAAAGGTATAGTCACCAGCCGGGATGAGCCTAGTTAAGGTAGCATCGAAGATGGAGCCTTCGGTACGTCCTAAGATATCGGAAGAGACGATTTCGTCTTCATTGTATCCTAAGACACCCTTTAATTCGCCATTGGCGGCCTCTTTCTCGGCAGCATTGATTTCTTCGACAGTGGCAGGCTTCTTTAAGAGAAGAGTGCAGTCGCAGATAGAGCCATCGGTGACAGGGACACGGATAGCATTTCCGTTAAGACGGCCATTGAGTTCAGGGATGACCTTGCCGACAGCCTTGGCAGCACCAGTGGTGGTCGGAACGATGTTGGCGGCACCGGCACGGCTACGACGGACGTTCTTGCCGGCTAAGTCGAGGATACGCTGATCGTTGGTGTAGGCATGGACAGTGGTCCTTGTTCCGCCGATGACACCGAACTTGTCATTTAAGACCTTCCTCATCGGAGCTAAGCAGTTGGTGGTGCAGGAAGCGCCGGAGATGATGGTCTGATCCTTGGTAAGCTTATCGGTATTGACGCCATAGACATAGGTCGGAATATCCTTGGAAGAAGACGGAGCGGAGATGATGACGCCCTTTGCGCCGTTTTCCCTGTGGACATCGCCGTCCTCATGGGATTTCAGACGTCCAGTGCACTCAAGGACGATATCGACGCCATAGTCTTTCCAGTGAAGATCATGGGGATCCTTCTGGCCAAGGACCGGAATCTTATGTCCGGCGAAGATGATGTTAGTCTCATCGTGGGAGATTTCATCTTCATGCCAACGGCGATGGGTGGTGTCATACTTTAATAAGTAAGCTAAAGTGCCGGCATCGACCAAATCGTTGATGGCGACGACTTCGAAGATGTCCTTTCCAGCCTCTTCGTTCCTCTCATAGGCACGACGGAAGGCAAGACGACCGATACGACCAAATCCGTTGATAGCTAATTTAATAGACATTTGTGATAATGTCCTCCTTTTTTCGTGATAATTCTACAATGAAGATAGGTGTTTTTAAAGTCTTTTACTTAAATTTTTTACAAAAAAAGCGGTTTCTAAACTTATTTTTTTGTTTTCCTGCTCACTTTCCCTTAGACCATGCTTATTTGCGTGCTCATTTTCCATTTCTTTAAAAAGAAAAAAATCCTTTTTTGGATTTTTGCCTATTTTTTTAAAAAAACAAAAGAAAAAAGCGGATTAACGTCCCGCTTTTTTCATTTCCTGCGTTTGCGTACTTCCTCGGCCTGTCCGCGTAGAGAAGACCTGATATGGACCACCCCGGACTTGGAAATCTGAATTCCATCCTTGTTCAGACTTTCGGCAATTTCCCGATAGTTAGCCTCTTTCCTGCTCCTTCTTTTTTCGATTACGGCTTTCGTCTTTTCCTCAAAAAGGGAGATAGGCTTTACCTTAAGAAGAAGGGTAAGATCATCGATGTCCCGGGCGGCACTTGTCAAAGAGCGGGAGTAGTTTGCACTGTCGCAGATGGATAACCGGTTATTGATATTCCTTTCTTCTTTGCTGATCCGGGCGTTCTCGAAGGCAAACCTGCCTTCGTTCGCCCCAAGATAGGAAAGGAAGACAGAAATCTGATCTGACCGCTTAAGATAAAGAACATGTTTCTCCCGCCGCTTGATGTACTTGAAGTTCCTGCTCTTCTCTTCCTTGAAGGACAGAAGCTTTTTCTTGACGGCAAGGGCATCCCCCTTGTCGGTAAAGGCCCTCTCTAAGTAATAGGAAGTCCGGTTCGAGGAAGGATTGTTCACTGACCCGTTACTTAAAAAACAGCCAATAAGGAAGAAGGGAAAATTCTTTCGGTGAAGACACTCCTTAGGGGCAATCCGCTCGATTCCGTCCTTAAAGATTTCCAGTTCCTCCCTCCTCTCATAGAGGCGTCTGTCACTGACCGAGATCCGATAGACGACCCCTTTTTTAAAGCGGGTCTTCTTCTCGTAGGTAATCTGTGGAGACCTATGAAAGACTTCTTTCAGGGAGGAATAAATCACTTTGCAGACGGAGGCGATTTCCGTTCTCCTCTCTAGGGAAGGATGGTTTCCAATGGAAAAGACCGCCCCGTTCCGGATAAACCCGGAAAGAATGAGCTTCTTCTCCTCTAAAGTATAGGAACCGACACTCAGCTCGTTTTTGACTTGCTGGGTGAATGACACTTCGCCTGCTTCCATAACAGAATTTACCTATTCTCTTCTTTTTCAAAATCCCGGTGGATCCTTGTCGCGGCAAGGGATCCATCACTTACCGCCCTTGTCACCTGCCGGAGAGGGGTGCTGCGGCAGTCACCGACGGCAAACAGGTTCTTTTCCTTTGTCTGCCTTAAATCATCGGTAAGAAGATAGCCTTTTTCATCCATGACTCCCTCTAAATGGACAAAGGAAGTCTGCGGCCTGTCCCCGACAAAAAGGAAAAGGCCGTCGGCCTTAAGGGTCACTTCCTCCCCGGTATTGCTGTTTTTCCTCGTCAGGGAAGAAAAAGAGGTTTCCCCGGAAACGGAAAGCGGCTCATATGGGACATAGAAGGAGGTGTTCTCCAACGACTTAAAACGGTCGACAAGGACAGGCTCCGCCTTCAGCTTTTCATGATGGGAGACTAAGGAGACATGGGAGCAGAGTGAAGAAAGGTAAATAGCTTCCTGGAAGGCGGAATTCCCGCCTCCGATGACAATGACGTCCTTTCCTTTATAGAATGGGCCATCGCAGATGGCGCAGGAGGAAATTCCTCTGCGGCTGAATTTCTCCTCGCCCTTTAGAGGAAAAGGACGCGGCTTAAGGCCGATGGCAAGAATGACGTAGACAAAGTCCTCTTCTCCCTTGACCGTCTTAAGACGGTAGCTTCCGTCTCCGTTTTTTGTCAGGGAAAGAACCTCCTCATACCGGACAGGGATGGAAAAATCGGAAAGCTGATCCTCCCTGACCATGGCAAGCTCGGGGCCTGAGCCCTTACGATAGCCTGGATAATTCTCAATACGGTCGGTCAGATTGACCTTACCCCCGACATTCTCCTTTTCAAAACAGACCGGGGTCCTTCCATAGCGTTTAAGATAAATGGCAGCGGACACTCCGCTGGGTCCAAGGCCGATAACGGCCACTTTGCTTTTATCGATGCTCATTGCTATTTTTTTCCTTTCCGCCATTCTTACCTGCCGAAAGCTCTTCTTCTTTTTTCTTCAGCAGGGACAAATCCCTGTCCGGGCTTTCCTCGTTCTTTGTCAAAGAGTCCCTCTCTTTTTTTCCTACTTCCCTTACCAGCTGGGCATCCTCTTCGATATAGCACGACTTAAACCACTTAAAGGAATCCAGTCTTCCTTTCTTTGCCCTATGGCGGAAAAGATGATTTAGCACAATAAGAAGAAGCCCGACTCCGATATAGATGCCTGCCCTGACAAAGGACTGGTAGGAAGAATGATTCGTCCCAACCGCTGCACCGCTATCGTTTCTCGACCTGATGAACTGAGGATTACGGAGAGGCTCAAGGACGATACGGACGATTCCGTAGATAATAAAATAGGCAAACGATTTATCCCCGTCCACATAGCGTTTTCCTTCCAAGGCATTCAATCCATACTGAAGAAGGAAATAACCGAGAAGGTTCCTCCTTCCTTCGACAAGGAAGAGAGGCGCGGCAAGGGAACCCTGAGGAAGAACCTGGCTGACCGAGGCTGAACCGAGAACCTCTTCCCCATAATAGTACTTTCCCCTAGGCAGGTTTCCGTTCTGCCTGTTATTGGTGATAAAAGAAGGAAGGAAGTCCCATGCCAAGGGAGAGACGGAATGGCCGAAGACTTCCTGATTAAAGAAATTCCCCCACCGTCCTAGCCTCTGGGCAACCAGGATGGTCGGAACGGCCCAGTCCCTGATTTTCAGAATCGATGTGCCTCTTCTTCGGAAGATAGCATAAAGTACACCGGAGATGACCCCAAGCAGGGCTCCTCCCTGAATGGCAAGTCCTCCTTCCCAGATGGCAAAAGGGGCATACCATCTTCCGGCAGTAGGCGCGCAGGTAGGCCAGGTGGCAATGACGTACCAGATTCTAGCCCCGACAATGCCCATAGGGAAGGCAACAAGAAAAACAGAATTAAAGAAATCCCATCCTCGGAAGCCATCCTTCTTAGCATGGTAATTGGAAAGAAAGAGGGCGAGAAGGCCGCCGGCAAGAATGAAGATGGCATAAAACCGGATGATGGGAGTTTTAAAGGGAATACCGGGATAATAACCAAGGAACATCTTATCTTCCTCCGCCATCTTTCAGCCGTTTCTCGGAAATTTCGGCAAGACGACGCTGGAATTCATATCCGGTATCGTACCCGTCATCCTTCAATTTATAGTTCGTCACGGCAGTTTCAATGATTTCGGCGATGTTTCTTGCCGCCGAGACAGGAAGTTTGACAAGGGGGATAGACTCTCCGAGAATCTCATATCTTTCGGTCTTCCTTCCAATCCGTTCCCTTGGGGTATTCTCAGAGAAGGGGACTAGGTTGATGACCCTTTTGATATGTTCCCGCTTGCAGAGGGAGTTGATGCCGAACCTGCGGGAGACATTGATGATTCCTATACCACGGACTTCCCTCCTGCCATAAATAGACTCCGGACAGGTTCCGATTAGCTGTCCCCGGACATCGGCGATATCCACCCGGTCATCGGCGACAAGCCTATGTCCCTTCCGGATCAATTCAAGGGAAACCTCGGATTTACCGACGCCCGAATGTCCCCTTAGCAGAACACCCACCCCATAAATGGAAAGAAGACAGGCATGCACGGCTGTGCGCGGGGCAAGGGCTTCGGTAAGATAGACATAAAGCTGGCTAGCAAGCAGAGACGTGTCAGCAGGGGAAGAAAACAAGGGCGCGTTCTTCTCTTTGGCCGCACGGAGAAGAGGCTCAGGAATAGGGGAATTATGGGTGACGATGATGGCAGGGCATTCCTGGGAACAGATTTGCAAAGAATTATGGTAAATAAAATCAGGATCGGAATCCTTAATCAAAGCCATCTCTTTATTTCCGATAAGGTTGATACGGTTTTTCTGATGGAACTGAAGAAGGCCGAGAAGTTCAAGGCCAGGACGGTCGATTTCCGCAACTGTGACAGGACGGGAAAGGGAATTCCTATCCCCGTTGGCGACTTTAAACCCAAAATGGTTCGACAATTCCAGACTAGTTAGCATAGTGATTCCCCTTATCTATAAGTTACTTCTTCAATTATACACGAAAGAAAGAGAAGACTAATGCTTTAATCACCGGAAAGAGCGGCTTTCCGGTACTTTTCCTTCTCCAGTTCCTTCTTCAGATAATATCCTGTATAGGAAGCTTTGCAATTCCTGATATCCTCGGGGCTGCCTTCGAAGACAAGATTGCCGCCTTTGTCGCCTCCTTCCGGACCGAGGTCGACAAGATAGTCGGCACATTTGATGACATCAAGGTTATGTTCGATGACAACCACGGTATTTCCGGCATCGACCAATCGGTTGAGGACAGAGACAAGCTTTTCGATATCGTAAGGATGAAGGCCGGTTGTCGGTTCATCAAGGATATAGAGGGTAGAACCGTCGCTTGCCTTTTCTAATTCATAGGCGAGTTTGACCCGCTGGGCTTCTCCTCCGGAAAGAGTGGTAGATGGCTGACCTAGTTTCCTGTAGCCAAGTCCGACATCGACTAGAGTCTTTAATTTTCTAGTGATGTTCGCATAAGCAGAAAAGAAGGAAAGAGCCTCCTCGGCACGCCTATCAAGGACATCAGCGATGCTTTTCCCCTTATAGCGGATTTCTAGGACATCATCCGTGTACCGTTTTCCGTGACAGACATCGCAGGTGACATAAACGTCGGGAAGGAAGTTCCTACTGATTCTCTTTACGCCGGCGCCCTGGCAGGCTTCACACCGTCCTCCCTTCCTATTGAAGGAGAACATTGATTTCCCCATCCCCTTTATTCTTGCATCCTGGGTCTGGGCAAAGAGATCACGGATATCATCGAAAACCTTGATATATGTAGCAGGATTGCTTCGCGGTGTTCGTCCGATCGGTTCCTGAGACACATTGATTACTTTGGAAATATACTGTAGATTAAGAATATCATCGCATTGTCCTTTGTCGCACTGATATCCGAGTTTGCTTTTTGCCGTAGTATAAAGTACTTCATCGACAAGGGATGACTTGCCAGACCCGGAAACACCAGTCACGACAGTAAGACAGCCAAGAGGAATCTTGACATCGATATGCTTTAGGTTATGACAATAGGCATTCTTGATTTCCAGACATTTCTTGTAGCTTCTTCTCTTGCAGGGGACCGGAATCCTCTTTCTGCCGGAAAGGAAGTCGCCGGTGAGGGACTCCTTGTCTTCCCTAAGTCCTTTTGGAGAGCCAGTATAAATCACTTCTCCGCCATGGTCACCTGCGCCAAGTCCCCTATCAACGCAATAATCGGCGGCAAGAATAGTATCTTCGTCGTGTTCGACGACAATCAGGGAATTACCAAGGTCACGCCTTTCCTTCCTTGTCTTAATCAGCTTATCGTTGTCCCGCTGATGTAGTCCGATAGAGGGTTCGTCAAGGACATAAAGGACTCCGGTAAGCTTGCTTCCGATCTGAGTGGCAAGACGGATGCGCTGGCTCTCTCCGCCGGAAAGAGTCGCCGCCTCACGGGAAAGAGTGAGATAGTCAAGTCCGACGTCAATCAGGAATTTCAGCCGGTTTTTGATTTCGCTGATGACCCTATCGGCAATACTATGTTCCCTTTCAGTCAAAGTGAGATTCTGGAAGAACTGGTAAATCTTATCTAAGCTCCTTGAACAGAGCTCATGGATGTTCAGTCCGCCGACTTTGATGGAAAGGACTTTTTCATTTAGACGTGCCCCGTTACAGGTCGGACAGATATGTTCAGACATAAAGGAAGCATAGTATTGCTTCCTCCAATCGGACTTCGTGGTCAGATAAAGACGGTCGATTCTTGCCTTCAGTCCTTCCGTCACATTCTTGACAATCTTAGAACCATTAGAGGATTCATAAATATATTGGACAGGCTCCTTCGGGCCATAAATGATGATGTCCTTCTGTCTCTGGGAGAGTCTGTTGAATGGGGTAGACGTGGAAATATGATATTTCTCGAGGACAGCATAGAAGTCGTTCCACTCTATGGTGTCATGATTGTGCTTAGGAAGACAGCCAATCGCTCCGTCATCGATGGACTTAGTCGGATCAGCAATCCTTAACGAAGGATCGGCCTCGATTTTGACGCCAAGTCCGTTGCAGTCAGGGCAGCAGCCGAGCGGATTGTTGAAAGAAAACAGCCGGGGTTCAAGCGGAGGCACGGAAAACCCGCAGATCGGGCAGGACTGATGTTCACTATAAAGAGTTTCTTTTCCGTTGATTTCGGCAACGACATAGCCGTTGGCAAAATCGAGGGCGACACGGAGAGAATTAAAAAGACGATCCTTGTTTTCCTTGTTCAGGATAAGCCGGTCGATGGCAAAAGAAATCGTATGCTTAAGATTCTTGTCCAGGACCGGGATGGTTTCATAGCGGGAAAGAGGGGCATTATCGATTTTTGCCCGGTTGAACCCGGCCGAAAAGAATTTTTCCCTAGTCTGCCTATGAGTGCCTTTTTCGTTCTGGACGACAGGGGCGTAGATGGTAACCTTGCTTCCCTCCGGATTGTCATTGATTGCATTGTAAATCTGTTGAAGGGAGGAAGCCTTAATCGGAATATGATGATGAGGACAATAGGCAACACCGATGCGGGCATAGAGAAGACGGAGATAGTCGTAAATCTCTGTTACGGTTCCGACTGTCGATCTTGGGTTATGACTGGTCGTTTTCTGATCAATCGAGATTGCCGGGGAAAGACCATCGATAGAGTCAACATCGGGCTTAGTGAAATCGCCAAGGAACCTACGGGCATATGAGGAGAGGGACTCAACATATCTTCTCTGCCCTTCGGCAAAAATCGTATCAAAGGCCAGGGTGGATTTGCCAGATCCGGACACACCGGAAAAAACGACAAGTGCATTCTTAGGAATGGTCACATTGACGTTCTTCAGATTGTTTTCTCTTGCACCTTTGACAACAATATAATCCTTATAATTATCTGTCATTAAAAAAGTACCATCCTAAATATATTAGTTTATCAGAAAGAAGAAGGTTTTAAAGTCATTTGCCAAAGACGGAAAGAAGTCCGTCAGGACCGAAGACCTTCCTTTCCCCTTGAATCAAAGGAGAGACGTAATCAAGGTAGCTATCCCGGATATTGTCGCCTGAGGTAGTAAGATAGGAAAGAGGCATCTTCTTAGCCTTATTGGCAACTCTAGAAAGAGGAACATCTACATAGGTAATCCGATAAGGTTTGGAAGAAAGCCGTTTCCTTACTACCCTTTTTCCGCTGGTTCCTAACGTGGCGAAAATATAGGCCCTCTTTCCACATTCATAGGCTTCCTTAATATCGGTGAAGGAAGGAAGGAACGTACCCGCCCGGTTAAGCAAGGAGAGCTCGATTCCTCTTGTCTTCCTGCCCCTATTAGAAAGAAGCGAGGCAAGATAGTCCACAACCCCTCCATTTTGGATGTTGCCAAAGGAATCCTTGTCCTTTGATGCTAAAATAAGTTTTCCTTCTTTATTCCGGATTCCTTCCGAGACAACGATAAAGCAATGGCCTTTTTCTTTATATCTGGAGATTGCTTTATCAAGAAACGTTTTCAGATCAAAAGCAGATTCGGGAACATAAATAAAATCAGGTGCAAGTCCTTTCTTCTTAGCTAGAAGACTAGAAGCAGCCAGAAACCCAGAGTCACGTCCCCTGGTTTCGAGAATATTAATCCGTCCAGTCTGATAGGAATAGTCATCTTTTTGGATGGCAATAGAGGCGTTGGCAACCCTTTTTGCGGCCGATCCGAACCCGGGACAATGATCGGTAAAGAGCAAATCGTTATCGATAGTCTTAGGGATACCGATGACCTTTAGATTCCTTTTCTTTTCTTTCGCCCTAAGGGAAATCTTATTTGCCGTATCCATCGAATCGTTTCCGCCATTGACGAAGAGATATCCGATCCGATATTTCTCTATCGTTTTCCTAATGTTTTGCCACTCTATGGCATTTAAGTCTTCCGGAAGTTTCACTCTTGCAGAGCCGAAATTTGCCCCCGGAGTGAAAAGAAGGGAGGAGAAGTCACGCTTAAAGATAACGGATTCTAGTTCACCGTTTAATAATCCGTTTACTCCAAACCGGGAAACATAGAACTTTCCTCGTTTTGGGTCTTTTCTAAACGTATCAAACAGACCGAGAAAGGAAGAATTGATTACCTGGGTAGGACCGCCGGACTGAAAATAGCAAACATTATTTTTCGCAGTCGTCATAGCTGAATTTTTCCTTTCTTTGCTCTTCCTCCCTCTTTTTCTTCAGTGAATCAAGGGCAAGGTATTTCCTTGTCCGGTTCTTGACGGCAAATAGCCCAAAAACCAAAAGGGTGGCAAATAATCCAAGACTTGTTATCAGCCTGCCAAAACGGAAATACGGCGAAGAATAGGATAGAACATACTTCTGTTTACCTGCTCTGGCGATAAACCCGATGAATCCGCCCTGGGCCTTATAAGTCGTCACTTCTTCCTCTTTGATAGTATCCGTTTCCTCATCTTCTGTCAGGGAGACAAGTTTAAACCCATTCTGAAGCGGAAGATTGAGAACGACAAACTTATCTTTGTCATAGTCGGTTTCAAAAGTCGTCTCATTCTCGTTCCGGGAGACAATCGTCACCTTATTCTTCTTCAGATTGTCTATCGCATCCTGATAGTCTCTGTTGCGGATGATATAGATACTCGGTTTTTTCAGATTGGTCTTGCCTTGGACAATGCCAAGAATCTTATAGACCGGACGGTCGGTGTAATAGCCATGCGCAAGCTGATAAGAGGAATAATAGGGATGGTTAAAGGAAATCCTATGGTCGTCCTTATCAAACAGACGCCACTGGATGTTCTTGTCCGAATTGATGCCGATGTAGCTCCCGCTAAGAGGATCACTTGGATCAGCCTCCGGTGCAAGCGGGACATAATTTCCGTCATTGTCGGTAAACTGAATCAGAATCTTGGAATAATAGGGAACACTGGTGGTGTATTTGTTTCCGTTTTCGTCAAGCAAGGTATCAAGGTCATAGACAGTATCGGCGGCCGTGATTCCGTTTGCGGATTCGAAAGGATGTTTCTTTGCATATTCTTCTTCGCAGAAAGTATCCGACGGATTCAGGATACTGCAGGAAGCATAGCTTGTCGATCCGCTTTCGTTTTCCACCCAGTTTGCAGCATAAACAGTCGCCTTCCTCTTGTTGCTTGTCCCGGAATAGAATTCAATCGGCGAGGAGCTTCCGTAGGCGTATTTTCCGCCATAGACAGTCAAAGAAGACTGGAAGGCGCTGGCGTTGCGAATCTGATTCTTTTTATCATTATAGTCGTAGTACTGATAGGAATAAATATCTTTTCCGTTTCCGTATAGTGTTCCACTGATGACACTATTCGTCCCATAAAGCTTCAGGAAGTCTTCATGGGAAATACTGGCAGCACGGAGAAGCGGATATTCGTTGATGTCTTCGGAAAGTCCGAAATATAAGTCATCGTCTTCATCCTTATAACCAAGATTGGTAGCCATCCAGCTTGAGTCAATCACATTATCATATCCAAAGGCAAAGTCGATGAAGTTGAGGTTGACATAGAGAGACTTATCACAGGACGGGGAAGAAAGGAATTCCTTAAAGGAGGAAGAATAATGGATTCCGATTTCATCCTCTTCTTCCTGTGTAAGGTCTAAAACGTTCTTAAATCCATAAGGGATGTCATAGCTGCTGGCTAAATTCTTTCCGTCGTAGGTGAGAAATCTTCCATAAGAATCCTTCCTGCTCTCCTTTTGGACACGCTCGACAATGTAGTACTTAACGCCAAGGAAGGTTTCCCTGTTTTCTCTCCGGTTAGTCAGTCCCCTAAGCCAGCTTTGGTAGTTATAGGGTATCCGGCTACGGTCAATGAACTCCTGGGCCCCGAACGGATAGACGGAATGGAAGGAAGAGGTTCCTGAATAGCCAAGATGCCTACTGATATTAGGAGTGTTCCGGTCCTGGAGATCAGAGAAAATCCGGTAATAGTCTTCTCCTCCCTCTTCTTCCTTTAAACGGGAGACAAGTTCGGTGGTAAGAGGGATGTCGGCATTCTGGTTACTGGTGGAAACCCCCTGTCCGTAAATAGTCAGATTGGCCATGACAATCACGTCAAGGGACATCCTTCCTAACGTGACATAGGAATATTGTTTCTTATGGAAGAAGGGACGGGTCACAAGATAGACAAGAATAGTCCAGACAAGACTTCCGAAGATCAGCCACCTCTTATCGTCCCATTGGGTATCGGTGAAGTTTCCCGGTTTCCTATTCACTCCGTAGATGACAAGGAAACAGCAGATAGTCTGAAGGAAGATAGTCCTTACGGCGGCTAAATCCAGATAGGAACGAGGGAGGTCCCGTCTCTTTTCCACTGCCTTTAGGTCAAAGACGATCCTCCAGGAAACAGGAAGGATAAAGTAGCGTGCATAGGCAACAGTGAATCCAGAGAAAAGATAGAACCCAATAGGGGTAAAGATCCTAAATAGTGTCCCTACCCTGCCAAGAAGATAGGAAACTTTCTTCTGTTTAATGGCATCGATGAGGGATACAAAGAACATTAGAAGCATAGGAGTAGTGGCATAAAGCCCAGCCTGGCAATTATCATACCAGCTAACATTCAATAAGTTGGATGAGTAGCAGCTGTCTGACATGAAAAGGAAATTGAAGAGTGGGGTGAGCTGGTTCTGTTCCCTTCCGCTTGGGAAGGTGAACCTAGCCTTCAGCCTTTCTTTCCTTCCGCTCGCATTCTTAATTCCCTCAAGATAAGCATTGTTCTGGGTTCTTGGCCTGCTTTTTGCGACGGCAAGCCCAGGAAGAAGGGTAAAGGCACCAAGGCAGATAGCGATAAGAAAGGAAATCCTTCCGCAGCCGAGAATCGACCAGTTTTCCCTTTCGTTTCTTTCTTTCCTGGTCTGAAAGAAACGGAAAAGGGCATAGAAGAGTCCGCCGACCATGAATACGGCAAAGAAGAAATAGGATGCCCTGGCATTGAGGAAGAAGCCGACAAGGAAGATACGGGGATCCCGCTTTTTGATAATCCGTTCTATTCCAAGGAAGATCAAAGGGAGGAAGGCGACTGAATCAATAAAGTGGAACCAAAGATAACCAAAAGAATAACTCGAGAAACCAAAGGCTAAGGCACCAAGTCTTTTGTTTTTCGGAGAGAAGTTAAATTCCCCAAGGTACCAATAGAAAAGCCTTCCGGCAATGACCATCTTTGGAATGAATTCCAATCCCTGAAGAGTCTGCAGCCATTCTCTAGGAAAGGGGAGGAGAATCAGGAAAAAGGGATCAAAGAGGTAGTAGAAGGAATTTCCTCCGATATTGTCAATTCCTAAAAAAGCGCTTCTATCCCACATGGGGAATACCCCGGTAGAGAAGAAAGAATGCCAGTCATCATAGCCGTTGAAGATAAAATTCCTTTCCTGCCTGGAATAGTCTCCGCTTAGAGGAATGGTACAATACTGATTAAATAAGGTATATCCGTAGCAGAGAACGGCGATCAAAGTGAGCCAATAGACAGTCTTCCTTGCCTCGCTTGGCTCCCTAAAGGTCTTTTTTATTCGCAGGAAAAAGGAAACGAATCCTTTTTTTCCTTGCTTTATCAGCGAGGAGGAGAGCTCGGTGGCCTGCCTTTTGAGGCGGCTGATTTTTTTCTGTATGTTTTCTTTCATAGCAATAGTTCTATTTTATACCATCATGGTTTGTTTTCTCACATATTCCTTTCAGCCAAAAGAGGGGAATCGTTTATACTAGAATCATGGAAAAACATTCCCGGACAGAAAAAGCCGTTCACTTCCTGAAATCTCCTTTTTATCTCATCACTCTTTCACTACTTGCCCTTGCCGGCTTTCTTTTCCCCTATCCTTATAATTTCATTCCATCGGTTCTTTTTGGACTTCTTTCGTTTCTTCCCATTCTTCAGAATGATGGAATCTATTATATTGCTTCTTTTATTCTCGTCATTCCTTCCGCGAATAGGCCATTTAGGGCAAGAGATGTTCCCCTGCCTTTAGTGCTATCCATCGGTCTAGTCTTCTTCTCCCTGATTCTGTTCCTCATTGTAAGAAAGGTCAAAAGGCGAACAGGATTCATCTTCTATCTTCTTTTGTCCTTCCTGCTTTTGATTCTCGCCTCCTATATCATCAATGCGATAGAAAGGAACAGAAACTACCGACAATGCTGGTTTTTTATCGTCTTCTTCCTTGCGGAGATCTTTATTTATAGGAGGAGGTGTTCGGCAACCAGTGGGAGAAAAGGGTTTGACTATCTCTCAGAAGTTTCTTCCGTCCTTGCCATTCTTCTCTTTCTAGAAGTCGGTTTTACCCTAAGGACAAAGGAAAAGCACAACGCCTTTTCTCCTTTCGACCTATCCTACGATTCGGGAGATGCCATAGCTAGCTTAATTATCCTTACCCTTCCCTTTCTTGGTTATGGCATCTATAAAAAGAGATGGTACTATTGTGCTTTCGTGCTATTGGACTACTTCACCTTACTTGTCCTTGGAAATACAATCAGTCTTCTTTTCCTGCTTATCGGCTTTATTCCGCTCGTCTTCCTCGCCTTCCACTCCTATAAAGGATATTATCCCTACTTTCTGCTCGTCGGACTTGTTGTCCTGCTTGCCCCGTTCTGTTTCCTGCTTTTCTTCTCCCAGAGATTCTCAGAAAGCTTTTTGAAATCAAGGCAGGCATTCAGTCTCCTGAAAAAAAGCAATCCGAATTATCACCAGATTCAAAGCGGAATTTTTGCCTTTGAGAGTAACTACCTCATTGGAGCATCTCTTTTATCCGTTACCACAGAGTCCGGGTTTTCCATGATACCAAACGGGTACATCCAAATCGGGGTAATCTCCGGCTCCCTTGGCCTTACTTCCTATCTTTTTGCCGACCTCATCAGGTATCTTTCCGCCCGAAAAGGAAAAGCAAAGGCAGACCGTTATTTCTTCCTCTTTTTCCTTATCCTACATGATCTGTTAAACTATCTCAGGGATGCAACGACAGACTGGACCATCTTCCTCCTGAGGAGGATTGTCATCAGCACCTTCCAAGGTTCCTGTGAGGAAGGGGAGAGGATCATCCATGACGATTTCAAGGACATCAGAGACGATAACAACGTACAGTTTCCGGCCATTCCCAACTAAAGAAAAAAATTTTTTTAGAAATTGTTGACATCCGATTCTGGATTGAGTATAGTATTAACGCTCTTCTAAGGAAGACCTTAGATAAGCAACAATCAAACAGATAATAAATTCCAACATAAAAATTCCTTTTGCTCTCTCCTCTGGCACATACGTGTCAGGGGAGTTTTCTTTTTCCAAGAAAAAATTGATTGCTTCCAAGGGAAAAGGTAGAATAAAAAGGCTTGGAAAATAATAAAAAGGACAACATCATGAAATTTGATACGCTAGTCAAGGAACTGAAATACAAAGTCCTAAAAGAAGTCGCAAAAGACTACTACGAGGGAGACCTCTGGGAAAAAAGGGTAGACATTCCAAAAAGGATTTCCCCTGGCCCCAAGGCAACAAGGCGTTGCTGTATCTATAAAGAGCGGGCCATCGTTGCCGAACGAATCAAACTCGCACTCGGTGGGGATAAGAACAACCCGAACCTTCTGGAAGTCATCGAATCAGCCTGTGATCAGTGTCCCTTTGGTGGCAGGCAGGTCAGTGACCTCTGCCGTGGCTGCCTAGCCCACCGATGTGAAGAATCCTGTCCGAAAAAGGCCATTAGTTTCGATGAGAATCTGCGTGCCCATATAAATAAGGATAAATGCATCAACTGTGGACTATGTGCAAAGGCATGCCAGTTCGGTGCCATCGTCAACCATCGCCGTCCCTGCGAGGCCGCCTGCAAGATCAATGCCATCCATGCACGGGAAGACGGAATCTCCCAAATCAACTACGATGACTGTACAGAATGCGGCGCCTGCTCTTACGCCTGTCCTTTCGGGGCAATCAGGGATAAATCCTATATCACAAAGTGTATCGACATCCTCAAGAATCCGGAAAACGACGGCCATATCTATGCCGTCATTGCCCCTTCTATTGCGGCTCAGTTTACCCCTGCCAAACTTGGCCAGGTGCTTACAGGTATCAAAAAGCTCGGTTTCAGCAAAATCTATGAGGCTGCCCTAGGTGCCGACTATGTTGCCTATAACGAATCTAAGGAGCTAAGCGAGGAAGGCTTCGCCATCTCGTCCTGTTGCACAGCTTTTGTCAACTACATCCACAAGGCATTCCCTGAATTAGTCGAAAAGATTTCCAAGAATCTCTCCCCTATGGCGGCAAGGTGCAAAATCATCAAACAGAAGGACCCTAAGGCAAAGACCGTCTTCATCGGGCCCTGCATTGCCAAGAAAAAAGAAAGGTTCAACGAAAGGTCCGCTCCTTATGTCGACAACGTCATCACCTTTGAGGAACTTCAGGCGCTATTCGGAGCACGGAACATCGATGTCGAAAAGGTAGAGGAATCCACAATCGACGATGCCTCCTTCTTCGGCCGTATTTTCGCCCATTCCGGCGGACTTAGTGATGCCGTAAATGAAGCCCTGAAAGAACAGAATTCCTCTTTCGAAGTCAAACCGGTAAAAGCATCCGGTCTTGATCAGTGCAAGAGGAACCTCAGCAACGTCAAAAAAGGAACCTTCCAGGGTAACTTCCTGGAAGGAAGGGCATGTGCAAACGGCTGCATCGGTGGTCCGGGATGTCTGACCCATCAGCTTTCCGACCAGGCAAAGATTGACCGTTACGGCAAGAGGTCGACCCAGCCCTCCATCAAGGCGGCAAGGGAAAGCTGCGGAGCAGCAGACGACATCTCGGGATTTGGAAAATAAGGATCGGCAGTCTTCATGACTGCCTTTTTTAAAAGGAAAGAACCAATGAAACAGGAATATAGTTATGGTGCCGTTGTCTACAAAGAAGAGAAAGGAAAAATCCTTTTTCTGATAGAATATAGGCAGCTAGGCCACATTTCCCTTCCCAAGGGCCACATTGAGAAAGGGGAGACCCCTTACCAATGTGCGCTACGGGAAATCATGGAAGAGACAAATCTTGATGTCAGTCTTTATCCCTCCTTCCAGCATAAGATTTCCTATTCGCCAAAGCCGGGTGTCTGGAAGGACGTCACGTTCTTCCTTGCGAAGGCAAAAACATTTGATCTCATTCCCCAGAAAGAGGAAGTCAGCGAGGCGAAGTGGAGGACACTAGAGGATGCTCTCTCCGTCCTGACTTTCGACAGCGATAAGGAAACACTAAAGGATGCGGCCAATTTCTTAGAGCAACATGAAGAGATCAAAGGAAGCTGTTCACTACAATAGGTCAAGAATCAAGGGTAAGGATACATCGATTGAGAAGAGACTTCGGATAGCACTCTATCACGAAGGATTCCGCTACCGGAAAAACGTTTCCTCCCTTCCTGGACATCCAGACATTGTCCTTACCAAAGAAAAGATTGCTATCTTCTGTGATGGCGACTTCTTTCATGGATATGATGTCACGAGTACCCTAGATAAGATTAAGACAAATCATGACTTCTGGAAAAAGAAGATTAGGAAGAACAGAGTGCGTGACGAAGAGGAGAATGAGAAGCTTGTGGCCCTAGGCTATCTTGTCCTGCGGTTCTGGGAACATGAGATAGACAATCATCTCGAGGAAGTCCTCAACGAAATCGGAATGGCCGCAAGGAAGAGAGAAGAAGAGAAAAAGAAAGGCCGGTCCTTTTCTTAGGACCGGCTCTTTTTTTACCAGATAGTGACACGCTTCTTTAACGGAAGGTACCTCTTGTCCTTTGAAGTGACATTAAAGGTCTTGTACCACTCCGGGAAATTTCTCGGCTGCCTGTTTGCACGTAGCTCACAGGGGGCATGGACATCGGTGACCAGAAGAAGCTGAGTGTATTCATCCTTTGCTTTCCTGCACCAGATTCTGCCCCAGTTTTCGAAGTACCCCTTATAGTCCGGTTTCTTCCTCTTGGACCTTAGTTCAAGAGTAACGCCCCTGCCGCCGTTGTCGGCAATGTTCTCGGAAACGATAAGCTGTCCGTTGACCACTCCTCCATGGAACTTGATTTTATCGAATTCATCAATCCTCTGTTTAGTCAGTTCCTTGAAGGCTGCGAAGTCCTTGTCCGTCCACCAGTTCTTCAGATTTCCTTTTTCGTCGAAGTGGGCACCATTATTGTCAAAGGCGTGGGAAATCTCATGACCGATGACCGCGCCGATTCCGCCAAGGTTCTTGCTCTTGTTCTGCTTAATGGAATAGAAGGGCTTCTGAAGAATGGCGGCGGGGAAGGTAATATCGTTGGAGAAAGGATTATAGCAGGCATTGACCCTGTGTCCAGGCCTTGCCCAAAGTGAGCGGTCGACGGGCTTATTGAGCTTGTCGAGTTCATGCTGCGCCTTAAGGGCGGAAAGCTTGCTCCTGGATTCATAAAGACTATCCTCTTCCGAAACCTTCAGCTTCTTGTAGAAAGAGTCGATTTTATCCGGATATCCCCTCTTGATCTCGATAGTGTCAAGCTTCAGAATCGCCTTCTTTTTGGTTGCCGGGGAGAGGAAGGTGTTTTTTGCCCTGCGTCCCTTGTAGGCCTCAATGATATCCTTGACTAAGTTCACCACATCCTTCTTGGCCTCTTCTCCGAAGTAAGTCCGCCCATAATAGACACCGACAGGCTCGGAGAAGGCGGAAGAGGCAAGGGAATAGGCACGTTTCTTCAATGCCGGATCATGTTTGATTCCGACAAGGGTACGATGATAGACGTTGGCAATTTCATAGGCCTTATCCGAAAGATACTTTGCCCCGTTCCTTAAGGCGTTGACATAGGCCCAGTGGATATACTTTTCAAACGTAGTGGCATTGAAGTAGTTCTTAAAACCGTTGATAGCCTTAGGATCATAGACGATGACACTCTCCGGATACTTGTCTCCGTATAGGGATTTTAGGAAGGAGAGGAAATCAAAAGGAAGCAGGAGCTTAGCGACAGAGGCTGTCGTCCTTGGATGATAGTTGTCGACATAGTCTGCCCATTCAAGCTGGGACTTCACGTTCTGTGCAACTAATGCATCAAAGGCAAACGTGTCATCTAAGAAGGTTTTCTGCCTGTCTTTCGGCCTTTTCACTAAATTAAGAAGATTCTGTGCACAGCTGCGATAGACGGAAAGCAGCTTCTTTCCTGCCTGGTTGTCTTTTGCATAGTAGGTCGTATCCGGAAGGATGATACTCGGGCCAGTGAGAATGAAAGAATGTTTGGCAGTGTTCTTCCTATCAACATCCACACCGAAAGAGAAAGGAAGATCCCTTCCGCTCCTAGAAAGGGACTTTGCCTTCCTGTTGAGCTGTCCGATGTCTTTTACGGAAGAAATCTTTTTTAGTAAAGGAAGAAGAGGAGTCCTTCCGTCCTTATTCCGTTTCTTCCGGTCTAGCACCTTACGATATAAGGAAATCGCCCCTGTCCTTTCTTTGACCGGGATTTCCTTCTTGCCTGCGACCATCAGGTCGAAGTCTTTCCTTAGCTTTTTCCTCACATTTTCGTCAAGCCTGGCAAAACCGCCGGTAGAGGGACGATCGGAAGGGATTTTTGCCTTCTTCAACCAGTCTCCGTTGACAAACTGATAAAGATCATCCTGAATACGTACTTTTTTTGCAGCCATTTTCCGTCTCCTTTCCATCATGAATAGGCAAAAAGAATAACGATATCTTATTCTGTTCTTCTATAAAAAAGTATAACACAGAAAAAAGGAAAGATGGAAAGGCGGGAACAGGAATGAAGTCCGCTGAAATCAGCGGAAAAAAGAAAGAAAAATAGCTTCTGCTTTTGGCAAAGGTTTTTCTGGTTTGGAGGAAATCCGTTATAGTAATAAAGTAAACAGAAAGGAAAAACATTCCTATGGATAAAGAAAAAAGGATTGCCTTCTTCGATGACAAGGCAGAAGGATGGGACAGAAACAGCCAGGAAAGAAAAGAGGAGCTTTCTTCTTTGCTGTCTCTTCTCCCCTTAAAGAAAGGCAGGAAAGTGTTAGACGTTGCCTGCGGAACAGGGGTCAGGACTCCACTCTTAGAGGAAATCACCCAGGCGGAAGTAAAAGCCATTGACTTTTCCCCGAAAAGGATTGAGAAAGCAAAAGAAAAGTACAAAAGGAAAAAGAACAGGGTGTTTGTCTGCGAGGATTTCCTGGAAGGAAAGGAATCCGGATATGATTTCGTCTTGATCTTTAATGCCTATCCTCACTTTCTCGATGTCAAGGAGTTTGAGGCTTCCCTAGCTAAGGCAGTTAGACAAGGCGGATATTTTGCTATCCTGCATGACTTGTCCAGACAGGAGTTAACTAGGCACCATAGGCACTGTCAGGATCTCAGCCGGGAACTAAAACCGGCAAAAGAAGAAGCAAAACCTTTTGAAAAAGACTTCACAATAGAGAAAACACAGGAAGGGGAGCATCTCTTCCTTATCTTAGGCAAAAGAAAATAATTTTCCCTTCTTTGTTTTTTCTCCTCTTACCATCCCATATTAAGCAAGAGGGGAGAAGCTATGGCCTTCTCCTCCCACCATAAAAGGAGAATATGGATGAAAAGAACAAAGAAGTTTGCCGTACTCTGCTCATTAGCCGTCTTAGGAATGGGACTGGTCGGAGCAAAAAGGAATGAAGGAGTGCCAAAACAGGAAAGTGTTCCGGACGGAATCACCCTGAAAGGAAACGAGTCCATCCACTTAAGCAATCCGAAGTTCGCCAAAAACCCAGATGGAACCTACACTGAAACCGTTCACTACACTCTGCAGCCTTCCGGGATTGTCGGTGCTAAGTTCTACACGACTCTTGCCTGGGTCCAGGGTGAAAACAATAGTTATGACTGGAGTAGCATCGACAACAGCAGAAACGTCGAAGACTATGTCACCTATAAAAGGGACACGACAGCGCAGACAATCTCTTTCACCTGTAAGAAAGAATTCGGGCGGGAAAGGCGCTTCGATAGGGCATTGGAGAACGACACAAGCAAAAACGCCGCCATTTTCATCAACTACTCCCGCAAGCGGATTGAGAAGGCAAGTGTTTCGTTGACGGCAGACAGATTCACTAACGGAAAGCCAATCATCGTCAAAATCAACAAAGCCAAGTACTCCATTGGTTCCACTGGAGATACGAAAGAAACCGAGAAAATCGAAATCGGCTACAAAGGAACACCGATTGCCGATTTGCTAGGCAATATTCAGGAGCCGACTTCGGCAACATCAATAACATACGATGGAAGAATCTATTCGAGTGCCGCGGAAATCCGGGCAGCCATTGCGCCAGTATATGAGCAATATCTAAAAAGCTGTATTTCCTCTTCCGATGCGACTTCCTTCAATAAAGAGACTTTCAAAGAAAAAGGAAAATATTCCTACACTCACTTTGGAGCAAGAAACGCTGCGGCAAATTTCATCACCAATTACAATGCCGCAGCAGAGAAGGGAACGGCAGGTTTCTATGTCAAAGTCACTGTCGCGGAAGAAGTAATCTACGATAAAATTATCAAGTTCAGCAACGACAGCGACAGGCTTGATAGCGTCACAGTAGATACGACAAACGTCGTCTTCTAAGAAAAAAAGGGATGCCTTGGAACAAAGCCTAATTCTTTGGCATCCCTTCTTTTACTTTTCGTCGTTCCTATAGACAGGACGGCCGTCAAAGTCATTAAGCCAGACGATTTCGCCTTTTCTTCTGGTCGACGGAACATCAATCACCCGCTGATTAGAGGATCCGCGCCATTTCAGTTTGTTCGGTCCAGGATTTTTAGAAGCAACATAGGGGCCGTCCACAAGGACATCAATATACTTCATCCTGGGAAGATCTTTGATATCCTCATAAAGGAAACCAGTATATACCCAGATTGTTTTGTCGGGATAGTTTTCCTTGATCCAGGCCATGAGCCTAGTAGCAGACTCGTGCGAAGCAGGATAAGTTGCTTCGCCACCGGTAAAGGTGACACCAGCTATTTCTTTTCGGTCAAGCTGTTCTTTAAGCGCAGAAAAAGTATCCTCTCCCCTAGGGACACCGGCATTTGGATCCCAGGTTTCCGGGTTATGACACCCTGGGCAATGGTGTGTGCATCCGGCACACCAAAGGACACAGCGGAGTCCATCTCCGTTAACCTGATTGTTCTTGTCGATCTTAATAAGATTCATCGTCGGTTACCTGCTCTTACGATCTCGGATTTCTGCCCTCTTAGCATCGTTCCTTTTAGTGGAACCGGCGACCTTGGAATAGCCTAAATAGCCACAGACCCGGTTAATGGTCGTAATATCGGTTGAATGACAGATAGGGCAGACATCCTCATTATCATCCACCGTTGTTCCGCAGTGGTTACAATAACTCTTGGCAATGTTGACCCCAAAGTAATAGCCAAGTTTCCTGGCACGTTCAATGGCCTGGGAAATATACTTCAGGTTCCTTCCGGTAGTAAACCGGCAGTACTGGATATGCCCTCCGGAAGCAAGATGGAAATAACGGAATTCGGCATCCTGCTTTTCAAACGGGGTGATATCTTCGCTGACATGCCTATGGAAGGAATTAGTAAAGTAGGCACGGTCGGAAACATTTTTGATTACGCCGTATTTCTTCTTGAACTGGTTCAGCTGCGTTCCGCAGAGAGACTCGGCCGGAGTGCCATAAATGGCAGCAATATAAGGGATATCCTTTCCATAATGTGTTTTCTTTTCTTCGACATAGTCGGAAATATACTTTAACGTCTTATAGGCAAAACAGTCAGGATTATCCTTCTCCTGATAAAGGGAATGACCATTATAAAGTTCCTGAAGTTCATTCAGGGCTGTAAATCCGAAAGAGAAGGTTGCTTTTTTAACGAGTGGCTCAATATTATCCGTGGGTTTAAGATAACCGAATCCGCCTTGACAGAAGGCAACAGGATCAAAGGATGCCTTCAGCTTAGAAAGATAATAATAAGTCTTAATATGAAGCTGGTTGATCCTATCCAGATAATAATCAAGGACCTTGAAGAAGTCTTTTCCTTCTACCTGTGCCTTACGGAGAATCATCGGAAGATTAAGCGAAATGGCGCCCCCATTGAACCGTCCAGTGAAAACAGGCCGGTCATTCTCATTGACAGGGGTGAGATTTCCAGACTGATATAAAGGACTAAGATATGCCCGGCATCCCATCGGTGAAACGATTGCATCAACCCACTCGGGGTTTTCCTGCACTCGCCGGTTTCCGTCAAGATACCAACGGGAGACTCCGAATTTATGATACTTATGGAAGACTTTAGCGATGGAAGGCTCAACGTGGCTTGCAAGAGCAGAATCGACAAGCTTTTCATCCGGCCTATCTAGGCTAAGCCAATCCGGATACCTAGCCTTGCCCGAACATTCCACTCCAATCTTATAAAGCCAGTTCAGTTTCTTCCCTTCACCATGAAGTTGCTTTGTATAAAGGAAGACAAGCTTAGGGAAAATCGCAGGTCGCTTATGTCCTGGATGTCCTTGGCCATGCCTACGGACTTCCAAGGCGACCTGCCAGACTAAAGTGCCAAACCGTGTTTCATCACAGCCGCCTGTAAAAGTAGTGAAAGGATAGTCGCCGCGGGAGGAAGCGACCGTATTGAAGGTATGCTCAAAACCCTGGAATCCCTGCTCGAGATCACGCTTCGTCTTGCTCCAGGCAAACTCATCGGCCTTCTTCTCATCGTAGGTGCCGCCGACTTCCTCAGTCAGTGCCTTAAACTCGTCAAGATAACCAAGATAGGATTTCTCGGCATAGGGCGCGAGGACGGAGTCGATTTCCGGAACGGTAAAACCCCCATACTGCCTAGACGCACAGTTCCTCGTAATGTCCGAAATCAGATTGCAGGCAGAACGGACGTCTTTCGGTTCGTTGTATCCGATGTTCTCCCATTCAAAGCCGCCCTGAAGAACCTTGCCCCTGTCGAAGAGACAGCAGTTATAGGTAAGAAGACGGGAAGAGATATCATGAATGTAGATATACCCCTCGTCATAGGCGATTCTCTCCTCATCAGAAAGGAAGTTCTTCCTATAGATCTGTTTGGAAAAAGCATTATAGGTCAATGTACGGCGGGTGGAGACAAGAGCAGAAGTGGTGTTGGCGTTAGAACGGTCAGCCCTGAAATTGAGCTGATCCACCGTCTTGATTGCTTCATCCATCCTGCGGACAAATTCGGTCTTATAGTTCCGGTAATCCCGGTAGCTTTTCGCGACAACAGGCGAAACCTGGTCAAGGGCGAGCTCGACATAGGTGTGCCTTTTTAGGACAGGTATGTTCTCCAGTCCGGATTTCAGCCTTTCTGACTCGACGATGGAGCGCAGCTTATCCCACTGCCCATCAGAAAAAACGACGTTAACCCGGTCACAGGACTTCGTCACCGCATTTTTAATCTTTGCAAAGTCGTACGGAACAAGACTTTTGTCTTTTTTGATAATCATCATTTTCACTCTCCCCGTAATATCAGCTCGGTCTTTTCAGACGTGTAACCATAGTAGTGTTTTTTCAATTCCAGTTCAATAAGTTTGCATTTGGTTTTCTTTACTTCTGTATACTATTTTTCAATCCTTGACAGAAAAGTGTTTTCATGACGCTCAATAACGCTTTTCTACTCTTCTTCCAGGATTAAAAATGAGTTTTAGTCATACAAAATATTGTGGGTGATAAGAAATGAAGTCAAGTGAAACCAAGAATATGAGCAAAATGTACTGCACCTTAAATATTGGACATTAGATGGGGCTGCTGCAACATAAATGGTCAGGTTCAATGCTCCTTTTTCTAACAGGAACATCGCTGAAGCCACCGGACTCTTCTACTTTTGCCGGACAAATCCATACATTCTTCGATTGCTTCTTGAGTTCCGCGAAGCTGCGGAACTGTTTTTCGTATTCCTAGAACATCTCCTTTTTCCTCTTGAAGAATAAGTCCTCCGTCTTTCCGTTGTCCAGGCAGTTCTCCTTTTCCATTCTTAGGAATCTGCTGTGCAGCCTGGAAAGCATGTCCGTCACCTGCCTCCACGTATGCTTTATCAAAAACCCCTCCTATTGCACCAGGCAGACGTGATGAGTGAAGGACGGATCCTTCAGTCGTCATTGTCCCGCCTCTTGGTCCAATAAGAGAGGTTCAATACACTTCCAACATCCACCCCAGCCAACTACTGAAGCGGATCAGGATTTTCCAGCAATTCCTGTTTCCGCCTATCTAAGCAATACGTTTAAGGATTTGTGAAAATGGATTGATCGATAGTCGCCTCGTAAGTGAAGTTCCCTTTTCCATCATGGGCAAACACATCAAGATATATCTTATCGTTAAGGAAGAAGATGTTTTTCACATTGAATTTCTTGAATTCGCCTGTCCCATCCACAGTTCCTGTTAACGGAATGGTAGCTAAGCCGACATAGTCTCCCTCCCAGCTATAAATTCCGACTTTGGCGTTATAGGACCCATCCTGAGTATAAAGCATGTAGATGTAGCTTCCGTCCGTAGTGAGTTGCCTGTTCAAGACGTTTTCCGTATTTCCTTCCTCTTTTTCCGGCTGTTGATTCGGGAAGCTTTTTCCAGTCAGGCTTCCATTCTCGTCGGCAAAATAGAATTTATTGTTATCGAAGAAAACATACTCTTTATGAACATCACTATAGGTTCCATAGATTGCCTTGTCGTCCGTTCCGGTGACTGTCAACTCCGCATCAGAAGTCTTTTCCAAAGTGGCTGGATCGTAGAACGTAATCGTCGATGTTCTCTTGTTGAACACACCTAATTTCCCGTCTTTGGCGAAGATAGTCGTGGCTTTGATCCATTCTGCATCGTCCTGATTTGCGGTTAAATTGAAGACATCCGATTGCTTTTCAATCGTGACACCCGTGTCTGTGACATTAAGCTGTGCAAGGATTGCCGCCTGAGAGCCGCCGTTGACGGCGATCGTGGCATAGACCTTTCCATCCAGGGTGACAGCCGAATCGATGATGCTCTCCTTGTCTTCTCCATTATAGGAAATGGTGATCTTTTTCCCTTCCGTATTCAAAAGCTTGCTCGTGAACTTTGGCTCTTTTTCCTTGTTGGCGGCTTTTCCGATATATCCTCCTAGAGTGGTAGAATCGAAGTGCTTGGCAAAATTAGAGGAAAACATCGGAGTGGAGATGAAGAAACCATCATTCGCAATCTTAGAACACATCAGATAAACATCATCACCGTCCCTTATCAATTGATACGCCCGGCTCTCCCAACTTGTTCCGAATTTCCAATAGTCCCAGTATGCTCCTGGCATCTTTTCATAATCGAAGCAGTATTTCTGGTCTGCAGGGGTGTGGTAGACTTCGTTGCCTTCCCAATCAAAGACAAGGGTTCTGAAATTATAGGTATCATTTTGCTGGGTAGTGACAATAATATAGTCGTCGTTGCCAGCAAGATCATTGACCCGTTCACTATCCTCCAAAGTTCCCCAGCTTTCAAAGTTGCCAATGAAGTCTGCACTCAGCCTATTCCCGTCTCCATCCAGAAGCCATGTTCGGTCTCCGGTATAGACGGCAAATTTTTTCAGCGTCTTATTATACGCAAGGCCTTTGACGGATACATCCCAGGAAAACTTTAGCGTTATCTTTCCGACTTCTTCCAAAGTATCCTTGCTATAAACCGTTAGCTCGTGTGCTGCCGAACCGCTTGTATTCGCTTTAACAAGGCCTAATTTATCATCTCCTAAATCAACGATGCTTCCAAGATTATCCCATATTGCATCATGTTCGGGGATAATAAGGTTACTTCTGACTTCGTTCATTGTGCTGAAGTCGAATTTAACCAGAGCCGCCTTTTTTCCTTCATAAGCACCAATGAAGGAATAAAGGAAGCCATTGTCAATGAAAGAAGAATAAGGGATTTTCAATTCACCGGTAGAGTCTTTATAGAAGCTACTGTTCTTGATGGAATAGAAGGTAGCGTCAGCCATTTTATCTTTCTTGGCTAGTTCATGGTTTTCGAGATAGGAAGGGAAAGAATATTTCGGTTCCTCTCCAAGACTCGTTAAATGGATTTCTCTGAGTGAGATATTTCCTTTATAGTCCCCACGAAGGGTAAGCTCGATTGTATTTTCTCCTTCGACAACATTAATGTTGCGCAGAGATAATTTCTGGAAGGCGTTATTTGCCTTATTTTCATCCGAGTTCTCTACCTTTTTTGTGGCGACATCATTGGAAAGGTTCTTGCTGGCTCCGTTGACTTTAAACGAAACAACCTGGTTTAATATCGAAGCATTTGAAACATAGGCATCATTTTCCTTTTCACAGGAAAGAGCTAAATCAATACTGGCGTCAGCGGTAGTGAAGGTTGCTGATTTGAAGGTGAAGGTAAGTTTTCTGGTTTCTCCATCCTTGGAGGAAAGAACCGCTTCGTTGGTTGCCGTCCCCGGGAAAGAGCCATCTGCGCCTATTTCATAGACGTCAGTGTTCTTCTTCTCAAAGCCTTCCCTGGAAGGGGAACAATCCGCATTTAATGCCTTCTCTGTCTTTATCTTAGTAAGGATCGTTTCAGAAGAAGTGCCGTTTTGGATTTTAACCTTAACAGTGGTATCCGAACCAAAGGTAATCGTTTTATCTGCGTCTTCAATCGTGATCTTATCATTGCCTATACGTCTCTTGTTCCCGCAGGAATATTGGGCAGTGACTTCCAAAGAGGATAAATCCGCATCGGAAAGCTTCTCTCCATCCTCTACAGTAAAGCTTCCATCGATGGCAGAGTAGGAAAGAACTTCTCCTTCGTTATAATCTTTTTCTTCGACAACGGTTATAGGGAAGCTTCCTTTGACATTTGGATTGTTTTTAAGGAAGACCACACCTTCCGTTGTTCCGGCTTTTAGTGCCTCGGTAGAGGCAGTGATAGTAGAGGCATCCACAGAGCAGGATGAACCATCATTATTGACACCTTCGATCTTTATTCCGGTGATGTCAAGCTTTTCACCCTCTTTGTAATAGATAAGGAAAGGATTCTCAAGGATCTTTATGGAACTTAAGGCCACCTTGGCCAAGGCGACAGAAAAATCAAACGTCTTTCCCTTATAAGAAAATTTAATTGTTCCGCCGTTTTTGACGAAATCATCAGGAACTTCCCTGGTCACCTGGTCGCCATATAAACGTTCTTCAACTGCTTCATCACCCTGTTTATACTGAGCATAGACTTCGAAATCATCGAACTGAGGAATGGCTTTCCCATTATCGTAATAACCCTTGCCATCTTTTAACTTGGCGGTTATTCCTTCTAATACAAGTTCCTTGTCCCCTTCCTCGCCGCTGGTTTTTGTTCCGCTATTTGTTGTTGTGCCACTCCCTTCTTTTATTCCGTTAAGATAGTTTTGATAGTTGATTCTAGCGGCTAAAGGAATTGAACCGGCTACGATAACCCCCACAGAGGCTATCGATATTAAAACCATCAATTTTATTTTTTTCATAGTATATCCCTGTCCTTTTTTATCGGAACCATTTATTCAGCGGCCTGATTGCTTTCACTGTCCGCCGTAGCTTTCTTCTTGCTTTCCACCAAAGTGGCAACCTGGTCCCAGAAAACTGCAACTCCCCAGAAAGCAATTCCAAATCCGATTAGAGTATCAACGGCATACAATGTCGGCTTCCACCAGTTGAACGAATCAATCTTCTTTCCCACTATGATTTGAGAGTCGACATCTGCACTTGCGTTATAGCTTGAGTTGATGTAAAGGACTCTTAACCAGGCATAAATAGAATGATGCCTCGCCTCTCTCATCGCATATTGAAGTCTCTTCGGACCAGATTCAGAATAATCGAATCCATAACTCCGATTAAAGCTGACGGCCATACCTAAATCCTGTCCTGCTCTCAGGGCCTGATCAAGAACCCTAAAGTCTGCACTGACATCACCGGAATAGTCGGAAATGATACGTCCTTTGTAGCCCCACTCTCCTCTTGCAACCGCTGTGTTAAGGGCGATGCTTCCACCACTATATGTGGCTCCGACTCGATTGTAGGTAGTCATAAGACCGACAGCATCGGCTCTCTGCACAGCCCACTGGAAAGGCTTCAAATAGACTTCTCTCAACGCCTGTTCGGTCAGCCAGTTGAAAAGCCGGTGTCGATGTTCCTCGGTATCATTGCAGACAAAATGCTTGATATTCGGATAGACGCCTGCGTTCTGCCTTCCCTGGACCGTTCTCACTAACCTATAAGAAGTAAGGACCGGGCATTCCGAGAAATATTCGAAATTCCGGCTTCCCAGAGGTGTACGATGGATGTTTGCACCAGGTGCCCAGCCGCCGGCAATGTTTAGGTTATTGGCTTCGCTTCCATAAGCCAATCCAAATTGATAGGCGAGGGATTTAGACCAGGTCTGTGCGATGAGGGTTTCATTAGGGTAACCAGTACCACGCGGGAAATTCTGAATGAATCCGGCAATCTGGGCAGGACCGTCATATTCTTTGTTTGCCGGCCTACCAATGCTATCGATCTTTGGGGTTCCGTAAGAATTCTGGATGAAATCTCTTGCTTCTTCGGTTGTTAGCTGGTTTAAAACATCCTGCCATAAGGGGTCGTTATAGTCGGCACCTAGTTTCTTGCCTTCTTCCGTAAGGCCTCCGTTTTGCACATCATAAATCTTATAATTCGTATCTTTGCTTCCCCATTTGAAATCCGGAATGTTGACTGGGTTTCCATCGTAATCGACAGTGGCATTGTCCCATTCGGTACCTTTATTTTTGTCCCATGAAACATATTTCTTTAATTCATCGGACATGTTTCTGTTTTCAGGTTTAGTTGCTTCCAGAGGATTGGTAAAACTGCTTCTTGAAATATACTTTACGTTCTCTCCGGTATCCGTTCCATCGATAGAGACGCCATCCACTGCGTCATCGCCGGTAAAACGGTTCTTAACCTCGACACCAGTGACTTTGTCATTCCTTATGGCTATTCCGTGAAGGGTATCATTCCCGCTTTCGATTTTGAAGTCAATCTTTCCTTCGACATCGGTTTCACCCTTGGAAGAAAAATCGACCGTTTTCACGTTGTGGGCATCGCTTTGAAGGGTGAGGGAGTAGTCGCCGTCCTCGAGTTCATAGCCCTTGAATCCGTTTTTGTTCCTATCGTAACAGTCATAGGAGGCAAAGTCCGAGACATTCATACTCAGAGAGACCTGACCGGTTTCACCCGGCTGTAGTTCGCCGGTCTTAGCAAAATCAGCAAGGGTGACACTTGATTTTTCAATTGCCGTATCCAGATTTCTCGGATTGTAGGGAACTCGGACGTAGCATTCGACGACATCCTTTCCGGCGGCCTTTCCCGTATTGGTTACGTTCACGGTGACTTCGATCTTGGTATCGTCATTGACTTTTTCCGTTTCCTTCCCGTCTTTGTCAAGGAACTTTACGCTGTATACATCCCAGTCAAAAGAGGTGTAGCTTAAGCCATATCCGAATGGAAACTGGACGACACCGTTGTATCCTTTCCCATAGCCATTATCAACTTGGTTCCAGACCCCCATCTCATCGGCGGTCTCATACCATTTGTATCCCACATAAATGCTTTCGACATAGTCTGCATAACTATCCGAGGTATTGCTATCCGACTTACCATTGGAAAGACAGTTTGTATAGCGTCCTAGATTCGCACCGCCGGTATAGTAATAGGATGGACTTGACTTAATATCATAAGGGAAGGTGTCGGTCGTCTTCCCGCTAGGGGAAACATCGCCAAACAAAACCTTAGGCAGACCAGTGATGCCCTGGGTTCCCGTGTATCCTACATTTAAGCAGGCGCTGATGGCGGGAATATCTTTTAGGACACCAAGCTGCATCGCCCCGCCGTTCCTGACTACCAGTATCGTCTTTTTATAATTTTCCGTACAGAATTTTAAAATAGCCTTTTCTTTTTCACTCACCGTCACAGAAGACTCAGGCTGGTCATACTCGTTTTCCGAATATTTGTGTCCGATAATAAGAAGAGCAACATCGGAATAGCTCTTTGAACTTTCGATGAGTTCTTTTGTCCTAACGGCATTGATGTCGATTTCCTCTTCATTCTTGGCTCCGTCATACAGCTTTGCAATATCCCGGTTGTAATTAAATCCTTCTCCGTAATTTGCCAGTGCCTCATTGAACGTTGTGTTGTCGTCATTATTATTGCTGTTTTCCGGCTGGACTTTTCCCGAACCGTCACCGCCATATAAAAATTCTTTGTAGGCGTGATATCCAAAGATATTGATTTTCTTTTCCTGATTGTTTTCTTTGTCGAGGGGTAGGCAAGGCTTGCCGTCAACATCATCGTTTTTTAGTAGAACAGTACCTTCCTCTACGATTTTCGCCGATAACTCCTGGCCTTTTGCTAATGCACTGTTATAGGCCTCTTGATTCTGTGCACCTCCCTTTGAAAGAAGGGCATCGATTTGCGGAGAATAGGCTAAGGCATAATTTGTGCCGACGATAGCAACGCAGCCAAGCAATACCATCCCGGAAATATTTAGGATATTCTTAATAAGCTTCTTCATCGTTTTTTCCTTTCTGGGTTTCTTTTGAAGAATGAGAGATAAAATCTAACTTCTAAATCAACATAAAGTTGCCATTGGAAGATTTCTGTTCGCCCTAAGGACTTCTTCCTCCGAGAACATGCTCTCGAAGGAAGAGAATCTGATGGGTGCAAGAAATTCCTTCGGCTTCTCCGAAAACTTTTGAAAAACAGAATAAGCCTTTATGCTTCCTACTCCTGGGAACCAGCTTCCATTTCCGGTTTTTCTGTCTTTTTCCGTCTTTTGCCTTCCAGAACAAATTTGACTATTGTTATGGTTACTAAAGCCAATGTCACTGCATAGAGGGAACAGACTAAGACAACGTTAATCCATATTCTCCATGGTGCAGTGCCACGGACAGATTTTGCACCAGGGGCAATGCCATTATAGGCACCAGAGTTGACGACCGTATAAGCAATGTTTTTGACTGCATCCAGGATCCGATGAAGTCCAGTTATGGATGATGTATCCTGCAAAAGAGAATCAAGGTTCTTATTCACTGCGGCCAAATACAGATCATTGCCACTACGGATCCTCGCATCCCTATCAACTTGAGGGGCATAGTCAGTAATGACGGTTCCTTCAAATCCCCATTCCCCTCTCAGGGTTCCTTCTAGAAGGTACCAGTTATTCGAAGCCATGACTGGACCAATGCAGTTGAACGCGGTCCTAACACCCTTACAGGCACGGATTGTCTTTGTTTCTAATTCTCCCGTATTGGAATCAATGTATTTCAGTTTTTGTTTTGCGTTCTTCGTTGCAATTTCAAACGGCTTGAGATAAGTTTCCCGGATAGTCTGTTCGGTCGCCCAGGTCCTAAGCCTTTCGTTTCGGTTGCTTTCCTGTTCATTCAGGGCAAAATGTTTCCTGTACCTATAAATTCCGCCATCCGAACCACCGCTGATGATATTGGCACCGACAATTCCAGTCATGAACGGATCTTCAGAAACATATTCGCCGTTCCGTCCGCCAAAGGCACTCCGGTGGATGTTGAGTCCAGGAGCATAGAGTCCTTGCACATCATTCCATAAGCCTTCCTGACCCATGTTATAACCTGTTTCATAGGCTAGACGGGGATTGAATGTTGCAGCAAGGAGAGCCTCAGAAGTATAAGAGCACCAGGTGTAATCCTTCTTGGAACCAAAGGTGGAGAATCCATAAGGACCATCAAAATCGTCAACCTTGAATTTTCCGATCGCATCGAGTGCTGCTGTCTGATAGGCACCATAGCCAAGAAGTGTGCCAAGCTGGGCCTTGTCCTCGCTGTTTCTGAAGGAAATCTGGTGGATCAGTTCATCCCAGCTTTCATCGTTGTAATCAACACCGCGGTAAGAAGAAAGATCAAGACCTTTTTTCTCCACCTTGAACGGAGTCGTGTTACGTACTTTGGATGTCTTACCATTTCCGAGGACAGGATGATTGATTGGATCAAAGTTACCAGGTTTATAGGAGTCAAAATCATTTTTATATTCATCGGCTAAGGTTTTATCTGCATCAGTTGGAATGGTCGGAAACGTTCCTTTGAAGTCCTTTCTGGAGAAATTGTTGATAAAATTCTGTTTCCTGAAACTGTCAGAAGACTCGAAAAGGTTTGTTGCCGCCTTGAATTCGGAGCCTTGCTTCTTCGGTTCGTTAGTTGGATTTCCGTCTTTATCCAATTTTGATTGTGCAGCCTTTTCCGATTCTCTGGGGTTCGTATTGTCATAGAAGATATCTTTTTTATTGTTCCATGTGTAGGTTTCGTAACTATCATGGGCGTTCTTGCCTAGATAGATGCTGTAATCACCGGCGGATAGATAATAGCAGCCCTTCGTTCCGTCGCCATTATCTTTTCCGGAGTAGTAGGAAGACCTATCATCAACATTGAAATTTAAGGTTATTTCCTGCTTTTCACCGGGCTGGATAAGATCAGTTTTATCATAGGCGATAAGATTTTTTGAGGATTTCTCGATTCCGTTTTCCTTGTCAAAATCCGTATAAGGTGCACCATAGTAGATCTGAACGGCGTCTTTTCCGGCAGCATTGCCAGTATTCTTCACTTCGACTTTCAGGGTAACCGTGTTGCCGTTCACTTCCTTATCGATGAATTTTTGATCGAAAGTGGTATAAGAAAGTCCGTATCCAAATGGGTAGGCAACTTGGCTTGTGTAGTTAAACCCGTCATAATTTCCGTTCCTGGCTTCTTCATAAGCGGTCTCATAGTATTTATAGCCGACATAGATTCCCTCTTCGTATTCGACAAAGGTTCCAGGTTTATTCTGTGTGGTAGTAACGTTCGTATATTGCCTAAGAGTGTTACCGCTTATTGAATAATTTCCACTGCAGAAACCAAAGTTTTTGTTGGCAGGATCGGAGAAAAAGTCTTTTGTCCACGTATCCACTGTTCTTCCAGAGGGATTGACTTCACCGGACAGAATCTCTCCGACGGCGGCAGCACCACCGCTTCCTTCGGTCGGCATCCAGATAATCGCATCGCACAAAGCAGAGATTTCATCTGTTATTTCGAAGACATTGACACTGTTGACAACGAGAATGGTTTTTTTCGCATTGTTTTTGGATGTTCTGAGACAATCTAATTCACCTGCCGTTAAAGTAAGGCTATGTTTGGTCCCATCTTCAAAGGCATCCCTCTTTAAATCGGCGCCTTCACTGGCGTTTCTGGAAACGACCATGATACCGATGGTTCCCTTTAAAGCCGCTTCCTTTCCCGCATAGGCTCCCGTAGCCGGTGCATATAAGCTTCTTTTTGCGTTTACAGCCTGAATCTCCATCGGCTCAGTCCCGGCTTTTTCCTTCCTTGTTACGGTGGGGATATTTTTTGTTATTTTATCAATCTCTTCGTTGATGGTGAAGTGTTCGGCAATGGACTCGGCAAAGGTGACGGTTTTTAATTGAGTATTATTCCAATTAGCCGAGCCGGCAACACCATTAGTGTGGTAATAGTTGTAGCCGATAGGGCTTATCACATCCGTATTGCTTAAGGGGAGGCAATTGCTGTCGTTTTTCAAAAGCGTTATGCCCTCTTCTGCTACCTTCTTAGTCCCCTCCACCGCTTTTGCGGTTGCTTCGGCACCTGTTTGTTTCTCATAGAAAACCGCTTTGGAAGAATCCCCTCCAATCGTGGTCAGTTTACCAGCGCCAAAAACAGTATCCAAGGTTCCTGAAAACTTATTGCTTACAATCGGTACAGCAATGGCAGCGGCCAAAGTCAATGCACTGATAGGCAGAAGAATAGCCGATAGGGTAGACGCCTTCCTCTTCTTTTTATTTTTTGCTTTTCCTTTTTTCATATATTGTTTTCCTGATTAAGTTTCAAGCCTTTCTAAGCTTCGACTAATTTGAAGTCAAGACTGTCCCAGTTGATCTTAGAGTCGCTGATGAATTCGATTTTTATCTCGTTTGCTCCCGGTTCAACAACGGCTTCTGCTATTTTCACCTGGTCAAACTGTTCACAGGTCCAGTATTCAAACGCAGCATAAGGATCGGTTTTCCAGTTCTTGCTTACAACAGATAAATCAGTCTCAGAAGTCACGGCTTTTCCGTATACTTCGCTGTCAATAAGGGTTACCGCATTGGAGTTATTCGTCACTTTGATTTCATCTTTCAAATTGACATTATTTGTAGCGACCGGAGCAACCACTTCGCCTTCTGGAGTGAGATCGGGTCTCACATCCTTTACATTACGCCACTGAATATCACAGGAAGCCAGGTTTCCGTAAATCTGGATTTTCCCACGGAAACTGGACGAATTATTGTATTTAAAGACAAATGCGTCTCCTGTTTTTAATTTCTTAAGGTATTTTTTGGTTTTGAGCTTATTGTCCCAGATTTCAACGTGGTTATCGTCACCATTTTGTACAAGCGTAACCGGTTGTCCCTCTTCAAGTTCAGCATGTAGCTCAGTCTGAACGGATACGGGAGTATCAATAGAAATCCCTTTATAGGTAATCTTTATGCTTTTCTGTCCGCTTGTTAGTTTCTCATTAAGAGTGATTTGATTCTTATCCGCCTCTTCCCTGATTCCATCCTTATCGGTGGCAAGAAGATCTAAAGCATTCTTATCGTATGAGTCGCCTAAAAGGTAATCCGCTTTTGAACTATAAATATCCAAGCTTACAGGAGAAAGCTGTTCGTTTTCTCCGACATAGGCAAGTTCAATATAATCCCAGTTTCCACAGGCAGCTGACCTATAAGAAGAGGAATTGCCTGAATTCACTTTGTTAAGCGTCAATTTGATTAGATTATTACCAGAATCCACTGGAACGACACCAAGCCATTTTCTCTGGAAATCATGCGTAGAGGCATACAAAGTCGCATACCAGGCATCATTTGTTTCGTCAAGATAAGGCTGCACTATATCTTTCGTCAGTTTCCGTTCGGCAATGTTACCGTATTTCTTGCCTTCGATAGTCGTTCCGTTGTTCGTTATCGTTACGACCTTAGTCATGTCTAAAGCCGCGGATCCGGCAACACTGGATGTTTTCCCGTCTCCGTAATCGACACTATCCCCCCACATTAGGCTATTGGAGGCAATGTTGGCATAAATATGGATGTAGCCTTTCTGAGTTGTTTTATAGTTGTATTCAAAGCATGAAGTAGCGGAAACATTGTCAAGGCTAAGCTCCGTGCCTACCGCGCCCGGTCTTTTTCTGGCGTTTATCTCGGGTACTTTTTCATCTATTTTGTTGATGTTCTCATCACTGCTTGTCGGATCAACATCTGTGCCATTATGATTCTTAAGATGCTCACCCTCGATATACTTAACGGGAGCCTTTTCCTTCCTCTCACATTGGGATACCAAAGTTTTGCTGACCTTGATGTCCCATGTCGTCTTATATTTCTTTCCGGTTTTACTTCCAGTCCAGGTGAAAGTCAATGACTGATCTTCCGCTGTGAGAGGACGATTTGGCTCAACAGAAAGCTCACTTGGATCCACTTCCACTTCGTCTCCACCGTCATAGCCTAGACCAGTGAAATCATTGACGGAAGGAATCTCACCGACTAGATAGTCTGTCCGGCAGTTGCTATCGACCTGGAAACCGAGCCCGTACCATTCTCCGCTTACATCGGAACTGTCAAAATCATCCGGTGTTCCGTTACCAGCAGAAGTAGACTTGTTTTGGCAACAAAAAATAACAAGGGCGATTAGGGTGAGACCCACACCAGTAATTCGTATCTTATTCATTTTCATGCTCCTTTTCTAGAAATGCTGATGAATAGTCATTTCTATGCGCTTACATAGTAAATTAGTCCCACTCTTTATCACTATTCTTATCTGGTGAACGGCAAATTAAATCTTGTGAACGGCTAAAAAAGGAAGTACAGAAAGAAAGCGGATACATCCAGCTTGGTTTTTCCGTCAATCGAAAATATCCTTGCTTTTGCCCTACTCAAAAGACGGCCTTTGCCTGGAATTCATCTTTTTTTATAAGAAGGTTTATTTATCAATCTGGAAAAGAATCGTCAGGGTATAAATGTTGTCTTTCGTCTTGATTCTTAGCTGTCCGCCGTATTTCTTGACGATATTACTAATGCTCTTTAATCCATAGCCGTGATTTATCTTGTCTTTCTTCGTCGTGACAGGAATGCCGTTTTCAAAGCGAAGATCGCCGACAAATCTGTTATAGCTAGTTATCCTAAGAAAGTTACCTTTCGTCTTAATCTGAAGGGCAAGAACCTTTTTCTTTTCTTTCACCTGGCGCAAGGCTTCGATTGCATTATCGAAAATATTCCCAAACAGTGAATAGACATCATAGTCTTTAAGAAAGGAAAGGGTAGAGGCATCGATAATGCAGGTGAGTTCGATTCCTTCCTTCTTGCATATCCTTCCTTTTTCCCTCAGGACGACGTTGAGCGCCTCGTTCTTTGTCTTATAGGCAGAATCATAGATGTCAATGGCATTTTCCCTGTCCTTCCTTTCCTCGTGGTCGATTTCCTTTCCCGCAAGGATTGTTCTCCTTTGGTGTTTAAGGTCATGGCATTTGATATTGATAAAATCCAAATTATCCTTAATGGTCTTATATTGCTCTTTTTCCAAAGCATAAAGGCGTTCCGTCGTCCTCAGTTCTCCTTCCGCAAAGCTTCTTCTCGGAATCTCGATAAGAAGAATAATAGAAAGGACACAGCAGACAATATTATAGAAATGGAAAAGAAAGTAAATAAAGAACTTAATTGAAGCATCAAGGCTGGACAAGGACTTAAACGGAAGAAAGCTCCTAATCATCCTTCCGATAATGACATCGAAAATGACAATAAAGGAAGAAAGGAACACAATAGAGGCGTTTCTTCCTTCAAAGAGCATGTACTTCTTCGCCTTAGGTACAAGGAAGAAAAAGACTAGGCCATAAAGTAACGCAAATATTGCGACATAGATGACCGCAAAGAAATAATTTTCAGGCCCAGCCTTGGTTCCTGCATTACCATCATAAAGATTCCTGCTAAGCTGAAAATAGCTCTCCCTTGCAGCATTGAAGATTTCATACAATTCACTGGCTATATGCTGGGTTGTAAGTCCTGTAATTGTGCAAAAAATAATATTCTTCGGTGAAGAGTCAAAGCAAACCATGGCAGCAAGAAAACTTAGCCCGAAAAGAAATAGGAACAGAAAGGAATAATAGACTCCGTTTGTCACATTGGAAGGAAGAAGAAAGGAAACCCCAAAAAGGGCAGCTAAAGAAATAGGAAGCTTAATGGCAAAGTGTTTTCTAACGGGGAGAAGGTTAAGAAACCTGCTTTCGGCAATTATCAGCTCTAAGACAAAGATAGGCTTAAACCAGGCGAAATTCGTCATTTAGATATTCCCCTCGCCAAAATAATCCGTCAATTCTTCAAGAAATTCCTTTTTTCTTCTTCGCGACAAGGTCAGAGTTTCTCCCCCCTCGATGAGAAGAGTACTATCTTTGATCGACTTAACATATTTCCTGTTCACCAGGCATCCTCTGTTAATCTTGAAGAAGCCTCCGTCAAGAAGAATGGGTTCAATCTCGGCAAGAGTCATTGTCGTAACATCAATATCTCCGGAAGTAGTATGGAAAGTCAGAACATAATTATCGATGTCAATGTAGATAAGATCCGCTAAAGGCACGACGCGAACCTCTCCAACCCTCTTAACCGAGATGGTTTTTTGCTGAAAACGGGAAATATGGGAAATGGCCCGGTCAAGTTTAAGAGACAGAGTCTCATAGGAAATGGGCTTGATAACAAAATCAAAGGCACTGACCGAATATCCTTCAACGGCAAACTGAGCCATGTTCGTCACAAAGATGATAGTGGCATTTTCATCGGACTCACGTAGTTTCTTTGCGGCCTCCCTGCCACTAAGGCCCGGCATCTCGATATCCCTGAATATCAAATCATAGCTTTGATATTTATCCAGGAAGGAAGCGGAGTTATTAAAAATCCGAATCTGAAATTCGACGCCAGGATTCTTTTTCTCATACTGGTGAAGTATATTTTCCAGGAAAGAAGAGTCATCGTTGTTGTCATCCACAATTGCGATTTTCAAGATATTATCCTCAGTGCGTTTCCAGACTATGGGACTATTATAACCTTTTGCAGTCCGTTTATCTTATTCCATTTGCGCTTTACTGTTTTGTCGTGGAAATCTCTCTTCTGGTCATCGGACGAAAAAAGCCACGTTTATATTCCGTGGCCTTGTATGGTGGAGATGGCGGGAGTCGAACCCGTGTCCAAACAGGAATCTCTACTGCGTACTACAGTTTGTCCGATGTTGTGCTTTGGAAGGAAAAAGACACCGGCGAAATTCATCCTTCCTATCCGCTTGAATGACCGGATGCCCCTAAGCGGATAAGAGGCAGTCCTGAACAGCTCGAAATCCCTACAAGAATAAGCTGATGAGACCCTTGTAGGTCGTGCTTAGGAGAACGATGTCTCCTTAAAGTGCGTCAGTCAGTCGTTAGACTAGGCAGCGCAGGCCATAAGGGCCGGTGCACGGAACATAACGGTTTTTTTGGCACTTGTAATTGTGTCGGTGATTAGGTCACCACTCCACTGCACGCAATAGTCGCCCCTGCCTGTCGAAACCGGAACATCCCCAACAATTCTAATTATATGAAAAACGGAACAAATTTCAAGAAATGTTCCGTGCCCGGAATGTTAGGCCGAATAGGAAATAAGGTATCAAAGTGTACCAGAAAGGGAAAGAGCCTCCTGAGGTGACTTCAAATACAGGGATTCTTTCATCCAGCCTTAATTGTACAAGGTGATGCGGATCTACTGACTGACGGAAATGGATCCAAAGGAAAATCTGTTCAAAAGAAATTCCAGTTATAATATTTCACATCTTTTAAGGCACTTCAAATGAAAAGAAGCCAGAATCATACAGACCGCAGGATGGCTTCAGGAATCAATGCGCTTTTCGTGACGGATTCCGTTTCTTTTCCTGAGTTTTTCTAGGGGAATAGGCATCGCCTATTCATCAAACTTCATCCTTGGATGGCCGCTTGCTATCTATAGTAGAGAAGGAATCAATCATTTTTTTCAAAACGAAAATCGGAAGAGGTTTTCCTCTTCCGATTGACTTGTTTCGCTTAGAATGTAAATTCAGGAAGATGAAGAAGTGCTTCTTTTTTCGCGATTTCCTGATAGATAGAGAGATAGAGTTCTTTTTCCTTCTTTACACGGATAGAGGCATTGGGATGTTCATTGACAGCCTTTTTGAACTGCTCATTGAGCTTAAGGATGGATTCCCGGTCCTTCGTAATCCGTCCAAGGATTTCTAGGGCCGTACGATAATTTGAGAGAAGCTGCGGAACACGGGATATCTTCTTGTCATCGCTCTTCCTCGTGAGATAGATACGGTCTGCCCCAGCCTCGTCTCCGATAAGATAACGGAGATAGAGGGACTCGACCGGTTCAAGGTACCGGTCATCGTCATTATAGAACTTCTTCAGATAGCGCCTTTCACTCAATGTCTGGTTAGCTTTCTCAAGCTGGGAGGAATACAGATGGCTAAGATAAAGGCCATAAAGGGTACGTGCCTTATAGAACGATTCATAGTCTTCAAAGGATGGAAGAAGATAGTCAAGCCCCTGAAGCTCACGCTTTTTGTTAATCTGGACAAGGTTATAGGCAGCCTTGTCTTCACTAGAGGAAGTCACAAGAATATTGAACCTGTCGGTAGGCTTATCCTGGCGGAAGGGAAGCAGCTCATAAAGCGGGATAGAGAAGCCAAAGAGAGTGGCAAAGAGCATCGTGTAGCCGACAATCTTCGGAGTGGAGTAGTCAGAAGCCTTCAGGGAGAGAACAAGGAAGACAATCAGGGTGGCGACGACTAGGACCGCTTCGGCTATAAATCCGCCGGCAAAGAGAAGATGCGGATTCTTCTTGGTGTCCTCGTCCTTTGGGGCAAACTGCAAGGCGACGTCCCTGATGTCCCTAATGTCGAAGCGGACCTTCATCTTCTCTTCCGTATAATCGAAGGTGAAGCCAAGTAACTTAAAGTAGATTACCTGGTAACCGGCGATTTTCGCAAAGATCAACTTGCCAAGGTTATAAATGATAGCCGTAAAAGGAATGCCGACAAGCCTGGAAATCAAATAATAGGAAGCCGAAGAGAATTTGGTACTGACCACGAAGGATTCAGTCGAACGCTGTCCGAACCAGATACCGATAAGATAGCCAAGATAGACAAACCTGAGCGGCCAGGAAGCGTTGAAGTCCAAAACGGAATTATGAGGGGCTTCATTCGTTTTCCGAGTTTTCTGTTCCATGAAAATACCTCCAAGAAGAAATAACACACAAACTAATTCTTATTATAAACCAATTTTTCCTTATCCGTGAAAGAGAAAGATATGGCAGACGGATTACCGGGCAATCAGCCTTTTCTCTGCCTTAGCAAGGTCTTCTTCTTTGACGGCAAAGGAAAGTTCAGGGAAATGATGGGCGATAGGAAGCATAGAGAGCCACTTCTCCCTTGCCTCTATGGCATCATCATCCTTTGAGCCATCACTGAGTCCGAACACTTCCTTTCCCCTAGAGACTAGCTTAGAGGAGAACTTCGCCTTATTCCTCTTTAGATAGTCAGGCCTAAGTAAGGCAATTCCCTGCCCATGGACAAGTTCCGGATATCTGCCGCTCAAGACATGCTCTGCCTTATGGACAATAAAGAGCTTCTGCTTTCCATAATTTGTAAAGCCGTCATGGCTAAGGGAGCCGCAGATCCTCCTTGCCCGTCTAGCCTCCCTGTCATCCTTTCTTTTCAGAACGGCGGGAGTGATGCGGACAATACTCTTCCTGATGCTAAGGGCAAGACCGTCGCAAGGCTCATAATCATGGGAAGGAGAAAAGTAACGCTCAAGAGAGTGGGAGAACCTGTCGGCAAGGCCGCAGCCAAGCTGATAGGGAGGGACGGTAAAGGTAAGGCTAGGATCTTCCAAGGAGAAGAGAGGATAATTCGTCACCGAGTTGAATCCGCCTTTGAAGTGATGCCGGCGATCAGAAATGACGCAGGAATCAGACCTTTCCGATCCGGAAGCGGAAATTGTAATAATGGTTGCCAAAGGAAGGGCATGGAGAGGAGTGACAAGATGTTTGTTAAAGTCTAACGGGTCGCCGTCATAGAAATATCCGTGGCAGACCGACTTTGCCGTATCTAAGACCGATCCTCCTCCGGCGGCAAGGATAAGATCAGGGGCAAAAGGACGGGCGAGAGCGATGATGGCCTTGACATCCTCGATATCCGGATTCTTTTTGATTCCTCCGTATTCCCTAAATTCAATCTGGTTTTCTTTTAACGATTGAACGATTTTATCATAGGCACCCGTCTTCTTAAGTGAGCTTCCACCATAAATAAGAAACACCTTCTTGAAACGGTAATCATCATGAATGATTTTTCCGATTTCCCCTACTCCGTTTTCACGGAAATAGATTTTCGTCGGACAGACAAAGTCAAAATTATCTTGCATAGCATTTAACCTCACTAAAAGTCTATCATAAAGAAACAGCAGCGTATCTTTCCCTAGTAGGCAGGGAAAGGAGATTGACCATCATCTTAATCCACGGAGTAAAGAAATGATCTACCTATTGCCAAAAGCTAAAAATAGCTTAGTTTTTTCTCTCCGGGCGGAAATCAATCAATGGAAATCATCCGTCAAGTATCGGCAAAGAAAAGACAGAAAAGAGAAAACAGACCTCAAGCATTTCAAAGTGAACTTTTCATTCCACAACATTCTATAAATATGATAGAATGAACGCAGGGAAAACCCTGATTTATTTTTTCTAGGAGGAAAAATGGCTACAAAGAAGAAATCTGTCAAAGCAGTTTCTGCCCCGAAGGCCAAGAAACCGCACAACACCTACAAGCCCGGACTTTATGTCTACAGCTTCGGTGACGGTTACGGAACTGGCAAAACCGTTCAGGACCGTAAGAACCTGCTCGGTGGAAAAGGCGCAGGTCTTGCCGAAAGGAAACATATCGGCATTCTGATTCCTGATGGATTCACCATCACAACGGAAGCCTGCACGGCCTACTATGATGACGGCCGTAAGATTTCCAAAGACATCCAGAAGCAGATCAAAGAGAACATTAAGGCTCTCGAGGAACGTACCGGAAAGTCCTTCGGACATGGTCCGAAGCCCCTTCTTGTCTCCGTCCGTTCCGGTGCCCGTGTCTCTAGGCCTGGCATGAGGGATACGATTCTTAACCTCGGCTTAAATGACGAAACCGTCGAAGCCTTGGCAAAGCAGTCCGGCAAGGAACGTTTTGCCTATGACTCCTATCGCCGTTTCATCCTTAGGTTCACCAACATCGCCAAGGGATGGCCGCGTACTGACATGGATAAGAGGTTAGACGAAGTCAAGACCCGTCTTAACCTGAAGAACGACAAGGATGTCCCTGTCGAAGAACTTAAGAAGCTCGTTGTCGCTTACAAGGCCTACTACAAGAAGACCTTCAAGGAAGATTTCCCGTCCAATCCGATTGATCAGTTAAGGACTGCCGTCGAAGCAATCTTCAACTCCTGGGATAACGAACGTGCAACCCTCTATCGTAAGATGAACAACATTCCTTATTCCTGGGGAACTGCCGTCAACGTCCAGTCGATGGCTTTCGGAAACAGGAACGACAACTCCGGAACCGGTGTCGGTTTCACCCGTCAGCCGACGGATGGCCACAACCAGATCTTCGCCGAGTATTTAATCAATGCCCAGGGCGAGGACGTCGTTGCCGGTATCCGCACTCCGCTTCACATCGAAGCCTTACAGCAGCAGCAGCCGCATATCTACAAGCAGCTTGTCGAATCCGCCAAGAAGCTTGAAAAGCATTATAAGGATAGGCAGGATTTCGAGTTCACCGTCGAAGACGGCAAACTCTACTTCCTCCAGACCCGTAACGGAAAACGTACCGGCCCTGCCGCCCTCCAGATTGCCACCGATATGGTCAAGGAAGGCTTAATCAACGAGGAAGAGGCCATCTTACGTGTCGATCCGCGTTCCCTCGATCAGCTTCTCCATCCGACTTTCGTCGAAGCTGCCGAAAAGAAAGCCAAAGTCATCGCCACTGGTAATCCGGCCGGCCCTGGCGCAGCTGTCGGACACATTGTCTTCTCTGCCGAAAAGGCCCAGGCCTTAAAGGCAAAGGACAAGAATGCCCAGCTCGTTCTCGTCCGTGCCGAGACTTCTCCGGATGATTTAGGCGGTATGGTCGCCGCTCAGGGCGTCTTAACTAGGCGCGGCGGAAGGACCAGCCACGCTGCCGTCGTTGCCCGTCAGATCGGTAAGACCTGCATCACTGGATGCGGCGCCTTAAAGGTCAACGAAGAGAAAGGCACGATGGAGCTTGGCGGAAAGACCTACAAGGAAGGAGACGTCATCTCCCTCAATGGTTCTACCGGTGCTATCTATGACGGCGCTGTCGAAACCAAGGAAGGCGGAGACAATCCGAACTTCAAGAAGGTTCTCAAATGGGCCGATAAGCATGCCCGTATCGAAGTCCGTGCCAATGCGGATACTCCGGAAGAGGCTGCTAAGGCCATCGAGCTTGGTGCAAAGGGCATCGGCTTATGCCGTACTGAGCACAGGTTCCGCGGTAAAGACCGTCTCATCATCAGGCAGCAGAGGATTCTTTCCGATACCACCGAAGAGCGTATCGGCTACCTCAACAAGCTTGAAGCCTTCCAGGAAGATGATTTCTACAAGAGGTATTTAGCTGTCGGAGGAGTCAACATCTCCGTCCGTCTGCTTGATCCGCCGCTTGATGAATACTTACCGAGCAACGAAGAAGATATCGCTGCCCTTGCCAAGAAGTCCGGCAAGACCGTCGAACAGGTCAAACGTCGTATCACCGAACTCCACAGGACTAACCCGATGATGGGTCTCCGTGGCTGCCGTCTCGACGTTGTCTATCCGGAAATCGGAAAGAGGCAGGCTGAAGCTGTCATTAAGGCTGCTCTCCGTGCCGAAAAGACCCTTTCCGAAAAAGCAGGCAAGAAGGTCCATATCGTTGCTTCCTTAATGGTTCCTCAGGTCTGCGCCGAGAAGGAATTCGTCTTCGTCAAGGATTTAGTCAGTGAAGTCGCCGATAAGATCATCGCCGCTTCCGACTATGACAAGAAGAGGAAGTACATCGTCGGCACCATGGTCGAGACTCCGCGTGCTGCCTTAACCGGCGGACAGATCGGTAAGCATGCCGCTTACTTCTCCTACGGAACAAACGACCTTACTCAGTTCACCTTCGGTTTCTCCCGTAACGACTATTCTTCCTACATCACTCCTTATCTTGATAACCACCTCATCGAATTCGATCCGTTCAAGACGATCGATAACGATGGCGTCGGCCGTCTCATCGCCAGGTCCGTCAAGGAAGGCAAGGAAGCCAACCCTGATCTCCACTGCGGTGTCTGCGGCGAAGCAGGCGGCGATCCGGAATCTATCGCTCTGTTCGATAAATACGGAATCGACTATGTCTCCTGCTCTCCGTTCCGTGTCCCTGGCGCTCGCTTAGCTGCTGCCCAGGCTCAGGTCCGCGACGAAGGCTATCAGTACTAATCTACTGAAACCTTTCTAAACAAAAAAAGGCTGCCGTGCAAAAGCACGGCAGTCTTTTTTTATCATATTCTCATTAAGTGCCTGTGTATGCATCCGGTGTTGTCGGATATGGTCTGTCAAATAGAAAAAAAGGATAAACAATCGTGTTCCCGGTTTCCGGACGCGGTATAATTTCCGTGCTACATTGTTAAAGTTCCGGGACCGGTCACAGAGAAATGCTGTTAAATAAACGTGTGCCTGGCCTCGGAACTTTATTGATGTAACAAGAAAATTAAACTCCACATGGTGGAAAGCAACACTATTGTTTATCCTTCTCAAAAGATATTAATGTAAAAATAGACTTGTGCATTTAGCATGTGCATCTTATAATCTAATAAAAAGGAGGGTAGTGTGTTGTATTTTAGCAAATTATGTCTTTGCTTGTTTGCATCCTTGCTCTTCCCTTATTTTCAATCCATCGGCAGTGATTTTGATGCGTCTTTATCTGAAACGGCAAAAGAAAAATCACGAGTAATCAGGACGGATAATTATAAACAAGGCTCTCAAGTCCCTGGTTTCAGCGTAAACAAATCATATACCCCCTTCGCCAAAGATTTTTCAAGCACATATTACTTCTATACTTCAGATGGTTTTGGCAATGGAATTTATGTTGCTGACTTATTCAGTGATACCAAAAATTCTATAGAATTATATGAAATCAAGTTGATTGATAATTCAATCAGATACTACGATTATGCCGGATACGAATCATTGCGAAACGAGGATTATGTTGTAGAGTTTCTTTATAAGGATGATATTTTAACAAAAAGCTTTTATGTTCCGACAGAATTTGAAGTGAACGAAATAATTCATAATTCTTCTAGAATAACGAAGACAAACGAAAAATACAGAGATCTAATCACGAGTATTTCCTATGAGGCATCCTATAAATCTAACCTGCCGACAGTTCAGACCTATGCTTCGGCAAAAATGGCCGGAGATGTAGACACCCAGTCTGTTTTAGATCACTATCTATCCGTCTCAGATCAGAATAGCGACAATATAGTTCTTGGAAATGCAGTGCTAACGACAGCCAGACCGATTGCTTCTGTTGATGACTCTATTGTCAATCTTATTCCAAAATCCTATTTTACTACGGATGGCGAATATCAAAAGGGAGGAGCAGAATGGGGATACTTTATCAAAACCTATAAAGACTATGACAGCAATAAAATATCTAGTGTTCTGCTCTACGATATTCTAAATATCAAAGATGACTTTACCAACCCTGATATCGTAAAAATCAAGCCAATTTTCACTTGGGATTTTAAATATAACTATGACTCAGACGTAGTAACCAAAGAGTATGAAAACAATTATTGCTTAGCAAACCCACAATATAGAGCTGGTATAAAATACATCAAGCATCCAAAAGACACAAGTTCTTTCATACCCAAAAATCCAGGGGAAACAGGATATTCCGTTCAGGACGATCAGGGATATTGCATCGGTTCCGTGTCAGCTAAATTCATTGGAACACAGAAAAAATTTCTGAATACTAACCCTGAATATCTGCAATCATTGGCCATATTCTTAGGAAACATCGCCTTAGGCGCAGCGACTAGCAGCTTAAGTACTGTAGCACAATTGGCCATAGGAGCGGCATACACTGCGATATCAGATTTAGTCAGGACTGCGACAAAAACAATAACATACACCCCCACTGTTCTCAAAGAAAACGGGAAGAATGTGTATTATACGAACACAATTGAAGGCTATGGAAATATTGAAGATGCCAAACGGGAAGATTTTCAAAAATTTGTCAGTTTTCCTTCCCCTACCTCTGGCAATTCCAAGCCAAGGCTTTTTAAAGACGATTCTGATTCCATCAATTACCATATTCAGTTATTTTCAGATCAAAACTCTAAAAACTATACAGGGATCTTCCTCCATAGCTTTACATGTTCTGTTTTCAACGATAACTCTAACCTTTTCCATCACAATCCCGACTTTGTCGCCACAATCAGCTCATCATGGACATATCTAATAGGCAGAAATTTTGCAAGGAATGAACTGACCATCAACAAAACAGTAATTAACCAAGAAGTGATTTTCGGCTGTGACTCGGATGCAACTGTGTTACTTAAAACCGGCGAATCCGGGGCTTACGACATTGCTTTAACCAACATGCCTGCAGATACGACATTAGCTATCTCCTCTCAAATCAACTCTAATTCAGGGAGTACCACATGGAAAGATATTAACGGAACAGAAAGAGTTGTACCAAAAGAAAAATTTCTAAAGCACTACGTTTTTTTAAATGCTAATGAAACATACAAAATAAGAATTTATAGAATACGAAAAGGAAGCCGAAGGTTTGGAGGAGCTCTACTTAGTATATATAAAAGTGACTCTTCAACAGTCAGTACCGGAGATTCAGAATATGGACTAAATTACACTTATAGAAACATTCACAACAACGGCTACTATATAAATAACTGCTTGAAACCAAAAAAGGATGGTTTATATACCATCGTCGCCGCTCCTTCCTCTGGTTCAACATCAAATGATACCTACATCACTATTCTTGATTCAAATTTCAAGAAAATTGCCGAGGACGACGATGGCTTTGGAAAACGGACGGCAGGTGTAAGAATCAATCTAATTGCCGGCAAAGAATACTTCATCATTAGTTGCTTTTATATCGTTAGCAGCACTGGAGATTATGAGGTTGATATTTTTAAGCAAGCATATCTGCCAGAAATTCGGGGAGACATAGTGGGTTCCGGATTGACAATGAAATTAGGAAAAAGCATTCCTACCAGAAGTTTCTTAACAAGCCAGTCTTCTTATAAAAACGTGGAATTTTATGCTTATTGGGACACTGCCGAAAGCTCTTCCGATTTTCCAAACATCTATCTGCAAATATATAATGCAAGAATGGGGACCTTGTTATCTTCAACAAATATCCTTAATACATCCTGCTCTTTTGCTTTTTCAGCGGACATATTGTATTTAATAGATTTTTCAGCCAACTCCGATTACTTTACTGATGTGCATGTCGATTTAAAGGCGTGATATCATGAAAAAAGATAAAAACATTGAGTTCAGTAAGAACAATGGGTTCCCCTACGATAGAATCAATCTGATTTTTCCAGAGAGAGGGAGGATTGGAATACAGGGCTTAAACGAACAAGAAACCTATGATTTTTATCAGATTCTGCTTGGATTTCAAAAGCCCTCTTCTGGATCGGTAAGGATAGGCGGAAAAGCTATTCTCTCCTATAGCAAAGAAGAAGCTGAAGCTTATCGCCGGGAAAAGGTCGGACTCTTATTTAAAGATTCCATGATGCAAATATCTTTAAATATCTTGGAAAACGTTGAGTACCCTCTCTGGCTTAGGGGAGAGAAGAATGCAAAAGCAAAGGCAAGGAAAGTGCTTGAGGATTTGGGACTTTCTTCTTGCTTAGATCAGAGGCCTTATACTCTTGCAGAAGACAACCTACAGAAGGCCTCCCTTGCCCGTGCGATTGCTAAGGATTCTAAGATAATTTTAGCCAATGATCCTTTTTCTTATCTTGCTAAGGATAAAGCAGAGGAAATCATCAAGCTACTGAAAGAGCAGTCCAAAACAAGACTAATCATCCTTGACTGTATGCAGACATCGGAGGCGATTAAGTTCCTTGACTACTCTATTCTGCTTAAAAACAGACAGCCGGTATCGAATATCCAGTTGGCTGAAAAAGAAGAAAAGAAGGAAACAGAAAAAGAAAGGAAATCCTCTTTAGGATTCAGGCATGTTCTTACCATGGCATGGAATCATAGGAAGAGGACAAAAGCGCTTTCTTTCGCAACAATTGCTGTATCCAGTCTTGCCCTTGCTTTATCCGGTGTATCTAGTTCACTAAGGCTGAAAACCGATCATCGCCTCACTGCAGATTCTGTTCTGGCACAAAAGGACGACTATTGTTCTCTGTCGAATGTCTATGAAGTCAACGGCTTCACCGGATTTCCTAATTTCTCCGATTCTACTGTCGATGCTTTATCCAAGAACCTAAACCTTTCCTTTTTAAAAGTAATCAAGGCTTATTCTACCATCCCCTATTATGAAGATAAGCCTATCTTCTCAGTAAAAGGATACACAGGTGATTCTTCTACCGACAATTTCACTTCCTATTTTGAGAGGATAAACAATGATTATCGCTATGCTTCACTTGACTCAATGGATCAACTTCCTGATCATTACAGACTACTGACCGGAAGACTTCCGGAAAACGAAAACGAAATCAGGTTAACCGACTTCCAGACCGAAGGAATCGCTTATGCAGGAAAGAACAGTAACTTTGATTATGATTCTCTCCTAGGCAAAAGAATCACTCTTCATTACGGAGACGGGCCGCAGGTTTTACCAGAGCTGACGATTACAGGAATTCTTGATACCATCTACGATGGCAGAGACTTTGCTAAGTTCAAAGATTACTGTATCAAAGAGAAGGATAGTGTCTCTTCCGAAAAAGACATAATGGAAGAAAGGGAAAGACTGATTATTCTAAAGAATGAATCCTATATTAACATTTTCTTTGTAAGTAAGGACGTTTTTAATCGTCTAAAGAGATCCAACTGCTTTCACTCCGATGCGTATAACGATTATTTCACTCTCAATGGGACGGCAGCGCTAATAGACGATCAGAATCTCCATGGTTTCGAATATCTCCGGGATTCCAACAAAAAGCAGATCCAATTATTCTCAGATGCCGGTTATGATGCCACAGACTTCTTAAGTCTGAGCCTCCCATCCTACGTTGAGGCAGTCCGTGAAACAGAGAATCTAGACCGGAAATTGGATATCGTTATTCCCAAGAAGTTCCTTGAGAAAGGGGCAGCGGCCGATTTTACCTATAAGGGCAGCGCCTATGACTTTTTCCATGACTTTATCCGTCTTCCCATCCATACCTATTCCATTGATTACTATAAAGATGCCGTAGACGGAAAGAAGTTCGATAGGCAAAAAGCTGCATCACACTATTATGCCAAAGAGAAAACTGAAGTGCCCTCGATCATCTCAGAGACAGACCAGCAGAAAATCTACGAATACTATTTATCAGAAGTATTCAGTCGGGGATATCCGGATTATGAGAGCAAAGAAGAAGTGAAGTCATTCACTGACATCTATTCACTTGGCAAGGAAAGGATATCCTACTACAGGGATTACTACAAAAATTCGGTTTTCTCGCAGAGAAAATTCTCCTATCATTACAGTGACATCGTTACAGGGGAAGCAAAAAGTGCTTCTTTTACGCTCTCCGGTCTAACGCTCATCGATACCAATTACCAAGTCCGTTATCCAATCAGGCAGCAGGAAATTTTATCGAAAATCTACTACGACGGCGGTTCGGTCTACGACAATGTTATCACTCCAAACACAGGCAGCAATGTCTTAAGGAAATTAATCGAAAAGCAGTCTGGCAGCTATTTAGGGCATTATCGTTATCAGTTAATCAATTCCTCTGTCTGGGGTGCTTCGGATGCGATAGCGGAAAAGAATTTCTTGATGTACTGGTTCTTTGCCTTTTCCATCCTATTCCTATCTGCCAGGATTATCCTAGAATACTTTTTCTTACGAAAGAGGATGTGGCTGTTTTCTATCGATGTCCCTTATCAGAAAGCAAGGGGAACATCAAGGAAAGACATCCGGAAGGAATCCATCCTCCGGCTTCTATTCGTCTTTCTTCCCTCCTTTTTCTTCTCAATTGCCTTCAGGTACATTGACAATAGGATCATAAAAGCATGCATTGCCAAACAATATCCTGCCTTCCTCTTACTGAATCCGGGATATCCGGAAATATTGATTCTTTTCTTCCTTAGCCTACTGATAACAACCCTTGTTTCTCTTCCCTCTTTGCTAAACCGAAAGCAGGATAAAGTCTAAGTAAGGAGAAGGAAAGCCTTGTTGGTCCTTTGGAAGACATTGCACCAATACCACAAGAGGAATTAGGGGATAGCGGGTCATCAAGTCGATGCCAAGGCGGATAACTAAATTTGCTTATCGATTTAGACACTTTCACATCAAAATGTCTAATAGATTTATGGTTCTTTAGCGAAGCCGCAAAATTCATAGACAGGAAAGCGAAGGATAATATAAAATGGGAGTAGACATGAAAAAAAGCCTGCCAACGCAGGCCTGACTTGAGACAAGTGTTTACTTGAACTCGTATTGTTAAAACACTAGTATTCTACAAAGAAAAGAGAGGAAAAACAAGATGGCAGGTAAAAAATTCTATTTGGGTCTAGATATCGGAACGGACTCTGTCGGTTTTTGCGTCACGGACGAAAATTACGACATCATCAAGAAACATAAGACCGTCTACGACGGAGAGAAAACGAAATATTACGGAAACCATGTCTGGGGATCCCGGCTGTTTGATGAGGCACAGGATGCCTCTTCGAGAAGAAGGGCGCGGGAAAGGCGGCGAAGACTGCAGAGAAGAAGACAGAGAATCGTTTTGCTTCAGCAGCTTTTCGCTCCGGAGATGGAAAAAGTGGATCCCTACTTTTTTGACCGTCTGAACAACTCCGCCATTCACCTTGAAGACCGAAATGAGCTATTACGGCAAAAGCACCTTCTCTTCAATGGAAACGACTATACCGATAAAGATTTCTTCAAGAAGTATCCGACCATCTATCATCTCCGCAAAGCAAGGATGGAGCATCCGGAGAAGAAGTTCGATATCCGGGAAATTTATCTTGCCTTGGCCCATAGGATCAAATACCGCGGAAACTTCCTCCATGAAGGAGAAAGGACTTCCATCGGAAGTGATCCGGAAACGATTGTCTCTTCGTTTAACGCCATCGATTCCACCTTGGAGGACATCCGGGAAGAAGAGGAGAACTTTACTGTCTCTTCCTATGGATGTTCGCTAGATAGGGCAAAGGAGTTACTGGAGAAGTTCAAAACCATAAATAAGATCGGTGAGCTATATGATGTCCTTGTTTCCGTTTTCAAATTGAACGGACTGAAATCAACCGATCCGAAGCGTCAGAGGCTTGCCTTAATCGCCGGATCAAGCAAGAGTCTTAGTCAGTTATTCCCGGAAATCGAGTTTGAAGAGGAAAGGGGAAAGCAAAAGGTCGACTTCTCTAGCGAAGATTTCGCTGACAAAGTCATTCCTGGCTGCTCTTCGGCTATCGGTGATAGCCGGGTTAGACTATTGTTAAAGCTTAAGGAACTTTATGATCTTCGCATCCTCGCCCGGCTTCTTAACGGAAAAGCGACGGTTTCGGAAGCAAGGGTCGATATCTACGAAAAGCATAAAGAGCAGCTAAAAGTCCTCAAAGACTTAGTCAAGCGATATTGTCCGGACAAATACAATGCCTTCTTCCGTCAGTTCTCGGAATCGGAAAAAGGAGACAAAAAAGGTTTCTTCAGCTACGCCAGTTATATCGGCTTCAACGATAAGAACGGAAAGAAGGAAATGGTTGCCCATTCCGTCATTACAGATGATCTCTATACGACCATAAAGGCAAGGCTTCCTCTTGAGGAAGCCGACAAGGATACTTTTGCCGAGAAACAGCCCGGAGATAAAGAGAAGCTGCTTTCCATTAAAAAGGCAATTGAGAACAGAGACTATCTTCTCCGACAGAATTCCAAGGAGAACGGTGTCCTTCCCTATCAGCTGAATCTTAATGAAAGGCGGATCATCCTTGAGAATCAGTCCAAGTTCTATCCCTTCCTTGGCGAAAAGGATAAAGATTTCAATAACCCGGAGAAGCTTTCCTATAGGATTGAATCGATTCTTAAATATAAGATTCCTTATTTTGTCGGGCCTTTGTCGAGAAAGGCGACAAACTCCTGGATTGTCCGAAAAGAAGGGCACAATGAAAAAATCACTCCCTGGAACTTCCACGATGTCGTGGATGAAGAAGCGACTGCCGATGGCTTTAGGGCAAATCTAAAAAATTACTGCACCTATCTCATCAACGAACCTACCCTTCCGAAGCAGTCTTTGGTCTACCAGAGGTTCATTCTTCTTAATGAGAGGAATAAGTGGCTAATTAACGGCAGTCCGATTACTGTGGAAGATAAGCTTTACCTCATTAAAGAAGCGTACCTGACCCGCAAGAGTGTCTCGAAGAAGTATGTAACAGACATTCTGAAGAGGAAGTATAAGACCAGTGTTGATCTGACGACCAAAGGCTCTGGAAGCGGACAGGGAGTCACCGACGAAGACTTCCACGCCTCTCTCTCCTCCTGGATTGCCTTAAGGGATAGCCGTGCCTTTGGGCCAGCCCTATTACATGATAAGAAGAAGCAGGCCCTTGCGGAACAGATTATCTACGATATTGCCACCTTCGAGAATCAGAATCTCAGGGTCAAACGGCTGAAGAAATATCCTCTTACCCCAAACCAGATAAAGTATATTTCGGGTCTTTCTTTCGAAGGATGGGCAAAGCTTTCCAATAAGCTGCTGACGGGACTGACGACGGAAAGGACAAATCCGGAGACCGGTGAGGTTCTTGAATATTCCATCATGGACTTAAGGTGGCGTACCAACAGGAACTTCAGGGAAATACTGACGACAAAGGAAGGGAAGGACTATAAGTTTGATTTCAGGCCGAAGATCGAAGAACTTAACGGCAGCAAAAACGAAAATAGGGAAGACTTCCTAAACAGCCTCTATGCCTCTCCGATGAGGAAGCGGGCTTTAAAGCAGACAATTGACATCGTCCAGGAATTAAAGAAGATCCTGAAAATTGATCAATTCGATTCCTATTTTGTCGAATCGACCCGCTTTGAAGGAGAAAAGAAGAGAACAAAGTCCCGAAAGGATAAGATCCTTGCCTTATACAAGGAAAGCGTCAAGCAGTTCAGAGCCGAATTTGATTTGGAAAAGCTGAAAAACGTCCTGGAGAAAAGAACGGATGGAGAGCTTAACTCCAAAAAGCTCTACCTCTATTTCAGGCAGGCAGGGAAATCGCTTTATACCGGAGAACCGATTGATTTAAACGAATTGTCTACTGCCTATGATATCGACCATATCATTCCGCAGGCGAAAGTGAAAGATGACAGTTTCAGGAATACGGTTCTAGTCGAGAAGTCAGTCAACAACAAAAAGCAGGACCGTTACCCGATTCCTGCAGATATCAGGACGCCAAAGGGAATATCCGTCATCAAAGCCCTTCATAGTCTAAACAATGATCTTAGGCCGAAGGACAAGAGGAACCGCCTCCTCCGTCCTGTTTCAAAGCCATTGACCGATGATGAGCTTTCCGGCTTTGTCCAGCGTCAGCTTGTCTCAACTAATCAGTCGGTCAAAGCCGTCTGCGAGGTTTTGAAGTGGAGGGACAAGGATGCCAAGGTTGTCTATTCTAAGGCCAAGAACGTCTCTGAATTCCGCCAGGTTTTCGACTTAGTCAAATCCCGTGAGGCGAATGACTTCCACCATGCCCATGATGCCTATCTTAACATTGTCGTCGGAAACGTCTATGATAAGGTCTTCTCCACCGGCGATTCAAAAACCGTCAAGCATAAGAGAGAATATCTCGAAGCCAGGAACAGGGATACTGAGTACAGGTTCAAACACGATGAGCGGAGGAGGTATACCGATACTTTAGTCTGGAAAGCAAAGCGATATGAGCCTAACTGGCACGGGGAAGAAGTGAAGGACTCTGAAGGAACCATTGATAAGGTGCGGAAATATCTTTCCTACCAGGATCCGCTTGTCACCCAGAGGAGGTTCACCAATGTCGAAAAGCATGGGTTCTTCAAGATTTCGCTCCACACGGCAAAGGAAGGAAATGCAACTCTTCCGATAAAACAGAAGGGGCCTTTTGCCAAGGAAGGCTGGCAGAAAAAGTATGGCGGATACAGCAATAGGTCAAATCCATACGCCTCTTTAGTCCGCTCCGAAGGAAAGAAAGGGAAGCATATCTACTCTATCGAGTTTGTTCCGACGGTTATCCGTTTGCAGAGGAAAGGAAATCCCCAAGCGAGGAAAAAGTACCTAACCGAAAACAACAAGCTGAAGAATCCGGAGGTTCTCATTGAGAAGCTGTTAAGGCGTACTATCCTTCAGATTCCTTATAAGGCAGAGAATGGAAAAGAAGGGTATGTAAGACTTGGAATAAGCGGAAAGACAGGAAGCTCCATTGTCTGCATTAATAGGTCAGAACTCCACATTCCTGCGGTATATAGGAAAACCATCAAGAAGATCAGTAAGAGGCTTGGACTGAATAACCAAGCCGGTGAAAAGACTGACACCTCCATCTACGAAAAATTCGGGTCCAATGATATCGACTTAGGTAAAGGACGGCAGATTACTCGGGACGAATTAAAGAAACTTTACGATTATAGGGTCAAAGACGTCTATTGTCGGCCAGAGTATGAAGGGCTACCTACGCTGTCTGCCACAATTACCAAAATAAAAGGGGCAACCGCATTTGAATCACTAAGCACACTGAATCAAAGGAACGTCCTTGCTATACTAGTAAAACTAGTTTCTTGTAAAAGTGTTCAAGGAAATGACTTGACTATTCTAAATTTAGAAAAGGCTACAAATTGTGGAAAGATTGTTGCTTCACGCCTATTAATTTCTAAGACAAAAATCATTCAGACTTCAACCACAGGCCTAGTAGAACGTGTTCTGTTCACTGTGCCGGAGGACTAGTATATGGCGTTCCGAGTTATCAAAATAAGCAGCAGATGCAAACTCGAAACCCAACTGAATTATCTGGTTTGCCGCGCAGACAAAGAAACAAGAGTCCTTTTAGATGATATTGCTATTCTCCTCATCGAAAATCAGCAGGTATGTATCACTTCGGCACTATTAGCCGAACTAGTCGAGCACAAGGTGAGAGTCATATTCTGTGACAGCAAACATAACCCCCATTCCGAACTCATTCCCCAGCATGGCGTCCATAACACTTATGAGCGGATTAAGCTTCAGATGAGCTGGGAACAGCCCATCAAAGATAGAATCTGGTCTTCCATCATCTGGCAGAAGATTCATAACCAGGGACACCTTGTAAAATATCTCGGAGACCTAAAAGCGTATGAAAGGATCAGTGGATTTAAGAGCGAACTTCAGGAAGGGGATAAGACAAATAGAGAAGGACTTGCGGCAAAGGCCTACTTTGCATCATTGTTCGGATCAGGATTTGATCGGAAAGACGATAGCTCGGATACCAATACCTTTCTAAACTATGGATACTCAAGGATTAGGTCGGCAAGGAATAGAGAAGTCAGCCTTGCCGGATACCTTAATCCAATCGGCATCCACCATATCGGTCCCGACAATCCCTTTAATTTCGGATGTGACCTAAGGGAACCTTTTCGGCCATTTGTCGACAAAAGGATTGCTAGTAACGAGATTGATAAGCCTAATTTTAAGAATCAGAGGATTAACATTCTTAACTCTGAAGTTCTCTGTGACGGCAAAGTGACAATTCTTTCCAACGCCATCCACAACTTTGCCGTTTCTGTCTTTTCGGCACTGAACGCACAGAATCCATCTAGGATATATACAGTGAAGTTTATTGATGAGCAACAATTATAGATATATGCGATCCATTTTAAGGTTTGATCTTCCGGTGGAAACCGCGGCACAAAGAAAAGAGTATCGGCAATTTGTCAAACAGATTAAGAAGAGGGGATTTATCAGGTTCCAGGAATCTGTCTATGTCAAGTTATCAATTAATGAGGCTGCCGTAAAAAACGTGGACCGTACACTTCGATCTCATCTTCCAAGCGGTGGAATGATTGCTAGGATGACAGTAACAGAAAAGCAGTTTTCGGGCGTTAACTATTATGTCGGAGAATTTACAAGCGATGTTCTGAATTCGGATGACCGGTTTATCGAATTATGAAGGTCCTCAAACATAGAAGAATAGATAAAGAATTCGCATTCGATGAAACGACAAATTATTGTCTTTGTATTGAAAACCCTAAGTTTTTCCGTGAATTTATCCATTGCATTGATGCTAACCCTGATGAGCAGGAGGACTTACTGCTTTACGACCAGAATAAGCAAAGGAAGATAAGCAAAGAAGTATTCTTCATCCATGATCCAAGGCGCATCACTCTTGATGAGAAAAAACTAAATCTAACTATACAGAAGGACCTTGCTGCTTCCGTTGATGCACAGGAAAACGAAAGATTTCTTCTTTTAAGGAACGAAATCAATGAATATCTAGATTCAATCAGTTATGACTACCCTTTGCGTCTTACTTATGATTCTGAACTCGGACTATCCTCGTTTCTGAAGGCGTTTTCGGTTTCCTATGAATCGAATAATGAAGACTTGCTTGTAGAAATGATAGAAAAGATTAAAATCCTCTCTTCTATATTTAATTATCAGGTTTTCATTATCAGGAATCTTGCGGATTATCTTACTCAGGAAGAATTAAATCAGTTTTTTCAGGAAATGAGAAGAATGGAAGTAGCAGTTTTACTACTCTCTTCCCACCTTCCAAACTATGATTTTGATGATAAATTCGTTGTCCGTATCGATTCCGATCTTTGTGAACTACATCTTGCGTCTGAAAACCAAAAAGGATAAAATATACATGGTTTTACGAGAAATCACGCTAAAAAGCAATGCTTTTGAGGCTTGAGAGTATTGTTAAATCAGAATCATCTCTAACTGCCGCGTCTTACAATACTAGTTCCAGCTAGCTTGAGAGTATTGTTAAATCAGAATCATCTCTAACACTGATATATGCAGAAGCGAAATAACCTACGCTTGAGAGTATTGTTAAATCAGAATCATCTCTAACAATGTTTACGGAAACAAGGTGCTTGTCCCTGCTTGAGAGTATTGTTAAATCAGAATCATCTCTAACGCAATCAGCATTACCGAATCCGTAAAAGCTGCTTGAGAGTATTGTTAAATCAGAATCATCTCTAACCGAAAGTTCCCCCACTTCCGTTACTAGTCTGCTTGAGAGTATTGTTAAATCAGAATCATCTCTAACTCAAGACGAGAAGGGAGAATAGCAACGACGCTTGAGAGTATTGTTAAATCAGAATCATCTCTAACAACAAAACATGAGAAGAAAGATGAAATCTGCTTGAGAGTATTGTTAAATCAGAATCATCTCTAACCTTACCGTCCATCGTGCGTGATGCTGTACTGCTTGAGAGTATTGTTAAATCAGAATCATCTCTAACAAGATGATATCACGAATATCATATTTTTGCGCTTGAGAGTATTGTTAAATCAGAATCATCTCTAACAAAAACCCCGTCTCGGCCCATCGGACGGAGCTTGAGAGTATTGTTAAATCAGAATCATCTCTAACAAGGAGGTTAGTTTCTCCTTGGTCAAGTTGGCTTGAGAGTATTGTTAAATCAGAATCATCTCTAACGGCTTATTTCTTCAGCAACTACAGGAGCCTGCTTGAGAGTATTGTTAAATCAGAATCATCTCTAACCGATAGCGCTTCTAATGGAGTCAACCATGGCTTGAGAGTATTGTTAAATCAGAATCATCTCTAACTTAAGGCACGTGGCGAAGTCCGTAAGACTGCTTGAGAGTATTGTTAAATCAGAATCATCTCTAACAATGTTGAATAGAGAGGCTTTGGCTTTGAAGCTTGAGAGTATTGTTAAATCAGAATCATCTCTAACACCTACGTTTGAAATCAAAATAAAATTCAAGCTTGAGAGTATTGTTAAATCAGAATCATCTCTAACCAATTTGAGCCGTTTAAAATACTTCCAATAGCTTGAGAGTATTGTTAAATCAGAATCATCTCTAACTTAGAGACAGCTATCCCAGTTCCACATACTGCTTGAGAGTATTGTTAAATCAGAATCATCTCTAACTGTCGGTAGTCGGTCGGCTTGCTGACCATGCTTGAGAGTATTGTTAAATCAGAATCATCTCTAACTCAAAGCCGAGATAGTCCGCCGTTCTTAAGCTTGAGAGTATTGTTAAATCAGAATCATCTCTAACTTAGTTGCCGACCAAATGATGTTTAAGGAGCTTGAGAGTATTGTTAAATCAGAATCATCTCTAACTAATAAAAGGAGAACAAAAATGAACTACACGCTTGAGAGTATTGTTAAATCAGAATCATCTCTAACCGACAGCCACGAAAGGCGTTACTTCCGCCTGCTTGAGAGTATTGTTAAATCAGAATCATCTCTAACAATAATATTATATATTATAATATATATTGGCTTGAGAGTATTGTTAAATCAGAATCATCTCTAACCCCTTGAGACTTCAAACGATGGTGATATAGCTTGAGAGTATTGTTAAATCAGAATCATCTCTAACATCCAGCTCTGCAAGAACTACCAGTTCGTGCTTGAGAGTATTGTTAAATCAGAATCATCTCTAACATTTAGGCGCAAGTTTCA
>ERZ808262.47-NODE-47-length-104832-cov-17.469760_pt1 | contig 104832 bp, 84 predicted proteins | sample MGYA00520895_ERZ808262 | MGnify/ENA primary metagenome ERZ808262 (study PRJEB31516, sample SAMN03275588) | gut metagenome | biome: mammalia-associated habitat; material: feces | host: Papio cynocephalus | place: Kenya | collected 2012-08-02 ...
TATGAACTGTTTTTTATTTTTTACAGGTGTTGCACTTGAAAGTATAATTCACCCCCGAAAATAACAAAACACGCACTTTATGTGCGTGTTTTGTTGCTATAAAACCCCGTTTTAGTTTTTTATCAAAAATAATCCTCCTCTACAAGAGTAATCGTCACATACTCTAAATAAAGCATCCCCCTTCCTCACGTGTTTCCCCTACCACCGTTCCCCCTCTGCATAAATTTGAGGGAACCCACGGTGTCCGCTTCGCGTGGGGCAACACTGACGCGATTGACTTCGTAGCAATCGCTAGTTCGTTGCAAGCAACGAACGGCAGACGGGCTGTTGGCAATACAAATCGGCTGAAAGCCGTGCCACTGCGCTTTGTGCGCCAGCTACACACCCAAACGGCGCAGTCGCTTGTACTTCCCGTCAAGCTCGGCGCTCCCTTTTCGAGCCGCCTTGCAGCTCGTGTTCCGTCTTCGAATAGACACATTCCGTTTATAAGTACGCTTCGAATAAGTTTCGGATTAAGGCTTCGCCTTCCTCAATTATTAATTATTCATTATTAATTATTAATTAACCTCAAAGTTTGTCGTTATACTTCAAGATTTGCACGAGAGCGTAGATTCTGTCAAGGTCGTCCTTGTTGAAATAGTCAATCGTGATTCTGCCCTTTTGGTCGTTGCCGACAAGTTTGACCTTCGTTGCGAAAATGCGTTTCATATCGCCAACAAACTCTTTGAGTTCGAGCGGCAACGCTTTTGTATCTCTCGGGCCTGACGGAATGGCTTTTCTCGTGAAGTACAGACGGACGCGGTTTTCGAGGTCGCGTACGGAAAGTTTGTTGTCGCACGCTTGGTTTGCGAGCGTCACGAGATAGTCCTTGTCGTCTATGGATATGAGCGTTCTGGCGTGGCCGGGGGAAAGTTTGCCCTCTCTCACGAGCGCGGTCACTTCGTCGGGAAGTTGCAAGAGGCGAAGCGTGTTGGTGACGTACGGACGAGATTTGCCGATACGAACCGCCACTTCCTCTTGGGTGAGTCCGTGATTGTCCATAAGTTCGCGCATACCCTCTGCCGCTTCGATTGCGTTGAGGTCCTCGCGGTGCAAGTTTTCGATGAGCGAAATTTCCTGGATTTGTTGCGGCGTGAATTCGCGTATGATGGCAGGCACTTTTTTGAGGCCTGCAAGCAAACTCGCTCTGAAACGACGCTCGCCTGCGATGATGAGGTATCTGCCGCCGTCCGTCTTGACCAAAAGCAAGGGCTGCAATACGCCGTAAGTCGCAATGGACGTCGCCATTTCTCTCAAACTGTCCTCGTCAAACGTTTTTCTCGGCTGATTCGGGTTGCGGTCGATGAGCGTAATGTCAATTTCCTGTGCCTGAATGTCATCGGCAATATCGACTTTGACGTTTTCTTCATTGTCGTTGAAAAGAGCATTGAAACCTTTTGTTCCGAGGCCGCTTTTTGTGTTTGCCATAAGTCACTCCTTAAATTTCGATATATATTCTTTTGCAAGTTTTTCGTATGCGATTGCGCCGCTGCACCGACGATCGAACTCGATTATCGGTTGTCCGAAACTCGGCGATTCGGCAAGGCGTACGTTTTGAGGTATAACCGTTTCAAAAACCTTGTCTTTGAACGTTTGGCGCACGTTCTGCTCGACTTCTCTCGCAAGTTTGGTCTGTCTGAACATCGTAAGAAGGATTCCGTAAAGCCGCAAACTCTCGTTCGAGTGCTTTTTGACGAGCCTCACGGTGTTGAGCAGTTGATTGAGCCCTTCGAGAGCGAAGTATTCGCATTGAAGGGGCACGATAACGCCGTCAGACGCGCTCAGCGCGTTTATAAGCGTCAAATTTATGCTCGGCGCGCAATCTATGAACACGAAGTCGTATTTGTCTTTTACGGGGTCGAGAGCCGTTTTGAGGACGTAATCCCGATTCTTTGCGTTTGCGATTTCCAGTTCCGCGCCGGCAAGGTCGCGCGACGACGGAATGAAATCCGCAAATCTGCCCTTCCTCACGCAAGAGGTTGCGTCGCCTTTAAGCAAAGCGTCGTATATCGAATTTTCGATTTTTTTGTCGAAGACCCCCATCGCGCTCGTCGCGTTGGCTTGCGGGTCGAAGTCAACGAGCAAAGTTTTGTATCCCAAAGAGGCAACGAAGCAGGCGAGATTCACGCACGAAGTCGTCTTGCCCACGCCCCCTTTTTGATTGGAAAACGATACGACTTGCGCCATAAAAATAATATAGCACACAATGAAAAATTTTTCAACGACGTTTCACAAATAGTTTCACATAAAATATTTTTTGACAAAAAATTATGGTTTTTAACGCGAAGAAACGGGCGCGATTTGCGCCCGAGTATATATGGTTTTCATATGAGTTTTTCATATGTGATTTTTTGTAAGTGCCGTTTTTTAATTCGATTTTTCCGTCGTCGGTTGAGAAAACGCTTTACAGCGGTTTTTTCTTGATAACGCCGTATTGACGAGGATATTGTTTCGGGGTGGGCGCGGTCTTTTCAAAGACCAAAAGCGCGCGCTTTTCACCGTTTGCCAAAATGAGAGATTTGGTTGCGATATGCTTTGCGTTGAGCGTTTTTTCGGCGTTTTTAGAGGTTTCGAGTTCGTTCTCGTCGGTTTTGTAGGCGATAAATTTGCCCCCGACTTTCAAAAACGGCATTGCAAGTTCCAAAAGTATGCGCAACGACGATACCGCTCTTGCCGTGACGTAATCGAACGTGCCGAACAATTCCTTTTCGTCCTCTGCCCTCGCGCTTATCGTTTTTAGATTTTTGACGCCGAGAGTTTTTGCAGCAGACGAAAGGAAAGTCATTTTTTTGGCGGTGGAATCGAGCGAGGTGACAGACACGTCCTCTCTTGCAATCGCTATGGGCATACTCGGAAAGCCTGCGCCCGCGCCGATGTCAAGCAGTTTTGCGCCGCTCGTCAAAAGCGACGCGCCTGCAAGCGAGTCTTGTATATGCTTCACCGCAAAATCCTTATCTTCGGTGATTGCGGTGAGATTGAACGCCTTGTTGCTCTCGACGACCGCCTCTTGATAGCCGCACAGTTTTTCGAGTTGCGACGAGGTGAGGTCTACGCCGATTTGCTTTGCACATTCGTTGAGATATGCCTTGTCCATAAAAAACCTCTTTTTTTCAATATAGCATTTTTTCTGCGTATTTTCAACGATATAACGCCGTTTTTCAAAAGCGCGATAAATCGATAAAAAATAATAAAATTTTTAATAGTTTTTGCAAATATTGAACTTGTTGAAAAAACGTGCTAAAATATATATAAAATAAAATTTTCGAGGCGCAGTATGAGAATTGCAATCATAACGGCTATGGCGGAAGAAACTCTGCCTATATTCAAGAAACTCGGCAACGTCGTGGCGCAAAACACCATATCGGGCGTTGCGATAAGCCAAATAGAATACGACGGCGATACAATATACCTCGCAACGTCGGGCGTGGGCGAAATCAAGGCGGCTCTTGCCGTTCAACTTCTTGTCGATTTGTTCGACGTGGAAGCGGTGCTCAACTTCGGTTTCGTCGGCGCGATAAACAAAAATCTCGAACTTTGCGAACTGATCGTGCCGAGGCGCGTCGTGCACTATCAATTCGACGTTACGGGCGTTGATACGGACAGAAGCGTCGGACAATACAGCGGTATGCTCGACAATTATTTCTATCTTGACGAAAGCCTGATTCAAAACACCCTCGCAAACATCGGCAAGCAAATGAAACTCGTTACCGTCGCAAGCGGCGACGTGTTTGTGACGAGCAGCGAGGATAAACACCGCCTTGCAAAAGAGTTCGGCGCGGATATTTGCGAAATGGAACTTGCAGGCATGGCGATTGCGTGCGAGAGGAACAACGTTCCGCTTTTTTCGGTCAAAGTGGTGAGCGACAAAGCGGACGAAAGCGCAAACGTGAGTTTTCTCTCTATCGTTGAAAGAGGTGTTGCGGGATACGAGAAGATTCTTCCCGAAATCCTCAAAGCAGTCAAGGACGGCGCAACCGCGCTTCCGCCCGTCAAGCACTAAAAAGCGTAATCTCGCAAGAGTGTAAAAGCCCCCCCGCGATAAAAAAGCGCACTATAAACGGCGCAAATATATGACGGATAGAATAAAGCCAATTAGACATTTTGTGTAGTCGGCTTTATCAATAAAACCGCGCTAAGTAAAGTCATTCGATAAAAGAGATAATAGTTTACTTGTAAACTATTATCTCTTTTTGTGTATTATAAGGATTTAAAGCGGATATATTGCGGAATACAAGTTATAGCGATTATTTGGGATAATATGAGAAATAAATGGTTTTCATGCGTACCTGTATTCAGAATAAATACTCTGCAACGGATTATTTGCCAATTGTTAGTATTTGATTTAATAGAAATTGCAGTTTCAGTTTTCTTCAATAAAAGAAATTGAATTGCAAAAAAGCAAACAATTAGTATTGACGAGCAAACAAATTATTATTTCAAGTTGAACGAATAAAATATATTATTCGCTATCGCAAAATGTTGCAGAGTTATCACAAGTTGCAAATTCGTTTTGCGGTATGTGGTGATGTGGTATACAACGATTTCCGCCCTATACGCTTAATGTATTATAGCGGTTTTATAAATATACGGGTTATCGGTTTTGAAAATCTTGAAGGTGCTATGCTTAATCGGTAACACAATAATTAAGAATGCGATTTTTATTATGATTGTTTCACGTGTAACGTATAGAAAATAAAAAACCGCTTTTCTGATTTTTAATTTGAAAGCGGTAAGAAGTTTAATGACGGTTGTGTCGGAAAACGATTTAGTTTATGCGCTTAAAAACGATAAGATAACCAAAAGTCTATCGAAGAAATATCCGAAAATGCGGCGGATTTATCGAGGGAAAACGACAGAGTTTACAGAAGCCTGCCGTTGTCGTTCCATTCGCCGTACATAACGCCCTTTTTGGTGTTCTCGATAAATTTGTTTAACCGAGCGGCAAAAACGTCGGGTTGATTCTTTTTGATTTGTATGGTGTCTATGCGGACTCTCTTGTATAAAGACGGAAAGATTTGAAAGTTTGTCCAAACGTCGACGTCGGATTGCAACGCCGCAAGAATATCTTTGTCGATTACGAAACCGTCGTTGGACATATCCGGCAAAACCGCTCGTCCACTGTCGGTCATATGCCTTAAGCGTTCCAATCTGCGACAGCGTTCTTTGTTAAGTTCTGACCATTTACAGTTTTTACTGCGCGGCGTAAAGCGTTGAATTGTAGTTCTGTCGTCGAGTTTTTTCGTCGTGCTGTCAATCCTACCAAAACACATCGCTTCTTCAACTGCGTCGATATACCCAAAAGCGTCGCTTCCGATTGGGCGACCGCGCTTGACTACAAGCCAACATTCGTTTTCGGTCGAGTGGTTGATTTCAAAACATAATCTCTAAATTCGTCACGATTTTTTTACATTCAGCAGGTTGGAATGCGTCATTTTTTTCTTATATTGGTTTGGATAAATTTTGTTTTCTTGCCGTGCAAATTATCGCAAATATTTGCAATTCGTTGCCGTGTGATAATACTAACGCGAAATCAAATTATAAGCAATGGTTGCGGCGATTATATGCAATTTTCTATAATTGTTTCACGTGTAACAATCATAAAAATGTGGCTATAATGCCACTAAATAGTAGTAAAAGAGCAGGTTTGAAATTTTTGGAAAACCCGAGAATGTGGATAACCGTAAAACAGCGTTCCGCAATGACGAACGGCAACGTTCGATGTGACTGATATATGGCTTTTAGAAGCAAGTGAGCGTTGTGGGTGCGGTGGTGTTTCGATGGTTTTGAGTGGTGTTGTGGGCGCTGTGAGTGCGGTATAAAGTGGCTTCGATTTGTGCGATATTTTGGTGTTTTGCATACGATAATTTGAGGGTAATATGGGGCGAAAAATGCCTATATTTACGCGCGATTTTAGGGTCAAAACGATGATATTTTATGTATGTAATTTGAGTGAAAAGCGGTATCGGACGGGGCTATGATGAGTATTAAAAATATATGTTTCACGTGGAACGGTTTGATTTTCGGTGTCGGTTTCACGTGAAACGAAAACCGCGAAAAACCCACTAAATAGTAGGGTTTTTGCCCGCTTTTTGGTCGATTTGAGGAATTTGCGACCTTTCACCTTGTAAAAATTTACAGAAAAAATTTTGCTCTTTCACCCGAATTTTTGACAGTGTTTTGTTTCTCAATTTTTCTATAAAAATATTGCTGTTTCACAATTATTCTATATTTTTCAATATGCTGAGAAAATCTTTGTTTTTTATGTGTTTTTTCGTGTGTTTATCCGACGGTTTTCTATGCGCTTTTTAGGCTGTGGCGATGTATATTTGTGTAAAAAACAGAAAAATAGATATTTGGTTTGTCGTTTTTGGGTATCGAAGCGGTTGTTTGCGTTCGTTTTATCGTTTGCGATTGTTGGTTTATGCTGTCAGCCGGTGTTTGATGCATTTGTATATTTGTTCATAAGACAGTTTAACCGAATTGGGACGTTGTGTTTACTGTGTGGTGATTTGTTGTGGAGAAGTACGCTTCTCGTGCGTTCGAGCAAGGATATTACACCCGAAAATGCCTCTGTTTAGTGGTGTTTCACGTCAAACAAAGTTTCCACATATAAACATATCCACATCGAAATTCGACGTTGTAAAAAACGGAAGATAGAAAAATCTACTGTAAAACGGTTTACAAGTATACTATACGGGCAAAATTAACGCTTCGCCGTTTGGCATTGCGCCGTATTTGCGAAGCGTTTCGTTTTACGCGATTATTTGCATATAAGTTGCAACGAGGAACAGTATCGGACCGACGAGTACGAAGATGTGGAATAAACAATGGACGTAGCGTTTATGCACGCCGAACACCGCCGCGCCGAGCAGACAAGATACGAGCCCCGCGAGATAGACGAAACTCGTTGCTTGCGAAATGCCTTTGGGTGAGAAATACGCCGTGAAGAACGCCGCAAACATCAATCCGCCGATGACGAAGGTTGAGGCGACGGACACTTTTCTGAATATATCGAAGCGATAAAGGCACAGCGCGAAGATTGCGATTGCGATTGCAAAGGACACGCCGAACGCGACGTAGCCGTATACGTTGCCGTACAAAAGGCAGGTTGCCGTTGCGCAGGCAATGACGTTGAGGTTGACGGCGGGAAAGTCGAGAGTGCGCCACATCAGTTTTTTGCGCATATCCGACACGCCGTGATAGATTGCCGACACGCTGAACTCGATTGCTATCAAAAGGCAAGACAGCGCCGCAGAAGCGTATGTTGCGTGCGTGGTGGCTTTAAGCAGCATAAAAATCATAAAGACGAGGGCCGCCAGCGCGCCGAGTGCGTGGGAAACGGAATTGAAAAGTTCCTCTTTGGGCGTGTAGTACACGAGCCCGTTGTCCTTGTAGATTTGTTTGAGTTCGTCGGTGTTGGATGGTGTTTTCAAAGATTCTCTTACGTTCATATTCCATATAGTAAAGCAAAAACGCCGAGAGGGCAAGCGATATAAAGTCGTCAAACCGCATAAAATCGCGAATTGGCTCGACGGCGCAGGGGTTTGCTCGATAAACGCCCGAAAGCCGAAAAAGGCGCGTTTTAGACCCTCTGCCGCAAAATTTTGACAAAAACCCTTGATATTTTGTTTATAACTTGTTATAATATTCTCACTTATTATTATTGAAATAATAATATATTATTTACTAAAATATATTTTATGTAGGAGGAAAAATGGCAGAAGAAGTCAAACACAGTTACGACGCCGGCGACATTCAGGTTCTCGAAGGACTCGACCCTGTCAGAAAACGTCCCGGTATGTATATCGGTTCGACGGACGTGAGAGGTTTGCACCATCTCGTGACGGAAGTCGTTGACAACTCAATCGACGAAGCACTCGCAGGCTACTGCACGCATATCGTCGTGGAAATTCTCTCGGACGGCGCGATTCGCGTTACGGACAACGGCAGAGGCATTCCTACCGGCATTATCGAAAAAGAAGGCAAATCCGCAGTAGAGGTCGTTTTGACCAAACTTCACGCGGGCGGTAAATTCGGCAGCGGCGGCTACAAGATTTCGGGCGGTCTGCACGGCGTGGGCGTATCTTGCGTCAACGCGCTCAGCGAATGGCTCGTCGCAGAGGTCAGACAAAACGGCAAACTTTACCGTATTCGTTTCAATCGCGGTATTGCGGAAAGACCTTTGGCAGTCGTGGGCGACGCAACCGATACGGGCACGACGATAACCTTCTATCCCGACGCGGAAATCTTTGAAACGCTCGAATTCAACTACGACACGATGAAGACTCGTCTTCGCGAACTCGCATATCTCAACAAAGGTCTTACCATCGAACTTGCGGATGAGCGTGTTCAACCCGAGCGCAGAGAGGTGTTCCGCTACGACGGCGGCATAGTGTCTTTCGTAGAGGAAATGAACAAGACCAAAGAAACCATCTTCCCCGAAGTCATTTACTTTGACGAAAAGTACGTCGACAGCGAAATCGAAGTCGCAATGCAGTACAACGACAGTTATTCTGACACGATTTTGGCGTTTGCGAACAACATCAACACCGAGGAAGGCGGCACGCATCTTGACGGCTTCAAAGCCTCGTTGACGAAGATTATCAACGATTACGGCTCTAAGTCGGGAATCCTCAAAGGCAGCGAAAAATTGAGCGGTGAGGACGTCAGAGAAGGTCTTACGGCGGTTATTTCCGTAAAACTCGCAGAGCCGCAATTCGAGGGACAAACCAAAACCAAACTCGGCAACAGCAGTATGCGCCAAGCGGTGGCAAAGGGCGTTACGGAAGGTTTCGGAACTTATCTAGAGGAACACCCCAGAGAAGCAAAGGAACTCGTGCTTAAAACCATTACGGCGCAAAGAGCGAGAGAAGCGGCGCGTATGGCGCGCGAGAGCGCGAGAAGAAAGAGCGCGCTCGAAAGCACCACGCTTCCCGGCAAACTTGCGGACTGCACCGACAAAGACCCCAAAAACTGCGAAATATATCTCGTCGAGGGCGATTCGGCAGGCGGAAGCGCAAAGCAAGGTCGCGACAGACGTTTCCAAGCGATTCTTCCTTTGAGAGGTAAGATTCTCAACGTCGAAAAAGCCGCTTTGCACAGAGTTCTCGAAAACGAGGAAATCAAGGCGATGATAACCGCGTTCGGTTGCGGTATCAACGCAGAGTACGACGAGAGCAAACTTCGTTACAATCGTATCATTTGTATGACCGACGCCGACGTGGACGGCAGCCACATTCGTATTTTGATGCTCACGTTCTTGTTCCGCTTTATGCGTCCGCTCATCGAAAACGGTCACGTATTTATCGCGTTGCCGCCTCTTTACAAGATCGCAAAGGGCAAGCAAGAGCAATACTTCTACGACGACGAGAGCCTCGAAGCGTATTACAACGAGTTCGGCAGAAAGAGCGGCGAACTTCAACGCTACAAAGGTCTCGGCGAAATGAACCCCGAACAACTTTGGGAAACCACAATGGACCCGCAAAAACGTACGCTTTTGAAAGTTACGATGGACGACGCGATCGAGGCCGACAGACTCTTTTCCATACTTATGGGCGAGCAACCCGAACTTCGCCGCGAATTTATCGAGCAGAACGCGAAACTCGTGACGGATCTCGACGTATAAGGAGGCAGTTATGGCGAACATAAGAGACGATAAAAACAACGAATATATTCAACATATAGCCAACTCGACCGTCAAGGACGTGGAAATAAACGGCGAACTTAAAAAATCCTTTATCGCATACGCGATGGCGGTCAACGTATCCCGTGCAATCCCCGACGTAAGAGACGGTTTGAAACCCGTTCACAGACGTATTCTTTACGCTATGAGCGAACTCGGTCTGACCCCCGATAAGCCCTATCGTAAGTGCGCTATGGTCGTCGGTGAAGTGCTCGGCAAATACCATCCTCACGGCGACAGTTCCGTATACGACGCAATGGTGCGTTTGGCGCAAGACTTTTCCATTCGCTGTCCGCTCGTAGACGGTCACGGCAACTTCGGTTCCATCGACGGCGATCCGCCGGCGGCTTATCGTTATACCGAGGCTCGTCTTTCCAAAATCGCGCTCGAAATGATCCGCGACATCGACAAAAAGACGGTTGACTTCTATCCCAACTTCGACGACACGCGCGAACAACCCGTCGTGTTGCCCTCGAGATTCCCCAACTTGCTCGTAAACGGTTCGGACGGTATCGCGGTCGGTATGGCAACATCCATTCCGCCTCACAATCTCGGCGAGGTTATAGACGCGTCTATCGCGCTCTTGCACAATCCCGACGCAACCGCGGACGACCTTATGGAATATATCCCCGCACCGGACTTCCCGACGGGCGCGCTCGTTTTGGGCAGACATTCCATTAAGCAAGCGTATCGCACGGGTAGAGGCGCGTGCGTGCTTCGCGCAAAGGCGGAAATCGAGGAAATGGCAAACGGCAAGAGCCGTATCGTCGTGACCGAGATTCCTTACCAAGTCAACAAGGCGAAACTCATCGAAAACATCGCAGACCAAGTCAAAGACAAACGCCTCGAAGGCATCAGCGATTTGAGAGAAGAAACGGACAGACACGGTATGCGTATCGTCATCGAACTCAAAAAGGACGTCAATGCGCAAGTTCTTCTCAACCAACTCTACAAGCAAACGCAGATGCAAACGACGTTCAGTATGATAATGCTCGCACTCGTAGACGGCGTACCTCGCGTTCTCAACCTCAAAGAGATGTTGGAATGCTACGTCGCTCACCAAAAGGACGTAATCGTGCGCAGAACGCGTTTCGACCTCGAAAAAGCGCAAGAAAGACAACATATTTTGCTCGGTTTGCACATCGCGCTCGAAAATATCGACGCAATCGTCGAACTTTTGAAGAAATCGCGCGACAGACAAGACGCAATCGCAAAACTCATCGAGAACTACGGACTTAGCGACAAGCAGGCGGCGGCAATCCTCGATATGCGTTTGCAACGCTTGACGGGTCTCGAAGTCGAAAAAATCAACGCCGAACTCGAAGACCTCGACAAGCAAATCGCCTACTTCAATATGGTTCTTTCCAGTGACGAGGAAGTCAAGAACATCATCGTCAAGGAAATGAGCGAAATCAAGGCGCAATACAACACGCCGAGAATGAGCGAACTCACCTACGATTACGGCGACATCGACATCGAAGACCTCATCGAAAAAGAAGACGTGGTCATCTCTATGACCCACGGCGGTTATATCAAACGCATGCCCGTTTCCGAGTACAAGGCTCAACACAGAGGCGGTATGGGTATCACGGCACACAAGGCGAAGGACGAAGACTTCGTGGAAAGAATATTCACCTCGAATACGCACGAGAGAATTATGTTCTTCACCAACAGAGGCAAAGTGTTCACCCTCAAAGCGTACGAGATTCCCGAAGCGACTCGCAATGCGCGCGGCAGGGCGGCGGTAAACCTCTTGCAACTCGAACAAGGCGAGAAGATTCAGGCGTTCTTGCAAATGCCCGAAGAGAGGGCGGACAAGTTCCTTATGCTCGCAACCAAGAAAGGTCTTATCAAAAAGACGCCGCTCGAAGAATACGATTCGATCAAGCGCAACGGCAAGATTGCAATCAAGTTCAACGATGACGACGAACTTATCGGCGCGGTTATCACAACCGGCAACGACGAGATTTTGGTTGCGTCGAGCCAAGGTATGAGCATCCGCTTCAACGAGAACGACGTGCGCCCCGTCGGCAGAACGGCAATGGGCGTCAAGGCGATGAACATTTCTGGCGATACGACCCTCGTGGCGTTCGACGTGGTACACCCCGGCGACGAAATCCTCACCGTAACGTCCAACGGCTACGGCAAGCGTTCGAGCATTGACGATTATCCCATCCAAAACAGAGCGGGCAAGGGCGTCAAGGCAGGCACGTTCAACGACAAGACGGGCACTCTCGTAAGCCTCAAAGTCATACCCGCCGACACCGACGTTATGATGATAACCGACAGCGGCGTAATCATCAGAGTTCAAGCCGACGAAATCAGCAAGATAGGCAGAGCTACGCAAGGCGTGCGCATTATGAAACTTAAAGACGACAAGTTCAAGGTTATGGCAATCGCACTCACGCCGCACGAAGACGAGGAAGAAGAAGTCGAATACGACGAGGACGGCAACGTAATCGTCAAGGAAGACGGCGCAAGCGAACAAGCGCAAGAATCCGCAGAAACGACGGAATCGACTGAAACGACCGAAAATAGCGAAAACTAACGTTTATAATTGCAAAAACGAGGCTTAAACCCTCGTTTTTGCTTAATGGGTGATAATTATGGAAGAAAGAAAATGGTTCAAAGAGATGTCCGTTTATCAGATTTGGCCGCGCTCTTTTTGCGACGGTAACGACGACGGAATAGGCGACCTTAAAGGCGTGCTTTCGAAACTCGAATACATAAAGAGCCTCGGAAGCGACGCGATTTGGTTCTCGCCCTTGTACGTTTCGCCGCAAGCGGACTACGGCTACGACATCGCCGATTACAAGAATATCAATCCCGAATACGGCACGCTCGACGATTTCAAACAAGTGCTCGAAAAGGCGCACGCGCTCGGTATGCGCGTGATTATGGACTTGGTTATCAACCACACGTCCAACCAACACGACTGGTTCAAAAAGAGTTGCGCAAAAGTCGAGCCGTACACCGACTTTTACATTTGGCGCAAGGGCAGGGGCAAGGACGGAAAGAAAGTCCCCAACAATTGGATGTCCACATTCCCCGGGTCTGCGTGGGAATACAACGAGCAAAGAGGAGAGTTCTATCTTCACCTCTACGCCAAAGAGCAACCCGACCTCAATCACGACAATCCGAAAGTCAGAGAGGCAGTCAAAGACGTTATGAGATTCTGGCTGGATATGGGCGTTGACGGATTCCGCGAGGACGTCATCACCCAAATCAGCAAGGTGGAAGGTCTGCCCAACGGCAACTGGCTTATGCCCGCTTCGCGGGGTATGGAACACTACAACAACGGTCCGCATATCCACGAATATTTGCAGGAATACCGCAAGGTTATCGAGCAGTACGACGCGTTCCAAGTCGGCGAAGCGCCGCTTATGAACACCAAAACCGCACTCGCCTATGTCAATGAGAACAAAAAAGAGTTGGATATGATGATTTCTTTCCAACATATGAACGCGGATTGTATTCTCGTCGAATGGGTGCATACGCCGTTCAGCCTTCCCAAACTCAAAAAGACGTTCAACGAGTGGCAAACCAAACTCTACCACAGAGCGTGGAATGCAAACTACCTCGAAAACCACGACCACGCGCGTATCATTTCGAGATACGGCAGCGAGGAATACAGAGTGGAAAGCGGCAAGGCTCTTTGTATGGCGTACACGTTCCTTTCGGGCACGCACTTCGTCTATCAAGGACAAGAAATAGGTATGACCGCGCTTTACTTCGACAAGTATCCGAAGGGAAGCGACCCGTGGACGCAATTTAAGGACGTTTCGACGTTCTGCGTGCGCGACCTTATGAGAAAGTTCGGTTTCAGCGACAAGCACATCCTCAAAGTCGCTCACACCGCCGCTCGCGACTGCGCTCGTACGCCAGTGCAATGGAACGGAAATAAGAACGCGGGCTTCTCGACCGTCGAGCCGTGGTACACCGTCAACCCGAATTATCCCGAAGTCAACGTCGAAAAGGCTATGCAGGACGAAAACTCAATCTGGTACTTCTACCAAAAGGCAATGGCACTTCGCAAAGAGTACAAGGATACGGCGGTTTACGGCGAGTTCAAGATGTATTTGCCGAACGACAGACAACTTTTCGTCTACGACAAGATTGCAGAGGACGGCAAGAGCAAACTCACCGTCGTCATCAACCTCAGCAAAAAGACCGTCAAGGCCTCGCGCGTCAAGAAGTATATTCCGAGCGGCGCAACCGAAATTCTTTCGGTGTACGACGAGCCGTTCGGCGATACGCTCAAACCCTACGCGGGCAAAGTGTTCTACACCCCGCTTGCAAAATAAAATCGTTTGAAAAACGAAATAAACCGTTTGAAAAACGAATATACGGGTTTATAAAACCGAAAAATCACAAAAAAAACTAAACGAAAAGAGCCTCGCATTTGCAAGGCTCTTTTTATAATGCTTGGCAATATGCAATATAGAATATTCAGTCCTCGTCGTCCTCGTTTTCGCTCGGCAATATGCGGCGATAAGGGGCGGTGTCGTGCTTCGAGGAATGAGGAAGGGGGATATGCGCAGCAATCATCGCTTTTTTAAGCGCGAACGTGAAGGGCAATCCCAAAACGATACAAGTTATGATTTGCGAGGCGAGTATCTCGAACATCGCGATATAGTAGATTGCGGACGCGTCGTTAAGCACGAATATGAGGGGGACGAGAAGCGTGTTCGCAATTATCGGCGGAAGCGTCGCAAGTATGGGGCGGCGGCGCAAAAGATAAGTCCCCACCGCGCCGATAAGCGTTGCAAGAGTGCCCAAAACCATATCGAACACGCCGAACGGCGAGAAGAAAAAGTTGGTGAAAAAACAACCTATTGCAAGCCCGGGAATTGCTTCGGGGAAGATGAGAGGAAGCAATACGAGAATTTCGGATATGCGGAATTGCACCGGACCGAACGCTATTGCGCTGAATGCTACGGACAAGGCAAAGTACAAAGCGGCAATAACAGCCGCTCTTGCCATATAAACAAGAGATTTTTTCAAAATACACCTCGGTTTTTTTTATTGATGGGTATTGCCGACACCATCGAAAGTATGTTATCATAACCAAAAAGAAAACGCAATCGAAAAACATCGCTCGAAAACATTTTATCGTATGTTTTGACTTTGTTTTGAAAATCCGCATATAATAGACTTCAAGAGGAAAAACAATGCACAGATTCGACGAATTATCTTGCCTGAACACGGCGTTCAACACGGGCGCGTTCCTTTGTTCGGGCGACAACGTTATGACAATGAGTTGGGGATTGGTAGGCGTTATGTGGGGCAAAAAGGTCTTCGTTGCGCCGGTTAGAGAAAGCCGCTTCACAAAAGAGTTTATCGACAAACTCGCAACGTTTACGGTGAGCGTTCCAAAGCAAGGCGAAATGCTTTCCGCAATCAGATTCTGCGGCACGAAAAGCGGTCGCGAATACGACAAGTGGGCGGAATGTTCGCTTGAAAAAGTCAAGGCAAAAAGAGTGGACGGCTATGTCGTGGGCGGCTGTCAAAGGTACTTCGAGTGCAAGGTCATCGGCGTTGTGCCTATGGCGAATATGGACTTGAAAGACGTTGAAAAATGGTATCCGCAAAAGGATTTGCATACGTTTTATTTCGGTGAGATAGTAGAGGAATACTGATGAAAATTTGGGCAAAAGTTATGAAAGGCGACAAGATTTTGCGCGACGTGATTTATGAGAGCGAACTTTCGCTCACGCCGTCGAATTTCCAAAAGATGTTGCAGGAAATATCCTACAAATTGGACGTGGCAACCCCCGTGAGTCTTCCCACGCACTTCAAGCATTTTGAAAGATTCAACCGAGTGAAATATCTTCCGCGCGACTTTATAGAGGAAGTGGACTACACTTCTTTCGTGCTTGAAAGAGTTATTGAAAAACCCAAGCCGAAGCAATTTTACGTCTGATAGCGGACGAAAGCAAATTGCTTGTAAAATAGCAGAAAATACACTTTATTTTATCGAAACGCACGCATAAAGCGCGCGTTTTGCGTTTTATTACAAAATTTTCCTTTGCGAGAATATAAGCGGAAGTTTGACTTATACTATGTGAAACGGAGGCTTTATGGCAGTTGGAATCGTAAGAAGAATAGACGAACTCGGTCGAATCGTAATCCCCAAAGAAATGCGAAAGACAATGCGACTTCAAGTCGGCGACGAAATGGAAATATCCGCAAACGACGAGGGTTTGACCCTCAAAAGATACAGCGGTTTTCAAAGCGTTTTGCCATCTTGCAAAGCGATTGTCAAAGCACTTGCAGAAGCAAAGGACTGCGACGCCGTTGCGGTGAGCGCAAACGAAGTGGTCGTTGCCGAAGGCAAAAACAAAAAGCAATTTCAAGGCGCGAAAATATCCGACGCGCTCTCAAACAGAATAAGAGGACGAAAAGAAGAAACGCTCGATAAGTCGGCACTCTCAAACGCATTCGACAACGTGGACTGTCCCCGCGATTGCGCCATCGTTCAACCCGTCGTTGCGGGCGGCGACCTCGTAGGTGCGATTATGCTTATGAAAGACGAATCCCCAAAAGATTCCGACAAGGATTATTTGCGTTTTTGCGCCGACCTTATTTCGGCGTCGTTGACGGAATGAGAAAGAAGGCAAAAAACAAAAAACGTATGTTTTCGGGCGCGGCGGTTTTGCTCGTCGGCAGCGTCGTTGCAAAAATGCTCGGTGCGCTCTACCGTATTCCGCTCACAAACATTCTCGGCGCGGAAGGTATGGGTATGTACCAACTCGTATTTCCCGTATACGCGTTGTTTATGGTGCTTGCGACGGCGGGTATTCCCACGTCGCTTTCTCGCACAGTTGCCGAAAAACGCGCGCTCGGCGAAAACGTCAAAAAGTATTTTGCCGTCGCTATGTGCGCGCTTTTGGTTTTGGGGCTTGCGTTCGGCTTGCTTATGGGCGCGCTTTCCGACGTTCTTGCCAAAAGGCAGGGCAACGCCGACACTCGATTCGGATTTTTGATTATCGCGCCGGCGATAACGTTCGTGTGCGTAATATCGGGATTTAGAGGCTATTTTCAAGGGCAGATGTATATGCTGCCCACCGCGCTTTCAAACGTCGTCGAGCAAGTCGTCAAACTCGCCGTCGGAATAGGCGCGTCGTATGCGCTTGCAAAAAGAGGTGTGATATATGCCGTATGCGGCGCGCTTTTCGGCGTGACCGTAAGCGAAATAGTCACGGCGGCGTATATGGGCGTAACCTATCTTTTCCGCTCGAAAAAGGAAAAGCGAGAGCGGCTCTCGCAAGTTTCGTTGCAAGGATACGATTTGCAATCGGGCAGTGAAAACGGCGTTTTGCAAAGCGAAACGAGTGCGCAGATCGGTAAAAATCGGGATAACGCCGCACAAAGTTCGCGTTTCGGCAAAAAAGCGAGATTTGAAAAGGTGTCGAGGGGCGAACTCAAAGGAATGCTCAAAGTCGCGCTTCCCATTGCGGCGGTTGCCGCGCTTATGCCGCTCGCAAACTTTTTCGACAGCGTAATCATCGTCAATATGCTCAAAGCGTTCGGTCTTAAGCAGAGCGTCGCGACGGCGCAGTACGGCATAATATCGGGCCCCGTCAACTCGCTGATAAATATGCCCGTCGTTGCGATTATGTCGCTTGCGGTGGCGGTCGTTCCGTCGGTGTCGGCGTCGAGAGCGACGAGAGATATTGACGGCGTTATGCTCAAAAGCAGTCTTTGCGTGCGCCTTGCCTATCTTTTGGGCATACCGTTCGCGTTTTATCTTGCCGTGTTTGCAAGAAATGTCATCGGCGCGCTCTATCCCGCGCTTTCCGAGCAAAACACGATAGTTGCGGTGAACGTGCTTCGCATAAGTGCGGCAAACGTCGTGTTCTTGTCGGTTATGCAGATATACGTTTCCCTTTTTCAAGCGGTGGACAAAACCAAATACGCCGTTTTCAGCCTTATCGCGGGCATAATCGTCAAAATCGTACTCGACGTAGTTCTTACAATGTATATCGGAATAAACGGCGCGGCAATCGCCTCGCTCGCACTTCCCGTCGTCGCGTATTTTTGCACGCTCGTATCCTATTACAAAATATGCGGACTTCGACTTGAAAAAAACGTTGGTCTAAATCTGCTTTCGGGTGTTATAATGGCTTTATGCGGAATCGCGGTCGGCTCGCTTATCAAAAACGACGTCGCCTCGCTCGCGGTCGGATTCGCGGTTTGCGCGGTGGTGTACGTCTGGCTTGCGTTCCTATTCAACCTCGTCGGCAAAGACGACATTCCGCATCTTCCGCTCAAGAAATTGCTTTGGGCGTTGCATAGGACAATAAGATTTTGGGAGTACAACAATGAAACTCGATGACGTTCTCAAAGGCTCGTATCAGCGTTACATAGCCGCAGATTTTTTGTCTACGGTTTTTTTCAACAAGCGCATGCCGCTCGTGATTGACGGTATCGACGGCGAAAACGCCGAAAAGGTCAAAGCAAAACTTCTTGACGTATACGGCGAGGTCGAACTCACCGTAGAAAAGGACGGCGAGGACGAAACGATTTCCGTGTCCGAAATAAAGGGCGACGAGGACGTGATAATCGCGCCGTCCGTATCGCTCGTAGATTGCAAGAGATTCGATTTTTCGGATTTGGAACAGATTATGCACAGACTTCGCGCCGACGATGGTTGCGAGTGGGATAGGGCGCAAACGCACGAGAGTATTCGCATAAACCTCATCGAAGAAGCCTACGAACTCGTTGACGCAATCGACCAAAAGGACGTTGCGGCGATGAAAGAGGAATGCGGCGACGTGCTTATGCAAGCGGTGTTCCACGCCGAGATAGCGCAAAAAGAGGGCGAGTTTAGTTATATGGACGTAATCACGGGACTTTGCAGAAAACTCATCGACCGTCACACGCACATATTCGGAAGCAATCACGCCTCAAACGCCGACGAAGCGCTCGTATTTTGGGAAGCGGCGAAGAAAAAAGAAAAACACTACAAATCCGCTTCCGACCAAATGGACAGAGTGCCCAAAAATTTTCCCGCGTTGCTCTATGCGGAAAAGATACAAAAGTATGCCAAAAAGGTCGGCTTTGACTGGGACGACGTGAGCGGCGCATATCAAAAAATCGCCGAAGAAACCGAGGAACTCAAAAACGCCGACGACGCGCACAGAATGGAAGAAGGCGGCGATTTGCTCTTTGCCGTCGTCAACGCGTTGCGCTTTTACAAGGTAGAACCCGAACTTGCTTTGCGCGAGGCGAACAAGAAATTTATGCGCAGATTTTCCACAGTCGAGAGCGAAGTCAAGGCAAGCGGCAGAGAGATGAAAGACTGCACGCTCGACGAACTCGACGCGATTTGGAACAAAGTCAAAGAGCGCGAAAAACAAGAAAACGAAAACGCGTAACCGAAAAAAGCGAAGCGCATATAATCGCACAAAATCGCAAAACAAATGGTTTAAGCATTGATTTTGCGCGGATAAACACCGCATTATGCAACTTAAAATAGGCGACGTACAACTTGAAAGCAACATCGTGTTTGCACCCATAGCCGGCTTTTCCGAAGTCGGTTTTCGCCATATGTGCGCAAAGTACGGCGCAGGACTTACTTACACCGAACTCGTCAGCGCAAAAGGACTTTGCTACGGCAACAAGGGTACGCAAGAGTTGCTTGCAAGAGAGGATTATTCCTCGCCGTGCGCCGTGCAACTGTTCGGAAGCGACCCCGAATTTATGTACAAAGCCGCAAAGGACGAGCGTCTTGCAAAGTTTGAAATCGTGGATATAAATATGGGTTGCCCCGTCAAAAAAGTGTTCAACAACGGCGACGGAAGCGCGCTTATGAAAAATCCCGATTTGATAACCGAAATCGTGCAAGCGGTCAAAGAGGGGGCAAAACGCCCCGTGACCGTAAAAATGCGCGCGGGCGTTGAATCGGGCAAACCCGTTGCTGTCGAATGTGCGCTTGCCGCTCAAAAGGGCGGCGCAAGCGCGGTGTGCGTTCACCCTCGATACAGAGAGCAGTTTTACAGCGGAGAAGCCGACCATACGATAACCAAAGCCGTCAAGGAAGCAATCGATATTCCCATCATAGCGAACGGCGACATAACCGACTTTCAAAGCCTTGCCAAAGTGCGCGACCTTACGGGCGCGGACGGATTTATGATAGGCAGAGGCGCACTCGGCAGACCGTGGATTTTTTCACAGCTTAACGGCGGCGACGGCGAGCATGACACAAAAGCCGATATTTTCGAGCATATCGCCGTGCTTCGCAAGTATATGTGCGATTTCACCGTCGCAAACGTTATGAAACTTCAACTTTGCTACTACGCAAAAGGCGGTCGCGACGCAAAGGTGGTTAGAGTGGAAATAGGCAAGGCAAAGAGCATTGACGATATATTCGATATCGTTGAAAAGTATTTTGCGTGACGGAACTTTTTGCAGAGAATCCGCTTTCCTTTAATAATGCGAAAAGCGGGGCGGCGCAGCATTTTGAAATTGATTTTCAATCGTATATATGGTAAAGTAAGAATATGAATACGCAAAAGTTTGACGTTATAATCATAGGCGGCGGCGCGGGCGGTTTGTTTTTGGCAAGCCAACTTCCGCCTACGCTCAAAGTCGCGATTTTGGAAAGCAACGACCGCGTGGGCAAAAAATTGCTTGCGACGGGCAACGGCAAGTGCAATCTCACCAACCTCGATATGAACATCGTGCATTACAACAAGCCGAGTTTCGTCGAGAGTTTTCTCGACAGATTCGACGCGCACGACACCATAGCGACGTTTGAAAAGGCGGGGCTTATCACCAAAGTTATCGACAAGCGCGTATATCCGTACAGCGAAAGCGCGGCAACCGTACTCGACGTATTGCGCCGAGCGGTAGAGCGCAACGGCGTGCAAGTTTTCACGTCGCATTTTGCAAACTTCATAGAGCAATTCAACGACGTATTCAACGTAAGCGGCGTCGTCAAAAACGACGACAAACCCAATCAATCGTTTTGCTATTCTGCAACTAACGTAGTGCTTGCAACGGGTTCACCGGCGACTTTCGGCAAGGACAGCACGTCCCTCTACACGTCGCTCGGACACACCGTGCGCCCGATGACGCCGTCCCTCGTTCCCATAAAAACCAACAAAGAACCGCTCAAAGGTTTGCAAGGCGTAAGGGTCAAGGCGGGCGTGCGCATAGGCTATCGTTACGAAACGGGCGAAGTGCTTTTCAAGGATTTCGGCGTGAGCGGAATCGCGGCGTTCAATCTCTCGACCGAGATTGCAAGGGGCAGAGCCAAAATAGGCGATATGCTCACGGTTGACTTTATGCCCGAATACTCGAAAGCGGAAGTCGAGGATATTTTGACCAAGCGCAACAACGGCTACACCGTCGGCGAATTGCTTTTGGGTACGTTCCACAGCCGCGTGCAAGAGCGGATAATTTGGGCGGCGGGTTGTGATATGGCCGACCCCGCGCAAGGCAAAATCGGCGCGCTTGCAAACGCGATAAAAAACTACAAATTCACCATAGAAGGTCTTGGCGACTCGTCGCTTGCGCAAGCGATGTCGGGCGGTTTGAATGTAAGGGAATTTGACGACGACCTTATGTCGCTAAAAGCCAAAAACGCATACGCAATAGGCGAGGCTCTCGACGTTGACGGCGACTCGGGCGGTTACAATTTGCAATGGGCGTTTTCAAGCGCAAAGGCAGTCGCAACCGCGATCATAAAAAACAGTTTGTAACCGAAACGACGGTTTACATATACGAAACGAACATATAAAGAGGTGTTTTATGGCATATACTCAAACAAACGAAACAACGAATACCGTTCAGATAGAGATGTCGGACGACGGCAAAATCATCGTCGAACTCGATGAAAAATCCGCACCGCTCACCGTAAAGAATTTCCAAAAACTCGTTGCGCAACATTTTTATGACGGACTTATTTTTCACAGAGTTATTTCCGGATTTATGATTCAAGGCGGCGACCCGCAAGGCACGGGCATGGGCGGCAGCAAGGAAACCGTAAAAGGCGAGTTCCGCGCCAACGGCGTAAACAATCCCGTTTCGCACGAAAGGGGCGTCATCTCTATGGCGCGTTCGCAATTTTACAATTCCGCGTCCTCTCAATTTTTCATCTGTCACGCCGACGCAAAATTTCTTGACGGACAATACGCCGCGTTCGGCAAAGTCGTCGAAGGAATGGACGTCGTTGACCACATAGCGAGTGTTCCGACGAATAGGGCGGATAGGCCTTTGGAAGAGCAGCGCATATCCTCAATCACGTTTGTAAAACCTCGCTATTGAGCGAATAACTGCGGCAGAGGCATCCGCCTGTCAACTCACTTACGCATAGTAAATTAGGGTTGCCATTCGGATGCCTCTTTCTTGTTCTTCATCTCAAAATCGAGGTTTTATATTGCGGTCTTTTAATTAGGGTTGTCATTCAAGGGATACTTATAAACGGAATGTGCCGATTTGTAGACGGAACGCGAGCCGCAAGGCGGCGAGAAAGCGAACGCCGAGCTTGATGGAAAGTACAAGCGACTGCGCCGTTTGGGTGCGAAGCTGGCGCACAAAGCGCAGTGGCACGGCTTTCAGCCGATTTGTATTGCCAACAGCCCGTCTGCCGTTCGTTGCTTGCAACGAACTAGCGATTGCTACGAAGTCAATCGCGTCAGTGTTGCCCCACGCAGAGCGGACGCCGTGGGTTCCCTCAAATTTATGCAGAGGGGGAACGGCGGTGGGGGAAACACGTTGAGGAAGGGGGAAGTTTTATTTTTTATTATTTGATATTAATTCAAAATTGTATGTTTACTTTTTCCTCTTTTTCATATAAACTATACAAGTGTACGGATTCCCGTGCAAATACACATAGGGGGCAATCATGAAAAAAGTTTTGACCATTTTTATTGTCGTTGCTTTGGTTGCGTTAACCGTTGTTTCTTTTGCGGCGTGCAACGAAAATTCCGACGACTCGAATCCCGCCGACGGAAAACTCAATATAGTGTTTTTGGGCGATTCCATTGCGGAAGCATTGGCGGGACCGTCGCCCGTAAGCGAGCGAGACAATTACGGCTATTACGCCATCGTCGGCAGAACCAACGGCTACAATTATTACAATCACTCGATGTCGGGGCATCTCACATCCGGCAATATGGCGGGCAAAGACGGAGAGGGCTTGCTTGAAATTATCTCGAGACCCACCGAAAAAGCAACGCTGATTCGCACGCACATTATCGAAGCGGATGTCATACACATATCGGTTTTGGGCAACAATATTTTGCAATACAATCTCGGCTCGTTGATGCTTGAAATGGCAGACAGGCTTGCCGGCATCGAACCGGGCAGCCCCGAAAGTTGGTACCAAGCGTGCTTCGATCGCGAAACCGACGAGCAAAAAAGAGAGGAACTCAAAAAGTATTATGCCGACGACAAGTCGCTTTTTGAATATTTGCACGACGGCGGCTCGACGGAAAACGTGCGCCCGTGCATATGGTCGAAAGACGGCAAAAACATAATCTTCGGCGAACGTTCCGACGACCCGAGTTCGAAAACAACCGACCCCGTTTTCAACTTCCCTCCCACGTATAAGAACATCGTCGATATCGTCACAAAACTTCGCGAACTCAATCCTACCGCAAAAATAATATTCCAAAAGGTCTACAATCCCGTGTATGAGGGAACGACGCTGATTTCCAAATGTGATTATCTGGCTCTTGCCGAAAAAGGCTATGACAACATCACAAAGATCAGAGAACTTGCAGGTCACCTTCTCGAATATCTCAACGGAATGCTTGACGAGTATAACCAAAAGAACCAAGCAAACAAGGTAGACATCCTTGATATATACAAAGCGTTTGACGATGTCACCAAAACAGATGTCAAAGACGGCGTTGTAGATTTGTCTGCGGACAGTCTCGGTCGTTCGCTTATATATCCCGATTTCACTCATCCTTCAAATTTCGGTCATGCGATTATAGCGCAAGAAACCCAAAAAATGCTTGAACAATTCGGCATGGCAGGCAGCGACGTTCTTGCCAAATACAAGGCGATCAAGTGCGACCAACTCGACAGGATCTACTCGGGTGTGCAAGGCTTCGATCTTCAAGCCGCAAAAGACGCGGTGAACGCTGCGGACACCTACTACGCAACCACGAGAGCGTATTTTGACAAGACGGACGGCTACGTCCCCGTCAATTATTGATAAGGGGGGGAAGAAACAATGAAAAAATCCTTTATCAAAATTTTCTCGATAGCAATCGCACTCGTTTTGCTTTCCTCTTGTCTGTTCGCGCTCTGCGCATGTAACGAAAAACCCGACGATTCGGTTTTTGCCCAAAACACACGTTTCGACGTAGATTACGACAATCTCAATATGATGGGCATGAACAACAAACTCGTCGGACTTATCGTCGGTGCGGCAATCGACACCGAAAACACTTATTTCGAGTTCAAAACCGACGGCACTATGCATATGCAAATCCAAACCAAAGCGGATTTGTTCAAAAACGTAGACAAACTTCTGACGGGACTCAACATCGACATTTCGTCCGCGCTTACGAGTTTTGATGTAAAGAACAGTCTTGACAGATTTGTTGACCCTATGTTCCCCGGTTTCACGCAAAAGATCAAAGAGTACGATTTGCAAGGCGCGCTCGGGCTCATTAAACACAGTCTTGGATTCAACCTTGTCGGGCTCGACCTTCAAGACGAAAAAGTAAAAGCGGCAGTCAAGTATGTCGGTGACAATATGGCATTTCCCGCAAATCTTCTCGAAGCCATCCCGCAAGACACCGTACTTCGCCTCACTCTCGACACGCAATACGCCCTTCGCGACCTGACGGCTCATGACGGCACGAAGTTCCGCGCTATCTATCTCGGCTACAAAGTCAAGGACAATCCGCAAACCGAACCGTACGGTGTCTTTACGCTGACCGAAAACGACACGGTGGGGGCTTTGTCGATTGAGTTTATGAACATCCACATCGCCATCAAACAACGCTAAATCGCGAATAACTTTGTCAGGCACGGCTTGCCTCAAAATCGTGTACGCTTATGTACACTGGGTTTTGATTCAAGCCGTGCCTTTCGCGTTCTTCATCGATTTATCGTTGTTTGATGAAGTAAATATGTAATCGCGAATAACTTTGTCAACGCCCCTTTGCTATCAATTCACGTACGCATATGTACGTTAGGATTGCTATAAAAGGGGCGTTTTCTTGTTCTTCATCTCACACAGACTGTTTGATGAAGTAAATATGTAATCGCGAATAACTTTGTCAACGCCCCTTTGCTATCAATTCACGTACGCATATGTACGTTAGGATTGCTATAAAAGGGGCGTTTTCTTGTTCTTTATCTCACACAGACTGTTTGACGTTCTTGCTCATATAATTCGGGTGTGGGCAAAGCCCACCCACAATTATTAATTATTCATTATTAATTATTAATTCAAATTATTGTTCCCCTCTCGGTTTTTGTGATACAATAATCTCACCAAACGGATAAGAAAAATTTTTATATAGGAGCAAATATGATTATAACAAACGATATTAAATACGTTGGCGTAAACGACAAAGACATAGACTTGTTCGAGGGACAATACGTTGTTCCGAACGGTATGGCGTACAATTCCTACGTCGTTTTCGATGACAAAATCACCGTGTTCGACAGCGTTGACGTACATTTCGGCAAAGAATGGCTCGCAAACGTTCAAAGCGTACTTGACGGCAAAACGCCCGATTATTTAGTCGTGCAACATATGGAACCCGACCATTCGGCAAACGTCGTCGAATTTATGACGGCATATCCGAGCGCGACGATAGTTTCCTCGCAAAAGGCATTTGCGATGATGCAAAACTATTTCGGCACGTCCTTTGAGGAAAGAAGAATAGTCGTCGGCGACGGCTCGACGCTTGCGACGGGCAGACACGAGTTTCAATTCGTCACCGCGCCTATGGTGCATTGGCCCGAAGTCATAATGACCTACGACAAGACGGACAAAGTTTTCTTTTCCGCAGACGCATTCGGCAAGTTCGGCGCGTTGGACGTCGAGGACGAGGACTGGGCGTGCGAGGCGAGAAGATATTATTTTGGCATAGTCGGCAAATACGGCGTACAGGTGCAAAATCTTTTCAAAAAGATTGCAGGGCTCGAAGTCAAAATCATATGTCCGCTTCACGGTCCGATGCTTACCGACAATCTCGGATATTATCTTAATCTCTACAACGTTTGGTCAACGTACGGCGTTGAAAGCGAAGGCGTGTTCATTGCATACGCTTCCGTCTACGGACACACCGAAAAAGCGGCGAAATTGCTTGCCGAGCAACTCGAAGCAAAGGGTGTAAAAGTCACGATTTCCGACCTTGCTCGCAGCGATTGGGCAGAAAACGTCGAGGACGCGTTCCGTTACGGCAAACTTGTGCTTGCAGCCCCCACTTACAACGGCGACGTGTTCCCTGCCATGAGAGAATTTATCCTTCATCTCACCGAGCGCAATTTCCAAAATCGCACGGTTGCGTTCATCGAAAACGGCTCGTGGGCGCCTTTTGCGACGAAGGTTATGAAGGGTATGCTCGAAGGTTGCAAAAACCTTACTTTCGCGCAAACCGAAGTCAAAATTATGTCCTCGATGAGCAAGGAAAACGCATCGCAAATCCAAACTCTCGCCGACGAACTGGCGAAATAAACCTTTCGAAAAACGTCGTTCCGACGGCTCGAAAACGGCATAAAAACATTCAAAAAAACCGCGATTTATATCAAAAAAATCGCGGTTTTTCATCGAATTTACACGAAAAACGGATAGACGCTCACCGCGATTCCGAGCAGTAAAGTGTATACTATAAAGCCTGCCATAGAGTGTTTTTCGATGAGTTTAATGAAGAATTTTATTGCGGCAAGTCCCGACAAAAACGCGGCAATCACGCCCGCTACAACGGCGGAAGCGGAGATTGAAAGAGCCGCTTTTCCGGTGATTAAATCGATGCTTTCGTAAAGGGCAGAGCCTATTATTATGGGGATTGACAGCAGAAAAGAAAACGTCGTCGCAGCCTTTTTGTCAACGCCTTGAAGGGTCAATGCGGATATTGTCGCGCCGCTTCTCGACACACCGGGTAAAACCGCTATGCCTTGCAAAACGCCTGTTAACATGCTCGTTTTGGGTGTAAGAAGTGTCGATTTTGTCGGTTTGAAGTTTTCGCCGAGATACAAAAAAATAGCGGCTAACACGAAACCGCACCCCAAAAGTTTGCCGCCGAGAAGGGACGGCGCAAGCAGTTTGAACACGAATGCGAGCGCAACGGTGGGCAGACACGCAAGCACGACATAGCCGTCGATTTTGCCTGCAGACAATCCCCCGAAAACGGTTTGCATTTCGAGATTGCCGCTTTGCGATTTTTTCTTTTTTGAAAACGGAAAAAGCAAAAGCGGAATCCAAGTTTTGCGTAGGGCGATAAGCACGGCAAAAAGCGAGCCGACATGCAGCATAACGTTGAAGAACAAGTTTTCTTGTCCGATTCCGAATTTTTCCAAAATCAACAGATGTCCCGACGACGATATAGGCAGAAACTCGCTCAACCCTTGCGCCAAACCAAGCACCAACGCTTCCCATATTCCCATATTGTTTTTACCCCTTGTTTTCGTTTTCTCTTTACACGATTTGTATTTTCGTTTATACTAAACTATTGTATTAAAGAAATTCGCACGCGAGAACGTGCAAGAGGTAGAAATATGAAACTCGGTGTCGTAGGTTTGCCAAACGTGGGCAAGAGTACGCTTTTCAACGCAATCACAAAGGCGGGCGCGCAAGCGGCGAATTATCCGTTCTGCACGATCGAGCCTAACGTAGGCGTAGTTGCCGTTCCCGACGAAAGACTCGAAAAACTCGCCGCTCTTTACGACAGCAAGAAAATCACCCCGACTTCGCTTGAATTCGTGGACATCGCGGGTCTCGTCAAGGGCGCAAGCAAAGGCGAAGGACTCGGCAACAAATTCCTTTCGCATATAAGGGAAGTGGACGCAATCGTACACGTCGTTCGCTGTTTCGACAACGCAAACATAACGCACGTTGACGGTTCGGTCAATCCGCAAAGAGACATCGAAACAATAAATTATGAACTTATTTTCGCCGATATGGAAACCCTCGAACGCCGTATGGCTTCGGCGCAAGTCAAGGTGAAAGCGGACAAAAAATATCAAGAGGACGTCGACCGCCTCGTGATTATGCAAAAGTGGCTCGAAAGCGGAAAACCCCTTCGCAATCTCGATATGGACGAGGACTTCAAACGCTTTGTGGACGAACAATTTTTGCTCACGTCCAAACCCGTCATTTACGTTGCCAACACCGACGAAGCGGGCATAAACGGCAACGCGTACACGAAGGAAGTCGAGCGTATCGCCAAAGAGGAAAACACCGAAGCAATCGTGCTTTGCGCCAAACTCGAAGAAGATTTGAGCGAACTTTCCGACGACGACCGCGCAATGTTTATGGAAGATTACGGACTCAAAGAGAGCGGACTCGACCGCCTCGTCAAAGCGTCCTACAAACTTTTGGGACTTATCAGTTATCTCACCGCCGGTGAAAAAGAAACGCGCGCTTGGACCATCGTCAAAGGCACGAAAGCCCCCCAAGCCGCCGGCAAAATTCACAGCGACTTCGAGCGCGGTTTCATCCGTGCCGAAATCGTCGATTATCAAACCCTTCTCGAATGTGGCTCTTTCAACGTCGCCAAAGAGCGCGGCAAGGTGCGCAGTGAGGGGAAGGATTATGTGATGCAGGATAATGATGTGGTCTTGTTCCGCATCAACGTTTGAGAGCGCTATTGAGCGCATAGCGGCGTCAGACACCTTCGCCCGTCAACTCATTTACGTTTTGTAAATTAGGGTTGCCGTGCGAAAGTATCTTCCTTGCTCTGCATCTCAATATCGCACTCAAATTAAGCGCAATAAAACGAAAACTCATTCAAGGCGTACTTATTAACGGAATGTGCCCATTCGAAGACGGAACGCGAGCCGCAACGGCGGCGAGCCTATGAGCGCCGAACTTGACGGACAGTACAAGCGACTGCGCCGTCTGTTGGCCACTGCCTGGCGCACAAAGCGCAGTGGCATAAGTAGAGAAATGCCCCTATCTATGTGAGTGCCGACTTCCCCTCTTGCGAACGATGTGTAATCTTTTAGAGAAATGGCGCAAGTTTGAGCAATAGGGGAAAGCCCGAAGGGAAGGGGTGATATGTGATTTAAGGTACACGCCGTCAAACTTTTGTAGAGGAATAAAATAGGAGTTATTATGTTTGAAAAAGAATTAACAAATGCGCTTGCCGTCGAAGGTCTTTCGCCACAAGACGTCGAATCTGCTCTCGAAACGCCGAAAGAAGCGAAAATGGGCGATATTTGCTTGCCGTGCTTCAAGTTTGCACGCACTATGCGCCTTGCGCCGCCCGTTATCGCAAACAAACTTTTGCCTTACGTTCAGGCTCTCGATTTTGTGGAAAAAGTCCAAGTCGTAGGCGGCTATCTCAATATTTTCTTTGACAGAAACACGCTTGCGAAAAAGGCTCTCGAAAGCGCGACGGACGAAAATGTCGGCGCAAGCGACGAGGGCGCAGGCAAAACCATTTGTATCGATTATAGTTCGGTCAACATCGCAAAGCCTTTCCACATCGGACATCTCGGCACGACCGTCATCGGCGGCGCACTCTATCGTATTTTCGAACATCTCGGCTACAAGGTCGTCGGCATAAACCACCTCGGCGATTGGGGTACGCAATTCGGAAAACTCATCGTCGCAACTCGCAAATGGTCTTCTCTCGAGGAAGTCGCGGAAAACGATGAATACTTCCTCAACAAACTCTACGTCCGCTATCACAAAGAGGCGGAAGAACACCCCGAAATGGACGACGAGGCTCGCGCTTGGTTCAAGCGTATCGAGGATGGAGACGAGGAAGCGACAAAGTATTTCGACGTATTCAAAAAGGTCACGATGACCGCCGTCGGAAAGATTTACGATCGCTTGAAAATCAAGTTCGACAGTTACGCCGGCGAGAGTTTCTACAACGACAAAATGGAAGCGTGTCTCGACATATTGAGAGAGAAAAACTTGCTTGTCGAAAGCGACGGCGCACAGGTCGTAAACCTCGACGCATACGATATGCCCCCGTGCCTTTTGGTCAAGGCGGACGGCGCGACTCTTTACGCAACGCGCGACATCGCCGCGGCGTATTATCGCAAGAAAACGTACGACTTCTACAAATGCCTCTACGTTGTCGCATATCAGCAGAATCTGCACTTTAAGCAACTGTTTCAGGTGCTTAAACTAATGGGTTTTGCGGGTGCGAACGATATGGAACACGTCGCATACGGTATGGTTTCTATGGAAGACGGCTCCATGTCAACGCGTTCGGGGCGCGTTATCTGGCTTCAGGAAGTGCTTGACAAAGCGGTCGAAAAAGCAAGAAAAATCATCGAGGAAAAGAATCCGAACGCACCCAACAAAGACGAAATCGCAGAGAGCGTCGGCGTAGGCGCGGTGGTGTTCTCGTCACTTTGGAACAACCGCATAAAGGACATCGTATTCTCATACGACAAAGTGCTTAACTTCGACGGCGAAACCGCACCTTACGTTCAATATACCTACGCTCGTTGCGCAAGTGCGCTTCGCAAGGGCGGCGACGTCGATTATGCAAACGTCGACTTGTCCGCAATAACTTCCGACGAGGGTTACGACGTCATAAAATCCGTCATCACTTTCGGCGATTCCGTACGTCTTGCCGCAAAACTTCGCGAGCCGTGCTACGTCACTCGCCACATCGTCGACCTTGCCGAAAAGTTCAATCGTTTCTACATCGATCACCGCATACTCGTTGACGACGCACCCACTCGCAACGCACGTCTTGCTCTCACCAAAGCGGTGGGCAACGTGATAAAGTGTGGGTTGGGGTTGCTCGGCATTTCCGCCCCCGAAGAAATGTGAGTGTGCCAAACAGCGTCTAACTTTGTCAGAGGCATCCAACTGTCAACTCATTTACGATTAGTAAATTAGGGTTGCCATTTGGATGCCTCTTTCGCGTTATACATCTGTTTGGCGCACTCACATATGTAATGGCGCTATTGAGCGAATAACTGCGTCAACACCCTTTTGTTCACCCGTCACGTACGAATAGTACGCTGGGCGGGTTCGCAAAAGGGCGTTTTCTTGTTCTTCATCTCAATATCGCACTTAAAAAAGTGTGCTTAAAACGAAAACTCATTCAAGGCGTACTTATACACGGAATCTGTGATTTCGCAGACGGAATTGGAGCCGCAAGGCGGCGACCGTAGCGAGCGTCGAGCTTGACGATAAGTACAAGTGAGCGGGCGAGTGTGGATTTTTTCGCCCGTGAACGAGTGGCATAACAAGAGAACGATACCTTTTTATGCGAGCACCGAGTGTTGCCCCACGCGGAGCGGACGTCGTGGGTTCCCTCAAAGAATGCAGAGGGGGAACGACGGTAGGGGAAACACGTGAGGAAGGGGGGGAAAGCTGCAATTAAAGTGTATGCTGTCCACTCTTGTAGAGGAATAAAAAGGCGATGATATCACGTTGTGATGGAATCGTGCGGCTTCGCCTTGACCTACACGTCGCAATTTCATTGCTTCTCGCAATGACAAAACGGATAAATGAAATCCAAATATTCCCCTTTCGCTTGTTTCGCTTGACACGACTGCTTCTTTTTTTTATAATGGTTTAGCATTTATATATTTATATATAGTAGATAGCAAAAATAAAAGTCCTTAAAAGACGGAGGAATATCATTATGAAACAAACCTACCAACCCAAGAAAAGACAAAGAAGCAAAGTTCACGGCTTCCGTGAAAGAATGTCCACCAAGAGCGGCAGAAACGTTCTCAAAAGACGTCGCAACAGAGGCAGAAAGAAACTCAGCGCATAAGGCATAATCTGAAATGCAAAAGCAATTCAGACTCAAAAAGAGAGCGGCGTTTGCCTACGTTTACCGCAAAGGCGAAAAAGCCTCTGCAAGGGACTTGTTGCTTTTGAGTGCGAAATCCAAAGAGGGATTGAAAATCGGGTTGTCCGTGTCCAAAAAAGTGGGCAATGCCGTCACTCGCAATCGCGTAAAGAGGTTGCTTAGAGAGGCGATAAAGCCGCTTACGGACAGAATCGACGACGGATTTATGTACGTTATCGTTGCGTATCCGTCCATTGCCGAGAAAGATTTTTTCTCGGTGTCGAAGTCGGTTGAACAGGCGTTTTCAAGAGCGGGGAAACTCAAATGATAAAGAAATTTTGTTTGTTTTTGCTCCTTTTGTACAAGCGTACTCTTTCGCCGATAACGGGCAATCGTTGCGCATACACTCCGACGTGTTCGATGTACTCGTACGACGCTATAAGCAAGTACGGTGCGTTTTTAGGGATTGCTTTGACAATCGAGAGGCTTTTGAGATGCACCCCGTTTGCCAAAGGCGGTTTCGACCCCGTCAGAGAGAACTATCGAGGAAAAACTAAATGGTTAATATGAGTTATCCGCGCAGACGGAAATTGCAGATATATCTTATCGCGGCTATGCTCGCGATTTTGTGCTGCATTCTGGTTGCGTGCAACAGCGACAACTCTTACAGTGTTGCGGGCGAAACCGTGAGCGAACCGACCCACTTTATGGCAAAGTTTATGATTATCATAAACAATGCTCTCGGCGGCGGCGTCGCGAGTTTCGGTTGGACGGTCGTTTTGTTTACGGTCGTATTGCGTCTTATCCTTTCGCCGCTCGACATTTGGCAAAAGGTCATCGCCAGAAAGAACAACAAGGCGATGGAACGTATGAAGCCGCAACTTGAAGTTTTGCAGGCAAGATACGCCGACGACAAGCAAAGACTGCAGCAAGAGCAAATGGCTCTTTACAAAAAAGAGAAGTATTCCACGATGGGTATGTGTTTGCCCACGATCGTGACTTTCGTCGTGTTCTTCGTCGTGTTCGCAGGATTCAGACAAATGGTCGGCTATCAGTTCGCAAAAGACTACAAAGAATGCTATAAGACCTACAATGCGTCTATTTCCGAGCAAATCCGGGAAGCAAAAGACAGCGAAGAATGGAAAGACGCAATCATTGACAACGGCGACGGCAAATACGACATCGACGACGTTGCAAAGACCGAAGCCGGCGCGGAATTTTACGCAAAGGCAAAGAAAAACGCACAACACGCCGTTTACGAAGTCTATTATTCCGAAGACCAAGTCACGATAAGAAGTTTCCTTTGGATTAAAAACATTTTCGTTTCGGACAACTGGGCGCAAGCAGTGCCCGACTTTGCGACGGTCACCGGTCAAAAGGGTATGGCAACGTCCAAACTCACCGGCATCACCATCGACGAGTACAACGACGTTATGGCAGACGTGCTCGGAACGGGCGGCTACGGCAAAGACGGCAAATGGAACGGCTTGCTCATTCTTCCCGTATTGTCCATAGCGCTCAGTTTACTTTCCACAAAATTGCTTTCGGGCTCTCAAGCGCAACCCCCTGCGCCCGCACAGGACGCACAAGGCGAGGGCGCGGAAAAAGCCAAAGCGCAACAACAATCCATGAAGATGATGCAGTACGTTATGCCCATAATGATGGGTGTGTTCGCGCTGTTCTATTCGGGTGCGTTCGCGCTTTATATGTTCACAAGTTCGTTATGCGCGATTCTGTTCCAACTCACCTTCAATCTTATCGCAAAACTCGTCGATAAGAGCAGAGAAGGCGCGAGCGGGGTTGCAAAAAGATAGGAGATAAAATGGAAAAATCGATAGAAACACAGGCTTCATCCGTCGATCTCGCGGTCGAGAAAGCGTTGGTGGAACTCGGTGTATCAAAAGACAAAGTTGACGTTGAAGTCATCTCGAAGGGCGGACTCTTTTCCAAAGCGAAAGTCAAAGTCACCGTCAAGGATTCAATCGCCGACAAAATGGCGGAATTTTTCAACGGCACGCTCTCTCGTATGGGACTCGTATCCCGCGCGAGCGTAGAAGACAAAAACGGCACGCTTTACATCACGATTGCGGGCGACGACAGCGGCGTTGCAATCGGATACAGAGGCGAAGCGCTCGACGCGTTCCAGTATCTTGCGCTCACCTTCCTCAACGAGCAAAAATGCGACTTCAAAAAAGTCGTCGTCGATTGCGAAAACTACCGCGAAAAACGCAAAGAAACCCTTTCCGCGCTCGCTCTCAAACTTGCGCAAAAGGCAGTGCGTTTGCAAAGAAAAATCGCACTCGAACCTATGAATCCGTTTGAAAGACGAATCATTCACAGCGCGCTTGCGGACAGCGATATTGCGGACACCGAAAGCGAGGGTGAAGAACCCAATCGTTACATCGTCATCATTCCCAAGGGTGTGGAACTCAAAGACCAACGCCCCATCAAGAACGGCGAAAGAGAGCCGAGAAAAGACGGCAAGAGAGACCGCAAGGATTCTCGCAAAGGCGACCGCAGAGATGCGAGAAACAGAAAGGATACTCGCGAGCGTAAGCCCAGAGAGGAAGAACCCGAAGCGCCGGACGGCAGAGTATATCGCGGATATTTCACCGAGCAAGACGATTTCGTAAAACCCGTCGCGCAATCCGGACCGCCCAAATTCAAGAGTTTCGGCAGCAAAAAGAAATTCTGACAATCATTCCGAAAGGAAGAAAATAATGAGTACGATAGCGGCAATTTCATCACCGATAGGTGCAGGTGGTATCGGCATAGTGCGCGTGTCCGGCGAGGACGCGCTTCGCATCGCCGATGCCATTTTCTCTTTTTCACGCAAAAACGCCTCGAAAGACGTTCTTTCCGCATGCGACAAGCAAAACAAAATCGACGTCGGACAAGAAAAAGGACTTCGTCAAGTATGGACGCCGTTTTATATGAATTACGGCGTGTTCGACGCAGGCGAGTTTTGCGACAAGGGATACGCCGTTTATTTTCCCAAAGGACGCTCGTATTCTGGCGAAGATACGGTTGAGTTTTATTTGCACGGCGGCGTCCGCATAATGCAGGGCGCGCTCGACGCACTTTTACGCGGCGGCGCGGTTATGGCAAAAAACGGAGAGTTCACAAAGCGCGCTTTTCTCAACGGAAGGCTCTCGCTTGCAGATGCTGAGGGCGTCATCGATATGATAAACGCAGAGAGTGTGGCGGGCGTAAAGGCGGCGTATAGACTTATGCAGGGCAACGTGTCCAAGTGTATCGACGCAATCCTTGAAAAACTCGGCGTGCTTATCGCAACGCTCGAAGCGACTCTCGATTATCCCGACGAAATGGAAGACGAGGTTTTGCCGTCTTTGCCCGATTCGGTAAACGAAATTCTCGACGACGTAAACAAACTTATATCCACCGCAAAGAGCGGACGCATTGCAAAACACGGCATAAACGTTGCGCTTGCGGGCAACACCAACGCAGGCAAATCCTCGCTTATGAACGCGCTGCTTAAAGAGGACAGAGCAATCGTAACCGACGTTGCGGGAACGACTCGCGACACGGTCGAGGACAGTTTCGAGTGCGACGGCGTGAAGATAAATCTCGTCGATACGGCAGGCATACGCGAGAGCGACGACGTCGTTGAGGCAAAGGGAATCGAGCGAGCAAAACGCGCGTTCGAGGGTGCGGACGTTATATTGCACGTCGTGGACACAACCGCCCCCGACGATAAGGAATGGGATTTTTCGGGCAAGACCGTGTTTGAGGTTTACAACAAATGCGACGTTTCGCATTTTGATAAAAAGTGCGGCGAAAACGAATTTAAGATAAGCGCAAAGACGGGCGAGGGCGTGGACGAATTGGCGCACGCAATAGCCGCTTTGTACAAGCAAAGCAAGGTTGGTGACGGCGAGATAATCACGTCAGAAAGACACGTTTCGGCACTTTACGAGGCTAAAACGGCACTTGAATGTGCGATTTCGTCACTTGACGACACAATCGACTGCACGCTTATCGACTTGAGAAGGGCGTACGACGCACTCGGCGAGATAACGGGCAAGACCGCAACGCAAGACGTCGTGAACAGTATCTTTTCAAGATTCTGCGTCGGAAAGTAAACCGCAATCGCAAAACGAAAAAACAAAAACGAACGAAACAAATAAGAAAGCAATTATATAAACAGTATAAAGTTATATAAAATTTATATAAACGATATATACGCAAAGATTAGAATTAAAGATACGGACAGTAAACCGATATGGAAAAGTTTGACGTTATCGTCATAGGCGGCGGACACGCGGGTGTGGAAGCCGCGCTTGCAAGCGCAAGACTCAATAAAAAAACGCTGATGTTGTGCCTCGATTACGGCACGGTTTCTTTTATGCCTTGCAATCCTGCAATCGGCGGCACGGCAAAGGGGCATCTCGTCAAAGAGGTGGACGCGCTCGGCGGACAAATGGGACTTTCGGCGGACAAAGCACTTTTGCAAATCAAGACGCTCAATTCGGCAAAAGGTCCTGCCGTATTTTCCCTTCGCGGACAAGAGGATAAGGCTCTGTATCACGAGATTATGCTCGACGTGGTGAAAAACACCGACAATCTCACCGTCCTCGACAAAGAGGCGAGCGAGATTTTTTGCAAAGACGGCAAGGTTGAGGGCGTTGCCACGACGGACGGCGAAAAGTACGAATGCAAAGCCGTTGTGCTTGCAACGGGCGTGTATCTCAACGGCGCGATAATCATAGGCGATTACGTCAAAAAGAGCGGCCCGAGCGGATTCCGCGCGGCAAATCGCCTCACCGACAGCCTTGTGAAACTCGGCGTGCCTATGCGCAGATTCAAGACGGGAACGCCCGCGAGAATATATCGCGACAGTATAGACTTTTCCAAAATGGAAATTCAACTCGGCGACGACAGCGACAGATTTTCCTTTATGTCGCCGCACTCGACGTTTGTCGAAGAACCTTGTTATCTCACATACACCAACGCGCAAACGCACAAAATCATACTCGACAATATAGATAGAAGTCCGCTTTACAACGGCACGATTTTGTCCGTCGGCCCTCGCTATTGTCCGTCCATAGAAACCAAAGTTATGCGCTTCAAGGACAAGGAACGCCACCAGATTTTTGTCGAACCCGAGGGCGCAAACAGCGAAGAAATGTATATACAAGGTATGTCAACGTCTTTGCCGCACGACGTGCAAGAACAGATGTATCGCACTTTGCCCGGTCTTGAAAATTGCAGATTCGCAAAGTACGGATATGCAATAGAATACGATTGCCTCGACCCGCTCGGAATGTATCCGTCCCTTGAAAACAAAGCCGTCGAAGGTTTGTTCTCGGCAGGGCAAATGAACGGAAGCAGCGGATACGAAGAAGCGGCGGCGCAAGGACTTATCGCAGGAATAAACGCTGCGCGCAAGGTTGACGGAAAAGAGCCGCTCGTTCTCGGTCGCGACGAGGCGTATATAGGCGTGCTTATCGACGACCTCGTAACCAAAGGCACGAACGAACCGTACCGAATGATGACGGCGCGCGCCGAACATAGAATTATGCTTCGCCAAGACAACGCAGATATGCGCCTTACGCCCATAGGCAGAGAAATAGCACTTGTGGACGACAACCGCTACGCTCGCTATCTCGAGAAGAAAGAGATGATACAAAACGTGCTTGCTATGTCGCAAAAGACTATGCCGAGAGAAGAGGTTGACGAACTTTTTGCGACTCTCGGTGAGGAAACCCCGCAAAAAACGCCCACGCTCGGCGAGATTTGCAGGCGACCAGCCGTATCTTATGCGGACGTAAGACGATTTATCGATTTTCCGTGCGACGACGAAGCGTTGTCGGCGGCGGTTGTAGAGTTGAAATACGAGGGCTATCTCAAAAAAGAGCAAGCCGCCGTGAACGAACAAAAGCGACTCGAAAACAAACTTATCCCCAAAGACTTCGATTATGAGTCCATAAAAGCGTTGCGTATCGAGGCAAGACAAAAATTGTCCGAAATACGCCCCCTCAACCTCGGTCAAGCCTCGCGCATATCCGGCGTATCGCCTGCCGACGTTGCCGTTCTGATAGTCGCTTTGCGCTAAAAGAAAACGATTCGATTTATGCTCGCTTGTTTTTGCACGCAAGTTTTTCTTTTTCTGCGGCAAAATTTTTAGAAAAAGTTTCTCTTTTTGCGATTAACCGCGTTAGAATCACGAAATTTTAATGATTCTTTAAGCATTTTTCTCGCCGAAAACAAAATACCCGTTTAGAATGCCGATTTTGCAAAAATCAACATTCTAACGCAAATCCGCAAGCCTTATTTTTGTGCCGTTTTGGCACGTAATCCGCAAAATAATTTACAAATCTTGTATTTGCAATGAATTTTATTTTGCACTTTTGTTAGGAATTTTGTAAAAAAATCAAAAAAATTTAAAAAAATTTACAAAAACCCCTTGACGAACTGTTTTTTCGGTGCTAATATGTCAATGTAATCAAGAGACAAACGGATTACAAATCAAACAGCTCATAATTTTCCCCCTTATCATAGCAAGCGGCTTTGGGTGTTCACCCGAGGTCGTTTGCGCTTTTATAGCGCCAAACAGCGAATAACTGCGTCAGGCACGGCTTGCCTCAAAATCGTGTACGCTAATGTACACTGGGTTTTGATTCAAGCCGTGCCTTTCTTGTTCTTCATCTGTTTGGCACTATAAAAGCATTTGATTAGTAAATTAGGGTTGTCAAAATTAGGGCGTTTTCGCGTCATTCATCTCACTTATGCCATAAAAGTATTAATAATAAAAAAAGCGTACGCAATGTACGCTGGGTTTTGGTCTATGAACGCACTTCCTTGTCATTCATCTTTTTGACGGGCTTATAATTTATATTGTGCGTGTAATTTTGAGTTTTGATTCAAGTCGTGCCTTTCTTGTTCTTCATCTGTTTGGCACCATAAAAGTATTTGAAATAAAAAAGCGTACACAATGTACGCCGGGTGTTTTTTTATTCGCTAATCATTATCGAAAATTTGTTTTATGCCGGTGAAGATGGCGTGGGGCGAGGATGAAAAACATTCGTAGGTTATGCGGATGTACGGTTCTGTGCCGCTGGGGCGGACTATCAGTCTTCCGGATTTTGCGTACATTGCGTTTGCTTCGGCTATTTTTTCTTGGAACTCGTCACTTGCAAGCGTTTCTTTCGGGTTGTCGGTTTTGACGTTCAGTTCGAGCATTGGATAGGGTGTAAACTTCGGCAGACTTCCGACGGTGCGTTTCACTTCGAGCAGAGTGAGGGCGGTGACGAGTCCGTCGCCCGTGTTGGTTCTGTCAAGCATAATTATATGCCCGCTCTTTTCGCCGCCCAAAAGACAACCGTTTGCGTTGAGTGCGTCGAGTACGTTTTTGTCGCCGACGTCCGTGCGAATGAGCGCGATATTCTGATAGGCAAGTTCGCGTTGAAGTTTCGTGTTCGACAAAACCGTGCCGACGATAAAGCGTTTTTTGAGTTTTCCTTGCAAGCGGTAGAGGGTGGACAAGGCGAGAAGCATAGCGTCGCCGTCGTAAACTTTGCCGCCGACGACCGCAATAACTCTGTCGCCGTCGCCGTCGAAAGCAAAACCTATTTCGCCTTTTTCCACTCTTTGCGCAAATTTCGCAATATGCGTCGAGCCGCAATCGACGTTGACTTTTTCGCCGTCGCGAACGTTATGTTCTGCGCAAACGACTGCGCCGAGGGACAAGAATATCGCGGGGGCGAGCGTTGCAAAACAACCGTACGCGCAATCGAGGCGCACCTTTACGCCGTCGAAACGAGGGAACATAGATTTGACGTGTTTCGCGTACAAAAATTCCGCGCCGTCTACTATTCTTATTCTGTGATTTTGCCGGGAAATCGTGATGTACAATTCGCTTAATTGCTCGTCTTCCGTCAATGCATCGGCGCATACGTCCACGAGCGATACGGGCGGCGTAGGATTATCTCTTATTTTGCAGAGTTTATCGTCGAGTGCAAGTTCCTCTTCTTTTGACAGTTTTCGTCCGTTTTTTCCGAACACTTTAAGTCCGTTAAATTCGGGGGCGTTGTGAGAGGCGGTTATCATAACCGCATAATCCGCTTTCTGAGTTTGAGCGGTGTAGGCAAGCGCGGGGGTTGGCAAAACGCCCGCAAGCCAAATTTGAGCCGTGCCTTCGAGCAAGCCTTTGCACAACTGTTTTTCTATGTCTTTCGAGTGCGCTCTCACGTCGCGCGCGACGATAACTTTCGCGCCCGATTGCGAAAGTGCTTTCCCCAAAAGGAAAGGAATCCGATTGCTTAAAAGAAAATCTGCTTTTTGTCTTATGCCGTCCGTACCAAAGTATTGCATAGTATTCAGTATATGAAAATGCTTTCGTTACGGATAAGAACAAAAGGTAAAAAAAGCGGTTTTTTTGGCAAAAAACCGCAATAAAAAATCTATTGAAATTCAGAAAATCACGCCAAAGATTTTATTATATCGTCGGCGGCGATTGCGCCGTCCGCGCACGCCGTTACGACTTGGCGAAGCGACTTTTCTCTTACGTCGCCGACTGCGTATACGCCGTGTATATTCGTTCGCATAACGTCGTTTGTGACGATATATCCCGAAGATGTTTTTTCGACGTTTTCAAAGAGTTGCGAGTTGGGAATCTCGCCGATTGCAACGAACACGCCGTCGACCAAAAGCGGCGTTAAAGTGTCGTTTTTGACATTTTTAAGTGTCACTTGTGCGATTTTATCTTCGCCCGACAAACTTTCTACAACGCTGTCCCAAATTATCGAAACGCCGCTTTTTTCAAGTCTGTCGCAAAGGATTTTGTCTGCGCGAAGCGCATTGCGCCTATGCACGAGATACACTTTTTTTGCAAGTTTTTCAAGGTAGAGGGCGTCTTCCGCCGCCGTGTTTCCGCCGCCTATCACGGCAACCGTTTTGCCTTTGAAAAACGCGCCGTCGCAAGTTGCGCAATAACTCACGCCTTTGCCGATAAATTCGTTTTCGTTTTCAACGCCTAAGTTTCTCGCGCTCGCGCCGCTTGCGATAATCACGGTTTTGCCCTCTATTTCCGTGCCGCTTGCAAGCGTGACTTTTTTGACTTCGCCGACAAGGCTTATTTGCAAAATCGTATCGAAAACGAAATCCGCGCCGAAAGTCGTGCATTGATTCATCATCGCATAGCAAAGGTCGAATCCGCTCGTCGAGGGTATGCCGGGGTAGTTTTGAATGTCTGCGGCGGTCTGCGCTTGTCCGCCTACGCTTTGTTTTTCGATTATAACGGTTTTAAGTCCGCCGCGGCGGGCGTATATTCCTGCCGAGAGTCCTGCAGGACCTGCGCCGATTATGATTGTGTCGTACATAGTTTCACCTCGAAAAGTATTATATAATGCTTGCCTCGAACAGTCAATCACGGGTTGCTCGGATTGCTAAAAATCGGGCTTTTGACCTTGCGCGCGCACAAACGCGCAAAATTTACTTTACAAATAAGTTTTTGACTTATATAATTATTAAACATAATGAGGTGGCTTATGCAAAACATTGACATTTCCGAAATTTTGAAAAACGGCGCGGCGTATCAAGGCAAGCACGTTACGGTGGCAGGCTGGGTTCGCACGGCGCGCGACAGCAAAACCATGGCGTTTTTGGCACTCAACGACGGTACGTCGCTCAAACACTTGCAAGTCGTCATAGACAAAACCAAATTTGACCCAAACGCACTTTCCGCGGTTATGAAAAACGGCGCATCCGTCGTATGCGACGGCGAAGTGGTTGCCGCTATGAAAGAAGGCGAGTTTGAAATCAATGCGGATAACGTGGAACTTTTGGGCGATTGCCCCGCGGATTATCCCCTTCAAAAGAAGTATCACACGATGGAATTTTTGCGTACCATTCCGCATTTGCGTCCGAGAACCAACACGATGAACGCAATGCTTCGCGTGCGCTCTAAACTCAGTTTCGCAATCCATCGCTTCTTCCAAGAAAACGGCTACACCTACGTTCACACCCCGATTATCACGGGCAGCGACTGCGAGGGTGCCGGCGAGATTTTCAGAGTGACCACTCAAAGTTATAACGACGCAAAACTCGCAAAGGACGAGGCGGAATACATCGCAAACGACTTCTTCAAGAGAAAAGCGGGGCTCACCGTCAGCGGACAACTCGAAGGCGAAGTCGCGGCAATGGCTATGGGCAAGATTTATACGTTCGGACCTACGTTCAGAGCGGAAAACAGCAACACGCCCCGTCACGCGGCAGAGTTCTGGCAAGTCGAACCCGAAGTTGCGTTTGCAAAACTTCCCGACATCATCGAGATTGCCACGAAGATGATAAAATACATCATCAAAGCGGTGCTTGACGAATGTCCCGACGAAATCGCTTTCTTTGAAAAGGCGTTCGAACCGGGACTTAAAGACAAACTTCAACACGTCGTGGACAGCGACTTTGTGGTGCTCGACTACTCGAAGGCAATCGACATTCTCAAAGAGAGCAAAGTCGAATTTGCATATCCCGTCGAGTGGGGGCTCGACCTTCAAAGCGAACACGAGAGATACATCACCGAAAAGGTGTTCAACAAACCCGTTTTCGTCATCAACTATCCCAAGAAGATAAAATCCTTCTATATGAAGCAAAACGACGACGGGCTCACCGTTGCGGCAACCGACCTTTTGGTGCCGGGCGTCGGCGAAATCATCGGTTGCAGCGAAAGAGAAGCCGATTACGACAAACTCAAACAAGCGATGGTCGAAAGAGGTATGAACCTTGACGACTACACCGGCTATATGGATTTGAGAAAGTACGGAACGGTGCCTCACAGCGGATTCGGACTCGGACTCGAACGTATCCTTATGTACGTCACGGGCATAGGCAACATTCGCGACGTGCAACTCTATTCCAGAACGGCGGGCGATTTGATGGTATAAGCGGCAAAGCCGCAGCGATATCGTTGCTTTCGCAACGGTTAAATTGCGCAAAAAACATCGCATAGGCAACGGCAACACGCAAGTGTGCGTATCGCCGAGAGCCTCGCTCGATTTATTGCGCTACTACCGCGCAGAGAATCTTTGCTATCAAAACAAGACGGACAAGAAATCAAGCCGCAGTTTCGCAAGATTATCTGCTTGGTGAGTGCGTGCTTTGCGCGCAAGCGGAATATTTGAATCTTCCATACGTCATTCAGAGGGAACGAAGTGACCGTAGGAATCAAGCGTAGCGAAATGCGGCGTTGCCGCAGATGAGGATTATTTGAATAATCCGTAACCCAAACTCGGTTTGGATATAATCGATATATAAAAGAAAAATGCACAACATTGTAATTCCGAGCAACTATAAGTCGAAAATGACTATTCGCGAAACCGAAAAAGCAATCAAATTCGTGAAAGATTCCTTTCAGCGCAATCTGATAAAAAACTTCGGTTTTGAAAGAGTGTCCGCACCTCTCTTCGTAAAGAGCGGAACGGGCGTAAACGACGACCTCAACGGCGTAGAACGCGCCGTGCGCTTCGACGTGAAAGAGCAAGACGGCGTAGAGGCGGAAATCGTACACTCGCTGGCAAAGTGGAAGCGTATTGCGTTGAAGCGTTACGGATTCAGAAGCGGCGAGGGGATCTACACGGATATGAACGCAATCCGTCGCGACGACAAATGCGACAACCAACACTCGATATACGTCGATCAGTGGGATTGGGAAATGGTGATAAGCAAGGAACAGCGCAATCCCGATTTTCTCAAAATGATCGTGCAGAGAATCGTGGGCGCGATTTGCGACACTCTCGACGAAACCAAACGAGCGTATCCGTGCATAGATTTGAATCTTAAACGGGAAGTGACGTTCGTCACGACTCAAGAGGCGCTTGATAGGTATCCCGACCTCGATTCGCACGCAAGGGAACGCGCGCTCGCAAAAGAGTACGGAACGGTGTTTCTTATGCAAATCGGCGGCGCGCTTTCAAACGGCAAACCTCACGACGGACGCGCACCCGACTATGACGACTGGGACTTGAACGGCGACATAATCTTTTACGACAGCGTGCTTGACGACAGCTTGGAAATATCCTCGATGGGCATACGCGTGGACTCAGAGAGTATGGTGAAGCAACTCAAAATCGCAGGCTGCGAGCAGAGGCTTCAAAATCAATTCCACAAAGACGTGGTTGCGGGCAATCTTCCTCTCACGGTCGGCGGCGGAATAGGGCAGTCGAGGCTTTGTATGCTGATACTGCAAAAGGCGCACATAGGCGAGGTGCAATCGGGACTTTGGCCCGACGATATGCACGAAAAATGCGAAAAAGCAGGTATAAACCTGTTGTAATAAATAAAAAATCTTTATTCTGAAAGGTGTATATGGAACTCAGAACACATAATTGTGGCGAATTGCGTCAATCAGACGAAGGCAAACACGTCAAACTTTGCGGATGGCTTTCAAGCGTTCGCGATCTTGGCTCAGTCATCTTTTTCGTGTTGCGCGACTACTACGGCTATACGCAAGCGGTGGTGAGCGACGAGGCGAAAAAGGAACAAATCCGCGCAATTCCGCGCGAAAGCACGATAAGCGTCGAGGGTAAAGTCGTCCTTCGCAGCGCACCCAACAAGGATATGCCCACCGGTATGATCGAAATCGAACCCGATACGATCGAGGTGCTCGGCAGATGCTACGAGCAACTTCCTTTCGAAATTGCGACAAGCACGCAGTCGAGAGAAGACGTCCGTCTCAAATATCGTTTCCTCGATTTGAGAAATCCCGACGTCAAAGCGAAAATCGTTTTCCGCTCGAAAGTCGTCAGTTGGCTTCGCAACAAGATGACATCTCTCGGATTCTTGGAAATCGCAACGCCGATTCTTACGTCGTCCTCGCCCGAAGGCGCACGCGACTACATCGTGCCGTCGAGATTGTATCCGGGTCACTTCTACGCGCTTCCGCAAGCACCGCAACAATACAAGCAGTTGCTTATGGCTTCCGGCTTCGATAAATACTTCCAAATCGCGCCTTGTTTCAGAGACGAGGACGCGCGCGCGGACAGAAGTCCCGGCGAGTTCTATCAACTCGACACCGAGATGTGCTTTGCAACTCAAGAGGACGTATTCGCGGTTATGGAAGAAGTTTTGAGCGGCGTGTTCAAAGAGTTTTCGCCCGAGGGATACAAAGTCGACCAAGGTCCGTTCCGTCGCATAACCTACCGCGACGCTATGAGAGATTACGGCTCGGATAAACCCGACCTTCGCAATCCGCTCATAATCAAGGACGTCACCGACATTCTTTGCGAAAAAGCGCCTTTCTTCGAGAAAGGCAAAACTATCAAAGCAATCGCCGTACACGATTTCAAGGAAACGAGAAAGTGGATTGACGCACTCGTTGAAAAATCCAAACAAAACGGCGCAAGCAATATGTACTGGTTCAAACTCGACGAGAAGGGCGAACTCGCAGGCGGTATCGCAAAATTCGTCGGCGAGAGCAAAGACGCGCTCGTTGAACGTTTGGGACTTACGGCAGGCTCGTTCGTCGCAATCCTCGCAGAGGAAAAGGGCGTAGAAAAGCAAGCGGGTTACGTTCGCACCGAACTCGGCAACGGACTCGACCTCATCGAGAAAAATGCGTTCCGCTTCTGCTGGATAGTGGACTTCCCGATGTACGAATACGACGATGACGGCGTTCTCGGTTTCTGCCACAATCCGTTCTCTATGCCGCAAGGCGGCCTCGAAGCACTCAACACCAAAGACCCTCTCGACATCGTGGCGTATCAGTACGACAGCGTCGTCAACGGCGTGGAATTGAGTTCGGGCGCAGTCAGAAATCACGAACCCGCAATTATGGAAAGAGCGTTTGAAATCGTCGGCTACGGCAAAGACGTCATCGAGGAAAAATTCTCTGCTCTTTACAACGCGTTCAAGTTCGGCGCACCGCCGCACGCAGGTATCGCACCCGGCGTCGACCGTATCGTTATGCTTCTTGCAAACGAGCCGAGCATAAGAGAAATCATCACCTTCCCGATGGACAGAAATGCGCGAGATATTCTTATGGGCGCACCCGGAACGGTCACCGAGAAGCAACTCAAAGAAGTGCATATCAAAATCGATTTGCCAAAAGAAGAAAACAAATAAGACATCAAAAGGGACTCGTATCCCCAGGAGAAATATAATGAAAAAGAAACTTTTTAGCGTATTTGCGGCAGTTTTGGTGCTCGTGCTTTGCATCGCGGCACTCGTTGCTTGCAATCCGTACAAAGCGGACTCTATCGGCAGCGGCGATTCTTCCGCTCCTGTTGAATCGAACGGCGGCTACGTCGTAAAACAAGGCAGATTTATCTACTTCATCAACGGCTACGTTGGCGAAAGCGCGGATAACGCATGGGGCGCGGCTACCAAACAAGGTATCGTTCGCGCCGAAGTCAAGGACGACAAGGTCGATCCCGAATCGGCAAAACTCGTCGTTCCCAAGAGCGTGTACAATTCCTCGACCGTAGGCGGCATCGCAATTCACGGCGAGTGGATTTACTATACGTCCGTCAACACCGACAAGGACAAGACAGGCACGGCTTCAACCACCAACACCGACTTTATGCGCACCAAAACCGACGGTTCGGTGACCCAACTCATCGGCACTATCGCAACGCGCTCGTCCAAATATATCTTCACCAAAACCCGCGTGCTTTATTATGTTGACAGCACCATTAGTTATATCGACTTCTCGGGTATGAACGACAAAGCGACCGACAAAGGTAAGGGCGCAGTCAAAGGCACTCTCGTCGAAAACGTCGAAAACGTCGTCTGGTCCTACGATTCCGACACGATTTTCTACGTCCAAAGCGCACCGAGCGAGGATAGTTACAAAAACTACAACAACCTTTGCTCTATCAACGCAGACGGAAGCAACCAAAAGACCCTCGCAACGCAAACCACGTTCACCGACGATCCCCTCAACAACCAACTCGATGTGTTCAAATACAGCCTTGTCAATATGTACGTCGAAGAGGGCGGCGATTGCTCTTTGTATTACACCAAATCCCATACGCTCAACAGTGAAAGCGTGACCGACGGCTTGTTTGTTGCAAAGGCGAGCAATGTCAAGGATAGCGAAAAGAAACTCAACACAATCGCTTCCACGACTCTCGTTCCGCTCGGATATGAGGAAGGCGCACTTGCTTACAACAGCCAAAGCGTATACTGCTGGTACAACGGCATCAACGCCGAAAACCCCGTGCAAGTGACGAGCACTTCTCAAACCATTTGGAAAGTCGATCAAGCAAACGGAATCGTGTATTACACCGCAAGTTCGTCTGCGAGCAGCATTTCAAAGATTTCGTACAAGCAAGCCAACGCAACCGCAACCGTCGTTATGGAAGAAGGCATCAAAACCGACTGGCTCGTCCTCGATTTCGTCGGCGATGACTTCTACTTCTTCGCAAGCGATGACGAAAACTATTTACACACGATCAACCTCGTGTCTTTCGACAAAAACGCAGAGGACGCAGAAAGCACGTATATCGGTTGCCCGACCGACAGACTCGACGAGAAAGACGCTTAATTCTGCGAATTAAGCGTCCTCAAACAATAAATCAATGACCAAAACCATTTTTATTACGGGTGGAAGTCGGGGAATAGGCGAAGCGGTCGTACGCTTGGCGGCGGGAAATTACAACGTCGCTTTTACCTACAATTCCTCAAAAGAGAAAGCGCTTTCTTTGCAGAATGCGCTTAATTCTCGTTTTGGCGGCGTCCTTGCAATCGAGTGCGACGTCACAAATCCCGACAGCGTCGCAACAGCCGTCGAAACCGCAAAAAAACGTTTTGGCAAAATCGATATTCTCGTCAACAACGCAGGCATCGCAAAGAGCGGTCTTTTGATCGATACGTCGCTTGACGACTTCAAGCGCATATTCGACGTCAACGTCAACGGCACGTTCAACGTCACCAAAGCCGTTCTTCCCGATATGCTTTCGTGCGGTCAAGGCTCGATTGTCAACCTATCGTCCGTCTGGGGCGAGAAGGGCGCAAGTATGGAAGTTTCCTATTCTGCATCTAAAGCCGCCATCATCGGCTTCACCAAAGCCCTCGCCAAAGAGGTTGCCCCAATGGGGGTCCTCGTCAACGCCGTCGCACCCGGCGCAGTCGACACCGATATGATGTCCGTCTACACCTCGCTCGAAAAAGAGGAACTCTGCCGCGACAGCATACCTCTCGGCAGACTCGCCACCCCGTCCGAAATTGCCAAAGCGATACTTTATTTGGCGGAAAGCGGGTATTGTGTTGGTAGCATTCTTTCCATCACCGCCGGACTGTAAAACCGCGCTAAATCGCGCCTAATTTTGTCAGCGCCCCTTGTCTGTCAACTCATTTACGCATAGTAAATTAGGGTTGCCATTCAAGGGGTGCTTTCGCATTATGCATCGATTTATCGCGGTTTTATGTAAGAGGGTTTTTTCACCCGTCACGTACGATTTGTACGCTAGGCGGGCTCGCAAAAGCGCGTTTCCTTGTTCTTCGTCTCAATATCGCGCTTCAAAGCATATCGATTTATTAAGGCTTCGCCTTCCTCAATTATTAATTATTCATTGTTAATTATTAATTCTTTCAAATAAAACCTTATTCTTATATGTATATTAAATATAACATAATAACGCGCGCGTATTGCGAAAAGGGTATTTTCGTGGTACAATCGAATTTGAATCAATAGATACGTTTGAGGGTTTATGTCCGCAAAAAAGATGACAATCGTGCTTATATGTTGCTTGCTCGTCGTGCTCGGCACGGCGGTTTGTGCGTTGCTCGAATTGTATCCGCAAGATGTTTTGGTTGCGGCGGCAGAGGATAAGGCGTTGCCGTCGTTCGTTATAGCAACCGCAGACGGCGAAAACTGGACGCTTTCTTTCAACTCTCAAAACGTTGACGGCGCAGAGTGCCGAGGCGCGTTTATAGAGGCAAACAACCATAATTGCGTTGCGTTCAAAATGTACGAGGCAATCAAAACGTGTTTGCGTGAATCGGGCGCGGACGTTCCCGACAAGGACGATTTTACCATTGCAAATTATTGCGATATATCTTTCAAACTTCCCGACATCGTTTCTTCCGTCGAGCAAAACACGGCGGAATACGGCTCGCAAGGCGTGTTTTTCGGCGCAAGAATTTTGCAGATAATATCCTCGCCGAGCGTTGCTTTCGAGTATAAAAAAGAGGGCGACGAATGGCAAAGAGCGTATGCCGACTACACTGCGGGCGGCTATTTGTTCGGCAGAGGCGTTGACGCGGGCGAATACCAAGTGCGCCTTGTGGCAACCGAGAAGATAAGATACGAGGTCAACAAGCAACTCGTTCCGTTTGAATACGAGTCCGTAAGATACGGACAGACATTTGCTTGCACCATAGAAAAAACGGAACTCTCGGCGCAAAAGCAGCCGAAAAAGAGTTTCGTATACGGCGCAAGTTTGTCTGATATGGCAAACTCGCTCGAATCGACGGATTTTTGCGACGCGAACGTGCAGGGCAGATTCGTGCCGAGCGCGGCGCAAACCGACGAAGCGTTGGCGAGCGTTGCCGATATAAATTCCGCATATTTGGGCGTTAAAGACGGCGGTCACGTCGTATATTTCGATTTTATTCCCGACTCGGACAACTATAAGCCGCTCGAACAAATTGCGGTGCAAATCAACGTAAGTCCTCGCACGCTTTACGTTCGCATACGCGACGCGTATTCGCTCGCGGGCGAGGCGTTTGTGATTCCGAAATATCAAATAGTATCCGCGCTCGTAGGCAGCGATACCGAAGCCGACCTCGGCGTAAGTTTCGAGTACGAAGCGGACAAAGACGTGCCGAGTATGTCGTATCGCTCGTATATTGCGTTTTCAAATCCGAACTACACGCCCGATTGCCACAGTTACGAAAGCCAGTTCGCAAATTACGGCAGATATTTCGTGTACGCAAAGCAAGTGGAAGTCGTTGCCGACGATGGACAGATTTTCTACGCGTTTTTCGGAAGCGGTCTTATGGACGTAATCGTAAAGGCGAGCAGAGTCGAGGTTGAAAACAAGTACGGCAGACCTATATATGCTGCGTACAAATTTGAATTTTCGGACGGCGACGGAAACGACGTTACGCCCGAGGAAGCCTTTTCGATAACGTGGAAAAACACGCCCGAAATCGTCGAATATTTTACGGTTTACGGCAAGGACGAACTTCTCGATATAAGCGAAAAAGGCATGGTATTGTCAAAGCAATACAACGTGATTTGTTTCATAGAGGGTAACAGTATGGCAAAGGCGTTTACGCCTGCAAATATCGCGCTCGCCACAATCTGCGGCGTGCTTGCGTTGGCCGTCGTCGCTCTTTGCGTGGCGTGGAAAAAGCAAAAGAGGTATTTGGTATGACGTACGGTTTGATATGTGCAACGTTCAATCTCACAAACTTCCTCTTTGCGTTTTTGCTTGCGCTTACGGGTATGCTTTGCGTTGTCGTGATCGTTATGTCGCTTATGCTTTACACGAGGCATAGAGCGGACGTTAAACGACTCGAAAAGTACGTTTATGCAAAGGAAACGTGGACAAAAACATCCGATTGTGCAAATAACGCCGAAAATAAGAAGGTCAAAAAGACGGCAAAAAACGCCGATGACAACGGGCAAAAGAAACTTCGTCACGGCAAAAAGAACAAGCGGAACGCGGCAAATAACGAGGATGGAAAATGAGAGACAGAATAAAAAAATCCATTCTTCTTATTGCAATCGGCATTGTCGTAAATATTGCGCTCGCGGCGATAAAGATGTACGTCGGGCTTGCCTCGAACAGCCTTTGCATTATGCTCGACGCGATGAATAGTTTTCTCGACACGCTCACTTGCATAGTCACGCTAATCGTGTTTATCGTGCTTCTTTTGCCTAAGGGTGAAAACGCGCCGTACGGCTACGGCAGAGGGGAATACCTAGCGGGCTTTATCGTCGCTGTCGTATCGGTCGTTATGGGCGGATTGTTCTTCGTCCGCTCGCTCAATCGTATGGCTATGCCCGAACCCGTTTATTACGGCTGGCAGAGCATTGTGCTTATCAGTGTTTGTCTGCCCATAAAACTCGGCATCGGTCTTGCGTATATGTTCGCAAACAAAAAGATTCGCTCGCAAGCGGTGCGTGCGCTTATGCTCGACAGTTTCCTCGATATGGGCATAACCGCAACAAGCCTCGTCGCGTTTGCGATTACGGCAAGGGTTGACTATGCGGTGGACGCAATCGTCGGCATCGTAATGAGCGTGGTGATTATCGCCGTCGGCATAAAAATGGTCGTTGAAAACGTGCGCGCTATCGTCGTGGGCGACGGCGCAAAAGACGAGATTGCGGCAATCGAGGACGCGTGCAAATCCCAAAACGCAACCCTCGTCAAAACCGAACTGCACGATTATGGCTACGGCGCGAAAGTGGGCAACGCGTTCGTTGGCGCAAGCGAGAATACGGACTTTGCGGCTATGAGCGCAGAGGTTAAGGAAAAAACCAACGCAAGCGTTACGTTTATCGCTATATCCGCCGATAAAGAGAACGAAAACGGCAATCGATTCGAGAATAAAAACGACGACAAAAACGGCAATCGTGCCGATAATCAATACAAGAATAAAAACGAAAATACGGATGGCGAGGGCGGAAACGCAACCGAAAACGAGGGTGAATCAGAACATCCTTCTATTGAAAATAACGAAAAATAATATATAATATCCATATGGTGTAGCAACAAGGAGGAACTTATGAGCGACGAAATCAAAAATGCGGATATTCCGCAAGAGGAATCGCAACAAGGCGTAAACGGTCTTGAAGAAAACGCCGAAAAAGAGGGCATACTCAAAGACCTCGACGGCAAAAAGGCAAACAAGGGCAAAAAAGAGAAAAAACAACTCACGCCCGAACAAAAGAAAAGAAAAACCGCAAAAGCCTTGATTATCACGGGTTGCGTAGTGCTTGCAATCGTCATCTTTTTCAGCGGTTGCGCCATTGCCTCGACCGTCAATACCAACGCGCACCTTTCGCTTGCTTCGAGTTTTGAAAAGGTGGAATACACCGAACATACGCAACTCGTTCCGACTTTCGACAACGAACTCGGACACTGGACGTTTGAAAAAGAGGCGGACAGAGATTTCAAAGTGTTGCAATTCACCGACGTACATATCGGCGGCGGCGCGTTTTCGGGCACGAAAGACAACTGGGCTATGAGCGCGGTTGCAACGATGATTCGTCAATCTCAACCCGACCTCGTTGTCGTAACGGGCGATATTGCGTATCCCGTTCCCTTCCAAGCGGGTACGTTCAACAATCTCAACGCAACCAAAATATTTGCGAATATGATGGAAAATCTCGGCGTGTACTGGACATTTGCGTTCGGCAATCACGACACCGAGATATACAGCCTTTACACCCGTGACCAAATCTGCGACTACTACGCAAACGCAGGTTTCAAATATTGCCTTTTCAGAGCAGGTTTCTGCGACGAGAAAGACGTGATAAGCAAAACGTCGAGAGGCTTCGGCAACGACGTCATTGTGGTCAAGAATCCGAGCGGCTCTGAAAATCCCATCAACCAAGCGCTCGTCACGCTCGACAGCCACAGTTACACCGACGGCGACTATTTCGGTATGGCGTGGAAATACGACAATATCCATCAATGCCAAATCGACTGGTACGCAACCGAGATGGACAAACTCAAAGCAATCAACAACAACGTCGAAGTCAACAACCTCGTGTTCTTCCACATTCCGCTCACCGAGTACCGCGACGCGTGGGCAAACGTCATCGAATCGGGCAAATCCAAAGACGAATTGACCCGCGGGACCATTCTCGCTTCCGATAAAGGCACAACCGAGTTTATTTACGGAACGATGGGCGAATCCGACAAGAAGAAAAACGGCGTTCGCACCTACGGCGTATTCTGCGGCAGCAGCACCGACACGCTTTTTGAAACGGGGCTTACGCACGGTATGCAAGGCGTTTTCTGCGGACACGACCATTACAACAACTTTTCCGTAAACTACACGCCGACAGGAGCGTCTCGATCCATTCGTCTCACTTACGGTATGTCCATCGACTATATTGCCTACCCCGGCATTTACAGAGAACATTCTCAACGTGGCACGACCGTCATATCCATTAAGTCGGACAGCACGTTCGAGTGCGTAGCGAAGAATTATTATGCGGACTTTACCGGTGCAAACGACTACGTCGCCAACCATTAAGACCTCGCTAAATCGCGACTAATTTTGTCAGGCACGGCTTGCCTCAAAATCGTGTACGTCTATGTACACTGGGTTTTGATTCAAGCCGTGCCTTTCGCATTATTCATCGATTTAGCGAGGCCTTAATTATAACTTAATTATAATTCGGGTGCGGGTGTCCCGCCATCAATTATTAATTATTCATTATTCATTATTAATTAACTCTCAATGCTCTTTCAACAGTATATCGCCCGATTTCAAGTTCAACGGGCAAGCAAAAGAATAAGAGTGTTGGACGAGTTTTGCGTCGTCGGTGAGAGTGTTGTCCGACGTGTGCGTGATTGCGCCGAGTGTGAACGATTTACCGTCGTTTTGGTCGGGAGATAAGACGAAAAGGGTTTCGCTCGATTTGAAGCGATTGCGCATTTCAACCGTGACTATGCCGTTTTCGACGTTTTGCACGACGGCAGTGAAGATATATTTTTCGGGGGATTGCCCCTCGTCAAGACATACGGTGTCGAGGTTGTTGCCTTCGAAGTATGCGTCGGTGTAGGTGCGGTGCGCAACGGTTTCGAGGTCGGCGTTGTATTTTGCCGCGTTCTCGATTTTTCCCGTTTGCAAATACTCGTCGATTGCGTGGCGATATGCGTTTGCGACGGTTGCGACGTAAAACTCGCTTTTCATTCTGCCTTCCACTTTCAGCGATACGATTCCGCATTCGGCAAGAGAGGGGATATGTGCGAGCAATCTTAAGTCGCGGCTGTTCATAAAATACGTTCCTCTTTCGTCTTGCTCTATATCGAGGGGCTTTGCGGCGTGGCGTTCGGTTTCGGTTATGCGATATCCCCATCTGCACGGCTGAATACACGCGCCTCTGTTTGCGCTACGTCCCGAAAAGTATGTGGACAACAGGCAGCGACCGCTGTAAGACATACACATTGCGCCGTGTACGAACGCTTCGAGTTCCATATCTGGCACTGCCTCGTGAATTTGTTTGATTTCTTCGAGCCCGAGTTCTCTTGCAAGCACCACTCGTTTTACGCCCATACTTTGCCAGAATTTGACGGCGAGCAGGTTGGTGGTGTTTGCCTGCGTGGACAAATGAATCGTCAGCGACGGCGCGACTTCTTTGCACAGCGTGACAAGACCTACGTCGCTTATAAGCACCGCGTCAACGTTTGCGGACTGCAAAAACTTGAAGTATTCTTTGAGAGGCTCTAGGTCTGCGTTTCTTGCGAATATGTTTGCCGTGACGTACACTTTTTTGTTGAGAGCGTGAGCAAATTCCACGCCTTCGACGATTTCCTCGTTTGAAAAATTGTCCGCAAAAGCGCGCAACGAAAATGCCTTTCCGCCTATATATACGGCGTCCGCGCCGAAGTGAAAAGCGGTTTTAAGTTTTTTGAGGTTGCCCGCCGGCATTAGAAGTTCAAGCATAACGTTTCCTTTTCTATATCGCCCGAAAGGGTGGTGCGTTTACGAGCATTGTTTTTTGCAAAAAATGCAAATAAAAGCCTTTATCAACACAAATCGGCATTATAAAATGCCGATTCGGTGAATTGCGTATTGATTTAGATTAGTCCGTGATGATGGGGATTTTTGCAAGATACACGATGTCGTCACGATTTGCCGCGTCGCCCTCTGCAAGCACAAACGCTTTCTTGTAGATGATTCCGCCTGCAAGATTGACGATTTGTTCCAGCCCTCTAAGGCTTCCGCCCGTGGACACGACGTCGTCGACGATTGCGACCTTTTTGCCTTTGATGAGGTCTGCGTCGTGCTTTGACAAATAGAGCGTTTGCTCGTTGCCCGTCGTGATGGATTTCACGCTCGTTTGTATGCCGTCTTGCATATAGAGTTTTTTGGATTTTCTGCAAACGGCGTAATATCTTTGCCCGAGTTCGCGCGCAACGACATGGCTTAGTTGCAAGCCTTTGGATTCCGCCGTAATGACGACTTCGCAATCGGTGAGCAGTTTGGCAAGTTCCTTTCCGCAATGCTCGGTCAACGCCGAATCGCCGTGAAGATTGAAGAAGCAAATGCTGATTCCGTTGGGAAGCGGAAGCACGGGAAGGTCGGCTTTGAAGCCTTTGATGTCAACTGTGTAAATTCTGTCCATGATATCCTCGTTTTTGCAAAAGAGTAGTTGCCGCCGACAACTCGTATATTATAAGGTATGCGAGGGCATTTTTCAAGACAAAAAGATATTTTTTTTCAACTTCTTTCTATTTGAAATCAGTTGCTTTTTTCGTCGTTTTTTTCTTCGGATTCGGCTTCTTTTTCTTCGGCTTCTTCTGCTTTATTGTAGTCGATAAGTTTCACTTTGTTTTCGTTCTTGTCGAGCACGTATGTGTTGTCGAGTTGCGCACGAAGATCGCCGACTACGCTTTGGACGTATTCTTTGCGAAGTTTTGCTTGCTCTTCCTTTTCTTCATCGGTCAAGCCGACGGTTTTGGATTTTTTTGCCAATTCGTTGATTCTTTTAATGTCGATCATGTTTTTATACCTCGTTATTAGTATTCCAGTTTATCGGCGTTTCGCCGTGTTTTTTGAGAAAATCGTTACATTTCGAGAAGTGCCTGCACCCGAAAAAACCTGCGTACGCCGACAGCGGCGATGGGTGCGGACATTCGAGCACGAGATGTTGCGGATTGGTTATCAACGCCTTTTTCGAGCGCGCGTTTCCGCCCCACAGCATAAACACGATAGGCTCTTTTCTCGCGTTGAGCTTCTTTATTATGCTGTCCGTCAGCACTTCCCAGCCTTGTCCTCTGTGCGAGTTGGGTTGACCCTCGCGCACCGTAAGCACGGTGTTGAGCAAAAGCACGCCTTGCTTTGCCCAGTTCACGAGATACGGCGACGTGTTCTTTACGCCGACGTCCGTTTCGATTTCCTTGAATATATTTACGAGCGAGGGCGGTGCGGGCACGTTCGGTTTCACCGAGAAGCACATACCGTGCGCCTGTCCCGCGCCGTGATAGGGGTCTTGCCCCAAAATCACGACCTTCACCTTTTCGTACGGCGTGTATTTGAGCGCGTTGAAAATGTCGTGCATATCCGGATATATCACGTGCGTGCGATATTCCGTCGCAAGGAATTTGTGTAAATTCCGGTAATTTTCGCTTTCAAAATCTTCTTTGAGAACGTCGTCCCAACTGTTTCCTATATGTACCATATCCATATTATACCACAATTTTTTGCGCTTGCAAGGTATATAAGTCAATGAATTTTGCCATACTACCATTAGTCCGCAAGGATAAAAAAATCGAGGCTCAAAGCCTAAAAAGGAGAAATTTTATGGCAAAATCCGAAACCAAACAAACCAAACGCAGCGGCGCGTGCCATTGCGACGAACCGAAAACGAGCAAAACAACGAAATCTCGCGCTAAAAATAGCGGCGGAAAAGAGATGGTCGATTGCAAGTAAAAATTCGCCATTGAGCGAATAACTGCGGCAGAGGCATCCGCCTGTCAACTCATTTACGCTTTGTAAATTAGGGTTGCCATTCGGATGCCTCTTTCTTGTTCTTCATCTCGATGGTAAGTTTTTACAACTTATACGTTAGGGTTGCCATTCGGATGCCTCTTTCTTGTTCTTCATCTCAATGGCAAATTTTTACGGTCTTCACGTTAGGGTTGCCGAACAAGGGGTTTTTCCTTGTCCTTCATCTAAATATCGAAGTTTTTAACCGTTCTTAAAACCTAATGTGCGACACAATTTTGTTCTTAAAATAAGCAAAGCGATAGAGATATAACGTAAAAGACATGGAAAAGCCGTGCCTTTTTTGTACAAGTTTTTATTGTTTGTAAATTATTCTTCGTCTTTCAGAGAGTCGATTTCGGCGGTGGATTGACGCTCGCCGATTTTCATATCTTCGAGGGCGTAGGTGCGCACGTCGAAACTGCCGTCTTTCAGCATAACCTTTACGCGGGCGGTTTGCTTTATCAAATCGTTGGATTCAACCGTGCCTTCGCCGTCCGGCGTTTTGACCTTGCTTCCCACTTTCGGCATAAGTTTGTACGTTTCGGTGTAGTACGCGTTTTCGTATTTTAGGCAGCACATCAATCTTCCGCACACGCCGCTTATCTTTTGCGGATTGAGGCTCAATCCTTGCACTTTTGCCATCTTTATGGACACTTTTTCAAAGTCGGGAAGATGGGTGGTGCAGCAGCAGGGGCGGCCGCAGGGCGCGAGTGCGCCGCGCATTTTGGTGTCGTCGCGCTCGTATATCTGACGAAGTTCGATGCGGACTTTGAATATGGACGCAAGCACGCGCACGAGTTCTCTGAAATCCACTCTGCCTTCGGCGGTGAAGTAGAATATGAGTTTTGTGCGGTCGAAAGTATATTCGGCGTCCACGAGTTTCATATTTATGTTCATTTCCGCCACTTTTTCGCGGATGACTTTGAGGGCGTGTTCTTTGTCTTGATTGTTCTTTTCAAGGCGTTTCAAGTCCTCGTCAGTCGCCTTACGGACTACGGGTTTGAGCGGTTGCACGATTTCGCTGTCGTCAACTTCCTTGTTTGCGATGGTGCAGGTTGCGTATTCCGGTCCGCGCGCCGTTTCGACGATAACGCCGTCGTTTTCCTCAAAGGTCAAACCTTTGGGGTCGAAATAATACACCTTGTTGGTGTTTTTGAATTTTATGCCTACGATTATTGCCATTTATGTTTTGCCTCCAACATTGAAAAGAGCAAGTCGTCCACGGTTGCCGTGACGTTGACGTTGAGCGAGAGTTTGCGTCTTGCGACGTTTATCTTGAAAAGAATTTCCGCAAGAGCGCGCTCAGAATAACGTCCGCTCAAATTTATTATGTCCGATGATAAGTGTTTGGACAACATCAGATTTTGATTTTGTTTGCACACGAGCATATCGCGAAGGATTATGCTCAAAATGTCCAAAAGTCCGTTCAAATCAGACTCGCTCGTCACGATTCCGTCCACTCTTACGACGTCCGAACTGCGCGCGAGGTTGGTGAGAACGTAAATCGCGCACTTGTAAAGGTCGGCGTACTTGGGCGAAAGGGCGATTTTGCGCGCTTTGCCGAGTTGACCTTCGCTGCACGCCGCCGCAACGGCGCAAGTGCTTTCGTCTATGCCGAGCGAGATAAGCGCGTTGTACACGACGTCCTCGTCGAACACGTCCATAGCAATCGTTCTCGCACGCGATTTTATGGTGTCGAGGACGCTCGCTTCGTTTGCCACGCCCAGAAAAATCGTAACGTCTTTGGGCGGTTCTTCGAGAGTTTTGAGAAGTTTGTTTTGCGCTTGCGCGTTCATTTGGTCCGCGCGGTGTATGAAGTAGATTTTGTGTCCCGAAAGCGGTTTGACGGACACGGTGTCGAGCATTTGCTCGATGTCGTCAACCTTGATTTTGTCCTTGGTGGAAAAGACGTGATATATGTCGGGGTGGTTGTTGTGAAGCACCTTTCTGCACTCGGAACATTGAAGGCAGGCGTTGCCGTTTTGACAATAAACGCTTGCCGCTACGAGCGTGAAAAATTCGTCGACGATTTCGTCGTCGGGGGATACGACCATATACGCGTGTCCGAGTCCCGAAGAAAAATCGTTGCGTATGAGTCCGTACGCACGCGAGGCGCGCAAGACTTTTTCAAAGGTGATTTCACTCACTTTATCGCACCTCTTTCTCTAAGCGCCGCTATAATCTTTTGCGACGTCACGTTTTTGTCAAAATCGGGTTTTATGCGCACGAAACGAGGGTCTGAACCTGCCATTTCTGCATTATATCCCGCGTAAACTCTGTCGTGGAAGTCCGCCGATTCGAGTTCGAGTCTGTCGTCGGTTATGCGGAAAGTGCGCCACGCCTCGCTCGGCTTCAAGTCGAGAAAAATCGTGACGTCGGGCAAGAGTCCGTCTATTGCCGGCGCGTTAATTTTCTTTATGAGGTCAGCGCCCAAACCGCGAGCGTAACCTTGATACGCAACGGAACTGTCCACATATCTGTCGCACACCACGAGTTCGCCTCTTTCGAGTGCGGGTTTTATTACCTCGCGCACGAGTTGCGCTCTCGACGATGCGTAAAGATACGCTTCGGTGACGCCCGTCATCTCGTCGTTTTCGGGGTTGAGAATGACTTTGCGGATTTGCTCGCCTATATGGGTGCTGCCCGGCTCGCGCACGTACACGGCGTGCTGGCTTGTGGATTCGAGATATTCTTTGAGAAGCTTGAGTTGCGTGGATTTGCCTACGCCTTCGCAACCTTCGAATGATACGAACATATTGTCCCTCGTTTTCGTTGATTGAGTTATTATATCACGATTGATTCGTTATGTCCAACGTTGCGGCTCAATCCTCGTTTTCATTGTCTTTTTCATCGCGAAGAATGTAGTAATTCTTATCGGCTTTGATTTCTTTGAGCGAACGGTTGTCGTTGCCGTTTGAGTTGAAAGAGGAAAGGTGGGGTGTTATACAATTCGTAAGCGATGTGTTGACGACGTAGTTTTCAGAGTTGTGTCTTGCCCAGATTCTTGCGATTTCGTCTTCGCTCATCGTCAGATAGTTTGCCTGTTCTTTCATTCCCTCGACATCGGAGTCATAGTTGAAAAGTCCCCACGACGAGTGTTTTGCGGCGTGTTTGAAGTTCCATGTTGTGAAGTTCCAACCGAGACCGCAATAGAGTTCTATAACGCCGTTCCACGCTTGCGCTTCCGTTTGCGAGGACTCTTTTCCCGTCGCTTTCACTTTGTCTTTGTGCGAGTCGGGCCATACGTTAAACTCGCCGATAAGGATAGGCACGTTGTATTTTTTGGTCGCCAAATTATTCCATGTAATTTGTTGACCGTAATAGGCCGCATTTGCAACGCCCGAGCTTGCCCAGTTGTAATGATGATATTGATATATCACGTTTTCCCAACCGTACTTTGCGGGGTTGGGCAGGTCGAAAGACGTCCAGCAGGATTCAACGCTTATGATATGGTTTTTGTCGACTTCGCGAATCGCCTTGTAAAGTTCGTCGAAATACTCGTGCGTTCTCGAGGTTGTAGTTTGGTTGCCGTTCTTTTTTATGCCCGGTTCGTTCATAAGGTCGTAAACCGCAACCGTCGGTTCGTTTTTGTAGCGATTTGCAATCGCAATCCAAATTTCTTTTGTCTTTGCGCGGCAAATTTCGCCTGTTTCGTCATCTCCCCAGAGTCTGCCGCCGTCGGGATACGCAATATCGCCGGAGTGGTCGTTGCCGTTTTGTGAGCCGACCGCGCCGTGCATATCGAGTATTGCGTAAAGCGAATACTTTTTGCACATCTCGATTGCCCAGTCGAGGCGCGCGAACTTGCTTTCGTCAACGGCGAGTTCGGCATACGGCGTGCGTTCGTATTTGTCGCCGACTTTTTTTATCGGGTTGGTGAGATTCATATAGGTGAAGGGGATACGCACGCAGTTCAAGCCGAGGTCTTTGATGCGCTTAAAATCGAGTTCGGAGACCCAGTTGTCCTCGTAAACGTCGAGAAGACGATACATACCGTCTTTGCCGAATCTGTTTGCGAGGTCGAGCATCATATCTATCTGACCGTATGTTTTGCCTATGTCCGTAGGTACGAGCCAACTCTCTTGAACCAGCCAGCCGCCGAGATTCGTGCCGTAAAGCCCTATTGCTTTGCCGTTTTCGTCTATAATTTTTGCGCCGTCCGCCTTTACGAACGTAACGACGGTGTCGTCGCCATTGTCGTCGCCATTGTCGTTGCAAGCGACGAGTGCGAACAACGCCGCGAAAATAGCGACTATAAGCAATGCAGAAATAATACGTTTTCTCATAATTTTACCCCTATATGAGTGTGATATATCGATTATATCAATTTTTCAAGCCTTATTCAATAGCAATCGTCGCAAAACTTTCAAAATTGCGAATATTGTGCATATCGCCGAAAAATCGAGCCGCATATACGGCGCAAGAGCGGTTCGAGTTTGCGCTCGCGCTTGACAATGTTCCGTTATGGTATTAAACTAAATATTATTATTTTTTGTAGAGGTAACTCGCGCTTATGGACTATAAGCAAATAGAAAGCAAATGGCAAAAGATTTGGGCGGACACCGGGCTTTACAAGTTCGACCGTTCAAGAGTAGACAAAAAGTATTATTGTCTCGAGATGTTTTCCTATCCTTCGGGGGCGAAACTTCATGCGGGACATTGGTACAACTACGGACCTGCCGACACGTTCGCGCGCTTCAAGCGTATGCAAGGCTACGAGGTTTTCCAACCGATGGGATTCGACGCGTTCGGATTGCCTGCCGAAAACTACGCCATAAAGACGGGCATTCACCCCGAGGAAAGCACGCTTAAAAACATAGCCACGATGGAAAGACAACTCAAGCGTATCGGCGCAATGTACGATTGGGACTACGAAATCAAAACCTGTATGCCCGACTACTACAAGTGGACGCAATGGATGTTCCTTCAACTCTACAAAAAAGGACTCGCATACCGCAAGGAAGCACCCGTAAACTGGTGCCCGTCCTGCAACACCGTGCTTGCCAACGAACAAGCGCAAGGCGGCGTTTGCGAAAGATGCGGAAGTCAGGTCACGCATAAAAATCTCAATCAATGGTTCTTCAAAATCACCGCGTACGCCGACGAATTGCTCGATTGTCTCGACAAACTCGATTGGCCCGAAAAGACCAAACTTATGCAAAAGAACTGGATTGGCAGAAGTTACGGCGGCGAAGTCGAATTTCAAGTCAAAGACAGCGACGTCAAATTCAAAGTGTTCACGACGAGAGCGGACACGATATTCGGCGTAACCTACGTCGTTCTCGCGCCCGAAAGTCCGCTCGTGGATTTGGTCGTTAAAGACGAACAAAGGGCGGCGGTCGAAGAATATAAGGAAAAGAGTGCGAAAGCCACCGAAATTGACCGTATGTCATCCACAAGAGAGAAGACGGGCGTACCCACCGGCTCTTACGCAATCAATCCCGTCAACGGCGAAGAAGTGCCTATTTTGGTTGCCGACTACGTTATCGCAAGTTACGGCACGGGCGCGGTTATGGGCGTTGCCGCTCACGACGAGCGCGACTTCGTGTTTGCTCAAAAACTCGGACTTCCCGTAAAGAGAGTTATCAAGAGCAAGGACGGCTCAAACGACGCCCTTCCGTTCTGCGAATACGGCGTGCTTTGCAACAGCGGCGAGTTCGACGGTATGACGAGCGAAGAAGGCAAACTCGCAATCCTCAAAAAACTCGAAAAAGAAGGCAAGGGCGGTCTGAAAACCAACTATCGTTTGCGCGACTGGCTCGTAAGCCGTCAACGCTACTGGGGCGCGCCTATCCCCATTATTCACTGCGACCACTGCGGCGACGTTCCCGTTCCCGAAAAAGATTTGCCCGTGCGCCTTCCGCTGGGCGTAAACTTTACGCCCGACGGCGAATCGCCCCTCAAAAAGTGCGACGAATTTATCAACACCGTATGCCCCGTTTGCGGACGCCCCGCAAAACGCGACGCTGACACGCTCGACACGTTTGTGTGTTCGAGTTGGTATTATCTCAGATACGCCGACCCAAAAAACGAAAAAGCGCCGTTCGACAGCGAGTGGATAAACAAAATGCTTCCCGTGGACAAATACATCGGCGGTGCGGAACACGCCTGTATGCACCTCTTGTATTCGCGTTTCTTCACCAAAGCGTTGAGAGATATGGGCTATCTCAACTTCGACGAACCCTTCCTTTCTCTCGTTCACCAAGGCACGATACTGGGTCCCGACGGCAACAAGATGTCCAAATCCAAGGGCAACGTCGTATCGCCCGACGACTCGATTGCAAAGTACGGCGCGGACATTTTCAGAGTGTATCTTATGTTCGGCTTCAACTACGTCGAGGGCGGTCCGTGGAACGACAACGGACTCGAATCCATCAGTCGTTTCTTCGACAGAGTGGAACGTATCGTCAAAAAGTGTTATGAAGTCAACTTTGACGACGCGCCTCTTTCAAAGGCAGAAAAGGAACTCAACCGCGTGCGCAACAACACGATAAAGTGCGTCACCAACGACCTCGGCGTATTTTCGTTCAACACGGCGGTTGCAAGACTTATGGAATTTGTCAACGCGATGTACAACTACGAAGTGAACGTGGCAAAGAAGAACGCCATCTACAAGGATTGCGCAAAAGACCTCGTGCTTTTGCTTGCGCCGTTCGCGCCGCATTTCTGCGAGGAACTTTGGGAAATGCTCGGACAAAAGTACAGCGTTTTCAATCAATCCTACCCGACGTTCGACCCTGCCGCAATGGTGCTCGACGAGGTTGAACTCGCCGTTCAAATCAACTCGAAGATGAGAGCAAAGGTCACCGTTTCGTCCTCGGCAAGCAAGGACGAAATCGAAAAAGCGGCACTCGAAGCGGTCAAGGACCAACTTTCGGGCGCACCCAAAAAGATTATCGTCGTTCCGAACAGACTTGTGAACATAATCGCATAACAAAGGCTTTAGCGCGCGAATTTGAAACATAAAAGCGCGTTTTGCAAATAAAATCATAAAAACAATATCGACATCAGAGGAAAATACTATGTTGGATTTGGCAAGAATCAGAAACAATCCGCAAGAGGTGGTTGACGCCCTTGCAAAGAAAGGTTACGCCGCGGACTTTTCCCAAATCATCGAATGGGACGACGAAAGAAAAGCGACCATAACCCGAATCGAACAACTCAAAGCGCAAAAAAACAAAGTTTCGGCGCAAATCCCCGTTCTCAAAAAAGCGGGTCAACCCGTCGAGGCGATATTTGACGAAATGAGAAAACTCGGCGACGAAATCGCAGAGGGCGACGCAAAGATAAACGACCTCGTTGCAAAAATCAACGACGCGCTTGCTTGTATGCCCAACATTCCCGATCCCGATCTTCTTCCCGGCGAAAAGGAAAACAACAAGGTCATCAAAATCGTCGGCGAACAGCCCAAATTCGATTTTCCGCTCAAAAATCACGTCGACATTTGCACCGATCTCGGTATGATCGACTACGAAAGAGGCGTAAAACTTTCGGGCAACGGTTTTTGGATTTACAGAGGCTTGGGCGCAAGGCTCGAATGGGCGTTGCTCAACTATTTTGTTGACGAACACCTTAAAGACGGCTACGAGTTTATCCTTCCGCCTTATCAACTCGGATACAACTGCGGCTTCGGCGCGGGTCAATTCCCGAAATTCAGCGACGAGGTGTACTGGCTCGACGTCGATGCGGACAGAAAGCGCAACCGCTTTATGCTTCCCACCGCGGAAACCGCACTCGTAAATATGTACGCGGGCGAAATTATCGACGAAAGCAAGTTGCCTATGAAGTTCTTTGCATACTCGCCTTGTTTCAGAAAAGAGGCGGGCAGCGCAAGAGCGGAAGAGAGAGGTATGATAAGAGGTCACCAATTCAACAAAGTCGAAATGGTGCAATACGCTCACCCCGACCACAGCAAAGAGGCTTTTGAAGAACTCGTCGAAAAGGCTTCCAGACTCGTCGAGCAACTCGGCTTGCATTTTAGAGTCAGCAAACTCGCGGCAGGGGATTGCTCTGCTTCTATGGCGAGAACTTACGACGTCGAACTTTGGATTCCGTCTATGGGCATTTACAAGGAATGTTCTTCCGTATCCAATGCAAACGACTATCAGGCACGCCGCAACAACACTCGTTTCCGCGATTCCGAAACGGGCAAACCGCGCTTCGTACACACTCTCAACGGCAGCGGTCTTGCAACGTCGAGACTTATTCCCGCAATCGTCGAGCAATTCCAAAACGCAGACGGCAGCGTAACAATTCCCGAGGTGCTTCGCAAGTATATGGGCGGAATGGAAAAAATAACCAAATAATCACGGTTTTTTAGGCAAAGCACAGCCGCGCTTTGCCTTTTAATCTATAAAAAGCAACAAAAAAAGGAAAAGAGGAAATTATGAGAGACGAACTCAAAAAGTACGGTGACGAAGCCTATGAAATGGTAAAACACGCCGCAAACAAAATAGGACCTCGCCTTCCCGGCTCGGACAACGAAAAGAAGTACCACGAGTATATGTCGGACAAACTCAAAGAAATCGGACTCAACCCCGTCACCGAAAGTTTCGTTTTTGCGCCCCATTCGTCCATAGGCGGTTTGCCTTACGCAGGTTGGGCAGGCATAATCGGTTGTATTCTCACTGTTATAGCGACGATGCTTGCGCATATCTCGACTTATGCGGGACTTGCAACCCATTTCGTATGCACGGTGTATATGGCGTTCGTGTGGATTTGGCTTTTCGTCAGCGTGTTCAAGTATCGCACTTGCTTCGACTGGTGCTTTAAGCACAAAGTGTCGCACAACACTTATGCGGAACTTCTTCCCGAAGACGGCAAATACGACTATACGATTTTCCTTTCGGGTCACACCGACACCAGTTGGACGCTCAAACTCAGCGCGTCGCAAAACAAACTCGGTTTCGTCGGCGTTGTGCTTCGCTTGGGTATCGGCGCGATTGCGGTCGGCGTCGTGACGATAATGAGCGTCGTCGCTCTCATTCTCATAATGATATTGCAATACGGCTCTGTCGATTCGATGGGCGTTGAGGCGTATATGAACGCCGTCAAAGCGTACGATGTTCTTTCGCAAATCATTTTGTATTCGTCGCCCGTCACCGTCGTTTGCGCTTTCTTGCTCACGATGTACAACGAAAAGACGGAAGCAATCGCGTCCCCCGGCGCAATGGACAACGCAACCGGCGTTTCCATCGCATATCAAGTCTTAAAATATTACAAGGAAAATCCCGACAAAATGCCCAAAAACTGCCGCATCGTCGATTTCAATGTCGGTGCGGAAGAATCCGGACTTCGCGGCTCGATTGCATTCACTCGCAAGCATAAAGACGACGGTATGCTCGACAATGCCTACCACATCAACATCGACTCTATCGCAGATCACGATTATTTTGCGGTTATCAACGGCGACAGTTGGCTTTGCCCTCACTTCGACAAGGATTTAGAACGTATGTTCAAAGAGTCTATGAGGGAAGCGGGCATCGAAAAACCCGGCGACTTTGCAAACCCCGTCGGCGGTTGCGATTCCACGCCTTTCCAAAAAGCAGGCGTAAAATCCATCACTTTTGCCGCGCAAAATCCCGTTATGAGCGATTATTATCACACTTATCGCGACGTACCCGAGCGTTTCTCGCCCGAGACGGTGGGATTGGGGTTGGACGTGGTGTTGCGCGTCATTTCCAAAATCGACCAAGAGCGCACTAAATAAACAAATAACTGCGGCAACGCCCATCGTCTGTCAACTCATTTACTATCAGTAAATTAGGGTTGCCATTCGATGGGCGTTTTCTTGTTCTTTATTCATTTATTGCGCTCTTGTCAAGAGTTGTAAGCGAATAACTTTGTCAGTGTCACCCGCCCGACAACTCACGTACGGTTTGTACGCTAGGGTTGCCAACTCGTGGCGCTTTCGCATTATGCATTTATTTGGCGCGACTTTCCATAGTTAAATTAAACAAATAACTGCGGCAACGCCCATCGTCTGTCAACTCATTTACTATCAGTAAATTAGGGTTGCATTGCTCAAACGGCGTTGCGGCAAAGTCAATCGCCCACGTCGTCATTCAGAGCGAAGCGTGGGAATCCCATAAATAGAAACGAAAACTTTTGGGCGATTGTCAAAAACCGCACTTGTTCTCGCAATCTCTACCGCGCAGAGAATTTGTGCTATCAATTCAGACACGGATAAAAACTAAAACCGCAACTTCGCCAAATTATCTGCTTGGTGACGTGCCTGTGGCACGAATATTATATGGATTATTCAATATAAAACGGCGAGATTCTCGCCGTTTTATAATCTCAATTCTTCCGCAACTGCGGCAAAGCCGCAATTTCATTTGCGCGAAGCGCAAATTTCGCTGCGCCGAAAGGCACAATTTCACGCACGCTTTGCGTGCATATCGTGTATATAATCGCGTCGTGCCCATATCGCCGTTCTAGTTTTCCGCTTGCGCACACAGTGCGCACCCGCCAAGCAAGCACTCGTGCGGAATTGTGGCTTGAATTTTTACCCGTCTTATTTTGAGAGTAAAGAGGGCTTGCGCGGTTAGTGATTGCGAGAACAAGTGCGGTGTCAAGCAATAAATTTCGTTTGTTGCTTTCACCGCAACGCCGTTTGAGCAATGGCTCGCCGCCTTGCGGCTCGCGTTCCGTCTTCGAAGCCACACATTTCGTGTAAGAGTAGACTTCGAACAAGTTTTCGTTTCGGGTGCGGGTGTCCCGCCCACAATTATTAATTATTCATTATTAATTATTAATTTTTCTCAAAGGTCATCCGCGTCTTGCACGGGTTTTTCACTGTCGGGGACGTCGGGATAGCCGTGCTTTTCCGGTACGCCCGTGTAACTTCCGTTAGGGTCGAAGTGCGAACGCATATTCTCGTGCGTTGTCAGATTGCTGTGAGATAAGGGTACGTTGTGCTTTCTTGCTCGTCTTATTTTCATCTTTCCTTCCTTCGGACAATTTTGCCCTCGTTTTATAGATTTATATTTATAGAATGAGCAAACCTTAATAATTTATTAATTTTATTAATATTTTATAAATCGATGGAAAATCGCACAAATATATGATATAATACATTTTGCAATATAAAAACAGCATTAGGACAAGAAAAAATGAAAAACGGCGGTATCGATAAAAGAGTCATCAAAACCAAAAACGCTATTTTCGAAGCGTTCAAGCAACTCGTTCAAGAGAAAGATATGGCGGACATCACCATAAGCGAACTCACGCAAAAAGCCAACATCACACGTAGCACGTTTTATATGTACTACGACACGGTGGGCGATGTTCGCACGGACATAGAAAATGGTATAATCGCAGGCATCGACAAGATTATGAGCGAAACGGACATCCTCAACAGCATAAAGAATCCGTATCCGCTTTTGAGCATGCTCGCCGATGAAATTCTCAAACAGGACGCAAACAACAGATACATTCTTTCGTCCAGCAATTCGGGTCAACTTCTCGACAAAATAAACGACAGAATCGTGAGCGCGTATATGCACTGGTTCTCGTCCAACGAGGGTTCTACGTCCGATTTGGGCAGAACGAAATACATAGTCGCGTTTGCGGCGGCAGGTATGACCGAGTGCTTCAAGATTTGGTTCAACCACAAGAGTTCGCTCTCGCTTGAAGAACTCTGCAAGAATATTTCCGACGCAATGAGCAAAGGCATTTCCTTGATGATGGATCAAGACACGCTTTGATCCGCGATTTAGGGGGATCACAGATTTGAACTTTCGCAAGGGGAATGACGATCCGTCATTCTCTTTGTCGTTTTCAAAAATATATTAAATCGAGTATCTGCATTTATTGAGGTGAAATATGCTTCAACTTAAAGACGTAGTAAAAGACTATCCCACCGCAACGACGACCGTACACGCTTTGAGAAAAGTGTCGCTCAATTTCCGCGAAAGCGAATTTGTGGCGATTCTCGGTCCGAGCGGCTGCGGAAAAACGACAATGCTCAACATCATAGGCGGTCTTGACAGATACACGTCGGGCGACTTGGTCATAGGCGGCGTTTCCACGGCGGAATTTGACGACGAACACTGGGATGCGTATCGCAACGCAACCATAGGTTTCGTTTTCCAAAGTTACAACCTTATTCCGCACCTCACCGTGCTTGAAAACGTCGAACTTGCTTTGAGCCTCGTCGGCGAAAAGAAGAAAGCACGCAGGGCGAAAGCGGTTGCCGCGCTTCACAAAGTCAATATGCACGAGCAAATCGACAAACGCCCCAACCAACTCAGCGGCGGACAAATGCAACGCGTCGCAATCGCAAGAGCCATCGTCAACGACCCCAAAATCATCCTTGCCGACGAGCCGACGGGCGCGCTTGACAGCGAATTGAGCGTGCAGGTTATGGATATTCTGCAAGAGATTTCAAAAAATCGTCTTGTCATTATGGTTACGCACAACGCAGAACTTGCTTATCAGTACGCAACTCGTATTTGCCGCTTCAAGGACGGTCAACTCATCGAAGACACCAATCCGTACGACCCTGAAAACGAGTCTTGCGAGCAATCCGAAACGGTTGAAGAAACTCTTGCGGTAGAGGCACAAACGAGCGCGTTGGCAAATTCAACGACGGACGTAACCGAGGTCGAAGTTGACAGAGCGAGCGTTTTAACCTCTCAAAATGCAGAGATAAACGTTCAAAACGGTCAAGACGAAGAAGAAACGGGCAAAAAGAAAAAGACGTCCAATCACAAGCGCAAAGTCGCTATGAGAAACGTCGGCGAGGAAACGAAAGCCTTGTTCGACAAACTCGGACTCAACAGTTTGTCAAAGAAGAAAAAGAAAAAAGACAAAACGTTCAAACCCACGTCTATGAGCGCGGGTATGGCGTTCGGATTGAGTCTTAAAAACCTCATTTCCAAAAAGCGTCGCACGTTCCTTACGTCTTTTGCAGGCGCAATCGGCATCATAGGGCTTGCGCTCGTTTTGTCCATCTACAACGGATTTAACATCTACCTTGCCAAGATGGAAAACGAAATGCTTTCGGGCGTTCCTCTCGGCATTTATCAATACAACGTATCCAGCAACGCCATTATGGATTTGATGACGAGCATGATGGAAAACGAGCCGAGTAACAGCGGTACGTCCTATCCCGATTCCGACGAAATCAAGGTGTCGAGCGGAAGCGCATACGACGGCGCAATGGCAAAGATGATGCTCTCAATCGTCAAGTCGTTTATGGACGGCGTGCAGAAAAACGAACTCACCGTTGAGTTCGCAGAGTATATGAAGGCAATGCCTAAAGATTATTACACGGCAATGAACATATCATACGGCTTGCGATACAACCTCGTCAGAAAGACCGTCGACGAAAACGGCAACGTTGCATACAAAGATATTTCGCAACAGCCGAGACCTTTGACCACCACGGCAATCGCAACCACCGTTCTCGGTGAAAACGGTTTGCAGGCAAAATATTGGCAAGAACTCGTTGCGGACGAGGAAGTTATGATGCGCTCCTATGATTTCATCGGCGAAGGAAGCAGATTTCCGCAAAATAAGAACGAAGTGCTTTTGTGCGTCAACTCCGACAACTCGATCAATGCCGACCTTCTGAACGCTTTCGGGATAGAAACGTACGAGAAGGACGAAAAGGGCAATGTGGTGATAGGAAATGACGGAAAAGCCGTCAAGATGGATACGAACAACGTTCCGTATGAGTATTTTATCGGACAAACGTTCAAACTTGTTGACAACGATTCCTATTACGTTTACGACGAAGAATCGGGGAAGTATGAAAACAACGTCGGTATCGGGAAAGCAAGCACGGACGATTCCGAAGATTCAAGCGGTTTCAATCCGCTCAGCGACAAGGAAAGCAACAAACTGATCTGGAGTTACGACGATTCCGAAGAATTCCAAGATTTGCTCAAAAACATGTATGTCCAATCGGATGAAGAAATCAAGATCGTAGGTGTTATCAGAGCAAAGAAGAATGCGGAGCATTCGTACGTTACCTCGTCGATCTGCTACACTGGCGCCCTTGCCGAAAGTACGCTTGAAAACGCTCAAAACAGCGAACTCGTTAAACGTCAACTTGCTCTCGCCGAGGATTCCAAGAACAAGAACGCAACCGTATTCGACGGAGTAAGGCTCAACGATTCCGTTGATTTTGCCGAGTCGGGAGTCAATTCTTCCGTTGCGGCTATAACAGGTGTGCCTGCGCTTCAATACACCTATTTTATGCGTGCGATAGGTGCGGATAGAAGCCCGTATTACATCACCGTTTTCCCCAACGACAGCGATCAAAAAACAAATTCGGGCAACTATATTTCCGCTTGGCAGAAGTCCGGCAAGGGCAATCTCGGCTACTTTGACGTGTCCGAAATGTTCCTCGTCAATATGCGCAGCACGCTCGACCTCGTGTCCGCAATGCTCATAGCCGTTGCCGCAATATCCCTCGTCGTTTCCACTGTTATGATCGGCGTCATCACGTCCAACTCGGTCGTCGAACGTACTCGCGAAATCGGTATTCTTCGCGCAATCGGCGCGCGTAAAAAGGATATTCGCAACGTCTTTATCGCCGAAACTTCCATCATTGGTCTGTGCAGCGGACTCATCGGCATTGTCGTGACGTATATTCTTTGTCCCATTCTGTCGCTTATCATCAAAGCGGTCACCGGCATCGGCTCGCTCTTGCACTTCCATCCGCTTCACGCCTTCATTCTTGTATGTCTGAGTTTGGCACTAACTGTAATTTCGGGTATAATTCCCGCGATTATGGCTTCGCGGAAGAATGTTGTGGACGCTCTACGCGTAGATTAAAACTGCGCTAAATCGCGCCTAACTTTGTCAGCACCCCTTGACTGTCAACTCATTTACGCTTTGTAAATTAGGGTTGCCATTCAAGGGGTGCTTTCGCGTTATGCATCGATTTAGCGCAGTTTTAACTATTCATCGACGAGAGGAATCCACCGTCCGCGAACTTGCAGAGCGGACTCTTGACGAACACTTATTCAAGGCGTACTTATTAACGGTATCTGCTCATTCGCAGACGGAACACGAGCCGCAAGGCGGCGAGCCATTGCTCAAACGACGTTGCGGTGAAAGCAACAAACGAAATTTATTGCTTGACACCGCACTTGTTCTCGCAATCTCTAACCGCGCAGAAAATTTGTGCTATCAGTTCAAACACGGATAAAATTTCAAACCACAGTTTCGCCAAATTATCTGCTTGGTGGGTGCGTGCTTTGCACGCAAGCGGATTATTTGAACGGCGATATGGGCGCGACGCGTTAAACAACACATTCGGTGAATGTGTTGTAGCCAAAGCGAACGAGGCGGATTGCCTTGCAAACACCGAAGTCCAAAGCCCGAAGGGAAGGGGTGATATGTGATTTAAGGTACTCGCCGTTCACGCTTGTAGGGGAAGAAAATTTCACCGAATTTGTAAAATTTGTTAAAAACGAGAAAAATCCCTCGTTTTTTCAAGAATATTTTATCAAAAATATGGCAATCGATAACAAAGTATTGAAAATATAATTTTCAAGTGCTACAATAGGCGAGGAAAGAAGATATAATTATGGATATTGTCAGAACCGTTGAACTCAAAGAAAGTATAATCAAAAACAACGACGCGGACGCGGATAAACTTCGCGCCGAACTCGACGAGCAGGGCGTATATTACGTCAACGTTATGTCTGGCCCCGGAAGCGGAAAGACGACGTTGCTCGTTGCGCTCGCCAAGGCGTTGAAGGGCAGATGCAAGGTCGGCGTTATGGAAGCGGACATCGACGGCGACGTTGACGCGTACACCGTATGCGAAGCGGGCGCAGAGGCAATCCAACTTCACACGGGCGGTATGTGCCATCTCGACGCAGATATGTCAAGGCAAGGTTTCAAGGAATTTGCCACGACTTCCGACATTGTGTTTTTGGAAAACATCGGCAACCTCGTATGTCCTGCCGAGTTCGACACGGGGGCGCACCTCAAAGTCGTGTTGCTCGCGCTTCCCGAAGGCGACGACAAGCCGCTCAAATACTCTCTTATGTTCTCGGTTGCGGACGCGGTCGTATTTACGAAAACGGATACGGCAAAATATTTCGATTTCGACGTCGAAAAGTGCAAGGGATATATTCGCTCTCTCAACCCGAACGCAAAGGTATTTGCGGTGTCCGCTCGCAGCGGCGAGGGTGTAAACGAATTTGCCGACTATCTTTACGGCAAGTACGCAGAGTGGAAAGAGGGCTTGAAATGAGAGTTATATCCGTAAAAGAAAGCATATTTTCAAACAACGACAAGACTGCGGACGAGATAAGGGCGACGCTCAAAAACAAGGGAACGTTTTTGCTTAACGTGATGTCTTCGCCGGGAAGCGGCAAAACGACGTTGCTAACCGCATTGCTCAAAGAGTTGAAAGAAAAACTCAAAGTAGTTGCAATGGACGTTGACATCGAAACGGACGTGGATGCGCGCCGCATAGCGGACGGCGCGGGAATCGAGAGCGTGCAGATACACAACGGCGGACTTTGCCACATCGACGCGGATATGGTGAAAGAAGCCTTGTCGCAAGCAAAGTTTGACGATTGCGACCTCATCGTCCTCGAAAACATCGGCAACCTCGTATGTCCTGCCGAGTTCGACACGGGCGCGCACCTCAATATGATGCTCTTGTCCGTACCCGAAGGCGACGACAAACCGCTCAAATATCCGCTGATGTTTGAAAAATGCGACCTTATCGTCGTGACCAAAATCGACACTCTCGAAGCGTTCGATTTTAACAAAACCGAGTTTGAAAACCACATTTCTCGTCTGAATCCGAAAGCGCAAATATATTACGTTAGCGCAAAAACGGGCGAAGGTCTTGAAATGCTTGAAAATAAGTTATATAATATAATAAAGTTTTTCAAAGGAGAAAACAACAATGGCTGAGATGAGCAACGCTTTCAAACCTAAGTTTATGGGCGATCCCAATCCGAGTGAGAAAATCCTCAAGTTGGCAAGGAAAATCACCGATTGTATCGACCATAAAATCAAAGGCGTAACCGTCAACGACCCCGAATATTGGGGACTTCGTTGCGTTATGACCGACGAAATGGCAGATGTCGCGCTTTCGATGAAAATGCGCACGCCGTACACATTCGAGCAACTTTGGAAAATCAATCCGCAGTACAAAAAAGCGGAGGATCTTCAAAAAGTACTCGACGATATGAGCCGCATCGGAATTCTCGAATACGATTACGGCGACAACTACGACCACAACGGTCCTATCAAGGGGGCTAAGAGAGAACGTCGTTATGTGCTTCCCATGTTCGTTCCGGGTTCTGCCGAGTTTACCAACATGATCAAAAAGCAACTCGACGAACATCCCGAACTTGCGATGTTCTTCGAGCGTATGACCTATCTTCCCTTGACTATGGTCACCCCGATGGTGCCCCCGGGAGGCGCAGGCATCGGTATGCACGTTATCCCCGTTGAGAAAGCAATCGAGATGGAAAACGGCACAATGGACATCGAGCATATTTCCTACTGGCTCAAAAAGTACGAGGGACACCTCGGCGTAGGTATCTGCTCTTGCCGTTACGGCAGAGCCAAACTCGGCGAAGGCTGCGGCGACAGTTGTGAAGAATGGTGTATCGGTATCGGCGATATGGCGGACTACTGCCGTGAAACGGGCAAAGGTCGCGACATTACATACGACGAGGCTATGCAAATCCTTCGCAACGCGGAAAAGAATGGTTTCGTTCACCAAATCACCAACATCGACGGCGAGAACAAAATCTTCGCAATCTGCAACTGCAACGTCAACATCTGCAATGCGCTTCGCACCTCGCAACTTTTCAACACCCCGAATATGTCCAGAAGCGCATACGTCGCTCGCGTTGAGAAAGACAAATGCGTCGCTTGCGGCAAGTGCGTAGAGTATTGCCCCGCAGGCGCGGTCAAACTCGGTCAAAAACTTTGCACCAAGCAAGGCGAAATCAAATATCCCAAGCACGAACTTCCCGACAACCTCAGTTGGGGTCCCGACAAGTGGGATGAGGATTACAGAGATAACAACCGTATCAACTGCTACGAAACGGGTACGTCGCCGTGTAAAGCGGCTTGCCCTGCGCACATCGCAGTTCAAGGTTATATCCGCAAGGCAAAAGAGGGCAAGTACAGAGAGGCTCTCGAACTCATCAAGAAGGACAACCCGTTCCCGGCGGTTTGCGGTCGCGTTTGCAACAAGCGTTGCGAGGCAGCCTGCACCAGAGGAACGATTGACGAGGCAGTGTCCATCGACGCAATCAAGAAGTTTGTCGCAGAGCAAGATTTGCATGCGGAAACGAGATTCGTTCCCGAAGTGGTCATTCCGTCCAACGTTGACAAACAATGGTCTCAAAAGATAGCGATCGTCGGCGCAGGCCCTGCGGGACTTTCTTGCGCATACTATCTTGCGACTAAGGGTTACAAACCCACCGTGTTTGAAAAGAACGAGAAACTCGGCGGTATGCTTACCTACGGTATCCCATCCTACAAACTCGAAAAAGACGTCATCAATGCCGAAATCGATATTTTGCGCGATCTCGGCGTCGAATTCAAGACCGGCGTCGACGTCGGCAAAGACGTCACGCTTGACGACTTGAGAAAACAAGGTTACAAAGCGTTCTACATTGCGGTCGGTTGCCAAGGCGGCAGACTTCCCGGCGTACCCGGCGAAGACGCAATCGGAACGGATATGGCGGTTTCTTTCTTGCACGACGCATCGGAAAATCACGACAGAAAACTTGTCGGCAAGACCGTTGTCATCGGCGGCGGTAACGTTGCTGTCGACTGCGCTCGCACTGCAGTTCGTCTCGGAAGCAAAGAAGTCGGCATGTATTGCCTCGAATCGAGAGAAACGATGCCCGCAAGCAAGAACGAAATCGAAGAAACCCTCGAAGACGGCATTTCCGTCAACAACGGCTGGGGTCCGAAGGAAATCCTCAAAAACGAAGACGGCACCGTCAAGGCAGTCGTGTTCAAGAAGTGCTTGAGAGTCATCGATCCTCAAACCAAGAGATTCAGCCCCGTTTACGACGAGAACGACACAATCACCGTCGAAGCGCAACACGTCATCTTCGCAATAGGTCAAACGATTGACTGGGGCGACTTGCTCAAAGGCACTAAGGTTGAATTCCATCACGGCAATTATCCCGTCGCGGATTCGCTCACATATCAAACCGCAGAACCAGACATCTTCGTCGGCGGCGACGTGTACAGCGGACCCAAGTTTGTAATCGACGCAATCGAAGCGGGCAAGAACGCGGCAGTATCGCTTCATCGTTTTGTACAACCCGGCACGAGTATGACCATCGGTCGCAACCGCAGACAGTTCATCGAACTCGACAAGAACAACATCGTCATCGACAGTTACGACACCGCCGGCAGACAAGAAGCCAAAGAACTCGAAGGCGACAAGCATTCGTTCAGAGATTTGCACGGCACTCTCACCGAGGAACAAGTCAAGATCGAAGCGGGTCGTTGCCTCGGCTGCGGCGCAAGTGTAGTTGACGAGAACAAGTGTATCGGTTGCGGCGTCTGCACCACCAAGTGCGAATTTGACGCAATCCACCTTCACAGAGAACATCCCGAATGTTCTACGATGGTGCGCAGCGAAGACAAGTTCAAAGCAATCCTTCCGTACGCAATCAAGCGCGGCATGAGAATCGTGTTCGGCAAAAAGACTGCAGAAGAAAAGGCTTCCCAAAAGAAGCACAAAGAAGCGGTCAAAGCGGCAAAGGCTGCAAAAAAAGCAAACAAATAAGAGGTTGATATGCACGAATTAGGCGTAGTTTTTCACATAGCCGATATGGTTCGCGACGTTGCCGTCGAAAACAAGGCAACCAAAATTCAAAAAGTCGTTATGCAGATCGGCGAAGTGTCTACAATCGTCAACGATCAACTCATCGATTGTTGGAACTGGAATGCAAACCGCACGGATTTACTGCGCGGTTGCACTCTTGAAATCGAGCCTATCAAAGCCGTCACCTACTGCGAGGACTGCAAAAAAGAGTACCCCACCGTCGAGTATGGCAAGACCTGCCCCTATTGCGGCAGTGAACATACTTATCTGGTTCGAGGTAACGAAGTCCTTGTTAAAGAAATCGCCGTAGAATAAAGCCGCTATTGAGCGAATAACATCGTCAACGCCCCTCTGCTATCAACTCATTTACGTTTTAGTAAATTAGGGTTGCTATCAGAGGGGCGTTTCCTTGTTCTTCATCTCAATATCGGCTTTATTCAAAAACTATGCTTTAATTCATCCAAATATTGCGACCGTTAGGCTGTAATGGTGTGATAACTGCGCCCGCTTGCCAACTCATTTACGTTTTAGTAAATTAGGGTTGCCAATCGGGCGGCTCTGCCGCAGTTATTCGCTACTTGAGCCCTTATTCAAGAATAGAATCACCTCAACGCACCGCTACAATCACCCCATTTACGATTTAGTAAATTAGGGTTGCTATAAGGGGGGGCGTTTCCTTGTTGTTCATCTCAATATCGGCTTTATTCAAGAACGATAGTTTGTTATTAATCTCATTTTGGGGAATAATTCACCACATAAGAAAGTGTGCTGTTGGCACGCTCATTCATTCATGATAAGGAAATAATCGGTTAGGCGTTCGGGGGTGTCGGCAAAGGACGTTTCGTCCCAGTATTCCACAAGCAAAACGAAGTTTTCGATTATCGAATTGACTTTCAAGGATTTGGGCAGGTTTTTGCCCGTCACGAAATTGTTTTCGACGCAAGCGGTTGCAAATTCGGCAAGTTCGCCTCTCAGATAGTTGAGGAAGATGTCCTTGCTTTGCGAGAGCAAAATGGCGTGGACAAGCGTTTTTTCGTCGTGCAGGTGATAGAAGATGTGCGTTATAAAGTGCTTGTAATCGAAAATAGATGATTTTGAAAAATCGTGGCTCTTTTCCTCTGCAAGCGAGTGCGAAAAGACGTGTCCGAATATGGTCGAACATATTGATTTGAGCAATTCTTCTTTCGTTTTGTAATGCGCGTAAAACGTGCTTCTCGCAACGCCACTTTTGTCCAGCACGTCTTGGATTCTCACGTCCGCGTACGCTTTTTCAAGCAAAACTTCGGCAAAAGCGTCGTAAATTTTCTCGGTTGTAGCGTTTATTTTCTTGTGCATATTCCGCCTCGCATATCTTTCTTTTTTCGATTATATCAAACAGCGTGTTCGCTCGTCAATACAAAATGTTCTAAAAATCGTCAAAAACAAAACAAAATGTTTCAATCTGTTTTATTTTTGCAATTTTAACCGTACAAAATTGTTTGATATAACTTGATTGCAGTTGCACACAATGGTATAATTTATCCAATGAGCAAAGGAATTATTCAAGTTGAAAATCTCAGCGTACACGCAATGTTTTTACATTCGACGGAAACGATCGTCGAGGGCGTTTCGTTTTGCCTTGACGGTGGCGAAAAACTTGCGATAGTGGGCGAGTCGGGAAGCGGCAAATCTATGATTGTCAACGCGCTTACGTCCTCGCTTGCCGACAACTGTTTTGCAACGGGCAATGTTGAGTACGACGGCGTGAATTTGCTTGAAAATCGCAGGTTTGCAAAAAAACTTGCAGGCGACAAAATCGTGCTTATTCCGCAGGGCGGCGCAGAGTCGTTGAATCCCTCTCTCAAAATCAAAACTCAAATTTACGAGTCTTTGAAAAGGAACGGTGCAAAACTTACGAGAGAGCAAAAGCGCGAAGCGGCGATACGCAATCTTGAAAAGTCGGGACTTAAAAACGCGGAAGAAATCCTTGAAAAATACCCCTTTGAAATAAGCGGAGGCGAAGCGCAAAGGGTGGTGCTTGCAATCACGCTTTGCTCGCACGCAAACCTTATCGTTGCCGACGAAGCGACGAGAGGAATCGACGCCGAAACCAAAGAAGCGTTTTGGAATTGCATACGCAACGACTTTTCGGCCGCGGCAACGGTGTTTGTCACGCATGATATTGCGGAAGCAAAAAGGTGCGATGACGTGCTTGTGCTGAAAGAGGGCAAAGTCGTGGAATATGGCAAAACCCTCGGCGTATTTTCAAATCCGCAAAGCGAGTACACCAAGACGCTCGTTTCGGTGAGTGAGGCGCAAAATGCTTGAAATAATCGACTTGTCAAAATCCTTCGTCGTGGGTGACAAAAAATCAAAAACAAGCATTTATCCGCTTATAAGCGTATCTTTTATCATAGATAACGGCAAAAAGATAGGTTTGGTGGGCAAAAGCGGCGAGGGGAAAAGTACGCTTGCAAACATTCTGTGCGGTATAGAAAAGCCCGACGGCGGAAGGGTTTTGCTTGACGGTCAAAGTCTTTTCGACGGCAAGAATAGATACGACAAAAAGACGGGCGTCAAAGTTCAACTCATACCGCAAAAACCCCTTCTCGCACTCGACCCTACGCAGCGCATAGGCAGTGCGATAAAGGAAACGCTCGTATTTTCAAAGACGGCAAAGAGGGGCAAGGACGCGCAAGAAAAGGCGTTGCGGCTTTTCGACGTCGTAGGACTCGAACGCACGCTGTTTTCAAGGCTTCCCGTGCATTTGAGCGGCGGGCAAGCACAACGCGCGGTCATAGCGCGCGCCCTCGCAACCAATCCGCAGATTCTCGTTTGCGACGAGTCAACGTCGATGCTCGACGCGGCAACGCAAAAGAATATAGTCGAACTGCTCGACGCTCTTGTGAAAGAGAGGGGCGTTTCGTTGCTTTTCATCTCGCACGACGTTGCGCTCGTAAAAAACTTTTGCGACGAAACATACGAGATAAAAGACGGCAACATATCTATCGTGTGCCGTAATGATTAAAGCGATAAAAAATAATAATATAAGAGGTATCAACAATGAAAAAAAGCAGTATTTTTATTGCGGCAATGTTGGTTCTTGTGATTGTGTGCATAGGGCTTGTTGCGTGCAATCCCAAAGACGAATCGAAGCAATCGAGCATACTTGTCGTCGGCACGACAATGACAGTCGATACGCTAAATCGTCTTGACACGAGTGGCAGTGCGACCGGAGGATACTATTTTGACAAAATCGCATCGAGCGTATCGCAAATTGCGGCGGTAAGCAAAATCGACGGCGAATACGTCGGCGTAGATTGCGATTATGCGTTGAGCGAGGACGGAAAAACGCTTATGCTCACACAAAAGGACGGATACAAGTGGCACGACGGTGAAACAGTAACTATCGACGACGTAGAGTTTACGCTTTCGTCTTTGAAAGCGGGCGAGGATTACGAATCTATGAAAAAAATAGGAAATTCGCTTGTTTTCGAATTGTGCACGCCTTCCGACACGTTTTTGACAAAAGTTTCGGATGAAACGATTATGCCTAAGCACTTGCTTGACGGAAAAACAAAAGACACGGTGACCGACGAACAATCCGTTGTCGGGGCAGGCCCGTTCAAATTCTCGTCCATAGACAAGGCGTCGGGAACGATTACGTTTGAGAAATTCGCAGACTATCCCAAAGCAAACGCTGTCAAATTCGACAAGGTAATATTCAAGCAATACGGCAATCAAGAAGTGCTTACGCTCGCGCTCAAAAACGGCGAAATCGATTTGGCTTTCGACTATGGCAAAGGACTCACGAGCGATCAAATATCCGCTCTTTCCTCTCAAAGCGACATAAAACTTGTTTCGCAAGCAACGAAGCAGGTGCCAAAAGTGATGTTTTTCAACAATCAAAAGATGACGAACGCAAACGTAAAGCGAGCAATCGCATTGTCGATAGATTATGACAAAATCCGCTCGACGTTCGCATCGGCGGGTGCCGCGCCGTCGAGAGAAGGCTTTGTCGGCGAGGGTATTTTCGGATACAAAGAAACGCCTGTGTGGACTCGCAATCTCGAAAAGGCAAAAGAACTTTTGACGAGCGAGGGATATTCGCAATCCAACAAATTCCGTTTCGAACTTTTGGTGCGCGCAGGTTCGGACGATACGCAATACGCGTCGCTTCTCAAAACTCAAATCGAAGAAAGCGGACTTGTCGACGTTGTGCTTGTCGAAAAGGGAAGCGATTGGCAAGAGTACTATCAAGCGGGCAACCATATGGCGAGCCTTGCCAAAATCACCGCAAAAGGCTATGACTTCGAGGCAGGGTACGGCACGAGATACACGCTTGCGACAAACACGAGTATGCTCGATATGAAAAACCCCGTTGCGCACGGACAACTGCTTGTCGAAGACGAGCACGGACTCACCGAGTACGGCAAAATTCTGTATGCGATGAAAAATGCGGCAACGTCCGAAGAACTTACGACGGCGGTCGGCGAGTATCAGGACTATGTTGTTAAAAACGTGATTTGCGTTGCGTTGTTTTATGACGGAACGACGTACGGTGCGAGCGCAAAACTCGACGGTTTCAAACTCGACTCGGCTTCGGGAATCCTCAATCCCTCGACGTTCGAAACGCTCGTAAAGCATTGAATCAAAAAAAATGTAAAAAATAAAACGAGGCAGATAATGGCGTAAAAGGCGTTTTATAACAACGAATACGTGTGATAAACTGCGGGTTGCAACAAAAGAAAACTATGGCAAAGAAGATAGGCAAAACGTTGATATTTTCAATCGTTGCGTTGGCGGCACTGATGGTCGTCAACTTCTTCTTGCCACGACTTATGCCCGGCGACCCGCTCGCAAACCTTGTAGGCGCGGACGAAACCACTTTGTCACAGGAACAGTACGACGAGTTGTATCACGAGATGGGACTCGATTTGCCGCTCGGAAAACAGTTTGCAAACTACCTTTCGGGACTTTTCAAAGGCGACCTCGGATATTCTTATCATAGGGGTGGCGACGTCGGCGCGATAATACTCGAAAAGATACCTCGCACGTTGCAAATAACTTTGCCTGCGTGGATTCTGTCCGCACTGTTGGCGTTTTGGCTCGGTCTCGTTGCGGGCGGCAGAAAATCGAGTTTGCTCGACGCGGGAATAAGCGGCGGTATGATGATTCTCGATTCCGTGCCGACCTTCCTTTTTGCAATCGTACTTCTCATTCTGTTTGCGTTCGAGTGGAAGATTTTGCCGTCGGGCGGACTCAATTCGCCGTTTGCGCAAAATCTGTTCGGCGACAGACTTTTGCATTTGATTCTGCCCGTCGCTACGCTCACGTTCGTGTCCGTGCCGAAAAAGTATTTGCTTGTTCGCAATCAATCGGCAAACGTTCAGGACACTCAATACATGACGTATGCGCGCGCAAAAGGATTGAGCGACGCGCGCCTTAACACGGCGCACGTTTTCCCCAACATAAGCGGCGCGTTAATATCTATGCTCGGCACGAGTTTCGGACATATGATTGCGGGCTCTATCGTCATAGAAAAGGTGTTTTCGGTGGACGGCGTGGGTATGCTCGTAAATCGCGCGATATTTGACAAGGATTATCCGATGTTGCAAGGCGCGCTTTTGGTGATTGCCATAAGCGTGATAGTTTCAAATTTCATAGCCGACGTGATTTGCGCCTTAAGCGATCCCCGACAAAGGAAGGCGGCGCAATGAGCAAGAGAGCGTACACTGCAAAAAAAGTGCTGTCGACAGTCGTGCTGAGTTTGGGCATAGCGATACTTCTGACATTTGCTATATTTGCGATCTTCGGGCAGAAAATCGCACCGTATTCGTCGGACGAGAGTTTCGAGAAGTTTCTGCCTTGCTCGAAGCAACATATTCTCGGCACGAACAATCTCGGCTACGACGTCTTTTCCCAACTTATCGTCGCAACTCGCTCGACTTTGGTCGTTGGCGTGGTGAGTGCGCTCGCTTGCCTTACGATAGGCGTTGCGATCGGTTTGCTTGCAGGGTATTTGAGCGGCGTATTTTCGGAAGCGATAAACGGATTTATCAACTTCTTTTTGCTCATTCCGATGTTGCCGGCGGCAATCGTCATAGCGGCGTATACGAGCGGCGGCAAGACGAGCATAATTCTTACGATAGCGTTGCTTTGCTGGTGTTCGACGGCAAGGGCGGTGAGAGCAAAGACTATGGCTGTCAAAAACTCGGACTACGTTCGCGCGCTCAGGTCTTTGGGATACGGCGAAGCGAGAATCCTCGTGCGCCATACTTTGCCCAACGTTGCCGACGTCGCACTTGCAAAATTCTTGCCATCGGTTGCAAGTTGCATTATGATAGAGGCGACGCTCAGTTTTTTAGGTATGGGAAGCGTCACCGACGTGACGTGGGGCGTGATGATTCAAAACGCGTTCACGTACGGCGGAATAACTATGAGCGCATACAACTGGCTTCTTGCCCCCGGGGTGTGTATCGCACTTTTGCAACTTGCCATATACGCGATAAGTCAATACGTCGAGTTCAGACGTAAAATCGTGCAAGAAAGCACGATAAAATATAGATAACGAACGGATAAAGTGCCGATTGCGGCACGAGGTGAAAAATATGTGTCTTGGCGACCCAAACTGCAACTGCAATAAAATAAGCGACGTCAGAGCCTTGCGCGACGACGAAATTTTGCGCGGAAAAGCGCACAAACGCGTCGTACCCGACGACGAAAAAACCGCATTTGCGAGATTGAAAAACAAGGATAATCCTTGCTACGAAACGTATATGGAACTTGGAAGCGCGCTCGCTTTTCAAATGCGCTATCACGAGGCTCTTGAATGTTTTGAAAAGGCAAAAACCATTTGTCCCGACGATTACGAGGCAAGAAGAAAATGCGCGGGAAGATACCTTTCAACGTTGCGCCTCGACGACGCAAAGGCGGAATTCGAGTGGTGCGTAATGCATGCAGACGACGTGCTCGATCCCAAATATATGCTTGGCTGCTGCAAGTATTACGAGGGCGATTTCGAGGACGCGAAACGACTTTTCGACGAGTGCTTAACCCTTGCAAAAGACAACGGCGATATGTACGTCGCCTCGCTGTTCTGGGCGGTTGCGTGCAACGTCAGAGTTGGCAAGGACGTAAGCGAGATTATGAAAAAATTCGATAGGTCTATGGAAATCGGACACCATACGGGATATATGCAATCGCTCAAACTTTTCGACGGCGATTCGCTTTCCGAATGCGATACGATTGCCGACGAGGACGAACTTCAAAAGTGCATATTCAACTACGGCGCACACCTTTATTATCTGTCGAAGGGCAACGCGTTTTTAGCGGACGTGTTCCTTGTAAATACGCTCAAACTCGACACTTATTTCTCGGCGTTTGCTTATCTTGGCGCATACACCGAGTTCGCGACGCAAAACGGCATTTGAATATTGACAAATCCGATTTGTCGCGGTATAAATAAACCGTAAAAAAAATATAACGCTTTTATGCGCTTTGTGAGGTGTATATGAGAAAAAATTTCGGACCTAAAACTTGGCTTTATCCTATGCCTGTTCTTATCATCGCAAGTTACGACAAAGACGGAACGGTTGACGCAATGAATGCAGCGTGGGGCGGTATCGGTGACTACGAGCAAATCTCGATGTGCCTGTCTGCAGGACACAAAACCGTGAAAAATATCCTTGAAAGAAAGGCGTTTACGGTGTCGGTTGCGACGGCAAAATACGTCAAAGAGTGCGACTATCTCGGACTTGTATCCGCAAACGACACGCCCGACAAATTTGCAAAAACGGGATTCACTTATACGCACAGCGCGAACGTGGACGCGCCTATCATCAACGAGTTGCCGTTTGCAATCGAGTGCGAACTCATCGATTACGATGCAAGCACCGGTACGATGAGAGGACATATCGTCAACGTATCGGCAGACGAGAGCGTTCTCAACGGCGACAAAATCGACGTCCAAAAACTTGCGCCTATCACGTTTGACAGCGTAAACAACGAGTACGTCGTTCTAGGCGAAACCGTAGGCAAAGCGTTCAAAGACGGATTGCAACTCAAATAAGTCGCAAAATTTCACGACAAAAACGAAAAGACGGCGAGTGTCAAAGCACATTCGCCGTCTTAAAAAATGCAAGACGTTCAAAATGAACGTGCGGTAAAATATTTTTTATAAAATCATTTGACAAACATCTATGCAAATGCTATTATCTTATAGCATTCACGTGGGGATATAGCTCAGTTGGTAGAGCGCCTGATTTGCATTCAGGAGGTCCTCGGTTCGAATCCGTGTATCTCCACCACAGGTGAAAATACCCGCATTCTGTTGCGGGCGCAACGCATCACAAGTGATGCAACCGAGGACAAGTCCTCGCTGACGCTCGCTTCGATATGCAAGCATACCCGCTCGCTATTTCACGAATCCGTGTATCTCCACCACAGGTGAAAATACCCGCATTCTGTTGCGGGCGCAACGCATCACAAGTGATGCAACCGAGGACAAGTCCTCGCTGACGCTCGCTTCGATATGCAAGCATATCCGCTCGCTATTTCACGAATCCGTGTATCTCCACCACCCATACTGGATTGTAGCTCAGTAGGTTAGAGCACCACCCTGATAAGGTGGGGGTCGGTGGTTCGAGTCCACTCAATCCAACCAAAGCACTCGTGCAGAGTGCTTTTATTTTACTTTCGTGTCCTCGGACGGCGAAGCCGTCCGCGCCTATGGCGCACGAACCACCTTTCGGTGCTGACCGCAAGCAAAGCAAAGAAAAGCGCGAAGCATTTTTACTTTGCGCGCGATGCGGACATAGAAAACAATAACACGGAAGTGTAGTGCGAATGCACGACTGCGTAAGCAGTATTGTTTTGCGTAGACGCTTCGTTTTTGCAAATTTATTTGCTTCACTTCGCTATTAAACGAGTCCACTCAATCCAACCAAAGCACTCTGCACGAGTGCTTTTATTTTACTTTCGTGTCCTCGGACGGCGAAGCCGTCCGCGCCTATGGCGCACGAACCACCTTTCGGTGCTGACCGCAAGCAAAGCAAAGAAAAGCGCATAGCATTTTTACTTTGCGCGCGATGCGGACATAGAAAATTTTCTCCGTTAAAATAATCAAATTCCGACATTTTAATTCTACTCCACGATTTTGTGCGGTAGAGCGGGGAAATACTACACGGGCAGTTTTGTTGTGTATTGCACGGGCGGAACAATCGAGAAAAGCAACGCTTAATACTTTGAGCAAAACACGTGGTTAGAATGGTTGTTTTGTGGCAAAAAATGACAAGCGGGAAAAGGCGACGCATTGCGTCGCCGTTTTCCTTTTGTTGGGAAAGAGAGGGAAGTTTCTTTTATGCTCAAATTGGGCACAAAGAAAATAGGCAAATTAATTTTTGTCCGTTTTGCTACGGAAGAATCGGAATCTTCCGCTTGTCATTCCGAGCGTAAGCGTGGGAATCAAGGCGAAGCCGCATTTCGCTACGCTGGATTGCCACGTCGCAACTTCGTTGCTTCTCGCAATGACAAATGGAAAATTGACTTCAAATTTTCCGCTTGTGTGCGTAGTATTGTGCCGTTGGCACAATACTACGCACATTCCAAAAGCAACTTGTCTGCGACGAGGGCGATAAATTCGCCGTTGGTCGGCTTTTCGTTGGGGGCGTAAATCTTTATGCCGAACACGTTGTTGATATTCTCGATTTTGCCTCTGTTCCAAGCAACCTCGATTGCGTGGCGTATGGCGCGTTCCACTTTCGACGCGGACGTCTGATACCTTGCGGCGATGCCGGGGTAGAGTTGTTTTGTGATAGAGTTGATGATTTCGGGCGTTTCGATGGTCATTTTGATGGCTTCGCGCAAGAATTGATAGCCTTTTATATGCGCGGGGATACCCACCGAGATAAAGAGGTTTGCGATTCTCTCGTCCAGAGTTTTGTTTTTGCGCACGTTGACTTGCGTGTGGGGTGCGGGGCGAGGCGTTGAAAAGTCGTTTATGACTTTCAAAAGAGTGTTGTAGTCGAATGGTTTTGCAAGAAAGTAACTCGCACCGTATTGCATTGCTTTTTGCACGAAGCCGTCGCTTGCGAGTTGGGACATCATAATGACGATAGAACTTTTGTTTTCCATCGCATTTAGCACGCCGAAGCCGTCCAATTCGGGCATCACGATGTCAAGAAGCACGAAGTCGGGTTTGTAAAGGTCGATGAGTTTCAAAGCGTCGTTTCCGTTTTGAGCGACGCCCACGACCTCGAATCCGTCTTGCGCATCGATGAAATCGCGCATACCCGTACATAACGCTGCGTTGTCGTCTGCAATTACAATAGTTTTGTTCATAATTTTCCTCCAAATGGCGTAATTTGTTGTGTTAATTTGATTATAAAATTCGTTCGCGAACAAAAAATCGCATTTTTCACGATTTTTTGTCGATGTATATACATATTTGTTTATTAGGATTGTTTATTCCGAATAAATGTTACAATTGCGTTAACAATGCACATTTTACGCGCATTTTGTCGGGTTTTCAACAATTATTTTCACCAATTTTTCTTTGCACCATATATGGCACGAAACAATTTTTCACCCACTACATAAAGTTATATCAAAAAAATTTAGAAAAAAATGAAAATATAGTTTACATAATCACATCTTATCAATATAATATATGAATCAAACCTAACTAAGAGGTTGTTATGGGAAAGTATAAGAAATGTCCGCGCTGTGAACTGAACTGGATTCCCGTCGAGGAAGAACTGTGCGAAGTCTGCAAGGCGGAACTCGGCAAAGCAAGCAAAATCTGTCTTTTGGAAGACGATGACGACATAGAGGAAGAAGAGAGAATCTGCCCCGTTTGCAAAGTCAATTATCTCGAGCCCGGCGAAGATATGTGCGCCGCGTGCAGAGAGGAACAAGCAAATTCGACTCAAAGCAAACTCGACGACGAGGACGACGATTGGCAAGAATTTGTCGAAGAAGACGAGCCTATCACGCCCGACGACGAAAACGAAGTTTCGCTCAACCAACTTCAAGAGGACGAGGAAGAAGAGTTCGAGGATGACGAGGAAGAACAATGCCCCGACGATTTCGACGACGATGACCTTGGCGACATCGACGATTATGCCGATGACGATGAGGACGAAGACGAAGAAGACGACGAGGACGAAGAAGAAGATAAAGACTGAATCCTTCCTTAAAGAAAAAATAAAAAACGCACCGAGAGTGCGTTTTTTTGTTTTAATTAATAATGAATAATGAATAATTAATAATTGTGGGTGGGACACCCACACCCGAAATGGCATTTTCGTTTAGTCGAGTTTTGAAAGTTCGTTTATCAGCGACAAAACCGCAATGCCGTATTTTGGCGGAAGTTTTGCAAGTTCGTTTTTCACGAGTTCGGACACGCTTTCGTTTTTCTCGTTCACACCCAAAAGATAGTCGCAGGACGCGCTCAAAGCAACGCTCATATTTTTCAGCGTTTCAATGGATACGCCGACTTTTCCGCTTTCGACATCGGCAAGAAAACGCGGACTGACATTGATTTTTTCCGCCAGACTTTCTCTCGTCATATTCAACATATTTCTTCTTGCGCGTATTCTTTCGCCGAGAATTATATTCACGTCTTTCATAAACTTTCCTCACGTTTTGCGAGTTGTAAATTGATTATATATGAAGCGGCACATCTCAACAATGATGTGCTACATCTTGACAAATGATGTAATACATCATAAAATAATACTAATATACTTTTAGTATGGGGGCTATGAAGAAAACTATGAGAAAGATTGGTTACATATTTGTCGCACTGCTTACGCTTTTTGTTGCGCTCACGCTCGTCGCTTGCGGCGATACCGAGCAAGAAAAGCCTGCGGCGGTGTCGAAGTACGTTGAGGGTATGAACGATTTCGAGTACTATGCCGACGAAGAAACGGTTATGCTGTTTTGGCCGAAAGACAAGAAGATAAAGAGCGTGACTATTCCTGCTTGCGTGACCGAAATCAACGGCAACGCGTTCGACGGTTGCGTTTTGCTCGAAGAAGTGAAATTTGAAAAGGGCAGTAAACTCAAAAAAGTCAACACCTTTGGTTTCAAAAACTGCGCCGCGTTAAAGAGCGTATCTTTCCCGACCTCGCTCGAAGCGTTGGGCGACAAGGTGTTTTACGGTTGCTCGTCGCTTGAAAAAGTCGAGTATGATGGCAACAAAATAACGACTTGCGGCACGTCGCTTTTTGAAAAGTGCTCGAGTTTGAAAAGCGTCGTCGTGCCCGCGGGTATGACGAACGTCGGCGAAAAAGAGTTTGCCGATTGCGTATCTCTTGAAAGCGTCGAGTTTTGCAACGGCGTTGCCACGATTGCAAACAATGCTTTTTACGGCAAAAAACTCGTCGGCGAAATGACTTTTCCGAGCAGTATAAAGAAAATAGGCGACAGAGCGTTTTACGGCAACGAGTTCAGTGCGATAAATATTACGCGCAACGTGGAATCGATAGGCAAAGAAGCGTTTTCCAGCGGTGAAAACGCAAATCTCAAATCGTTGACCTTGCCGTACGTCGGACAAACGATAAACGGCGGAAAACTCGCAGACGTGTTTTCGCAAAACGGATTATCTACGCTTGAAAGCCTTACGATTTCGGGCGGAACGCTCGGCGACAATTCGCTCAAAGGTTTTTCGGGTTTGACGCTCGAAGTGAGTGACGACGTAAATATCAAAGCGGGCGCGCTTGACAACACCGAGTGGTACAAAAATCAAAAAGACGGCGTCGTGTACGTCGGCAATATCGTGTACGGCTACAAAGGCGAAATGTCGCAACCCACGTCAATCGTCATAAAAGAGGGCGCAACGAAAATAATCGACGGCGCATTCGGTATTCAAGAAAACGCCGTTTCGTTCGAGATTTCTTCAACAGTGAAGGAAATCGGCAAAAAGGTGTTGACTGCGCCGTATTTGCTAAGAATAAAAGTGTCCGCCGACAATAAAAACTACGCTTCCGACGGTAACTGTCTGCTTAAAAAAGACGAAAACGGCAATAAAGGAAATACCGTGATTATGGGCTGTCGCGGAAGTGAAATTCCTTCGTACGTCACGGTTATAGGCGAATATGCGTTTGAATTAATGTCCGTTGACGCATTAAAGATTCCCAAATACATACAAAAAATCGAAACTTGCGCGTTCATAGGGGCGGTGTTTTCGGAAAATATCGTCTTTGAAAGCGGAAGTCAGTTGCAAGCGATAGGCGATTACGCTTTCTGCACGTACGCATATTATATGGAAAACGTCGTGCTTGATTTGAGTGCGCTCAACAATTTGAAAAGTATAGGCGAATATGCGTTTGATTTGGGGGATCATAGTATAGGCTGTCTTAATAACGGCATAACGAGCGTGATTCTTCCCAAAAATCTGACGTCGATAGGAAAATACGCATTCGGCCCGAATCTTACGTCCATTCAAGTTTCGGCAGACAACAAAACGTTCTCGGTTGCGGATAATTGCCTTGTCAAAGATTCGACGGTGGTGTTGGGCACGAGCAACAGCGTTATCCCGACAAAAGTCAACGGCAAAAAAATCACGACGATAGGCGACTATGCGTTTGCATACAAGACCGTTTCAAATTTGGTTATTCCCGACGGAATCGAAACCATCGGCAACGGCGCGTTTGAAAAGTGCCAAGGCATAACGACGTTGAATCTTCCAAAAAGCGTAAAAAATATCGGCGCGAATGCGTTTTCGGGCACAGATATTGCGCGCGTGACCGTTCCGACAACGGTTGTATCAATAGGCGAAAAAGCATTTTCAGAATTGAAAAATCTCGAAAACGTCGAGTTTGAGATAGAATCGGACAACGGCGGATACGGTTTGCAATCGATTGCGCAAAACGCATTCGAGGGAAGTTCCTCGCCCAAAACCCTCACCGCGCCTATGGGCATTCTTTCCAAAATCAAGGATTGTTTCTCGTTCGTCGAAACGATAAACGTTATAGGCAACGACGATATTCCCGCGCAAGCGTTTTCGGGTTGGATTCCGCAAAGGGCGAGAGCGATAAATATCGGTGAGGGCGTGCGAAAAATCGGCGATATGGCGTTTGCCGATTGTGAAATAACGAGTTTCGTTTTGCCTGCTTCCGTAACCGAAATCGGCGTCGGTATCTTGACGTATTGTCCGATTGAAAGCCTTTCCGTCGCAAGCGGAAACGCGAGATATTATGCGAAAAACAACTATATTATCGACTCTTATTCGCACTCTATCGTCCTTGCGTGCAAAAACAGCGGCGAGATTCCCACGACGTTCAAGTATGTTACGGTCGATAACAAAAACGTCAAAGAATACGACGTAACGTCGATTGCAAACGGCGCGTTCAAAGGCGTTGAACTCGACAAAATAACAATAATAATTCCGGGCAATATAAAGAGTATAGACGATTATGCGTTCGAGCAATGTTCGCTCTTTGCGGTCTATATTTTGTCGGGCGTTGAAAGCATAGGCAGAAGCGCGTTCGAGGGCGCAAAAAATCTTGCGTTTGTGTCTGTCGCCGACAGTGTGAAGTCTATCGGGTATGTGGCGTTCCGTGGCACTGTGTTTTACACGAAAAAACAAGCGACGGAAAAGGGCATATCCTATATAGGTAAAGTCGCGTATGCGTATCACGGCGACAAAAACAGCGTCACCGAACTCGAAATTGCGGACGGCACGGTCGGCATTGCCGAACACGCATTCGAGAGAATGAGCAATCTCAAAAAGATAACCCTTCCGTCCTCTCTCAAACATATCGACAAAGAAGCGTTTGTAGGTTGCAAGAATCTGACGAATCTGTATTTCAACGGCACGGACGATAGTTGGAAAGCGGTGACGAAAGTCAAAAACTGGGATTTGAACTTGCCCACGCACAAAACTTGGACGTTGTGCCGTTGCGAAGAAAAATCGCACGACCACGACGGTGACGGTATCGTGAAAAAGCCCGACGAGGCGGCGGACGTATGCAAAAACTACAAGTTGTTCGGCGCAGAAGTTTGCGACGAATGCTTCGACAAAGAAGTCGATAAAATAATTAATAATTAATAATTAATAATGAATAATGAATAATGAATAATTGAGGGCGGGACACCCGCACCCGAAAAAGAAACAAGTATAAAAACTGCGCCAAATAGATGCATAATGCGAAAGAGGCATCCGAACGGCAACCCTAATTTACTGACGTAAATGAGTTGTCGGGCGGATGCCTCTGACAAAATTAGGCGCTATTTGGCGCAGTTTTTAATAAGCACGGGCGTAATAAATGACTTTGCTCGCAGGCTTTCCGCAGACGGGGCATACGTCGCCGACGGGCGTTTGGTCAAACGGCATACAACGCGACGTCGCCGCAAATTGTTCTTTTATCTTGTCTTCACAGCAACGGTCGCCGCACCACATAGTCTTGACGAAATTGTGATTGTCAAGAGCCTCTTTCATCTCGTCGAGAGAGTGGCAAGTGACGATGTGCGAGTGCAAAAATTCGTGCGATTGCTTGAACATATTTTGTTGAATATCGTCCAAAAGCGCGGGAATTTCGGCCGTAAGACTGTCGATTTTGAGCGCGAACTTTTCGTGAGTATCGCGGCGCGCAATCATAACTTGACCGTTTTCGATGTCGCGAGGACCGATTTCGAGACGTACGGGCACGCCTTTCATTTCCCATTCGTTGAACTTCCAGCCCGGGGATTGCTCTCTGTCGTCGAGCATAACCCTCACGCCGACACTGCGAAGTGCGGAAGCGACTTCTTGCGCTTTTTCGTTGACGCCTTCCTTGTGCGCCGCAACGGGAACGACAACCACTTGATAGGGTGCGACTCTCGGCGGAAGTTTCAAGCCGCGTTGGTCGCCGTGCGCCATAATGAGCGCGCCGATAAGACGAGTGGATACGCCCCAACTGGTTTGGTACGGATTTTTGAGTTGACCGTCTTTGTCGAGATACTTGATTTCAAAAGCGGACGAGAAGTTTTGTCCGAGATAGTGGGAAGTGCCCGATTGCAACGCTTTGCCGTCGAGCATCATTGCTTCCATAGTGTAGGTGTCAACCGCGCCCGCAAATTTCTCTTTTTCGGATTTTTGACCGACGAGAACGTCGATTGCAAGCACGTTTTGCATAAATTCACGGTACACTTCGAGCATTTTGAGGGTTTCCTCTCTCGCTTCTTCTTCGGTTTGGTGAAGGGTGTGACCTTCTTGCCAGAGGAATTCGCTCGTGCGAAGGAAGGGACGAGTGGTCTTTTCCCAACGCACGACGTTTGCCCATTGGTTTATGAGTACGGGCAAATCGCGGTAACTCTTGACCCACTTTGCATACATAGAGCAGATGATGGTTTCGGATGTCGGGCGCACGACGAGGGGCTCTTCGAGCGGCGTGTTGCCGATGTGTGTGACAAGCGCGACTTCGGGCGCGAATCCTTCAACGTGGTCCGCCTCTTTCACGAGATAACTGTACGGGATAAACATCGGGAAGTACGCATTTTTGTGTCCCGTTGCCTTGAATCTCGCATTGAGTTCCTCTTGGATATGTTCCCAAATCTCGTAGCCGTAAGGGCGAATGACCATAGTACCTTTGACGGGGCCGTAGTCGACGAGTTCGGTTTTAAGCACAACGTCGGTGTACCATTGAGGGAAATTCACGTTCATATCCGTGATTTCTTTTACGAATTGATCCTTTTCTTTTGCCATAGTCTGCCTCTATCCGTATAAGGATAATTATATATAATAATATACTGTATCGATATTATATACTCTAAAATCCGCCTTGTAAAACGAAAACATTGAAAAACAATCAAAAGGCTTCGATAAATAAGAATTTTCCAACGTTTACGCAACCTTAATTTTTGTCCGAGCACGCGTTTGACGATTGCCATTTTTCGACTTCTTTTATATAATGGCAGTATGGCAAAGAAATCTTCAAAATCCACGAAATCCAAAAAGCAAACTTCGTCGCCCGTCGAAAAGGCGGCTAAAAAGGCGTACAAGGCAAATCCGAAAGCGTTTGTAATTTCAATAGTTGCAATCGTGCTTGTGATAGCAATCGCAACGGCGGTTGTGTATTTTGCGTTCCCCGACACTTGGGATCAAATCGTTTCGATGATTGTCAAAGACAATCAACATTCGGGACTTGCTCGCGGCGACGGCGAATTGCTCGTGCATATGCTCGACGTCGGACAAGGCGATTGCATATATATTCAGTTGCCCGACGGCAAAGATATGGTTATAGACTGCGCAAACTACAACGACGACAAAGAGTACGAGGAAAAGACTTTCGACTATCTCGACGCCAACATAACTGACGATACGGTCGAGTATCTTATGCTCACGCACTGCGACAGCGACCACGTTTATTTTATGGACGAACTTTTGGAACGCTACCAAGTCGAAAAGTTGTTTATGCCCAACGTACTTGCCGCACCGGGCACAGACTCAAAGAACAAAAAAGAGTTGCAAGACCAAATCGACGCACTCGACACGAGCAGATTCACCGACAAAGACACAATCGGCACGATAACTTATGCGGAATTTTTCATCGCCGCGCTCACCGAGCCTAATTGCGAAATCGTGCTTAACGTTGACCCCGACGTAAACACGAACAGCATAATCATTGAAGAAACGACGTACAGATTGGTGTTTTATTGCCCCACGCAAGAGTATTACGACGACTCGAACCTTAATAGTGCCGAACGTAAAAACGCCATATCGCCCATCGGAATTTTGGAATACAACGGCAGACGTATTATGCTCACGGGCGACAGCAACGAACTCAACGAGCCGCTTGTCGTCGAACGCACGGGCAAAATAGATTGCGACGTTTTGAAAGTGGGACATCACGGCAGTGCGACTTCGACGCTCAATCCGTTTTTGGACGCGTATACGTTTGAGTATGCGATAATCAGTTGCAACACTTACGGCAACAAATTCAATCATCCTCGTCAATCCACGCTCGACCGTCTGAAAGCGCACGACATAGCGGTTTATCGCACGGACAAAAACGGCAACATAGTGGTGTCTGTCGATAAGGACGGCAACATAAAAATAACCACTCAAAAAGAGTGGAACAAAGACGAAAACTACAAGGGCTATTCGACGGGCTCGGACGATTAAACAGAAAAAGGCACGCAATGCATTGCGAGCCTTTTTTGTTTTTGAATTAATAATTAATAATTAATAATTAATAATTAATAATTGAGGAAGGCGAAGCCTTAATCCGAAACACTCATTCGAAGCGTACTTATAAACGGGATGTGTCTTTTCGAAGACGAGATGAAACCGCCGTCCGCGAACTTGCAGAGCGGACTTATATCGCTCACTTGTTCGAAGCGTTCTTATACAACTACTCTGTCCATTCGCAGACGGAACACGAGCCGCAAGGCGGCGAGCCATTGCTCAAACTACGTTGCGGCGATGGCAATCGTCCACATTGTCATTCAGAGCGAAGCGTGGGAATCCCCTAAATAGAAACGTAAATATTTGGGGCGATTGCCAAAAACCGCACTTGTTTTCGCAATCACTAACCGCACAATCCCTCTTTGCTCTCAAAATAGGACGGACAAAAACTCAAACCACAATTCCGCGCGAGTGCTTGCTTGATGAAGCGCACTTTGTGCGCAAGCGGATAAATATGAACGGCGGTATGGGCGCGACGCGTTAAACAACACATCCAGTGAATGTGTTGTAGCCAAAGCGAACGAGGCGGATTGCCTTGCAAACGCCGAAGTCCAAACACGTGAGGAAGGGGGAAGCTTTAATTATTTTTATTGATTTGATAGCGCAAATTTTCTGCGCGGTAGAGGACTAAAAGTTTATGCAGATAAAAGAAAAGACACGCATTTGCGTGTCTTTTTGTAAACTTGCATAAACTTTTAGTCCGCTTTGTAGGGAAGCAATGCCATAACTCTTGCTCTCTTGATTGCAACAGCAAGCGTTCTTTGATGTTTTGCGCAAACACCGCTCATACGACGGGGAAGGATTTTGCCTTTCTCGGTGATGAAACGACGAAGTTTCGCAACGTCCTTGTAGTCGATGTCGTCAACGTGATCTACGCAGAATGTGCAAACTTTCTTTTTGGGCACTCTCTTGGGTGCGCGGGGTGCTTTAACTTCTTCTGCCATTTTCAATACTCCTTAAATTAGAATGGAAGGTCTTCGTCGATGGGTTTGAGATCGTCGAAATCGACGTCGTCAGAACCGTTTTCGTCACTTCTGGTGGAAAGGAATTGCACCTCGTCCGCCGCGATTTCGGTGACGTAACGACGAGAACCGTCTTGCGTGTCATAACTTCTCGTTTGGATGCTGCCGCTGATAGCCGCCTTGCTGCCTTTTTTGAGGTAGCGAGCGCAGTTGTCCGCTTGCGCTCTCCAAACTACGACGGGGAGAAAATCGGTTTCTCTCTTGCCGTCTTTTGAGTAGGAACGAGACACAGCAAGTGTAAATCTGCAAAATTTGATGCCGCTGTTTGTGGATGCGAGTTCCGGATCCTTTGTCAAATTGCCGATCAAAAATACCTTGTTCATTATATTTCTCCTTGTCGATTACTTCTTGATGATCATTTGTCTTACGACGTTTTCGTCGTTACGCATAAATCTGTCAAGTTCTGATTGAGCATCTTTGGTGCAGGTGACGTTCATAAGAACGTAGAAACCTTCGGTTTGCTTGTTGATTTCGTAAGCAAACTTTCTCATGCCCCATTTGTCCAAACCGTCAACGGTGCCGCCGAGAGAAGCAACCAAGTTTTCAAATTTTTCGACAACTTGATTTTTCTTATCGTCGTCCACGTCGCCGCGAATGATGTAGAGAACCTCGTACTTATCCATAATTCGATACCTCCTTTTGGTCTTGTGTCCCTTTCGGGAAAGGAAAACGCATCATTTAGATGCTCAATAATAATATATTAATAAAAAATATTTGTCAAATAGATTGATTATTTTGGTAATTAATAATTGCGGACGGGCTTTGCCCACACCGAAACGAAAACTTATTAGAAGCGTACTTATACACGGTATATGCTAATTCGCAGACGGGATAAAAACCGCCGTCCGCGAACTTGTAGAGCGGACTCTTGACGAGTGCTTATTCAAAGCCTACTTATAAACGGTATGTGTTTATTCAAAGACGTAACACGAGCCGCAAGGCGGCGAGCCTATGAGCGCCGAACTTGACGGACAGTACAAGTGAACGGGCGAGTGTGGATTTTTTTCGCCCGTGAACGAGTGGCATAATGAGAGGACGACACTTTTCTATGTGAGTGCCGACTTCCCCTCTTGCGAACGATGTGCGGTTTTGTAGAGAATTGGCGTTAGTTTGAGCAATAGGGGAAAGCCCGAAGGGAAGGGGTGAAATGTGATTTAAGTTACACGCCGTTCACACTTGTAGAGGAAGAACATACCCCGTGAGGAAGGGGGAAGTTATATTTTTTAGAGTTTAATTCTCGACACTTTTTATCGAAGTAAAATCGGCTTTTTCAAATTAAGAAAATCTTTATGTTTCGTTTAGTTCATTTTTAATCGACAATCGTATTATATTATCGCAATCGAGAATTGCACCATATTTTGAAAAAACAAATCAAGGAGATATATTATGAAAAAAACATTAGTATCTGTTTTGGCACTCGTACTTGTTGTTTCTCTTTCTCTTGTCGCTTTCGTAGCGTGCAATGACAAAGACGACAACAAGGGCGCAAAAGTTTCCAACACGGAAGTTCTCGGCACGACGGTAGCGGTGTTGGCTTCCAACGCGGCAAGCGGCGCGTCTTGCGCGGCAGAAGATGACGCGGACGTCAACTTCAACGCGGGCGTAAACATTTCGGTCGGCGAAGACAACCAACTCACACTCGGCTCTGAAGTCGTTGCTACGGGCATCGCAAAAACTCTCAAACCTATGATTCAAACGATGGTTGACAGAGTGGACGACGTTCTCGGCGAAAACGGCGTAAAGGTTGAAAAAGTCAATTCCGACGACGCAGAATACACCGAAAAGTACTCAATCACCATCACTTACGTTGACGAAGAAAGCGGCGAAGAATCCACTCGTTCTCTCGCACTCTACGTCAAACTTTCCGAAGGTGCCGAAATCGAAGGCAAAACCAACTACACCTTTGACGCAAAAGTTATGTGGGTAGGCGCAGACGGCGACGAAGTCGAAGTTGCGGCATTCAAAGGCGAAGCAAACTTTGACAACGCAAAAGACGCAATGATCTTCACGCTCGGCGCACAAGCAGGCGATGAAGAAAACGTCGGCGCATTTGCAAACATCAAAGCATACGCAACCGCACAAGGCACCGTTAAAATCGAAATGGGCGCAGGCGCGGGCGTAAGTGAAACCGTAGGCGCAAACGCGGCACTTTCCGTTGAAATCGGCAAACTCGCAGACGGCAAATACGGCGCAATCGTAACAGCACAAGGCGACGCAAGCGTCAACAACGCACCCGTTGTCGGCAACGTCGGCGTAAACTTCGTTGCAACCGTTAATGTTTATGCAAACAGCCAAGAGAACGCAGGTGAATTTGCACTCAGCGGCAACGTCGAAGCAACCGTAACCGCAATGAACGTAACCTACAAGGGAACGGCAGACCTCACCGGCAAAGCAGTCTATGACGCAGACAAAGACGAAGCGGTCGTAGGACTCAACGGCGTGATCAACTTCACAAAGGTTGAAGAAGAAAAATAATTCGGCAAGCAAAACTTGTCAAAAAGAAGTCGCGACGAACGCCGCGACTTCTTTTTTTGTTCTTTTGCCTATTGAAAAGCGCGACGAAACAAGTTATAATTTTTTCACGAGATTGCGGCAACCATAATCCGCAAAACGAACACTTATCTTAACGGCGCAATATGTACAAAAAGAATCGCAAAAACTTCATCGATCTGTGCGGACAATGGACGCTTCTCGACCCCGTATCTTGCAAAGAATATCCCGCAAACGTGCCGGGTTGCAATTATTCAGATTTGCAAAACGCGGGCGTTATACCCGACCCGTTCGTCGCTCTCAACGAGAAGCAAACCGAGTGGGTGTCAAAGCAAGACTGGGTGTACGAAAAGACGTTCGACCTCACGAGAGAGGACTTGTTTGCGGACAGAATCTTTTTGAATTTCGAAAAGATAGACACGCTTTGCGACGTAACGCTCAACGGCGAGAAAATCGCAAGCGTATCGAATTGCCATATCCCGTATTCGTTTGAAGTCAAAAGGTTTTCGAAAGAGGGTGAAAACAAACTTTCGCTCTATTTTCACTCGCCCGTAAATGCGGTTATACAAAAGCAAAAACGCATAAAATGCCCCGTCAACAACAACGGACTTACAGGCATAGCGCACCTAAGGAAGCCGCAATGCCATTTCGGTTGGGACTGGGGACCCGTCATTCCCGTGAGCGGAATAGAGGGCGACGTCAAACTCGTGTTTTCAAACAAGGGCAGAATTTTGCAAACGAGAGTTAAGCAAACGTTTGAGGACGGCGGCGTAAGATTGCGTGCGGAAATCCAAAACGAAATTTATGGCGACGATACGCTCGAACTCTATGTCAAACTCGTTTGTCCGAGCGGCGAAACGTACGAATCTGCGGCGATTGCAAAGGATAAAAACGTCGTCGAATTTTTCATAGAAAAGCCGCTTCTTTGGTATGCCAACGGAATGACGAATTGTCACGAACAACCGCTTTATACAATCGAAAAGACACTTTTAAGTGACGATTGTGTTCTTTCGTCCTCGAAAAAGCAAATAGGACTTCGCACGATTACGCTTGACAGAAGCCGCGATAAATACGGCTCGAATTTTTGTTTTTACGTCAACGGCAAGAGAGTTTTCGCAAAGGGCGCAAACTGGATTCCGACGGACAGTTACCCCGCGAGAACGACGGAAAAAGACATAGAAGAATACGTCAAAATCGCAAGAGATTCGGGCTTCAATATGTTAAGAGTTTGGGGCGGCGGCGGATACGAATCCGAGTATTTTTACGACCTTTGCGACCGCTACGGCATACTCGTTTGGCAAGACTTTGCGTTTGCTTGTCAGGCGTATCCGTTCTTTGACGACGAGTTTTTGCAAAACGTAAAAGAGGAAGTGAAGTACGTCGCAAATCGTCTTGCCGACAGAGCGTGTCTTGCGCTTTGGTGCGGCAACAACGAGATAGAAGCAATGACGGCGGGTTGGGCGTTACGGCGCAAATTCGTCAAGTGGACAAAGACTTTTTTCTACGATATATTGCCTGTCGAACTCAAAAAATACGACGATGTAACGCCGTATATCGAGGGCTCGCCCGTAGGCACGAAATTCTTGAAAAACGTTGGCTCGGACAACGTCGGCGACGTTCATCTTTGGGCAGTGTGGCACGGTTTTCAACCGCTTGCATATTACAAAACTCGCAATCCGCGATTCTGTTCGGAATTCGGTTTCGAGTCTATGCCCGATTTGAAAACGATTGCAAAATTCGCAAGCGAAGCCGACTTCGATTTGTCGAGCGAGGTGTTTTCCTCGCACCAAAAGTGCAGGGGCGGCAACGAAAAAATGAAGTTCTATATTGCCGAAAGATACAGGCTTCCCAAGCGTTTTGAGGATTACGTCTATCTTTCGCAATTATGTCAATCGTTGTGCGTGGGCGAGGCGACGGAACACTGGCGCGCAACCGAGCGTTGCAACGGTTCGCTATACTGGCAATTCAACGATTGTTGGCCGACTTGCTCGTGGTCGGGACTCGATTATTACAAGAATTACAAAGCCGTTCAGTACGAAGCAAAGAAATTTTTTGCGCCGTTTTCGCTCGCAATCGAAAAGGAAAAGAACGACGTAAAAGCGGTGGTTTTCAACGATAATATTGCCATGCAAAAAGGCGTTTTGGACGTGAAAGTCGAAACTTTCGACGGCAAGGAATTGTTTTCCGAGCAGATTCCCGTCGAAGTCGAGGGGTGCTCGACGTGCGTCGCAAAACAGTACGACGTGCGCAAATTCGGCGGCAAAAAAGCGTTGAAAAACGCGGTTTTCGTTGCGACTTTAACGTGCGAGAATCCGCAAAACGTTGCTGAATGTCAGCCCGAAACCATACGCAAAACGATGCTTTTCGGCAAGGAAAAGAATTTGAAATTGCCGAAGGCAAACGTAACCGTTGACGTACATAGAGAGGGGAACAAGGCGATATACACGATAAAAAGCGACGTTTTCGTGCGCAAATTCGCATTGTTCACGAAGCAAAATTCGCCTCTTTCGGACAACTATTTCGACGTGTTGCCGAACGAAACCGTGCGCATATCCCAAACTATGGACGAAGGGTGTGCGCTCGAGGTTTTGAAAAACGATTTCGAGTTCAAACACGTTGCGGCGATAGCGCCGAAGTCGAGCAAATTTGCCGATTCGTTTTTCAGATTCAAAACTTTGCTTTCGACTTGGAATTTGCTAAATTACGTATGGTATAAATTCTTTATGTAAATTTCAAAAAGGTGCAAATCAGTCTTTGCCCAAAAGTTTGCGGATTTTTTTCTTTGCGGAATAAATGGTGTTGTCCACTTTTTTGCGTTCGAGTCCCAACTCTTTGGCGATTTCGGCGTAACTCATACACTCGAGGTGCAGTTTCAAAACGTCGAGTTCGGTGGGGGTGAGCAAGGACGAAATAGCGTCGAAAAGCAACGCCGACGTTTCGTTTTCTATAAATATGCTTTCGGGGTTTGCCTCTTGCAATTCGTTTCTCAATTCGCCGGAATCGAGGGCGACTTCGACGTTTGCCGATTCGGATTTTCTGAGGGCGTCCACGATTGCGTTTCGTATGCAATGCGAGGCGTAGGTTTTGAAACTCGCCTTGCCGTTTTCGTCGTATGTGTGTATTGCTCGTATGAGCGCAAGCATGCCGTAACTCGACAAATCGTCAACGTCGTACGCGCCCGCAACGCCGAACGAGCGGGCAATGGATTTTGCAAGATTGAGGTATGCCAAAGCGACGGAATTTTCCGCTTCCAAATCGCCTTGTTGCGCATTTTTTATGAGTTGCAGTTCTTGCTCTTTATCCATTTTTCAAATTAGTTTGTTTATGGTTTTTTGTTTTTAGAGTGTAGGTTGTGGATTTGTGATTGTGTTTTTAAGATGTTTAGTGTCTTTGTCTAACTGCTTCGTATAAGACAATACCTGCCGCCACAGACGCGTTGAGCGAATTGACTTTTCCGTATTGCGGAATGGTGAGCGTATCGTCGCAAAGTTCCTTGGTGAGGCGGTGAATACCCTCGCCCTCGCTGCCTATCACAAGCGCGATATTTCCCGTCAAATTTGCGTCTTTGGGGGCTTTACCGTCAAAATCCGTCGCATAAACCCATACGTTCTGCTCTTTGAGCCATCTTATCGCGTCGTTTACGTTGGTGACTTTTGCAATGAGCATATGCTCGGTTGCGCCGCAAGCGACCTTGACCACGGTGTCGTTTACGCTCACGCTTCTGTGCTTTGGAATCACGATTCCGTGCGCGCCGAAACATTCCGCGCTTCTGATGATTGCGCCGAGATTGTGGGGGTCGGTTATGCCGTCGAGTATGACCAAAAGAAGGTCCTCGCCCTTGTCTTTTGCAAGGTTCAAGATGTCCTCGACATCGCAGTAGGAAAAGTCGGTTACCGCCGCGACTATGCCTTGGTGGTTGCCGCCGTTTGCGAGTTTGTCGAGCATATTTTTGTCAACGTAACTCACGACCGTACGCGCCTCTTTCGCAAGTTTGAGAACGCGCGAAAGCATAGGGTCGAATTCGCCCTTTTGCACGTAAATTTTGTCTACCGTTTTGCCTGCGATATAGGCTTCTCTGACGGGATTTCGTCCGTAAATGTACATATCTTTATCCTGCTTTTATTCCTTAATATTATCCTCGAAACACGCGCTCAAAAACTCGTTGAGGCGTTGGGTGTTGCCGATTAGGTACAAGTAGCCGAGCACCGCCTCGAATCCGCTTGCGCGCCTATACTCGCTCATTTCGGCGTGCTTTGCGCTCGTCTGAACTTTGCAATTTCTCGCTCTGCGGAAAATATCCTGCTCGTCCTCGTCAAAGAGCGGGAGCAGTTTTTCGGCTTCTGCGGCTTGCGATACCGCTTTTACTACTTTTATGACCTCGTGATGAAGCGCGCCGGTCTTTTGGTTAGAGCCGATTGTCACTCTCGTGCGAGTGTAAAGGGACTGTACGGCGTCGCCGACGAATGCCAGAGCCATGGGGTGAAGCGCAAGCGCTTCCTGTTTGGATATGGGTGTGTTGAGCGAAAAAATCGAGTTGTCTGCCATAAAAGGAATTGTAGCACAATATTTTGCAAATCGCAACGCCAAACGCGGCGATATTGACAATAAGGAATATAGAGAATAAAATATAACTATAAAACTGCCTATGCGCGCGGCGCGCCGAGGATTTGCGCAAACGAATCTTCAAAAGGCAAATTCGAGGACTTATGAACAAAAAGTTATTGAAAGTCACGCTATTGACGCTCGTTGCGATATTGCTTTCGACAAGTTTGGTTGCTTGCGGACTTTTCAATTCGCAAAAAGAGATAAAAACCGCCGACGTGGTTGCGGTGAGCGGTCTTGAAAAGGGACAAACCGAGGGTGAGTATATCGTATATCTCGGCGATACTATGCGGCTTGGCGTTGACTGGCACAACAAGCGCGTATCTTCTGCGGACGTCGAGTGGCACGAGAGGGTGAACGGCAAAGACTCGATTGTCAATGGCACGGACGGCAAGACGTATTCTCGCAGTTTTTCAAAGTCTGATTTGGACAAAAAATTCGAGTATTACGTCGTTGTCAATCAGTCGGTCGAGTCGGCAAAAATCACGGTTACGGTGAAATACACCCTTAAAAATCCGACTATAGGCGCAAATCTTCCCGTGACGGACGGCGTGATTCAACAAAATCTTATCGACGGCGCGCAAAACGTGTCGATAACGGCGAGTTGGAACGCAGATTTAATACCCGACGACAAAACCATATCGGTTGCTTGGTACGTTGACGGCGCAAAGCAAGCCGAATCGAGCGCGACGTTCACGTTCGACGTGTCGGACGTAACGGACGAGCGCGAAATTAAGATTAAAGTCGTTTTGTCGGACGGCGAGCAGTCGTCGAGTGCGGAAATTACGCTTGCGTTCGTCAAGAAATTCGCGCCGGTAGAGGAATTGAAAATAAACGCCGATTCCACGCTTTTGAAAGTCGGACAAGACACTTATTATTACAAAGCGACCGCCGACGAAAACAAAGTTAAGTCTTTTTCGACTTCGCTTCTGCCGTGGAACGCAAACGTAAACGCGGCTTGCGAGTGGACTTTGGCAAACTCGTCGGGTACGAGCATAGTTGAAAAGAGCAAACGCAGCGCGGATATATCCCTCTCGTACGGCAAAAACGTGATTAAAGCGACTATGCAAAACGTCGAAAGCAGACAAATCATCGTCTACGCGCTCGACTACGAGTACGACGATTTGCCCAAAGACGTAAAGGACAATATCGAAAACTCGTTCTTCTGGCTCGGCAACTACTACGATAGTTACATCTCCGCGCAAGCGGACCTCAACGCGTTTATGGGCTACGTCATATCCTTGCACCAAAAGGAAAAGGCGTACACGGTTTATATCGAAAAGAACGACTGGTGCAACCTCGACAAGTTTGCCGAAAAGTGTTCGACGGCTATTAACGAGGGCGGCGACGAGTCCGGCAAATTCCGCTATCAAGTGGACGTAAGAGGCTCGATAGGCTCGGTGACGTTCACAGACGAAACCGTGTTCGGTATTCCGCAAGGCGCATACGAGCCGAAAGAGAACAGCGAGCAGATTGTGGGATATTTGAGATATTCCGAGCAATCCGCGACACGAACCAAACTGCCCATAGACGAGAAAACCGAAAGCGTGAAAGTGTCAAATTCAAACGAACTCTATCGCGCCGTATCTTGCGGGCAAAAGCCGATTTTTGCGGACGATAAGAGCGGAATCGCACTCAAAAAACTTTACGACGAAGCACGCGACGTTCTCACGACGTACGTTTCCGACGATATGTCCGACTATGAAAAAGTCGCCGTCATTTACGACTGGATAGTAAACGTCGTGGACTACGACTACGCCGTTGCAGACCCGGAAGTCACCGATACGAGCAAGTATAATGCATTCTATCTCGAAGGCGTGTTCAACGACCATCGCGCCGTTTGCGACGGCAAATCCAAAGCGTTCGCTCTGCTTTGCGGAATGGAAGGCATAAAAGCCGTGCGCATAGTGGGTTATGCAAACAAGAACCTCAAAGACCTTGATCTTTCATCGGAAAAGGTATTGGCAAGCATCGGACACGCCTGGAACAAGGTGCTTATCGACGCCAACGATGACGGCGTGAAGGAATGGTACGTCGTCGATACGACTTGGGGTGACGTTGCGGTTAAAAACGAGGGCGCAAGCGGCGGCATATACGAATATCTCAACTACGCCTACTTCCTCAAAACCGACGAGGATATAAAGGATACGCATATCGCAAAAACCTACAATCCGATTGCAAACACCGATGTAAACGTCTACAAAAAGACGGTGATAAAGGTAGGAATCGTGAGTTTCGATTTGTACGTTGAGTCCGTTGCGGAACTCAATGCGATTGTCGCATACAGCAAGGCAAACGGCGGAATACCCTTGTCCGTCTACGTCGTATCGGGCGTCAAGGGTGTCGGCTACAGCATAGTACCCGTTGACGACAATCAGGTTATTATATTTGCAAGTACGTAAAGCAGCGTTGTAAAATGCCTCAAAAACGTATAAAAACCGCCTCGATTGAGGCGTTTTTTTGTATTACAAAACCACCGGATAGTCCGGTGGTTCAGTGGAGCTTTAGCG
>ERZ808262.48-NODE-48-length-104663-cov-29.387064_pt1 | contig 104663 bp, 87 predicted proteins | sample MGYA00520895_ERZ808262 | MGnify/ENA primary metagenome ERZ808262 (study PRJEB31516, sample SAMN03275588) | gut metagenome | biome: mammalia-associated habitat; material: feces | host: Papio cynocephalus | place: Kenya | collected 2012-08-02 ...
GTTGAGTTCTACAAAATGATTCATTAATTTTGCACTTGCCACTTGACTCTACACCTCCGGGACGGAGACGGCATTTTTCGGGGTTGTTGCACAGGTGGGAAAAAGTGCGTAAATTTGCAGGTCATAGTGCCCGGAAGGTTCGGAGCACGCAAAATGACGCAAGAGAACATATCAGGACATTACAGAACACGCAATGACGGACAAAGCTAACAAAGCAAGCAAGGGCGGCTCAGCTTCCAAAGCGGACGGCAAAGTCCACAAGCATCGTTCGACGAGCATGAGCGGCGGCGCGAGGGCACGGCGCATCGACGACGGAGTGGTCGTCGGGGGGCTGATGTCGCTGACGGCGCTGGCTATTGTCTGGACTACGCATTGCGTATGGGTCGGCGCTTTGGCGGCTGTTGCCGCTATCGGCGTACCGGTGGCAATGCACTGCTGCTCAAGGCGATGGCTGGCCGCCGTGCCGGAGCAACCGCATCCGGCGGTGGCGCTGATGCATGGGTTCACCACGGTTTTCTGCGGATGTATTCTGCTGGGCCTGACGGTGTATCTGTATCTGGGGTATGCCGAGCCGCAATGGACGGCTATGATTATGCAACGCCTGGCCACGGAGATGGCCGACAGCGGCATAGGCCGTGCGGCGGCATCGCTGCTGGCACACGGACACATTCCGTCAGCCATACAGTCGTCAATGATTGTAATGCTGCTGGCGATGTTCGGCGGATGCTCGGCGACGATGCTGCTGACGCCTTTGGCGCTGAGGAGCAATGCCAAGCGCCGAAAGCCAAATACGCTATAGGCCGCCCACACATCCTTCCCATCTCTCCCATTATTCCCATAGTTTCCAAAAGTTTTGAAATCAATAAAAATAGCACATATATGGACATATCAGTGGTAGTGCCTCTGTACAACGAGGCCGAATCGCTCCCGGAGCTGGAGGCATGGATACGCCGCGTCATGAACGAGCACGGTTTCAGCTACGAGATAATTTTTGTGAACGACGGATCCACGGACGACTCATGGGAGGTCATCACGCGTCTGCGCGAGGCCAATCCCGAGCATGTACGCGGCATCTCCTTCCGCCGCAATTACGGCAAATCGCCGGCACTGAACACGGGCTTCGCCGCCGCCCAAGGCGACGTGGTCATCACTATGGACGCCGACTTGCAAGACAGCCCGGACGAAATTCCCGAGCTGTACCGAATGATTACCGAAGACGGCTATGACTTGGTGTCCGGCTACAAGAAAAAGCGCTACGATCCGCTGTCCAAGACCATACCCACCAAGCTGTTCAATGCCACGGCCCGTCGCGTAAGCGGCATCAAGAACCTCCACGACTTCAATTGCGGGCTCAAGGCCTACCGCGCCCCGGTGGTAAAACATATCGAAGTCTACGGCGACATGCACCGCTACATCCCCTACCTGGCCAAGAACGCCGGCTTCACCCGCATAGGCGAGAAGGTGGTACAGCACCGCGCCCGCAAATACGGCAAAACCAAGTTCGGCCTCGACCGCTTTGTCAACGGCTATCTTGACCTTATGACGCTATGGTTCACCGGCAAATTCGGAGCCAAGCCCATGCACTTCTTCGGTCTGATAGGCTCGCTGATGTTCTTCCTGGGCTTCGTGGCCGTGATATGCGTGGGCGCCATCAAGCTCTACAACCTCTACCACGGGTTGCATTACATCCTGGTGACCGACTCACCGTACTTCTATATCGCATTGGTACTGATGATACTGGGCTGCCAATTGTTCCTCGCCGGATTTGTAGGCGAGCTGATAGTGCGCAACTCGGCCGGCCGCAACCATTACGAAATCAGCGAGACACTGGGCGTAGATCGCGACATAGTCCAAAAATGACGACTGGCACTCACCCCCCCCATTATACCCATAGCATCCATCTTTCTCATTCCTCCCATAATCCCCATAAAACAGCAACCATGTCAATAAGCAAATACCCATACTTCTACGACCTTGTGCGCGAACGCTACTCGTGCCGCCACTATGACGCCTCGGCACCCGTGGACGACTCCATGGTCAAAGCCATTCTCGAGACAGCCCAACTGGCACCCAGTGCCTGCAATCGCCAGCCGTGGACCTTTGTGGTGGTGCGCGATGCGGCTACACGCCAACGCATATTACACGCCTCGCGTCCGTCCTTTGTTGATGCACCCGTCCTCATCGTGGCCTGCGGCCACCACGACCAGGCATGGCACCGCCCCTCTGACGGCAAAGACCATACAGACATAGACGTAGCCATAGCCGTAGAGCATATCTGCCTGGCAGCTACATCGCTGGACCTCGGCACATGCTGGGTATGCAGCTTCGATGTCGAGGCCGCACGTGACGCCCTGGGACTGCCCGCCGAAGTCGAACCCATAGCACTGATACCCCTGGGTTATGCAGCCGCTGAAGCCGATGGAACCCCCGCCCATATACCGGCCAAAAAGCGCAAAGACCTCAACGACATCATCCGATGGGAAAAGTATTGACACTGAGCGCCTGTGCCGCCGCTGTCGTTGCCGCCGCAGTTGCTCCCGGATGCAACAGCGACGGATGCACCGAGATGCGCAGCGCTATGCCCATTGCCCGACTATGCAACAGTGCCACCGGCGAGACCGTGACACTCGATTCGCTCGACATCCACGGCATAGGCGTGGCCGGCGACAGCCTGCTGGTGAGCGCCGGGACTGCCGTCTCCGAGCAATATCTGCCGCTGCGGTCCTCTACATCATCCGTGCGCTGGTGCATCGCCTACCGCTATGCCGGACTGGACAATGACCGTCTCAACGACACCCTTACGCTAACCTACACAGCCTCGCCGTGGCTGTCAGATGACGACTGCGGCGCAATGTTCCGCTACACTATCACCGGTGCGACGGCCACCGCACATCTCATCGACAGCGTCAGCATCGTCCAAGCCGAAGTCACCAATCTCGAAGACGTCAATCTCAATATCTACTTCCGCATATCCGAGCAATGACCAAGCCACGATATCATTTAGCCGCAACCGCCGTCATGGTACTGCTGATGCTGCTGCCGCTATTTTCGAACAGCGCCGAAGCCCAGCGTCGTGTCACTCCCGTGACTCCGGCATCGCCTATGCGTGCGCCCATAGACTCAGCACTTATACGCCAGCGCGCATTGGAAGCACGCCGCGCACGCTCCACACAATACACAGATGACCAAGGCAAAACAATTATGGTAGACACCGTTACCGGCACCGAATGGGTAGACTCGACAATGCTTCCCAAGAAGCCCAAGATGTTATACCCAAAGATTTACGAGGTCAGCGTAGGGCTCAACCTTTGGGATCCCATAATGCGTGTCTTCGGTCAAGACTATGGCATCGGGGGCGTCGATGTTCGCCTGAATATGTTCAACCGTTACATACCCACGTTCGAAATCGGATTGGGACAAGCAAGTCACACCGCCGACGAATACGGATACACCTACCGCTCACCTCTGGCACCCTACGCCAAGTTAGGTCTCGACTACAACTTCCTGTTCAACTCCGACCCCGCCTACCAGCTTTACGGCGGACTGCGCTACGGCTTCTCAACTTTCAAATACGAAGTCACCGGCGCCACCGACCCCGGCACATATTGGGGCGACAAGACCACCTTCGACATCCCCTCGCAAAACTCCTCGGCCGGATGGCTGGAAGTGGTGTTGGGTCTGCGAGTGCGTCTATGGGGTAATATCAGCGCCGGCTGGGCCTTGCGCTACCACACCATACTACACCAAAGCCACCCCGTCGGCGGCGACCCGTGGTATATACCCGGCTACGGCACGGCATCCTCGCCGCTGAGCGGTTCCATCACCATATCCTACACTATCCCTCTGGGGCACAAGCGCTCGGCCAAGATTGACCAAATCAAAGATGACAAAAGTCCGGCGACTCCGCCCTCAGACAACACTGACGACACAGACAACACAGAACAGACTAAAACGTCCACAAACCGGACTCAGCCCACACCCGAAAACAAAACCGCTCAACAATAAAAAGTATTAAGCCCAAGCCACATTAAAGCAATATATCACGCAAAAAAGATTTAATGATTGTTAAATCCATTAAAATTCAATAAACATATCTTAATAAGGGTTGGCCGGATACTAATAAATGCTTATCTTTGCAGACGCAAAGCAACGCTATCCACGCATGCCCAAACCGCCACCAAAAAGGCAGGACAAAGCACGCCACTGCGACGACCGCCATCGTGAGACGCCGCCACCGTCCGGCCGGACAGCCATCGCATTGCGCACAAGTAAGTATGATATAATCTCAAATGGTTTATGTAGGCCTCGTCCAATCGCATGGCAGTGGCCAATGAAAACCGAACTTTAGAAGTCAACAATGCCTAATGGCTGGTCCGGAATCCGCTGTCGAAGCGTATTCGGACTTTTTTTTGTCCTTACTCCCACAGAATTCAGCGTCAAGCAACGTACTCGCAAAAAATAACGGATGAGCAATTCGCACATGCCATTAGAGTACATACAAGCGTATTTGCGCCATCATAAATCCGATAAAAGAGCAGTAGAGACGCTCATTACCGTCTAATCCGGCACATACGGCCGATAAATTTGCGGTATTTCGTCATTTTTCGCCGAAATATCGTAACTTTGCATTATATTAAGACTAACAATACACTGACAGTGATTACACAAGACCAAATAAAAGAACTGGGTCAACGCCGCGATGCGTTGCACCACTATCTGGACATCGACGGCAAAAAAATCCAAGTCGAAGAAGAAGAGCTGCGTACACACGTCCCCGATTTCTGGGAGCATCCCAAGGAGGCACAAGTACAGATGAAGAAAATCAAGGACTTACAAGGCTGGATTAATCGTTACGGCGAAGTCGACAAAGCCGTCAGCGAAGTCGAAACCGGATTGGATTTTGCCAAAGAAGGCCTAATTGACGAAGCCGAATTAGATGGGCTTTACACCGATGCAGCCGCCAAAATCGAAGATCTGGAGCTACGTAATATGTTGCGTCGCGAAGAAGATCGCCTCGGCGTAGTACTCAAAATCAACTCCGGCGCCGGCGGTACCGAGAGCCAAGACTGGGCACAAATGCTAATGCGTATGTACCTGCGTTGGTGCGAGAAACACGGCTACAAAACCTCGATAGCCAACATCCTCGAAGGCGACGAAGCCGGCATCAAATCCTGCACCATCAACGTCGAAGGCGACTTTGCCTACGGATTTCTCAAGAGCGAAAACGGCGTACACCGTTTGGTACGCGTCTCGCCCTACAATGCCCAGGGCAAACGCATGACCTCATTCGCCTCGGTATTCGTCACCCCGCTAGTAGACGACACCATCGAAGTCAAAGTCGACCCGGCCGCCGTATCGTGGGACACCTTCCGCAGCGGTGGTGCCGGCGGACAGAACGTCAATAAAGTCGAATCCGGCGTACGTCTGCGCTACCAATTCGTAGACCCATACACCGGCGAACACGAAGAAATTCTCATCGAAAACACCGAGACCCGAGACCAGCCCAAGAACAAAGAAAACGCCATGCGCCAACTGCGTTCCATCCTCTATGACAAAGAGTTGCAACATCGAATGCAGGAGCAGGCAAAGATAGAGGCCGGCAAGATGAAAATCGAATGGGGCAGCCAGATACGCTCGTACGTCTTCGATGATCGTCGCGTCAAAGACCATCGCACCGGCTATCAGACATCTGACGTCAACGCCGTGATGGACGGCGACCTCGACGGCTTCATCAAAGCCTATCTTATGCAATTTGCAGGTAATGAAGACTGAACATACGCATAGTCGCTCCATAGGCGGCATCGGCACCGTCACCACAGCCCGATCCGTCATTTAAAAAGCGCGAGGCATCACCCTAACACAATGACCACGCCATGACAACTACTCGCACCATAATTACAGCCATCGTACTTATTCTGGCCGCAGCGCTCATCACCATCAGCGCTGCACGTCGACCGCGACTGCCGCGCCGATATGACGACCAACGGTCGCTGACCATATATCAAGTTATGGTGGCATCATTCAATCGCGACACTACCGTCACCGCCCCCGGATACACCGCCATGTGGGGACCCGACGGCAACCGCAAAGACGGAAATATCGCCGGCGTCACCGCCGCCCTCGACCACATCTCAGCCATAGGCGCCAACGCCATCTGGCTCACCCCCATATTTGACAGCTCCAAAGCCAAAGGCGGCGAAAAACTCCAAGCCACCGGATACTTCGCCAACGATTACTTCGCCATAGACCCTCATTTCGGCACATTCGCCGACCTGCGGCACCTCGTTGACGAAGCCCATGCTCGCGGACTTTATGTCATCCTTGACGGCGTCTTCGGACACCACGGCGGAGTCACCACACCCTCACCCTCGGGATACACCATAGACAGCACGCCCAGCACCAACGTGCGCGACACCATACCCTCGGGCAACGTCGCCTACCCCGCCTCACTACCCTACTTCCGCGAAGTAGCCACCTGGTGGATAGACAACTACGACATAGATGGATGGCGTCTTGATCAAGCATATCAGGCCGTACAAGGCGGACACAACTACTGGCGCGAAATACGCCAAGCCGTACAAGACCTCGCCGACAGTCGCGCCGCACAAGGCAAGCGCTGGGGCACACTCGCATACATGGTAGGCGAAGATTGGGGCGATGCACACGCCATCAACGCCGGCGTATACAGCGACAACGGGCTTATCAGCGCCTTCGACTTCGACGGCAAAGAGCGCATCTCCGGTCCCATGCAAGACATCGAAAGCGAAGGCCTTGACAACTGGGACGATATAATATATGTACTCAGCACACCGCGCCAACGCGGATACAAAAATGACACAGTACTCCCCAACCTGTTCGTCACCAACCATGACGGCTACCGTCTGGCCGACCACCTCAACCCCGCCGAGCCACTGTATCTCGAAAAACAAATGACACGTATGGCCATACTCGCGGCATACAACGGCCCCATCACACTATACTACGGCGACGAATTCGGCGACCGCTCGCTCGACAACCACGGATGGCAAAAAGACAACGTATCACGCACCACAGGCCATCTCGAACCACTCAATGACGACCAGCGCCGGCTGATGCAATACACAGCCAAGGTGATGAAGATACGCCGTGCCAACCCGGCCATGTGGCGCGGAACACCTACGTTTCGGCACAGCAATATCGACGGAGCAGACGTGCTCATCGTCGACAAGACAGACCGCAAGACCGGCAACCGCGTAGTCATAATCTTCAGCGACAAAAACGCCACCGTCCCCATAAACGGCACATACATCGACGTAGACGCCTGGCGTCCCGAGATCAAAATACTGGCCGAGCCGCACTCCAAGCGACACAAAAAATAAGACAATATACACAAATACACTACAACAAATACACACAACCATGAACGTAGTAGACAGATTTCTGCGGTACGTCAAATACGACACCCAGAGCGACGAACTCACCAACATGACGCCCTCCACACCCGGGCAAATGACCTTCGCCAAATACCTCGCCGACGAACTCCGCCAAATGGGCCTCGACGACATCACCCTCGACGACAACGGATACCTCATGGCGACACTCCCGGCAAATACCGATGCCGGAGGCATACCCACCATCGGATTTATCGCGCACCTCGACACATCCCCCGATATGAGCGGACACAACGTCACACCTCGCATTGTCGAGAACTATGACGGCGGCGACATCCTGCTCAACACACATACAGGCATCACACTGTCACCCGACGACTTCCCCGAACTGCTCAACTACAAAGGACAAGCACTCATCGTCACCGACGGCAATACCCTGCTTGGCGCAGACGACAAAGCCGGCATCGCCGAAATCATCTCGGCCGTAGACTACCTCCAACAACACCCCGAAATCAAACACGGCAAAATACGCATAGCCTTCAATCCAGACGAAGAAATTGGACAAGGCGCACACAAATTCGACGTCCAACTCTTCGGCGCCGACTGGGCCTATACCATGGACGGCGGCGAAATAGGCGAGCTCGAATACGAAAACTTCAACGCCGCCGTAGCTCGCGTCACCTTCACCGGACGCAACGTACACCCCGGATACGCCAAACACAAGATGATAAACTCGATGCGCATCGCCAACCAATTTATCATCATGCTCCCCCGCTGGGAGACCCCCGAGCACACCGAAGGATACGAAGGATTCTACCACCTCATCGGAATGGAAGGCACCGTCGAAAAAACCGTGCTTACATACATCATACGCGACCACGACCGAGACCGCTTCGAACGCCGCAAAAAAGAGATGGAGCACCTTGCGCGCAAAATAAACCACGAATTCCCCGACTGCTGCACCATCGAAATCAAAGACCAGTACTACAACATGCGCGAAAAAATCGAGCCGCTGATGCACATCATCGACACAGCCGAACAAGCCATGCGCGACAGCGGCGTCACACCCAAAGTAGTACCCATACGCGGCGGCACAGACGGAGCACAACTATCCTTCAAAGGACTGCCCTGCCCCAACATCTTTGCCGGTGGTCTCAACTTCCACGGACGCTACGAATACGTACCCATCCCCTCCATGGAAAAAGCCACAGAAGTCATCGTCCAAATCGCCCGTCTCGTTGCACAAAACCATCGCTGATACACACACCCGCCCCGGTGGCATCGCCATCATCATCACCGGTGCCACCGGTAGCGGTAAGACATCACTCGCCATAGAACTGGCGCGACACCTGCACTGCCACATCATCAGTGCAGACTCGCGCCAGATTTATCGCGACATACCCATTACGACAGCCGCGCCCACTCCGGCCCAGCTCGCCGCAGTCCCACACCACCTCGTAGGCACACTGCCCATAGACGCCGCATACAGCGCCGCCCAATTCGTCCAAGACGTACACACCCTGCTGCCACGGCTATGGCAGGACAACCCCTACGTCATCATCTGCGGAGGCAGTATGATGTACCTGCACGCACTGCTACACGGCATCGACGATATGCCCACCGTGAGCGATGATATACGCACACACGTACTCGACCTCCACAACCGACATGGGCTGCAATACCTCCTGGACCTACTCGCCACACTCGACCCGCAATACCGCGCCACCGTCGATCCGGCCAATACACGCCGTATAATACACGCCGTCGAAGTCAGCCTACAAGCCGGACGACCATACAGCAGCCACCTCACAGGCCGCCCCACAGCCCCGCCGCTACAAGCCATCACATTCGCCCTCACCATGCCACGTCCCCAACTCTTCGAACGCATCAACGCACGCGTCACCCAAATGGTAGCCGACGGCATGGAACAAGAAGCAAGACGCATGTATCCCCTGCGACACCTAAATGCGCTCAACACCGTTGGCTTCAAAGAATGGTTCAGCCACTTCAACGGAACACTCGACCGCCCCACCACCATAGCTCGCATCGCCAAAAACACCCGCGTATATGCCAAAAAGCAACTCACCTGGCTGGCCCGTGCCGCCTTCGACGTCATCCCCCTCGACACCCAATCCCCCGTCACCCCCCTCGGCCAAATCCTCCGACACCTCCCCGGCGCCACCGACCCCGACACCTGATCCACAACCGGCATCCCACACCTACCCGCATCCAAATTTACTGTCGGCTACGTCTCCTCCGACAAAAAAAAACCGACATTCCGCATCTCGGGTCAAACCCGACCACCGATACCCACCCATCGCTATGCGGCCCATAGCCGAAAGAAACGCAAAAATCGCTCGAAATCCAGCATCAAAAAAAGCTCCGTTCACAAAAATAATCCGTATATTTGCACCCGTGAAAGCGCCCGAAAAGGTACATATTTTTGGTCTCCAAACGTTAACGAAATTAAAAATTTCGTTGCAACAGTCTCGCTGACAGCCAATTCCAAAAGTTGCTCTCCGAGACCATCCTCCACTAAAACAAGGATTAAGACTAGCAATATCAGTGCCACTAGGACAGGTAGCCATGTGACTCCGAGACCATCCTCCACTAAAACAAGGATTAAGACAGTAAAGCTCGGGGCTTTGCATAATATGATCTTCGCTCCGAGACCATCCTCCACTAAAACAAGGATTAAGACTCTGGACATCTTGCCTCAAAGGAGCGTTCCTCCTATCTCCGAGACCATCCTCCACTAAAACAAGGATTAAGACATTGTTATTAGATTCTCTAAAATTGTGCTTTTAGACGGACTCCGAGACCATCCTCCACTAAAACAAGGATTAAGACAGGGATATAAGTTTTTTAATATTGTGCTTTTTGTCTACTCCGAGACCATCCTCCACTAAAACAAGGATTAAGACAGCCATTTTTAATTGTCCACATATATCGCATTTTTTTATACTCCGAGACCATCCTCCACTAAAACAAGGATTAAGACCCATTTTTAATTGTCCACATATATCGCATTTTTTTCTCCGAGACCATCCTCCACTAAAACAAGGATTAAGACCCATAGGAACAACTTCTACAGGATTATAACTACTGTCTCTCCGAGACCATCCTCCACTAAAACAAGGATTAAGACGTTCTTCTTTAAGTTCTTGAATCTTTTTATCAATAGACCTCCGAGACCATCCTCCACTAAAACAAGGATTAAGACCGTGCCAGTCTGTGCAGTCCGCTAAGATATCAAATATCTCCGAGACCATCCTCCACTAAAACAAGGATTAAGACCCGGAATTTCATATCTAAAAGGACTAAAAAGAGCTCTCCGAGACCATCCTCCACTAAAACAAGGATTAAGACGCTGATTACTTTATGATATCCTGCCCACGAAAATTCGTCTCCGAGACCATCCTCCACTAAAACAAGGATTAAGACGGCTGTGTGTGAATGCCATGAAGGATTCACGAAGACGGCTCCGAGACCATCCTCCACTAAAACAAGGATTAAGACAGACCTCACTTTCATTATATTGTAACAATGCTAACATTCTCCGAGACCATCCTCCACTAAAACAAGGATTAAGACAGAGAGCTGTGTGGTTGTAGGCCATTTGTACGTCTGCTCCGAGACCATCCTCCACTAAAACAAGGATTAAGACACGCCCTCGGAAGATAATACGGGGCGTACAAACCTCCTCCGAGACCATCCTCCACTAAAACAAGGATTAAGACGAAATGGCGGGGCGCACAAACCTCCCGATTGGGAGGGCTCCGAGACCATCCTCCACTAAAACAAGGATTAAGACTCACCTCAATCCCCCCCACTCTCTCGGGGATTGCTGCGCTCCGAGACCATCCTCCACTAAAACAAGGATTAAGACTATTAATAATGATGTCCAAGAGCCTATTCCTCCACAACTCCGAGACCATCCTCCACTAAAACAAGGATTAAGACATTACTACGAATGCCTTCCCAATTTTTAGTGTCCCACTCTCCGAGACCATCCTCCACTAAAACAAGGATTAAGACTTTCAACTCCTCATGTTTTTCCGCATGTTCTTGCGGAACTCCGAGACCATCCTCCACTAAAACAAGGATTAAGACGGGGCCCCATACAGTTATATATCTGGGGACTACGGGCTCTCCGAGACCATCCTCCACTAAAACAAGGATTAAGACAATTGCATTTCAGCCTCTTCTTTATCAAGAAAGCTCCGAGACCATCCTCCACTAAAACAAGGATTAAGACTCTGTCACTGTTACAGAACCCGTATGATTTAACGATCTCCGAGACCATCCTCCACTAAAACAAGGATTAAGACCAATTTTAGCAGGTTTATAATGCAGTTTATGGCTATCTCCGAGACCATCCTCCACTAAAACAAGGATTAAGACTTTACTGAAAATATTGCCCTTAGTAAGTGTAAATCTCACTCCGAGACCATCCTCCACTAAAACGGGGGGGGGGGAGGATATGTTGTAAAACATATTTTGCCATAACTCACTATTTGTCTGTTTATTAGAGGTAGTCAGTGGCAATTTGACAGAAAATAAAATTGTACAATTGCGAAATAACCTTTAATTTTGCGGTGAGGACGACAGGCTCAAAGCTATCGCCGGACAGTCCCCCTACTCTTGGCGACAGTTATACCGCCTGTAGAAGCGAATTATCTTATCACTTAAGCCTCACACCTAAAAACACGAGAAAGAATAAACTAATCCACCAACGATATGGGTAGATACTTATACGGAGCATCGATACAGGGCATCCAAAACTACATCTTTCAGACCAACGAGCTGAAGGATATTATCGGTGCAAGCGAACTTGTCAACGAAATTTGCGAATACTTTGTACGCATGTATGGCAAAGAAAGCCCGAGTAAGGGCAAGATGATAGTCCACGCCGCCGGCAATATCAAGTGCATCTTTGACGATGAAGACGCGTGCCGCAGGGCTGTGCGCGATTTCCCCAAACACGCTACGGAAATGGCGCCGGGCATCACCATCAGCCAGGCAGTCGTCAAGTTTGAAAAAGACAGTGACTATCCCACGAAGGCAGAAGAGCTGGAGAGTCGCCTGCACGCTCAACGCAACCACCCCGTCAAAAGCCTCACCACCGGACTGATGGCGATAGAGCGTTCGCGCAAAACCGGACTGCCGGCTACTGAAAAGATCAAAGTCGAAGAAGACGTATTCGAGTACATTGACGAGGGGACTGCGGCAAAACGCAATATCACCGACAACGAGCAAAAAGACGGCAACGATCCATCCAAAGACAAGGATCTGTATTTCAAGCTGACAGGAGAATGGATTCCGAGCAAATGCCGGCCCTACGACATCTCGAAAATGACCGACCGTAACGACTGGATAGCCGTGATACACGCCGATGGCAACGGCCTGGGCGAAATTGTCGCGAAGATAACCGACAAATATGAAAATATGCGGGACTTCTCCATAAAACTGGACGAAGCTACACTGGCTGCAGCACAGTCGGCATATAATAATGCCATAAAGGTAAAAGCAAAGAAAACCACAGATACAGATAACAAGGATAGACTACCTATCCGACCTATCGTCATCGGTGGCGATGACCTTACGGTGATCTGCCGCGGCGACTTGGCTGTGGAATTTGTGACTGAGTACTTGAAGGCTTTCGAAGAGCAGACCAAAGAGAAATTTAAAGATCTCGCACAAAGAGTCGAAAACGTCGAAGCCCAAAAATTGTTGAGCAATGGTTTGACTGCCTGCGCCGGCATCGCCTTTATCAAGTCGTCCTATCCATTTTACTACGGCTACGACCTGGCCGAGGCACTATGCGGCGAGGCCAAGAATGATGCCAAATCGGATAAAGTCAAGGAAGCTAATGGCGGTCAAGCGCCTTCGTGTCTAATGTTCCACAAGGTGCAGAGCAGCTTCGTGGAAGATTACGCCGAAATCAAGCGCAAGGAGCTGACAACAGCCGATGGAGGTTCGCTGTGCTTCGGCCCGTACTACCTCAACGAGCAGGCCAATCGTTGGACTATTGAGACGCTTTCAGAAAAAGTCGATAAACTGACTAAAGAAGATAACAATCGCGTTAAGACTGCTATCCGCCAGTGGCTGACGCTGATGCATGAGGACGCTGGGGCTGCCGTGCAGCACACCAATCGCGTTCTAAATATAATTGATGGTGACAAATCCATTTACAAATCGGCCACAACTGGTATAATAAGGAAAGGGGATACATTATATCCGGCTTACGACATACTGTCGCTGCTGACCATTACCCAACAAGAGACAAAATAGGCATACAGCTATGAGCAATATAAAATATACTATCGAGTTTTACTCGCAATGGCATTGCGGGTCGGGGCTGTCTGCCGGCGCGGATGTCGATGCGTTGGTCGTCAAAGACCGGAATGGGATGCCCTATGTCCCGGGCAAGACCGTCAAGGGTCTGGTGCGCGAAGCCGTGGAAAACCTTATGCAATTCACCAAAGCAGACAAGTCCGGACTTATCAAGGAGGCTTTCGGCGAGGAAGGCGGAAAGGAAGGCGGAATCACCGGTTGCGCCCATTTCGGCAATGCCGAACTCAATAAGGATGAATATACGGCAATCGTCGAGGCCAACGCCTCGCAATTCTTATATAACAAGGTGACTACAACAGCTATCTCGGATGAAGGCACAGCGCAGAACCATAGTCTGCGCAGCATCGAGACCGTGGTACCCTGCACATTGCACGGCGAAATTACGGGCGTACCAGATGAGCTGGCAGACGATATTGTCCGCAGCTTCGGGCTCATCAAACGCCTGGGACACAAGCGCACACGCGGCCTCGGACGTTGCGACATCAAAGAAGAGATAGAGACGAACAATCACACCGAGAAAGGAGGTCAGGCATGAAGACGCTCAGATTCAAATGCACACTGCTGTCGGACGTAATTCTCAATCAAAAAGCCGCCAGCGAAGGAGCCAACAATACCCTCGATTTTATTCCCGGCAGCAACTTTCTGGGCATTGTGGCCGCCAAGTACAACGATTTCGGAGACAATGCCATGGAGGTATTTCATAGCGGCAAGGTTCGCTTCGGCGACGCCCATCCCGTGTGCAAAGGTCATGATGGTATACGCACGCTGCGCGTCCCGGCCTCGATGTACTACCCCAAACTCGGAAAAGCAAGCGAAGTATGCTATATACACCACGAATACGACCGCAAGAAGGCCCAAGATGGCAATGGCGGACAGCCGCAGCAGCTCAAGCAATGCCGTCAGGGCTTCTACGCTTTTGAGAACAGCGCAGGATTCAAGGCCGAGACCTCCACTAACTTCGCGCTTAAGTCGGCATACGATCGTGAGACACGCCGCTCCAAGGATAGCCAAATGTTCGGGTACGAGGCCTTGAACAAAGGTACTGAGTTCCTCTTCAGCGTCGAGGTCGACACGGACGAACTTGCGAACAAAATCCGCGAAGAGCTTGTCGGCAAACGCAATATAGGACGCTCGCGCACAGCCCAGTACGGACTTGTCGAAATCGAAGAATATGACTTCAAGGAAGCACAATCGAGTTCCAAAAATGCAGACGGCGAAATCGTCACCGTGTACGCCGACGGGCGCTTGATATTCATTGACGAAAACGGCGAGCCGACCTTCCGCCCGACAGCCTCGGATCTCGGGCTTGACAGCGGCGAAATTGACTGGAAGCACTCGCAGATACGCACCTTTCAATACGCGCCGTGGAACGGCAAGCGCAAGACCCGCGATGCCGACCGCTGCGGCACCGAAAAAGGTAGTGTATTCATTGTCACGGGCTGCAAGGCGCAAGGCCTCAAATCCCAATACGTAGGCGCATACCGCAATGAGGGCTTCGGCCGCGTAATCTACAACCCCGAATTTCTTGATACGGCGGACAATGCCACTAACGGCCAAGCCAAGTTCAAGCTCAAAGAGGGCGAGAGAACGGCTGAACAGCCCGGGAAGCCTAAACAAATAACAAACGTCAAAGACTCCGACCACCTGCTGAATTACATTAATCGCGCAATCAGGGCTAAGGAAGAAGACGAATATATACGCAAGAAAGTCAACGAGTTCGTCGATAATAGAGGCGGCTCGTTTAAAGGCGAAATCTTTGCATCGCAGTGGGGCGCTATCCGCACCATCGCCATGCAATACAAGGATGATAAAGTCATTAAAGACAAACTTTTTGCTCAAGCTGAAGACAAGAAGAACTGTGGCTACCTCGTTCATGGCGTAGCCAAAGATAAATGGAGCAAAGGTGGTCGCAAAGATCTCTTGGAAAAATTCATAGAAGATGTGAATAAATCTGATAAATACGGCGACATCACCGCAAAGGCATTAATCAACTTAGCATCCGAAATGGCCAAAATATGCAAGAAATAGGAACAATGACAAAGACACGATATACATACAGGCATATAGCGCGGCTGACCGTTGAAGCCGAGACGCCGCTGGCCGTAGGCATGGGCAAGGGAAGCGACATACTCACCGATGCGCCCGTGGCCAAGGACATCAACGGCCTGCCGTACATCCCGGCGACATCCATCGCCGGCGTACTAAGGCACGCAATGGGATTCGCCAACGACAAAACCGAAGGCAACCCCTTCGGATACCTCGGCAAATCAGACGATAACGATGACAGCGGCCATGGCTCGGACATCATATTCACCGATGCGGTGATGGTTGGCAAAGACGGCAAGGCACTTGACGGGATACAGGATATTGATTGGAATGACAAATTCTACCAACCATTTCAAGACCTGCCCATACGCCAGCACGTTCGCATCAACGACAAAGGCACAGCCGAAAACGGAGGCAAGTTCGACAACGAAGTTGTGTACAAAGGCACACGCTTTGTCTTCGAAATCGAATTGATGTCAGACAAAGATGATAACGGCACAGCCGACAAGCATATTACCGATGCCATCAACCGCCTGTGCGACTGCACACTACGCATAGGCGGCGGCACTCGCAAAGGCTATGGCAAGCTCAAAATTATCAAATGCCTACAAGCCCCTTTCGACCTTTCCACGTCGGAGGGACTCGAAAAATATCTCAAGAAATCATCATCTTTGGCCGAAGATTTGGTCGGCTTTACGGAAATTTCAGAGATTGGGTCGTTAGACGATTCCAAGTGGACGCACTACAAACTGACACTCAGCCCGGTGGACTTCTTTATGTTCGGCTCGGGCATGGGCGACAGCGATGCCGACAACGTATACGCCTCCGAACCCGTAATCAATTGGAGCGGTATCGATGGCACACCGTCTTTTGACGGCAATAGGCGCGTACTCATCCCGGGGTCATCGGTCAAAGGCGCAATCGCGCACCGCACCGCATACCACTATAACAAGATAAAGAAGCGCTTTGCCGGGAAACAGGATCCCGAAGAGATAACCGGAAGCAAAAACGAGGCAGTGGCTGAGATTTTCGGCAAAGCCGATGGCGACAATTTCACTCGCGGGCATCTGCTGATAGACGATGTACTCAAAGGTCAAGCACAGGCAAAAACTTTCTTCCACAATAAGATAGACCAGTTCACCGGCGGCACTATGGACGGCGCACTCTTCCAAGAGAAGGTCATCTACGGCAAAGGCAATGAGTACACGCTCGACATCTATGTCGAAGACAGCGCCCTCAATGATGAGGACGTCAAGGACGCCTTTGAGCAAAGTCTCCGCGACATCTGCAAAGGACTGCTGCCCCTCGGTGGCATCACTAACCGCGGCAACGGCATTTTCACCGGAACCGTAACCAAAAACCACGAACCATTATGGGAAGAACAGAAAAAATAGCAGAAATACCCAAAGCCATATATGTAGGCTACATTTGGCGCAGTGACAGCGACCGTCCCGAAGTCCTCACCGGCGACAAGGAATACGGAGGCTTCACGCCTGACGCTGCCGCCAACCCCTTCATCATCGAGGGCAACTTGTGGGACGATGACAATCGCACATCTATATCCATACGATATGCCGATGGCCGGTACTACATCCACCGGACAGTGCTGACGCCCGAAGAAGTCAAAGGCACCACCGACCACAGCACTGTCAAGACATATGTGGCGCATCATATAGACGGATACAAGTACCTGCGCTTTGCCCAGCTATGGGAGCCTCGCACCGACCCTATGTGCGAAGGCATGGAGGTACTCGAACCCTCAAAATTGGTATTTATCGGATTCACTAATGACAAGTAATCATGGCACTGACATCACCATATAACTTTGTACCGCTCAACTCAAAGGTCTACATTCCCGACTGGTGGGATCTGGTGTCGCAAGACATCCCCTTTGAAGACGGCGAAGACGGCTACATCGAACTAACGTGGCACAACGACTCCCCCCTGTTCATCCGCGATAAGGATAAGGATGACCCAGAACATGCTCCGATGAACATCAACGGCCGATACTTCATTCCCGGATCCAGTATCAAGGGCATGCTGCGCAATGTCCTCAGCATCCTTGCCTTCGGCAAAATGCAAGAAGACGAACAATACAAGGACCGCTTCTTCGGACACAGAGAGATCGGGTCCGGCGCAACGGAGCATACTAACTATCTCGAGAAAATGAATCAAGCCAAGTGTGGATGGCTGGAGATGTATATTGATAAAAAAAGTGGTGAAGATCGTTATCGGTTACATCGATGCATTGATGATTTCAAACCAATTCTTATAAATAAGAATCCGGATGACCCAAGTGAAGATTACGTCAAAAAACACTTTCCAGGCTATGATAAAAAAGGGACGCCCGGACTTCGCAACAAAGCTATTTATGAAGAATGTCATGAATGGTTTCCCGAAATTGAACCGGGCTATAGACTATATGTCTCGGGCAAAATGAATGGGAAAGAACATGAGGTGCTAATTCCAACTGAGACCGAAGGGCACAAAGATAAAGATCTTGACGATGGTGTTATCTCAAAATTCTTTGATGTTTACGAACCTTCTCCGGACTTCGAGATATTCAAGGAGTTACTAAAGACAAAGAGAATCCCTGTATTCTATATGCAGGAGAATGATGCTGTTGTCGCTATCGGTATGGGACGTATGTTCCAATACCCGTATGAAAAAGGCATTAAAGACATTGTTGAGAAAGGAGATAAAGGACAGAAAGTGTCCGAATATGAAGAAGAAAAGGACAGCACAAAGCCCATAAAACGAGACCTTTGCGAGACTATATTCGGATGGATTGGCAACGACAGCGCCAAAGGACGTGTGCAATTCAGCAACGCATGGGCAGAAGAAAAAATCCCTTCGGAACAGCTTAAAAAGGCAAGCGGAGTTCTCGGGCAGCCCAAAGCATCTTTCTACCCGCTGTACATCAAGCAGGAGAAAGGCGCCAAAACATATAAATCTTATTCCTCCAAGGACATCCAAATCAGCGGCCGCAAGCGCTATCGCATACATAAGGGAAGTTCAACAATGGATTTGCCCCAAGGCAATGGCAACGAAAACACAAAGACTACCATTAATGCCATTCCGCCAGGAATTGACTTTAAAATGCGTATCAACGTCCATAACCTGCGCCCGATCGAGATAGGCGCGTTGTTGTCAGCCATCACATTCCATAACACATGTGGCGTATTCCATAACATCGGCGCAGCCAAATCATTTGGCTATGGCAAACTGCACTGTGATGAAGCGAGCATCAAATTGGTCGGATTCAAAAAAGAAGTCAACGAATATCTCGAGGACTTTGAACTTGAAATGGAAAAAAAATGCTGCCCAAACTGGGTAAACACCGAACAAATCAGAAAACTGCTTGGCATCATGTCCGAGCATAACGATGCAGACCTTAAAATGATGGAGTTGAAAGAGTATACAAATGTCAAAAGAGCAACTGCTCAGCCGTTGGAAGGTCAACAAGAGAAATCGCCAGAAACTTGCATCGATAAAAACTGGCAAATAGAGCTTAAATCAGAAGAGGCTATAAGGCAAACAAATCAGTTCATCCAAAGTGATGTGATTAAGCTACTGACAGAAGAAGACGTAACTAAAGAGACGCTTTCACAAATCAGTGAACAAGCAAAAAAACATCGGGCAGTGATTGAAGATATTATATCTGCGCGGAAGACATTGAGCATAGATTATACCGAGCCAAGCCAGGTGAAACAGCGGATAAACGAAATCCTAAACCGAGTTTTCCGTTTGCAAAATTGTTCCGATTACGAAAAAGCAGAGACGTACTCAGACATTAGCCGTTATATAAACAAGCCAGATGAATGTAAAACTGCCAAAGAATGGCTGTCTACAGCTATTAGCACATATGTGGATTTGGCCGACAAAAAAGAGCAGCAAGGACTTGACCATACAGAAGAAAGTCTAAAAATAAATGAATTGAAGCGCCACAACGACAGAATTGTTCCACCTACGACAGATATTACTCTTGCCTATATTCTTGACGAAAAGACAGGCACAATATATCGAATCAATAAGTGGTCACAATGTAAGGAGAAGATTGAGCAATGGATTGCCTCGCATGTGCTTAGCGATTCAGATAAGGACGCTATTGAGAAGACAGTCCGTAGGCTATCTGAGAAACCATCTCACGATGAGAAAAAGAAAAAAGTCTGGACAAATTTTGATAGACATATCTGGAAATCGCTGAGGGTCTATCTTGGCGAAGAACGAGCCAATACGCTCTTTGAGGAGTTGAACTCGGGGAAATGAGCAATATGGTGACGGTGCTTGTCGCGAGGTACGACACGGAGATAGCGGAAAGGGAGATACCCTTTCTGCGCGGCGCCGTTATCCAAGCCGCCGGACGCGACAACGTGCTACTGCACAACCATGTGGACGAGCAATTGCGCTACAGCTATCCCATGGTACAGTACAAGCGCCTTGACGGGCGGGCTGCCATAGTGTGCATCGATACGGGCCTCGAAGCCGTCCGCGACATCATCGCCTTCGACCTGCCCCAAGTGCGGCTCGGACGCCGCATCACCGCGTTACCAGCCCCTGCACTCGAGCTCGAAGAAACCGAAGTAGCGCTCACCGATGAAATCTTCACCTACCGAGCTACTCGCTACTTTCCGCTCAATCAGGACAACCATCGCCGCCACAACGCCACCGATAGCATCATCGAGCGCTACCGCCTTGTCGAGCAATGCATCGTGGGCAATATCCTGTCCTTCGCCAAGGGTGTAGGCGTATTCTTCGATGGCACAGTGACGGCACAACTCGTTGCCGTGTCCCATACCGAACTCTACGACTTCAAAGACATAAAACTGCGGGGCTTCGACCTCGTCTTCAAGACCAACGTTCGCCTACCCTCCTATATCGGCCTTGGCAAACACGCCAGCCTCGGCGCCGGCACCATCATCCAAATATAACAACACAAAGCATATGAAAATTCTTATATCATTGGTAAGCAAGGAAGTACTCCCGGCATACTATTCCATCGCCGAGTTCAAGCCCGACAAGATATATCTTATCGGAACATCTGAAACCATTGCCGGAATGAATCGAATAGCAAAAGTCGCCGGAAGTGATGGCTATACGGTTTTTACACGTGAAGTAAAAGCCTACGACATCGAGGGCTGTGTCAATATATGCGAAGCAATCCACAAAGAGAATGGTGTGGATTGCGAGTATATATACAACCTCACATTAGGAACAAAACTTATGGCTTTTGGCGCGATGAAATGCGCTCAAAGCAACAATGCCAGAATGGTTTACACAACCCCCGGTGAGTGTATCGGAATTAACCCTCTCGGGCGTAGCCCACTATTGTGCAAGCTGACTTTTGAGCAAATGTTCGAACTTCAAGGGCAAATACTAAAAGAACACGAAGAATATGAGTATGATGCAGAACGCACCAAATGCGCAGAAGATGCAAAGGCTTTCGTCACTAACCACAAATATAGAAAGGCATTCAGCAGGATAAGAAAGGAGTACGAGATTGTCAAGCAAAACGAGGAGGCTTTTGATGAATATGAGGATACACGAATTTGCCTCACTAATCGCAAGAATTATCTGAGTATCGAATATGATGGCACGGAAGTGTTTCATTCGGATTATCCGCAAGCAGAAATGATACTTTTTGAAGGGCGCTGGTGGGAAACATTTGTGGCTAATGCCACTGCAAAATGGTCTGGGGGAAAATATGACATATGGACCAGCGTTATATTTGAGCCGAAACAGCGAACATTCTATCGCAATATGGACGAAAGCAAAAACGTCAAAAATGAAATTGACGTTTTGGTAAACCTCGGCACAACGATGCTGTTTATCGAATGTAAATCGGGAAATGTGACGCGAGACAACATTCGCACGCTCAATGATGCTCGTCAGACATACGGAAGCTACCAATCAAAGGCCGTAATTGTGTCGTTATATGCATTAAGTGAAGAGGTGAAAGAGAAAGCTAAGGAATGTAACATCGATGTAATTGTGGCAAAGGATGGCAACTTATCCTGTTTACCAAAAGAGTTAGACAGAATTATCAACACCCTCAAAGCATAAGACAATGGCACGCAAAGTATTTATATCAGTTCTTGGAACAGGACTCTATAGCGAGTGTGTCTACAAGATGGGCGATTTTCAGTCTGACGCCACCCGCTTTATCCAGCAGGCAACACTGCAGATGCTCACACAACAGAAGGTCGGCGGCGAGTGGACTAAAGACGACCAAATATATATCGTCCTCACCGAAAAAGCGAAGGCAGACAACTGGGAAGTGCCAAATGACACGCGTCATAATCCTAAGACAGGAAAAGAGGAGCCATACATCGGCTTAAAATCCGTCCTCGAGCAGATGCAGCTCCCCACTCCAATAGAGGTAATTAGCATTCCGGATGGGAATAACGAGGATGAGATCTGGACGATATTCGACAGAATATACAAAAAACTAAATACAGAGGACAGACTATACCTGGACCTCACACATGCGTTTCGATACATTCCAATGCTGTTGTTGGTGCTGGTCAACTATTCCAAATTCTTGAACCTGACCAAGGTTGAACAGATCACATACGGCAACTGGGAAAACCGAGACAGAAGTCAAAAACCGGAAGTCGCCCTAATTATTGACATTACTCCATTAGCCGTCCTCCAAGACTGGACGAACGCTGCCGCCGACTACATCGAGCACGGAGATGCCGAACAATTGTATTCTCTGGCTCAGGATAAGTTATACTTTTCCCTAAGGAATCCTGATGATAATAGGAACGCAGCACAGGTACTTAATAATTTATGTAGAAATATTAATGCTTATTGTGACAGTTTGTCTTTTAACCGAGGGATGTCAATTATCAACGGGAAAGAAGGAATACAAATAATGTCATACCTTGAACAAGCAGATTCAAAAATAATCGTACCGCTTCAGCCCCTATTTGAGAAAATACGTACTTCAGTAGAACAATGCGCAAAGGATAACCCGGCAAATATGATATATGCAGCAGGGATATGCGCAAAACATAAAAACTATCAACAAGCGATAACACTTCTTCGCGAAGGCATAATCTCCATCATCTGTTCCCGTCATAATATAAAACAAGACGACAGCAAAAAAAGGGAACTTGTTGTAACAGCAATATTGAAACACTTGTCCTCTGAAAACAGCAATACTTCTGATGAAAACAGTACCAAGTTGACTCAAGAGGAAATAGACAAAATAATATCGGATGTCTATCCAGATTCTCTTTTGACTGCCGACTCTGCCGGGATTCTATTCGATATACTTGATTATCGAAATGATTTCAATCATGCTGGTATGAGAAGCAATCGCAAAAGAGTCAGCACAATGAAAGAGAATATACAAGATCTCATCTCGCGATCAAGAGTATTCCTGGAAGAAGAGTACGCTCAAGAGAATCCAAACCTGCCACACCTTCTCATCAACCTATCCAACCATCCGTATGAAAAGTGGTCAGAGGAGCAGAAGGACGCGGCAAAGGAATACGGCGAAGTGCGCGATATGCCTTTCCCGGCCATTGACCCGGATGACGATGCAGACCAAATACGCGAAATAGCGGACAAATATATCGCCGAGATTATCAAGCTGAACGCCAAGTTCGCCGTCATCGTACACCTCATGGGCGAAATGTCGTTTGTAGTCTACGCCGTGTCACGACTATCGGAACTCGGCATTCGCTGCATCTGCTCGACGAGTGAGCGCGACACCGAAGACCTCGGCGGAGGCGAGAAGAAAGTCACATTCCGCTTCAAGCGCTTCCGCGACTACGACTGCTAAGCATCGATGACGGAGGTGGCCGGCAGTGCCACCTACGCATCGGCAGTCCTATCCCATCACGGCTATATCCGGTATTCGAGCCATATTAGTCACTACTTCCTCACAAATTATCATCACCCTATGGAGCTTGTCATCAACACCTACGGCGTATCCATAAGCCGCGACAACGAAGGTTTCGTCATCAGCAACGCCGATGGTCGCCAACGCATTCCCGTGGCGGGCATCGACTCGATACAAATAGGCCGAGGCGCTCAAATCACCAGCGATGCCGTAATGCTCGCCGTCGAACACGAAATCGAAGTAATCTTTGCAGACAAATCCGGCCAACCGTTGGCACGTATTTGGAGTCCTAAATACGGATCAATATCCACCATACGCAAAGGACAGTTGACATTCTCGTTCTCGTCAGATGCCGTGGGCTGGATTAAGGATGTCATACTGCGCAAGATTGAGAACCAACAAGCACTGCTTCTGATGCTTGCAGCCGATGATGCGAAGCCCGAGCTGCGCCAAAGCACAGACAAGGCCATACGCCGTCTCGAAGACTATCGCACAAAAATACGCACCATCGAAGGAGACATAGTCAGTGACATAGCCCCCACCCTACGCGGCTGGGAAGGTGTTGCCTCCAAGATTTATTTCGAAGCGCTGGCCGGATTCATACCCGAGCAATACCATTTTGAGAAGCGCACGCGCCAGCCGGCCACCGACATCACCAATGCAATGCTGAATTACGGCTACGGGCTGCTGTATGGTCGCATCGAAGGAGCCCTTATCAAAGCCGGCATAGACCCATACATCGGCATCATGCACCGCGATGACTACAACCGTCCTGTATTGGTCTATGATGTCATCGAACTGTACCGCGTATGGGTAGACTATGTGGTCGTACGCCTGCTTTCACAATCGGCCATCACCGAGGAACATTACTCGGTCCACGATGATGGCTCTTACTGGATGGAAGCCCTGGGTCGGCGCATCCTCATCCAATCACTCAACGACTACCTTGACGAAATCGTTGCGGACAGCACTATGCCGCGCAGCCGTATGACGCAAATCACACTATACGCCCAAAGTCTTGCCCAACGCTTCAAACGTTATAACCAAGCACCATGATCTCCGCCGCTCGAAATATCCGTGACACCGCCGAGGCTTTGGTCAAAATGCCATTAAGGCATGTATACGACGCACTACGCAACCCACGTCCCGACATTACGGCCATGCTCAACCAGATACGCGTGGCACGCGCCCTCGATCCATCGCGCTACCCGACATTGAAATCTCAGTTGCCATACTTTGTATGCGCCATATTCAATCCGCCATATCGCCGTAGCGCTAACTTTGCATACACCGAATATTTCATAATCGACATCGACCACGTGTCCGAACAAGGCCTTACAATCCAAAGCCTCCGGCAACGCATAGCTTCCGACTGTCACACACTGCTATGCTTCGTCTCGCCCGGCGGCGATGGCCTAAAAGTGATTATGCGTCTATCCGAAAAATGCTACGACCCCGGACTATACAAAATATTCTACCAAACATTTTCCGCCACCTTTGCACGTCAGTACGACATTGCGCAAGTCGTGGACACCAAGACCTGCGATGTCACGCGTGCATGCTTTATGAGCGCCGATCCCGAAGCATACTACAATCCGGAGGCCGAGCCCGTGACCATCAGCGACTATATCAATCCGGCTGGCGACCTACGTAAAGCCGCAGACACACTGCACGAGGTTCATACCCCAAAAACAAGCAATGTTCCTGCTACAGCGAGCGCCCACGACACTACCGACCCTTCAGAGGACGTCATCACCGCGATCAAACAGAAGCTCAATATAGGCAGAAAAGCTATACCACAAAAACCTACAGCTTACGTACCCGACGAACTCAATCAGATTATAGACGACCTGCGTACATTCATCGAGTCCTTCGGCATCACCGTCAGCGGCATCGACAACATCCAGTACGGGAAAAAGATACGCACCAACATAGCCACTAAAAAAGCAGAGACGAATCTTTTTTACGGCCGGCGAGGATATACCGTCATTCAATCGCCACGCACGGGCACCGATGCCGAAGCTAATAAACTCACAGCCGATATCATTCGTCAATACCTGGCCAAGCACAATCTCTGATCAAGCAAAATGCCTCGAAAGCCCAAACCACCACTATCCTTGGCCGAGCAAATGCAAAAAATCATCAACGCCCGGCTCAAACTGCCACCTCGTGAAAACAACAATGACGATGAAAAAGAAACAGACAATGACATCGGATCGCTTGACCAGCGTATACAAAAAATCTTAGGCATCGTCCGCGACACCAAAACAAAAGACAATCACATGGTATTCTTCGTGATGTATGACATACGAAGCAATAAGGTACGACGGCTCATATTCAAGTATCTTACTCGCAAAGGCTGTACACCGATACAGCGTTCGATATTCCTGGCCGAAGCGCCCATCGATGTATTCCAACAAATCCAATCCGACTTGGCCGAAGTGCAGCAAGCATACGAAAACAAGGATAGCATAATCGTGCTGCCAATCACCACCGACTACCTACGCATGATGAAAATCATCGGTCAGCATATTGCCGTAGACGTCATCACACACGCCAAATCCACCCTATTCTTCTGATACAAATGCCAGAAAACTTGGCCCTAATTTTGGCCAACGGAAACAAAAAGAAAGGAATTACATCCACTGCCTGAAGCACTGTGCTGTAATTCCTTTCAATCTTCGTGGTCCTTGTAGGGCTTGAACCTACGACTCCCTGATTATGAGTCAGGTGCTCTAACCAACTGAGCTAAAGGACCTTCGGCCTATTCCCAATCGCTCTATACAAGCGATGAGCCCGTTTTGTGACTGCAAAGTTAGTGATTTTTATTGGAACGACAAGCACAAAAGCAAAATTTGTTTTGATTTTTTTGAAAAACTCCAATACGAACAACACTTCCTCCCATTACAGCCATTATAGCCCACATCAATCACACCAATCGCCCCCCATTACACCTATTCATTCTGACCAAATCGAACAAGCATTGGGCTATTTGCGAACAGAATTCGACCTTTTGACCAGCGAAGTTGGTCGAAAGGTCGAATAATTTGCATATTCAATCTAAGATGTATACCTTTGCAACCTTTTTGAGAACGAACATAATATATTAGACAAGTATGAAAAAGCTACTATTGGCCGTGACGGCCATTGCTGTAACGGCCGGCACAGCCATGGCCGAAGGCTACCAAGTCAACACTTTCAGCGCACGTCAGGAAGGCATGGGACATGTCGGCGTGGCTCTTAAACTTGGAGCAGAGAGCAATATCTTCAACCCCGGAGCGCTGGCTTTCAGCGACAAGTCCGTCGATGTCACCGCCGGGATGAGTGCCATCAAATCAACTGTAACCGCCAACCATAACGGCGTCGAATACAAGACAAGCAACAAGGTGAGCACACCTTTCAATATCTCCGCGGCTTTTCGCATCTACGACAATCTATATGCCGGCGTGTCCATGTATACGCCCTACGGCAGCAGCATCAACTGGGGCGACAACTGGGCCGGCGCCGCACTCAACCAGAGTGTTGATTTGAAAATATTCACCGTACAACCCACCGTATCATGGCGTCTTCTGCCCAAGCTGAGCATCGGCGCCGGACTTATGGTCTCTTGGGGCAATGTAGACCTGCACAAGGCACTTGTCAGTCCATCGTCGCTTGACCGCTTACTCGGCGCTATGGGCAGCGATGTACGTTTCGGCAGCATCTCCCCCGCATCCGTCGAGCTGACCGGGTCTTCAGACCTTTCGGTAGGCTATAACATCGGTGCAATGTACGAAATCACCTCGCGTATCACCGTTGGCGCTTCCTTCCGCTCGAAGATGGAAATGAAGGTCAGCAAAGGCGATGCAGAGGTATACTACGCCAACGAGGCTGCCCAACAGATTTTGGGCAAGACGCTTGACAATCTCAACCAGACAAACTTTTCGGCCGCTATGCCCTGTCCATACGTACTGACCTTCGGCGCAGCTTATCGCCCGATAGACCGTCTGACACTGGCCTTTGACGCCCAACTCACCGGATGGAAGACTTACGAATACCTTGATTTTGCCTTTGACCACCTACCCGCGTTCGACCAGCACCTCACCAAGAAATACCACAACTCGTGGACATATCACTTGGGTGCCGAATACGCGCTCACCGACCGCTTGGACCTCCGCGCCGGACTTATGGTGGACCAGTCGCCCGTCAACCGAAATCACTATAACCCCGAAACCCCGGGCATGACCAAGATTGAACCCTCGGTAGGCCTGTCTTTCTGTCCGGTCAAGAGCTTCTCCATAGACGTGGCCTTCATGTACGTCAAGGGCTGCGGTGCCGACAATGCCACCGGCCAGTACGAGGACTTCATCGCCAAGAACTATCCTGCTTTAGGACTGCCCGTCACCGGCGAATTCACGGCCGATTACAAGATACACGCTATCATTCCCGCCATAGGCGTACGCTACGCATTCTAAGGCGCACGTATAGACCGCAATACAACAACCCCGGCGCTCCCTTAACTTTTTATAGGGAGGCCGGGGCCTGTTTTTTCCCACAAAAAGTCGTAACTTAGCACTCTCCAAAGCGCACCATCCCGGCACAATGAACGATCACCGCTGTTATATAGCCATAGACCTCAAGTCCTTCTACGCCTCCGTAGAATGTGTCCTCCGCGGCCTTGACCCGCTGAAGACCAACCTCGTGGTGGCCGATGAAACGCGTACGGATAAGACAATATGCTTAGCGGTATCACCATCGCTCAAAGCTCTCGGCACCGGCGGAAGACCACGCCTTTTCGAGGTACGACAGGCCGTACTGGCCGCCAACAGACGCCGTGGTACAGCCCGGCCGGGCTGCCGCTCCGGCTACGATGCAGATGCTTTGGCAGCCGATCCGACACTGGCTATAGACTTCATCATTGCACCGCCTCGTATGGCCTTATACATCGAATACAGCACTCGCATATTCGAGATCTACAGCCATTATGTAGCACCGGAAGACATGCACGTATACAGTGTCGATGAGGTTTTCATCGATGCAACGCCATATCTGCACGCTTACGGAGGCGACCCTCACGCTATGGCTATGGCTATGATTCGTCACGTGCTGCGCGAAACCGGAGTCACGGCTACTGCCGGCATAGGCACCAATCTATACTTGTGCAAGATAGCTATGGATATAGTGGCAAAACGTATGGCTCCGGACACCGATGGTGTACGTGTAGCCGCACTCGACGAAGCCGCTTATCGGCGACTACTTTGGGCTCATACACCTATCACCGACTTTTGGCGTATCGGCGCAGGCATTGCCCGACGCTTGGCTGACCGCGGCATGTATACTATGGGTGATGTGGCTCGAATGTCCATAGATCACGAGGACACATTATATGCAATGTTCGGCGTCAACGCCGAACTGCTTATCGACCACGCTTGGGGACACGAGCCGGTGAGCATCGCTGACATCAAGGCTTACACACCGATGTCCCATTCGATTTCCGAAGGACAGGTACTCACCGAGCCTTACAAAAGCTCCAACGCCCTCACCGTGATACTCGAAATGTCGCAGTCCTTAGCCTTAAAACTTGTAGCCAAAGGCTTGGTAACCAAATCTATAGCCATCAATATAGGATATGATGTATCCAACGTCACCGATGACGGGCTATGCGAAGGCATGCAGATTGTCATTGACAGATACGGGCGACGTGCACCGGCACCGACACACGCATCCGGCTCTTTTGCCGCTCCAACAGCCTCGGCCAAATTCATCTGCAAGGCCGTCACCGGTCTATGGCACAGCTGTGTACACAGCACACTGACTGTGCGACGGCTCAACGTCACCGCCTGCGATGTCATCCCGGTCCGTGATGTTGTCCCGACCGAAGCGCCCCAGCCGGATCTCTTTGGTGAATACCTCAAGGCTATAGCCGCCGACAACGCCAGACAAGCCGATGAAGACAAGGCTCGAAGGATGCAACGCGCAATGATTGACATCAAAACCAGCTACGGCAAAAACGCCATACTCACCGGGCTCAATTACCGCGAAGGAGCCACCGGGCGTCAACGTAATAGACAAATAGGAGGGCACAAAGCATGAAATCCGAGACAGATGCAGCCTCGCGCTATACCGACATCATCGACCGACAATACCGGCCGTCATCCGTACACAGGCACATGTCGATGAAAGGTCGGGCGGCACAATTTGCACCTTTTGCGGCACTGCACGGCCATTCCGAATCCATAGACGAAGCCGCACGACACACCGATGCGGACACCGAGCTCACCGATGAAAGTCTTACCGACATCGCACGACGTACAGCCGAAGCCTACGATGCAGCCATAGAGGTCGTCATTCGGCATTTCCACCCGGACAACCACAAAATCGGCGGCACTATCATCGAAAGCAGCGGCATCATCGCCAAAGTCAACGATACAGAAGGATGGCTGCGTCTACGCGATGGTAAGACAATCCCTTTTGGTGCGATACGCGACATATTCTCCGAAAGTATCGACCTGTGACACCGGCTAAAAGCACATAATTATTAAAGATTATTCTCAAGCACACTCATACGCATACAGACATGACACCAAGCACATATCGCACAGCCTTATCGGCTCTGGCATCCATTGCACTAATCGGATGCGCCGATGACTACAAGGGAGAGTCTGACATCCCCGGCAGCGAATACACCCCGCACAACGTGGCCGTAGAAGTACTTGACTACTCACCTATGCCAGGCCAATTTGTCAACGAGCTGCCCGAGATAGCATCGAACGCCGATGCGGCCGCAGTTCGCCGCGCAGTACAGCAGGAACTCGACCGCAGCAGCATGATAAGCCTCGGGGGATTCGGCGGCAGCGTCACCCTACGTCTCAAGACACCCATATTGCACTCGCCGCAAGCTCAGGGCGACTTTCGCGTCCTCGGCAACGCCTTCTACTGGGGGACAAACACCTATGATGGTATGCGCGTGGGGTCGGCCGAACCGGGCGTGGTATGCGTCATGGAGGACGTCAATCGCAACGGCAAGCCCGATGACACATGGTACTACCTGCGTGGCGCTCGATGGGAGCAAGCCCGTATGACCACCGTGACATATACCGACAACAGCGCCGCCGGCGACAACAATGCCTTCGTCCTATGGTCGGCCGATGACGGAACCTCGGGCGTGCTGAGCCGCAATGCCGCATACCACAACCACGACTTCTTCCTTGTCTGGGGTGAAAAGACCTCGACCATGTCCGTAACAGCTATACGTCTGCCGGACAATTACTTCCTTATAGGCGAAACATACGTAGGCTACTGCTACACCGGGTACGCAGACTCGTGTCCCAACGACCAAAGCACCTCGGCCTTGAGCTTGGCCAATGCCGTTGATGCAAACGGCAATCCGGCCGACATAAGCCGCGTCGATTTTATCAAAATATACACCGGAGTGCTTCAATGCAACGGTTCTATCGGCGAAGTATCCACCGAAATATCAGGTATCCAAGCGTTGCACAACTGATAAACGATGAAGCTGCCAATACTCTATGCTATGCCATTGCCGAGCAAAAAATCAGCGTGACAGATGACGACTATCTCATAAAATAACCGTATATTTGCATCTGCTTAGGCCGTGACATACACCACGGCCAATGGTGCGAGCGCATAGGTTATATTTTTCCAGCTACGCATCTCCGAATTAAGGGAACAACAAAAACAACAATAAACAACACAACAAATAATACATCCAACGATATGGCTACATGGTTTGAATGCAAAGTACGCTACGACAAGATGCAGCAAGACGGCTCGGTAAAACGTGTCACCGAGCCCTATATAGTGGACGCATTGTCCTTTACCGAAGCCGAGGCTCGTATCATCAAGGAAGCCCAGCCCTATATCTCCGGCGAATTTTCGGTAACGGCCGTCAAACGTACCAAAATCAACGATATATTCTATGACGGCACCGGCGATAAGTACTACATGGCCAAAGTAGCCTTCATACAAATTGACGAAAAAGGCAACGAAAAGAAAGCCGCAACACAGTACCTCGTACAAGCCGGCGATTTTGACAGAGCCCTCGCCAACGTCCACGAAGGCATGAAAGGCATCCTCGGCGACTACGAGGTGCAATCCATAGCCGAAACAATGATTATGGACGTATACAAAGCCGACCTGAGCGGCAACAAGTAAACGTCTGTAAGACACGACAATGCCACACGATATAGTATCCGAAGTACAGCGCCTGCACGCCCTGCTACCGCAAGGCGTGACACTGGTGGCTGTCAGCAAATTTCATCCCATCGAGAAACTACGCCAAGCCTACGATGCCGGACAGCGCGTCTTCGGCGAAAGCCGCGTACAGGAAATGCTGGCCAAAATTCCGGAAATGCCCGATGACGTACGATGGCACTTCATAGGCCACCTGCAAACCAATAAGGTAAAAAACGTAATCGGACACACCGACCTCATCGAAAGCGTAGACAGCGTCAAACTGCTCGAACTCATCGACCGTCTCAGCGCCGAAGCCGGAGTGGTCACACGTGTACTACTACAGGTACACGTAGCCGCCGAAGAAACCAAGTTCGGGTTTACACCGGACGAGATACTTGAGTACTTCCGCAACGGTGGATATCGCGGCCTCCGCGCCACACATATCTGCGGTCTTATGGGCATGGCTACCAATACCAATGACACCAAGCGTATAGACGGCGATTTCGACACAATCGAATCGTTGTATCGCCGTATCGTTGACACATGCCCCGACCTATGCGGCTTCGACCAACTATCTATGGGTATGAGCGATGACTTCGACATAGCACTAAGACACGGCAGCACAATGGTACGTATCGGCACCGACATCTTCGGCCCCCGCGAATACTGACAAAAGCGCATGTCCATATTCTTTACTTGAAAACAGACTAATTACCCACCTAAAAAACCCACATACCAAGCACCATGACACAGACCAAAGCCGGACATAAAAGCTACGTCCTGCCCATCACCATCATGTTTGCCCTATTCTTTATGATAGCCTTCGTCACCGGGTATCAAAACCCCTTAGGTTCAGTTATCAAAAAGATGTCGGGCGACAACATCTTCCTGACCCAACTCGGCACCTTTGCCAACTTCATAGCCTATGCATTCATGGGCTATCCGGCCGGCAAGCTGCTTCAACGATACGGATACAGACACACGGCAATGGCAGCCGTCACCGTGGGATTTATCGGCGTACTCATCACCTACCTCTCCGGATATATCCTTGATGACAATACAACAGCCGTATCCGTATACATCATCGGTGCCTTCGTAGCCGGATTCTCTATGTGTATGCTCAACACCGTAGTCAATCCTATGCTCAACTCGCTGGGCAAGAACCAAAATCAAGGCAACCAATTCATCCAATTCGGCGGCGCATGCAATAGCATCGGCGCCACACTTGCCCCCGTCATCGTAGGCAGCCTCCTTGGCGGTACTGCCAGCACCATTTCGGCAGCCAATCCCGTATTTTACCTCGCTATGGGCATCTTTGCCGTAGCCTTCATCATCCTCTATGTCAGCAATCTGCCCGAGCCATACAAGGCAGGCGAAACACGCGAAGAAATCAGAGTTGCCGGAGCTTTCCGCCACCGCAACTTCACATTCGGCGTCATTGCTATATTCTGTTATGTAGGCATCGAAGTCGGCATCGCCAACTGGACACTGCAATACGTCGAGAACAGTCCCGCCGTCAGCTCCAACGCCCAAGCTCCCGCCATTATTGCCGGTAGCGTTGCCGGGATTTACTGGCTGCTTATGCTTGTCGGCCGTCTCATCGGCGGAGCCGTAGGCAATCGCATATCCTCACGTACTATGCTCACCGTAACATCGGCCGCCGCAATATGCTTGCTCGTCATCGGTATATATATGCCCGAAACGTCTACGGACTTCTTCGGCTTCGAGGCCACCGAACTCGCATTCTTCTCCGTGCAAATTCCGGCAAACGCCATATTCCTGATACTCTGCGGTCTATGCACTTCCGTGATGTGGGGCGCAATTTTCAACCTCGCCGTTGAAGGTCTCGGCAAATACACCGCAGTAGCATCCGGACTATTTATGGTAATGGTATGCGGCGGAGGCATCCTCCCCTTTATTCAGGGTCTTATAGCCAAAGGTTGCGGTATCCTGGCCGGATTCTGGCTCACCGTGGCCGCAGCAGCATACATTCTTATATATGCACTCGTCCTTTCACGACCCAAGAAAGCTTGAGCAAACGAATATTAGCGCTGCATGCAATCACGCATAAGCCGCACTACATATTATAATACACATCCACCGCCGACCATCATGCCTTCACTAAGGCCAACGGTCGGCGGTGCTTTGTACACACCAAATGCGACCCTTTTGTATGTGTTTTTGTCCACAAAAACAAAAACGGCAAAAAACTTCGACAAAAATAGTTGTACATTCAGAAAAAACGCTTAACTTTGCACTCGCAAAACAGCCACTGAACTCGGGCGTTGATTACGCAGATATCCGAGACTCACCAAGGAGTGGTGCTCGAGTGGTTGAAGAGGCACGCCTGGAAAGCGTGTAAACGTCAAAAGCGTTTCGGGGGTTCGAATCCCCCCCACTCCGCCAAACGCGCCGACTCGTGACAAGTCGGCGCGTTATTTTTACGTCCTCGGCCTGAAGCACTGCAATACGCACATCTACGCATTGTTCAACCAAAGCAGACCTAATCACTAACCCACAAGAATTTAACATCCGTAAGCCTTAAACATTTTGTCTATTGAGCTTAAAGTTGTAACTTTGTACGCATTTTTAAGGCCCGTGGATATAATATCCCGGGGACTTTTGCGTTATATACATAGCGCATTTTTAACAAAAAATAATGATAATTATTGTTAACTCATGAGATTAACCCCTATAGTTGTCGCAGCCGTTGCTATTGCAGCTATGGCTTCATGCTCGACGCCGCGTACGCCTCTAACATATTTTACCGACATCGACTCGGTGGGACTCAATGCCACCGTGGCTCAAGGCGAATACCTGACACGCATCGTCCCCGATGACGAACTCCTGATCACTGTCACCTCGCAAAATCCGGAAGCAACGGCCGCCTACAACCTTCCATTGAGCAACCCCGCCGTCAATTCGCAGCTCACCAAGGCATCGACGCCGCAGCAGATGACCTACCTCGTCGACTCCAAGGGCGATATTATAATGCCTGTAATAGGCACGTTGCACGTAGGCGGCCTGACAACCGAGCAAGTACAACAACTGGTGACCGAGAAGGTCAGCGAAGATGTCGACAACCCCACAGTTGTCGTCAAGATGATCAACTTCCATGTCAATGTAGCCGGCGAAGTACGCACCCCGGGTGTGGTCAATGTCACACGCGAGCGCTTCTCGGTGCTTGATGCACTATCCTCGGCCGGAGACCTCACCGAATACGGCGAGCGCAGCAATGTGCTGCTTGTGCGCGAAGAAAACGGCAAGCGCACCGCCCATCGCCTCGACCTCAATAGCTCGGACATCCTCACCTCGCCCTATTTTTACGTCCGGCAAAACGACTACATATACGTAACTCCCAACAAGATACGCCAAGACAACAGCAAATACAATCAGAACAATGCATTCAAACTTAGCGTAATCTCCACAATCGTCAGTGCCTGCTCCGTAGTCGCTTCGCTGGTGATTGCACTCGCCATCAAATAGCAAGTGAGACATATTTTCGAGTAAGACGCGTCTTACCCCACCTTGCACATTATATTACGAAAAAACACCTACACACCCTTCTCCTCACCGTCGGTTATGGCAAAAAACAACCAAAACTCGGAATTTATTGACATCAAAGGACTGCTGTCCACATACGCAAAAAAATGGCACTGGTTTCTGATCTCCGTAATGATTTGCGGACTGGTAGCCGTAGTGTTCATCAAGATTTCCAAGCCTAAGTACGAAATCCATGCCAACGTACTCATTTCGCAGGAAGAAGGCAAGGGTATGTCCAGCTTCGGCGAACTGGGCGACCTCTTCGGATCGAGCGGTTACGTCGAGGATGAAATCTTCGTCATCAATTCGCACACGGTGCTGCGCGATGTAGCTCGCGACTTGGGCACTTACCGTACACACGTAGTCAAGACCGGACTGCTGTCCAAGACCTTTAAGTACAAGAAATTCCCCGTGGAGGTATACCCCGCCCCGGGTATCGTGGACACACTGCTGACGACAGTGACCTTTGATGCAGAAGTACGCGCCGATGGCGTTGCAGACATCACCGTCAAGGCATCCGGCAAAAAAATTGGCGAATACGAAGGCCAAAAACTCCCGGCAACGCTCAAGACCAAATACGGATCCTTCGTAGTTGACCGTACCAAAGATTACCCCGCAGGCAAAGACGTCAATACGACAATATATGTCACCGGATACGATGTAGCCGCCGAAAACCTCGCCACAGAAGTCAAGTCCTCCATCGCTTCCAAGAAATCCAACGTAATTGCGCTCAGCATCATCTCTACAGACGATCAATATGGCCGAGACGTCCTCAACGCAATCATCACCCAGTACAACGACCGAGGTATCGCCGAAAAAAACCGTCAGAACGAAAAGACCGCAGCCTTCATCGACCAACGTCTCGCCCTCATCTCCGACTCGCTCAACGCCTCCGAAGCCGACATCCAAATCTATAAGCAAAGTCAAGGCATCGTAGACGTAGGTACGGAAACATCGTACAATATGGGCATCAAGGGCAACGCCGAACGCGCACTTATATCCGCACAGACTGAAAACGAAATCATCCGCATAACCCGCGACTTCCTCCGTGACCCCGAAAAAGCCTATGACCTCATTCCCACCGGCAGCGAAATCTCGGGCGTGGGAAGCAGCATCGGCACCTACAACCAACTGATACTGCGCCGCATTAGCCTACTCACCAACGCCAAGGCCAACAACGTGGCACTCAAGTCGCTCACCGAGCAGATTGACGCTATGCGCGCCAGCATCAACACCAGCCTCGACCGCGCATACCAAAACTCGCTGATCGGCGTACGCGACCTCCAGGTCCAGTACAACAAAGCCCAAGGCCACCTGGGCAACGTCCCAACGCAAGAGCGCACCTTCCTCAACCTCAAACGCCAACAGGAAGTCAAGCAACAACTCTATCTGTTCCTGCTCCAGCGCCGCGAAGAGACAGCTATGCTCCTTGCCAATTCCGTACCCAAGGGTCAGGTTATAGACAACGCATATACGCTCAGCGAACCCGTAGGTATGGGCAAAAAGATGATACTCGCCATAGCCATCCTGCTCGGCCTGTGCTTCCCGCCCGTGATATTGTATCTCAAGAAACTGATGCGCAACAAGTTTGAGTCACGCGCCGAAGTCGAAGCTCTCACCGACATTCCCGTATTGGGCGAAATGTGCACCGACAACAGCGGAGATCAACTTGTGGTAAGCAGCCACGACACCTCGTCCACCAGCGAGTTGTTCCGACTGATACGCTCCAACCTGCAATTTATGCTCTCCGACGCCGATGATAAAGTCATTCTGATGACTTCAACCAGCTCGGGCGAAGGCAAATCATTCATATCTATCAACCTGGCCGCATCACTGGCGTTGCAAAACAAACGAGTACTGCTCATCGGTATGGATATCCGCAACCCGCAACTGGCCAAGTACCTGCCCCTGCCGCCGCACACCGGCGTGACACAGTATCTGTCCGACCCGTCCATCGCCGTAGACGACCTGATCATACGCGAACCGCTGATGCCCAACTATGACATCATCGTTGCCGGCCCCATTCCGCCCAATCCGGGCGAACTGCTCACCGACGAAGCCGTCGACCGACTCTTTGACGAACTACGCAAACGCTACGACTATATCATAGTAGACACCGCTCCCGTAGGTATGGTCAGCGACACATTTAACCTGGCTCGCATCTCCGACGCAACCATATACGTATGCCGAGCCAACTACACCACCCTGCGCGACATCCAGTTCATCAACAGCATTTACTATGAAAAACGTCTGCGCAAGATGTCGCTCGTAGTCAACGGCACCACGGCACACAAAGGCTACGGCTACGGCTACGGCTACGGCACAAATAAAACGCATAAGAAACGCAACCTCTGGCAACGCATTACACGCCAATAAGACACGCTCCGCATACACCGTACAGCCAATGTCCGCCAAAGGAGTATATAAATGGAGCGCCATAGACCGCGTATGCAACTCGGTGATCACCTTCACCGGCAATATCATTATGGCGCGACTGCTGACACCCGACGACTTCGGGTTGTTGGCTATGGTCGCCATATTCACCGCCATAGCCCAAAACCTTAGCGGCTGCGGTATGTCCGACGGCCTAATCCACAAAGCCGAGCCCACCGAGCGCGACTACTCCACCGTATTCGTATTCAACGGCGCCTTCGGATTATTCTTTGCCATCGTATTTGCGGCCACAGCCTACCCGTTGTCGTTGTTCTTCGAGCGGCCTCAAATCGAGTACATCATGTACGCCATCGCCGTATGCTTCTTCTTCCAGACCCTCAGCTTCACGCAAGAAACCCGCATGCGTAAAAACCTGGACATGAAGCACATGTGCATCATCCGCCTCAGCGCCACCATCACCGCCCTCGCCGTCGGCATCGTCCTAATCCTGATGGGCTACGGATACTGGGGACTGGTGTCGACACAAATTTTCCTCGGCTTTTTCCTATTTGTATACTACGTCATAGTCAGTCGCTGGATGCCGCGCATTGCTTTCTACCGCGACTCGTTCAAAGAAATGTTCGGCTACGGCGTCCACCTTATGCTGGCATTCGTGGCCACACAAATCGGTCGCAACGTCAATGCGCTCGTCTTGGGCAAGGCCGTATCACCGGCAGCCTCAGGCATATACTCGCAAGGCCAAAAACTCGAAGAAGTGCCGTACGGCATCACCGAATCTGTGTTCAATTGGCCATTCTTCGCCGTCCTGGCCAACGAGCCGCAGCACGATAAGCGCCGCGAATTGTGCTCCCAAATGCGCGCACGTCTATGGACGCTCAACGTCACCATCGGTGTATTCCTGCTGCTGGTATCTTGGCCGGCATTCAACGTCTTATACGGCAGCAAATGGGATGCAGCCGTACCCATCTTCCGCATTCTCATCATCTACGGCATTTGCGCCTCAATGAAATACTTCTACCAGACCATTATGAAGGTCTATGACCGCACTCGTTTGGTACGCGACTTAACATTCATCCAAGTAGTATTGCAACTTGGGTTGCTCGCTATATTCTTCCGCAAAGGCATCATCGCCATCGCGCTGACGCAAGCCGTGGCCGCCGTGGTCATGTGCATCGTTCACGCATATTATTACAAGCGTATCATGGGCTTCGGCATTCGTTTGATGCTCATCGAACTGCTACACGCCTGCTCGGTGCCGGCACTGGCCTTCGGCATCAGTGTCGCCATCGCCTGGACTTGGTATATGCACGTCCCGGCCTTAGTGAACGGAATATTGCTTTGCGTGACCTTTGTCGCAGCCTTCTTCGGCGTCTGTGCCGTGCTGCGCCCACCTTATTACAACACCTTATGCGACTGGATTTCGGTCAAAATCCTACACCGTCGTTCCACACCTAATACCTCGGAGAAATGACGATGATATCGCACGACATACAGGCACAAGCATTGCAAATTTCTGATGACAAGCCGGTAGCGGCAGACGCCAAGAAGCCATATATCCAAGTTGAGCGACGACATTGGGTCAACGCCCTGCTGTTCCTGCTGTGTATGTCGATGATGGGTCTTAAATTTCCTCCGGCCTACCTGTTTGTTCCGCTAATCCTAATACGCTCGCTGCGTAAAGATCATTATGACGCAGCCATACAACTGACCATATTCTTTGGCGGATATGCCCTTATAGGCAAAGATACGCTACCTTTCAAGACCGATGACTTGATGCTGTTGGCCTCGCTGGTAGGCATAGTCGCATACCACAAACCGCCACTGGTGCGTAAAGTACTGTTCGGGCTATTGTTATACGCCGCCGCCATCATCATATTAGCCTCCTTTTCCGAAGAAAGTATGAGCGTACAAATTCGTCTGATACGCTACTACTTAGGCTTTATATACTTCATCGTACCGTTGATGCTTTTTGCCGGGCGAGAGTTCGATATGGAAGAATTTCTGCGACGCCTCTTCCCTTATGTCATCATCGTCTGCGCCTTCTATGCCATTGATGGATATGTACTTTGCGCCCACATCCTTATCCCGAATTCTTATATTGCCGGCGAAGGTGTCTCAACCTTCAATGACCCCATATACTATGGTTTCGGCAACTTTCCGCGCAAATATCCCCCGGGGTTATTCCTCATCGGTCTGATAATATGGCCTATCGCTAATAGTTACCGTATCCGGTGGTATCATTGGCTTATAATACTTACGGCATTGATGGCATCCAGAACATTCACCCTGATACTTGCCATAGCGCTGTGCCTCATGTTCTTCCAGCCGAAAATTAAGCGAATATTAGGCTATACCATAACAGCCGTTGTCCTGCTCACCATAGGATACATGGTAGACAGCACAATGCCTCTAAACCCGGAGAGCGAAGAATCTACATTGCGCATTAAGTCCTCCCTGGACCAAATATTCGTCTTGGACGAAGCCAAAGACGATGAAGACCTCGCCGAAGCCGGGTCCGGTCGTATCGGCCAAGCGTTGCCCAAGCTCGAACTGCTATACAAATATGACAAACAGTGGACCGGCCTTGGCTTCCTGCATCCCGAATTGACCACGAACACCAAATACATTATCGAAAACGAATACTACAGCGATATTGAAAAAAATATCGAAGTCGCCACCGGCATCGAAATTTCGCCTCTTCAAGTATTCCTCACAATAGGCTACATAGGGCTTATCATTCATCTAATGTTCTTTATATGGCTTTACGTGGTGATACGAAAGCTTAAATACAGCAAATATTATCTTTCGGTGATGGTATTTGTATTTATTGTCGGACTTGGCGGAACAATGGGATGGAACCAAACCACCGGATTGCTGCTTATGGGTCTGACCTACGCAGCCGTACTGCTTGCCAATAAAGACAACGTGTGGGGTCGACTAAAGGCTTCAACCGATATAAGTAATCAACGAAACCTCACATAATACATCAAACGACCTATGAATATTGACACTTATACAATTATGAACAAACGAGCACTCATCAAATCAGACCTATACAGATATTCCGGATCAACCGGCTTCAGAGCATTTTGTAAAATGTATCTAAAAGCTCCGGGGTTCAGATTCTCTGTATGGCTTCGCCTATCAAAAGGTTCAGGCATCGGGAGCAAATTAGCCAAGATCATACAATTACATTACAGATACAAATTCAGGATGGACATTAAGCCGAAAACAGAAATCGGGCCGGGGTTATATATCGGGCATTTTGGAGGAATCGTTGTCGCATCAACTGCGCATATCGGACGCAACTGCAACCTCAGCCAATGTGTCACCATAGGTGTTGCAGCCACCACGCGCAAACAAGGCCATCCTGTTATTGGTGATAATGTATATATCGGCTCCGGCGCAAAGATAATCGGACCGGTAACGATTGGGGATAACTGCGCAATCGGAGCCAATGCCGTAGTCACAAAAGACATCCCCCCGCATTCCACCGCAGTCGGTATTCCGGCCAAGGTTATTAATTATAATGGAAGCGACAACTCATTGCTTAACACCATCTGATTTTGCCGTATTATGAATATTGTACACATAATATGCTCACTAAATACCGGCGGCACCGAACTTATGCTCCTCGACATTGCGCGATGCCAAGCCAGTATGGGACACAATGTCTCAATAGTTATCGTCAACAACATCTATGAACAAGAGATAGTTAACAGCATTGACAAAAAAATAAATGTGCGGTTCATACATCGTCCGGAAGGGTCACATAATCCTCTATATCTTCTACGTCTATATGTATGTGTCAAACGTCTGCGCCCCGACATTATACATTTCCACAACGAGCAGGCAGCCAAAGTCGCTCCCATGTTCAACCAGACAATACGAGTCGGCACTGTCCACTGCCCCGGTATGGACTTACATAATTACAAAAAACTTGACCGCATATACTCTATATCACAATCCGTTGCAGACGACACGAAAGCTCGTCAGGGAATGTCTTCCGATGTCATATTAAATGGAATCAATTTCGATGCCATAAAATGCGATCCTCGGCCATATTCCTACAGAGAGACTTTCCACATAGTTCAAACAGGGCGTTTGGATTGTAGCATCAAAGGGCAGGACATCATGACCAAAGCCGTTGCCATTTTAGCCGAAGAAGGGCGCGATGTTTCTGTGGCCTTTATCGGCGAGCCTTACGATGAACAAGCCATAAATAAGCTGTCCGCACGACTCGGTGTCAGCGACCGCGTGCACGTCCTCGGGCGTAAAAGCCGCGAGTATATATATTCCAACCTCTGCTCCTACCACCTCGGCGCCATGCCTTCGCGCTACGAGGGATTCGGACTGACACTTATCGAAGCAATGGCAGCCAAGATACCGGTAGTCGCCACCGACGTTGATGGCCCTGCCGAAATACTCATGAACAATCGTTACGGGTTGCTTTGCAAACCGGAAGACCCGGAAGATCTGGCTCGTGCCATTGCATCCATTATGGACAATTACAAACAATTCAGCGCCAACGCTCAAGGGCCTGCCTACGACTATGCTCGCAACAATTTCAGCATAGACAGTACTGCCGCTCATTATATTCAAGCATATAAACAGTTATTAGCCGACAAAAGATAACTGCACCAAAATACAGGCTTAAAATGAATAAAAAAAAATCAGGCACAATATTTGACAAAGTACTATTCATCGGACCGGATCTCAAGGACCGGGGAGGTATAGTGGCCGTACTACAAATGTATCGCAAAATCCTCCCCACATTCCATTTCATTAGTACCAATAGTCATCGCGGATTTGTCCCCGGACTCATAAACTTTGCTCGAACACTTATCGCACTACCATTTATACGCCTATTCACACCATACACTATACTTGATATACATGGCGCATGTTATAAATCATGGCCTCGTAAACGGCTAATAATTGCCCTCGGACATGCCCTCGGCTTCCGCATCATATTCCACATGCACTCCGGTATATTCCGCAAATTCGCAAAAGAAAAAGGAACAGACTATATATTAGGGACTACGACAAAATGTGATAAAGTCGTATTTCTAACCAAGGAATGGGCGCGGTATGCTCACGATGAACTCGGTATAACTAATGCGGTAACATTGATGAATATCGTACTGCCACCGGCTATGGACAAGGTGCCACGTAAGCAAGGTGCGCCATTGTCATTGATATTTTTAGGAACCCTTGTGCAAAACAAAGGAATTTTCGATCTCCTGGACGTAATGACTGCTAATCGCGACAGATGGCGCGGCAAGGTAACGTTTACCATTGGTGGTAAATACAACGAGGATAAAATACTATCTATAATCAACGACAACGAATTATCCAATATGGTTACGTTCCTCGGATGGGTCAAAGGTACCGACAAAGACCGACTAATGGCTACATCTGATGTACTTGTGCTTCCTTCGTACTTTGAAGGCGTGCCAATCTGCATCCTTGAAGCTATGACCTACGCTATGCCCATAATTTCAACATCAGTGGGCGGTATTCCTGAAATTATGACAAATGGCATCGAGGGAACTTTAATTGCTCCGGGAGACAAAGACGCCCTGACACGCGCCATTGATATGTACGTGGAACAGCCCGAACTTCTGGAGACACAAGGACATGCCGGTTATCGCCACTCACAGCAATTCCTACCAGGAAATATAACGGCAAAGCTTACAGACATTCTGACAAAATAGCCTTTTGAATAGCATATCATTAAAACAATCAAATCCGGACCAACTGCAGCTATTAACTATACGTACAATATATAAATATTAGGGATGTCTCCGACAGCAAGTCAACCGAATATTCCAAATTATTCCTAAATTTTGCAATAGAGCAGCATATGTTAGGCCGATAAAGGAGAAACTTTTGAAAAATGGTATCGGATAATATGAATCCGTCAGTCCATATAAAACGTTGTCAAATCGCACAAATAAATCACGGCGCTTTTGGCAACGTTTTTGCTATAAGATGGTGGTGACACAAAACTACGAATATGGAAAAGAACAAATACAATAAGAACGAACAGCATAACAACAACCGACAGCACAACACCGCCGACGAAGCCGTGGAACAAGAAGCCACGCAGACACAAGACGAGACTGCCGCGGAAGGCGAAAGCGCTGACACCAAAGCAGATGCCGAGCCCGAAGAAGAATTGAGCGAAGTTGACAAACTCAAAAAAGAGCTGGAGGAGACTCGCGCCCAACTCGAAAAGGAGAAAAAAGAATACCTGTTCCTGATGGCAGATTTTGACAATTTCCGCAAGCGGACTCTGCGCGAACGCACCGACTTGGTCAAGAATGCCGCCGAAAAGGTTCTTAAAGACCTTCTGCCCATAGTCGATGACTTTGAGCGCGGACTGGACGCATCCAAGAAAGGCGCCGAAGCCAAAGCTCTGCACGAGGGCATGGAACTGATATACAACAAACTGGTAAAGCATCTCGGCGACAATGGTGTCAAAGCTATGGAATCTACCGGCGCCGATTTCAATGCCGACATTCACGAGGCCATAGCCACCATTCCCGCCCCCGAAGAGGCACAGAAAGGCAAGGTCATCGACACCACCCAAAAAGGCTATACAATCAACGACAAAGTACTACGCCACGCCAAAGTCGTCGTAGCACAATAATTTGAGAGGACGCATACGAGCATCCGATTGCACAACATAAAACAATGGATAAAAGAGACTACTACGAAGTACTTGGCGTGAGCAAAACTGCCACACCGGAAGAAATCAAAAAGGCATACCGCACACTCGCCATAAAGTACCATCCCGACCGCCACCAAAGCGACCCCGAAGCTCAGAAGAAGGAAGCCGAAGAGAAGTTTAAGGAGGCTGCCGAGGCTTACGATGTGCTCAGCGACCCGGAAAAACGTCAGAAGTACGATCAATATGGACACAGCATGGGACCGCAAGGCTTCGGCGGCGAAGGCGGTGGTGGATTCTACCACGCCGGCGGAATGTCTATGGATGATATATTCTCGCAATTCGGCGACATTTTCGGCGGACGTATGCACTTCGGCGGCAATGCCGGCACACGCGCCCGTCGCAGCGTCAACCGCGGCTCGGATCTCCGTATCCGTGTCAAATTGACACTCGAAGACATCGCCAAAGGCGTCACCAAGACCCTGAAGATACCCACCGACGTCAAATGCGACCACTGCAACGGAACCGGCGCCAAAGACGGCACAGCCACTGCCGCCTGTCAGACTTGTCACGGCACCGGCGTAGTCACTCGCGTACAGCAAACTATACTCGGCGCCATGCAGACGCAGACCACTTGTCCGTCCTGCCACGGCTCGGGTAAAGTCATCACCGAAAAATGCCCGTACTGCCACGGCACAGGCGTACAACGCCAAGATCGCCAAGTGACATTCTCCATACCAGCCGGCGTCACCGACGAGATGGTGCTGACACTGCGCGGCGAGGGCAACGCCCCTCAGAACGGCGGCGTCAACGGCGACCTGCTCGTAGTCATCGAGGAGCTGAAACACCCGGAACTGATACGCGATGGCAATGATGTGATTTACAACCTGATGCTTGACCTCCCCACAGCCATACTCGGCGGTAGCGTCGAAGTGCCCACCATCAGCGGACGCGCACGTCTGAAAATCGCCCCCGGCACCCAGCCCGGCAAGATTCTGCGTATGCGCGGCAAGGGTCTTCCCGAATATGACAGCCGCAACATAGGCGATGAGCTTATCAATGTGATGGTATACATCCCCGAGAAACTCTCGGCCGACGAAAAAGCCGCCATCGAGAAACTCCAAGGCTCGGCCAACTTCAAGCCCTCCGAGGAAGACAAGCAGCGCCTGTTCTCCAAATTCAAGCACATATTTGAAGACTAAACACATATTTGAAGACTAAATTTCCCCACATCGGAAATCTATAGACATGAGCGTACACAGCTCGCATGATGCCCCCGTATGCGGACGGTTTGCCCCGTCGCCTACGGGGCGTATGCATTTAGGCAATATCTATACCGCCGTACTCTCCTGCTACCACGCTCGCCGCAAGGGCGGACGCTGGATACTGCGCATCGAGGATTTGGATCCACAACGGTCGCGTCCCGATTATGCCGACATCCTCATAGACGACCTGCAATGGCTGGGATTAGAGTGGGACGGCGAACCGCAATACCAAAGTCGTAGACACGACATCTACGCAGAGGCACTCGGACAATTGTCCGCCCTCGGGCTCGTCTATCCATGTCGGTGCACTCGCGCCGACATCATGGCCACCCAAGCGCCGCACCAAAGCGATGGTCATATCGTCTATGCAGGCACCTGTCGGCCCAATGCACCGGTATATGACGCTGCATCCTTGTCCGAGACTTTGCGCATAATGGTACCGCCCTACCCTGAATTCTTGCAAGAAAGCAGAGGCACAAACGTCGCCTTTGACGATATGATACACGGCCACATAGACATAAATCTCGCCGAGACCTTCGGCGACTTCGTGCTACGACGACGCGACGGCGCCTGGGCATACCAATTGGCTGTAGCCGTAGATGATGCATTGATGGGCATAACTCAGGTAGTACGCGGCGAGGACCTACTACTGTCCACCGCCGTACAGCGGTATATCCAAGACCTGCTTGACCTGCCTACGCCTACGGAGTATATACACCTGCCGTTGCTGTGCAACCAAGCCGGGCAACGGCTGTCCAAACGCGATGGCGTCATGGCTATGGACAGGATGCGGGTGCAATACACACCACGACAAATCATAGAGATGATATGCCTGCGTGCCGGATTGGGCACCGAAGAGGTTATGTCCGTCATCCAACGTAAGCCGTAAGGCAGCGGTTTACACCGCCGACATCTCGCCCGCAAAACAATTTATTTCCGCCGGCTGCGCTCGTATTGTTCGCGCACGATTGTCGCCGTCGGCACACCATCAAGCCAACGGCGCAGAGTGGGCACATCCAAGCTGTCCGTTTGCGAGTAATAGTCGCCCACGCGCAATCCTATAACGTAGGCTATGGGAGCGTCAAACATCTCCTCGCGGCCGCTATACGATGCGACTTCCGTCAACTCTGACGCCCAATTATCCAAATCGGTGGCAGCCCTGACGCTCAGTGTCACAGATTTGTCACCGCGACAACGCTCCATCCGACGCCAAAAGTACAGCCAATCGCGCGACAACGGATCAAGAAACAGCAGCGTGCCACCATCCACATAGTATTTGAAAATGCGCTTCATCTGCGACTCGGACACCGTATCCATCATCCCGCGCGGTATGACCACTGCCTTGACCCCGGATGCGTCCGGCGAACTCACACAACGGAAGTCGCCGAGTAGCGTCTTCTCGGCAGCACTATAAGATGCCGCAGGCACGCACAACGCCGGAGCGCTTCCCGTTGCTATGCTATCCTCCTGATTTTCGCTACGTTCGTCACTCTTGCCTTTGGTACTGCATGCAGCCATAACCATCAATAATACGACAATCGCAATTGCCGGGTATCTGTATCGTAATTTCATATCACCTCAAGCTTTTTCAGTTGTACATAGCAGTCGTGCACGGCACGCACATCGGCGGCACCGTTGTGGGCATTCTCAAATTCGTGCCCGAAAATAATGTAGTACAATTCGGACAACCTCGGCCACTTGTAGACATACACCGGATGCGGTATGGCACAAAAAGCCGTAGACAACTTCATTGTGCACACCATCGGCATACCGGCAAGCATATCAGCCCGTTTCAGCCGACGACACTCGGCGCCGATGACATTACGGTCAAACCAAATATTGTGTCCCACCAGACGGACGCAGTCCTTGGCATCAGCAGCAAGCGCATTGAGAGCCTCGGATAAATCCACACCCTCGCGCAAGGCCGTTGCTGTGTCTATGCCGTGAATATCGACCACCTCCTCCGGTATCGTAAAACCGCACGGGCGCACTATCAAATCACCATCGCGCACTATCGTACCCGTGCCATCCACAACAAGCCAGCTGAGACGCACCATACGCGGCCAATTCTCGGGACGCTCGGCGCACGGCACCTCGCTATTGAGCGGCAGTCCCGTAGTCTCGACATCTACCATCAGCGTCATCCCGGTGCGGACGGATGCTCCATACTCGGCTTCGGATTCTCCGGCGACAATGGCCGTGTCATCATCCGCCACCTCATACGCACTCACCCGCGGCACACATCGTACCGACTGTGCTGCAGCCATCTTAGACTCGGACACGGTATGCACCTCCGGCAAATTGACATCCGCGAAACGATGTCGGCGCCGATACCACCGGCGCAAAACCACGACAACGGCAAGGCTCACGAGCGTGACGCCCAACACCATTGTGTATATCGTATTTTGTTCCATAGCGGATTATTCTTGGCGTGATACAGCGCCTTGGCTGCTTAATCAATTGAGTACCAAAAGACAAAGAGAGCCGTCATCGCGTGGTGACAGCTCTCTGTATCGGCGAGTAGCGAATTCGGGAATCGAACCCGAGTCTCCACCTTGAGAGGGTGGCGTGCTAGGCCACTACACTAAATCGCCGTGGTTTTATGCCGCAAAGGTACGGCTTTTTCGTGACACGGCAAGGGACAAACGTACTTTTCGCCCCGTTTTAAGATTTTTTTTGAAAAAAAATTAGAAGCTAAGTTTCCCTTCTCAAATATCTCTTCGGCGGCATTACTATTATAACGACTACAAGTGCTATAAAGTATATCGTCGCGCATCCCCTATATGCGGTGGTCGCTCACCTTCGAGTTGCGATCACTGGCCGTAACTCTGCGCCGCGAGGCACAACGCAAGGCCAAAGACATCGACAACGACTAAAGTCAAAGCGACAACGCAGCCAACATAGATGAAAACCAAGTTCGATAACACCGATATTTGCGGAATTTTGCGTATCTTTGCACGATAAAACCCACTTGGCCACACAATACGCTCGGCCTTAACACATTTCTCAGCAATGAAGCAACGCATAGAGAACCTCAGCAAAGAGATACAGGCACTGACAGCCTCCACCCCCGCAGAGGTAGAGGAACTGCGCATCAAATACCTCAGTAAAAAAGGCTTAATCGCCTCACTTTTCAATGACTTCCGCACTGTCCCCGCCGACCAAAAGAAGGAAATGGGACAATTGCTCAACCGGCTCAAAGACCTCGCGACAGACACCATCAACGGCCTTCGCGATGCTCTGTCATCCAAAGACGAACTGCCGGCAGGTCTTGACCTGACGCGCACGCCCTCGCCCATACCTATGGGCACACGTCACCCGTTGAGCCTTGTGCGCGAAGAAATCGTCGACATCTTCCGCCGCCTGGGCTTCACCATCGCCGAAGGTCCGGAAATCGAAGACGATTGGCATGTATTCTCTTCGCTGAACTTCGCGCCCGACCATCCTGCACGCGATATGCAGGACACCTTTTTCATTCAGCGCAGTCCCGATGTGCTGCTTCGCACGCACACATCATCGGTACAGACTCGTGTAATGGAGCACACTCAGCCCCCTATCCGCATCATCTGCCCCGGACGTGTCTATCGCAACGAAGCCATCTCGGCACGCGCCCACTGCTTCTTCCACCAAGTCGAGGCATTGTATGTCGACAAGGGCGTCAGCTTTGCCGACCTGCGCCAAACACTGCTGTACTTTGCTCGCGAAATGTTCGGAGCCGACACCAAGATACGCCTACGTCCCAGCTACTTCCCCTTCACCGAACCGTCTGCCGAGATGGACATCAGCTGTGACCTGTGCGGCGGCAAGGGCTGCAGCTTCTGCAAAGGCAGCGGATGGGTCGAAATCCTCGGCTGCGGTATGGTAGACCCCAACGTTCTCGAAGCCTGCGGCATAGACTCAAAGGAATACACCGGCTTCGCATTGGGTATGGGAATCGAACGCATCACCAACCTCAAATATCGCGTCAAAGACCTGCGAATGTTCTCCGAAAACGACACGCGCTTTCTGGACGAATTTGCCGGCGCACACTGATACGCCCGCTCCGGTCATGCCTACTGCCGCGTCGCAACTACGACAATTCACGGCATAATGCACTACGGAACCGACATTTCGACAAGACTACCATCCAAATCAATCCATAATCAATCCAGCATCCGGCATCATGCTCCACTGCTTGTTAGTTTTTCTCGGAGGCGGCATAGGCTCGTTATGCCGCTACGGCATACAACACTTGGGCGTCTGTGGAGCTTCAGTCCTCTATACACTGGCAGCCAACATCTCGGGCTGTCTCGCAATAGGTATAGTATGGGCATTGTTGGATGCATGGCAGGCGGACAAGGCTTGGTGGCTGCTGCTAATCACCGGATTTTTGGGCGGATATACAACATTCTCGGCATTTTCGCTGGACGTGGCGCATCTGGTCCAAGCAGGTAAGGTCCTCACTGCCGCCGCTTACGCGACCGCAAGTGTGCTCGGCGGCTTAGCGGCTTGCGGCATCGGGCTGTATGCCACCCAACGCATATTACGCTTTTTCGTATGACCACAGACGAAAGATACCGCCAAGTCCTCGAAAGACTCGACCGCGAAATTCCGATGCCGGAGACCGAACTGCATTATGCCAACGGCTATCAACTACTCACAGCCGTAATATTGTCGGCCCAATGCACGGACAAGCGCGTAAATATGATTACCCCGGCGCTCTTTGCCGCCTTCCCCACAGCACAATCCATGGCCGATGCGGACACCGCCGAAATATACGAGTACATCAAATCGGTATCCTATCCCAACAATAAGGCCAAGTCCTTATCCGGGATGGCCAAGGCGCTCACCCAACGCTTCGGAGGCAACGTTCCCGACAATATGGACGACCTGCTCGGCATCCCGGGCGTAGGCCGCAAAACGGCCAACGTCATCCTGGCAGTCCTCTACGGACAGGCTGCCATGGCAGTGGACACCCACGTCTTTCGCGTAAGCAACCGCATAGGGCTGACCGACAATTCGCGCACCCCGCTCGAGACCGAGCGCACGCTCTTGCAGCACATCCCGGCCGATTTGGTTCCGAAGGCCCACCACTGGCTCATACTGCACGGGCGATACGTCTGCAAGGCTCGACGTCCGGACTGCGAGCAATGCTACCTCTCCGATTTGTGCAAATACTACGCGCACACCCACAGAGCACAAGACACAAACAACCGCTAATACGCACATTATGGAACCCGTAGAAGAAACCACCTTCATAGTCATCATCGAAATCCTGGGAACAATATCGTTTGCAATCTCAGGTATTCGATTGGCAGCAGCCAAGAACTTCGACTGGTTCGGTGCATACGTCGTAGGCTTGGTCACGGCCATAGGCGGCGGAACATTACGCGATGTTTTAATTCAAGCTCCGGTATTCTGGATGGTGTCCTGGCATTACCTGGCCGTCACCGGACTATCACTGCTTACGGTGCTGATATTCAAGAGGGCTCTTGTGGGGGGATTTCGCACACTATTCCTATTTGACGCCATAGGCCTTGCCCTATTTGTGGTCATAGGCATTGAGAAATCACTCACCTACAACTATCCTATGTGGGTGGCCATCACCATGGGCATCATCACCGGATCCTTCGGCGGCGTATGCCGCGATATACTCATCAACGAAGTCCCGCTATTTTTCCGCAAAGACATTTACGCCACCGCCTGCCTTGCCGGTGGAATAGTCTATTGGCTGATATGGTTGACCGGACTGCCATCCATTGTTGCACAAGTACTTTGCGCCGCCACCGTCATCGGCCTGCGCATACTTGCCTTCAAATACAACTGGTCTCTGCCGGCGCTAAAGGTGAAAACCGAAAACCTGCCCCAAAATGACAACCTCGGTACCGCCGATTCACCCCTAAAATCTAATGACAATGAACATTAACCACGACAAAGCCATGATACAGCTGGCCAAATACGCCATTGTCGGCGTGATAAACACGCTGCTTACCCTGGCCGTTATATTTATATGCAAGTCGCTACTGGGCGTCAACCCATACATATCCAACGCATTAGGCTACATCGTAGGCCTTATTAACTCGTTTCTATGGAATCGAACTTGGGTATTCCGCCGCCGCGACGGCAAGCTGTCGCGCCAAGCTATACTGTTCCTCACCGGCTTCGCCGTATGCTACGGACTGCAATTATTCACCGTTTGGAGTCTCAACCAATCCTCCTTCGGCGAAATCGAAATTCAGATTATGACCTTCACCCTTTCGGGATACGGTATAGCAACGCTCATCGGCAACGTGGTATACACCGTATGTAACTTCATATTCAACAGACTATTCACCTTCAGCCGCCGTAAATAATACGGCGTCCGATTCATACCACAACACTCCCATACTATGCAACAACTCAAGAAACTTCCGGCACTGCTATTGGTGCTCATTGTCTCAATGGCCACATTCACGTCCTGCGATGACGACGAAGGCTATGCCATTGACCCTCGCGACCTACCCTCTCAGGCTTGGGACTTCCTGGATTATTACTACTATGACCTACCCATCGTTGAAGCATTCTACTACGGCAGCGGTTCGGACGGATACTATCGCGTCAACCTCGCCGATGGTACCGGAGTAGGCTTTGATGCTTGGGGCAATTGGTATTTCGTATCCGCTCCCTGGGACTCGAGCGTCCCGGCAGACATCGTGCCGCCACGCATCACCGGTTTTGTCGGATACTACTATCCCTACGAGGTCATTGTCAGCATCACCATCACCGGATACGGATACGATATCACCTTATCCGACGGCACTGAATTGTCCTTCGACACCTACGGCGAAATACTTGATTAAACACGGACAATAACCTATCTACCCGATTAGACATCAGTTTTCTTCCGCGTTCCATCCGGTCAATACACAATACATACGGCATACAGCCCGAAGCTCGAGCGTATGCCGTATGTATTTGTTTTTAGCAATTGCCGTCTAAAGACACTAATTGTCAACAAATTATTGTACCGACTCTTTGAGACCAATCTGACGAGTAAAAGCCTCGTCAAAGCATACCAAAGTCTCGGTCTGCGATGCAAATTTGGAGTGAATATTGGACTCCAAAATACGGAACAAGTGCTCGTTGTCCCGTGCCATAATACGAATCAACAAGTCATAGCGGCCGGACGTCACATTGCAATCCACCACTTCGGGAATGGCACGTAATATTTCAATGACCTCACGAACTTTGGAAGCCTCCATTAGCTGAATTCCAACAAATGCCGAGATCTTGTAGCCCAAAGCCTCGGGATTGACTACACAATCCCAGCGACGTATCACGCCATTTGCTACAAGTCGCTTGATACGCTGATGAATAGCTGCGCCCGAAAGATCACACGTACGAGCTATTTCTTGGAACGACTCGCGAGCATTAGTCGCAAGCAGCCCCAGTATCTTCAAATCCAAGCTGTCAAATTGTCTTTCCATGAAAATTTTCTATTCTGAAAGCAGTAAAAGGTTTATGCAAATTGCTGTCGTAACTGATGTGTCGATAATTGCTCTGCAAATTTCGAAACTTATCCGTAAACCACAAACACCCTTTCGCTGATTTTGCGCAATACTTTACACTTACGCAACAAAATAAGCAAATTTTAACAAACGATGGCCGTCTTTTCGAACCTGAAACACATCGACAACGTCCGTTCCGGCCTGAAAATCCTTGACATAGGCGACATCCCGGATATAGCACACCAACGCCGACAACAGCTTTCGTGAAAAAATAAATAAGATTTAGGCGAAAATGTTTGTTGAAAACAAAAATGATTTACTAATTTCGCATTGTCATTTGATGGGTATCCGCGACCTAAGTCGTAACCTATGACACAACAATTCGTAACCAATAGACTTTAAGTATATGATTTTCAATTTTCGCTTAGTTTCGGACGAAGTCGACAACTTCAAGAGAGAAATCGAGATAGACGCCGATGACACCTTTCTCGATCTCAGAAACGCCATCTGCGATGCCGTAAGTTACGATCGCTCGGAGATGTGCTCCTTCTTCCTATGCGATGACAGCTGGGAAAAAGAGAAAGAAATCACACTGGAAGATATGGGTACAGACAGTGACGAGGACACTTACCTGATGGACGAATGCATACTTAGCGACTACATAGACGATGAAGGTCAAAAACTGATGTTTGTATTCGACTACCTGACCGATCGCGCCTTCTTCCTGCAACTCAAAAAGATCATAACAGGAAAGTCACTCAAAGACCCCGTATGCACTTTGTCCATGGGTAAAGCCCCGGAACAGCATATCGATATGAAACGCTTCGAAGCAGATATAGATGCCAAAGCCGCAAAACAGGCTGCATCCATCGAAGACTTCGGCGAAGATTTCGATGAAGAAGGCTACAACGATGACGAATTCGACCCCGACGGATTCTCCGACCTCACCTTTGACGAACATTGACAAACCACTAAGACTCAACCTCGCAAAGCCCGACAGCATCGCACTGCCGGGCTTTGTCGTTTTTTTGAATGCTATACCTCTGTATTTTAACGTATTTTATATGTGTTATACCAACTTTTAGTTTTATCTTTGTAGTATGTATATAAGCCATTGCACGACCGAGACATTCCCAATGCGCCAAATACCTACATCTCAACATATTGCCCTACACACGATCAACTATCCATCGTACAACCGCATCAAACGTTTATAAATGAAGAATTTTACCCTAACCCTATTGGCAGCCGCGTCTATTGCCACAACGTGCTACGCAGAGACTGTCACCCTAAAAGACACCGAGTACCAAATCACGACCTTACAAGATCGCGAGCTCGGCCCGGGCGTACGCTACACTCGCATACGCATACCCGAGTACCCACTAAATGTCAACATCTTGCGTATAGACGCGTCCAACCCCTACAATAGTATCGAGACCACGCAAGCCTCTGACAAGCTCTACGGCACCGAGGCTCTGGTAAACGCTGCCAAGCGCCAGACATCGCCCGGCCATATCGCTTTGGCCGGTGCAAACGCCAACTTCTGGTGCGTAAACGGACAGCCCCCCTTCAGCGACGAGCTCGTGGGCCTGACGTATAACGGCAACCTCCGCAACGGCAAAATCATCACCGAGACAAATATGCACGCCGACCAATGGGACGATGGATACAAACACACCGGCATCGTCGGCGTCACCCCGGATCGTACCGTACACAGCGGCAATTACTTCTCTTGGGCCGGATTCATCAACTCGACAGCCACCGGCGAGTTGGAAATATACACCGTCAACAAAACCGTACGAGACAACGAGGTCAACATATACAACTCCTACTACCCGACCAACCGCACCTTCAAATGCGTGGACACATACGTCGAAAACGGCACCACGCACTTCAAAATTGTGCCCAACTGCGCCACCGAAGTCTACCTGACCATCGATGAAGGTCAAAAATGGAACGCCGGAGGAAAAGACATAACATTCACCGTCGCCAAGGTGGTACAAGATGCCGGAGCAGGAACTATAGGCAGCTACGACCTCGCCATTGTAGGCCGCGGCAACAAGCGCGAAGCCCTCAACCGCCTCAATCCCGGCGACAAAGTCACACTGCGATACGGATGGTCAAACAAAAGCGGCAAACTCATCGAATTCGACAACCTCGTAGGCGGCAACGCCCAAGTGATGAATGCCGGCGAATTGACCGAATTCAACACCACCGAAAAATACAATTCGCAAGTATACTCGCGTACCGGCTACGGCACAGACGATCAAGGCCGATATCTCTACATCATCGTAATTGACAAAAGCACAGACCCACGCTACGGCACCTCGGCCGGATGCTCTACCACCGAAATGTGCGCCATTGCAAAGCACTACGGATGCACATATATGACCAACTTCGATGCCGGCGGCAGCGCCGAAATGCTCGTAGGCAACGCCATCATCAACAAAACCACCGAATCCACACCACGCTCCGTAGCCAACGGCATGATTGTCTACAGCATCGCGCCCGAAGACAACGATATTACACGCCTCGAATTTGCCGATTACGAACTCAAAGCCCCGGTATACGGCACCTACACCCCGCGAATCATAGGCTACAACAAATACAACGCCGTGGTCAGCGATGACGTGCAAGGCATCACCCTGAGCTGCGACCCCAAAGCAGGCACATGCGACGGCAACATCTTCACAGCCGGAGGCACAGGCATGACAACGCAACTCACCGCCTCTCTCGGCAACGTGTCCGTATCCAAGGACATCACTATCGTAGACACACAGATGGCCCTGCGTATCAAGCCCATACTCATCGACGGATATCGCCAATACCCCATTGAAGTATCTGCCGAAATAGACGGCAACACCTACACCTACAACCCGGCAAGCATCACATGGACAGTGGCAGACCCCTCAGTGGCATATATCGATGCCGATGGCGTACTCCACGGCCTCAAGGACGGAACAACCGACATTACCGCCACCATAGGCCGATTCAGCGACACCACCACCGTCACTGTCGAAATCGCAAAGAAAGCATCCTACGACTTCTGCTCATGGGCCGACTGGAAAGCTATGGGCACTGCCGGCATAGTCAACGCCGCCGGAAAGACAGCACTCACCATAGCAGACGATGGTACGGTAGAATTCACCTACAAGGCTCCGCGCGACCCGTATATGTACATTGCCCGCGACATCACCTTCTACAGCCTGCCGGACGAAGTTTCCTTTGACTTCACGTCCTCGATACCCGTATCCAAGGTCATCGTAGACGCACGCACACGACAGCACACGCGTACTAACAACATCAATATCACCGCACAAGGCAGCGAGAGCTTCGCCGCCGGAAAGACACACCATGTGATATTGCCCTGGAATGCCCTGGGCGATAAGGACGACCTAATCACATTCCCGGTGTCGATGCACCAAATTCGTTTCGTATTTGTCAAAGACACAGCCAATAAGGGCGACCAAAAAGTCAAAATTTCCGACATCAAGGCGACTTATAAGCACTATGACGGCGTCGCCGATGTTGTCGCCGATACCGGCACCGCAACCCTGACTTTATGGCCCAACCCGGTAAGCGGCGCCACCTTTGCCTTGCGCGCCTCCGCGCCCATAGCATCCGTATCGATATACAGTCTCGGCGGAGCACTCGTCAGCGAGACTCAGGCCAACGGCGAAAACGCTATGCAAGTCACCACTCCCTCCTCCGCCGGCGTATATATCGTAGCCGCCAAATGCACCGACGGCTCCAAGGTATGCGCCAAACTCGTGGTAAAGTAACACCAGACAAAATCGTTCAAGCATAGCCGGAACCATTGATTTAGGACTAAACCTACGGCCTAACAAAGACGACCAATAACGCTCAATATCAAGCCTACGAGACGCGTCCGGCATCAAAGCACAACAACAGCACAATAGTAAAAATCAAAAATATAATACCCCATAACCACATGAGAAGAAAAATCCTGCTAAGCGCCTTGGCTTTCACAGCCTGCGTCTGGGCACAGGCTCAAATCGCCGAAGTGTCCGCACCGCGCCCGTTGCTTAAAGGCACGCAAAGCGAGATGTACTACCCGGTACTCAGCGCCGATGGTACACAACTGATGTTCAGCAAGGCTGATTACTCGGATCTGCGCGTCTATGACTACGCATCCGGAGCCACCAAGGCAGTGACCGCCACGCGTCCCGAGGCCTTCCGCGCACGCTTCATAGGCGATAAAGTCTCCACCGCCCAACCCACGACCGGCACCGCCGTAAGTGTCAAAGGCTCCAAACTGATTATTACAGTCAACGGCACCATTCACGAATACACTCCCGTAAAGTGCTATGCCGGATACTGCTGGCCTTCGCTGTCGCCAGACGGTACCAAGGTGATGTTTGTAGCCGCCGGCAAAGGCATATATATAACCGATCTCAAAGGCAACGTCCTCAGCCACCCCGGCAAGTACGAAGCCCCAGTATGGTACGGCAACAACCATATCGTGGCCATGAACGCTAAAGACGACGGACACCAATACATGTCCTCGCAGATTGTGCTGCTCAGCGCCGATGGCGCACAGGTGCAAGAACTCACCAAGCCCGAATCAATGAGCATGAACCCGGCCGCAGCCATCAGCATCAATCGCGTGGTCTACAACACAATCGACGGACGCCTCTACGAGATGACTGTGACCCTCAAGTAATACATACCATTATACACACCCCCGAAACACTTTAAGGCATTATGAAACACTCCAAAATATTTGCTGCCGCTCTGGTGTCGATGGTATCTATGGGCACCCTCTTCGCCACCCCCGCTTCGGCACAAAATACCAAGAAAATCAAAGTATACATCAATCCCGGACACGGCGGACACGATGCAGACGACCGAAACGTAGTCATCGCACCTTACGCACAAGGTGACCCCGAAGGATATTGGGAATCAAATTCGAACCTCGAAAAAGGGCTTGCACTACGCGACATGCTGCTCGAAAAAGGCTATGACGTGGAAATATCACGCATCACCAACACCTCGGACGATGACCTGCCGCTGTCCACCATCGTCAACCTGAGCAACAACAGCGGCGCTGATATATTCTTCTCTATACACTCCAACGCCACCGGTACCGAGGCACGCCGCAATTTCCCGCTGATGCTGTACCGCGGATATGACAACCAGCCGGTGATTCCGAACTCGGACGTCATCGCCAAAATTCTCAACAAATACCTGCTACAGAACAAGGCTACATACTGGACCAGCACCAACATAAACTGCCGCGGCGACTTCAGCTTCTATCCCACATGGGGCGGCGCCGGGCTGGGTGTATTGCGCGGCAACACTCGCGTAAGCATGCTCTCCGAAGGCTCGTTCCACGACTATATTCCCGAGACATACCGTCTGATGAACAAGGACTTCTGCTGGATGGAAGCCTGGCATTTCCGCAAAGCCATCGACGAGTACTTCAGTCAGCCCGGCGTATCATACGGCGTAGTAGCCGGCCGCCTAAACGACAACCGCACTCCGCGCGACGGCAGCTACCTGAGATTTGGTGAAGACTGGTACGCAACAATACAGGGCGCCAAGGTCGAGCTCATTGATGCCTCGGGCAACGTTGTAGACACCTATACCACTGAGACCAAGCACCTCAACGGCTTCTATCTATTCCGCAAAGTCGCCCCCGGACATTACACCGTCAAGGCTACCTGCGACACCCACTACGCCCTAAGCACCGAGATTGATGTCGTAGCCGACGAGATCACTTACGCAAACCTGCAGATGAACAAAATCCGCAGCACCCCACCCGAAGTCGTAGCTTACTCGCCTATGTGGAAAGACGGGGACGAACCCGTACTATGCAACAGCCCCGTCATAATCGACTTCAACTGGGACATGGACACCGAGAGCGCCGAAAAAGCCTTCAGCATCTCACCCGCCGCTGCCGGAACATTCTCCTGGGAAGACACCAACCACCGTCTGATATTCACCCCCTCGGAAGCCTACAGCACCAATACTAAATACACCGTCACCATATCCACCGAGGCCAAGCACCCGGACAATATGAATATGGAGAAACCTTTCACGTTCTCGTTTATGACCGCCAATTTCAATTATATGAAGATCCTCGGTCAATTCCCCAAACAGGACGAGAAGGTACACTATGCCAATGCCGCCATCGAATTCCGCTTTGACCTGATGCCCAACGTTGCCCCCATCCTCAACCAAATCACCTGCAAAGACAGCAAGGGCAACAGCGTCAGCTTCAATAAGCGCAAAATGACCAACTCCAAGGCCGGTGCCGCTTACGGATTCTTCCGCATACCCTTCCTCAAGAGCCTTACCATAGGCGAGACATACACCCTAACACTTGCACGCGAATTTGCCGACAAGAACGGCATTACACTGCAAGAGCCCGTCAACGTCACATTTACAGCCGTTGATGCAGCCGACCACGCTGCCGGACAAAGCATTATTGACAATATGGAGACACCCGCCGACTACACTATGGCCGAAGTGGGCAGTCTAAACGTCGAAAGCCAAAACGTAGCCGCGGCCGCCAATCCGCTCGTAGGCAAAGCCATCGGCTTCACCTACAAATTCAAGGACACCGAAGGCGGCGAAATCCTATGGGAACGTGCCCAAAGCGCACCCCAGGTCGTCAAAGCCGGCGAAAAAGTGGGCGTACATATCAATGGCGACCTCACCGCAAACAAACTTTACCTCGAACTGACCTCCGGTATATCAACCACCTATACATACGTCTGCGATATGGACTTCCTGGGATGGCGCTACTTCGAAATCCCGGTAAACGTTGAGGCTGACGCTCAACTCACCGGCATCAAGCTCGTGCAAAATCCCTCGCAGATGAGCGCCGCCGGCACCTTCGCCATAGACGACATCAACTATCTGGGTAGCGGCGCAGTCGAAGACATCGAATGTACCTCGCTGACCGTACATCCAAACCCCGCCGGCGAATATCTCGTAGCCAATGCCGACTTCCTCATCACCGGAATACGCCTTGTCAATGCCTCCGGTATCACAGTGGCCCGGACTGAAGGAAACGTGCTCAACGTCAGCGAAATCGCAGACGGAGCATACTTCGCCATCATCAGCAGCGGCACAGGACAATCCACACGCAAAGTCCTAATAAAACACTGATACACATCTTATCCTCCTATCAACTCTAAGGACTTTAGGGGCAATTATGTCCCTAAGGTTCTTAGGGACTATAAGGAGAAAGCATAATCACGATAATACACAATATACACACTTCCAAACACTTCATTGATGAAGAGATACATCCTTCTTGCCGCAGCAATACTTGGCGCAGCCGTCTCGGCTGCCGCCATCACCGTCTCGGCACCTCAACGAATCGAGACCCCCGAAGGGTCGCACCACCCCGTCCTCAGCCCTGACGGAAAAACTCTACTATTCAGCACTCAGGATCACACCGGGCTAAAATCCATTGACTTGACCACAGGCAGCATTGCCACTATCGACACAGATGCCGCCGCCGGTTTTGCCCCCATATTCAATGCCACCGGTACCAAAGTGTTCTACCGTACTGCAACCGTCATTGACGGACTGCTGTGCCACGATGTACGCAGTTGCGACATAACCAAGAACGCCGCACCCATCAAACTGCAATCATACAGCCGCAAAGCGCCGTCCAACCTCAACGCCGTCAGCGCCAAAGACAACTACGCCTTTGCCAACTACCGCGACATCGTACTATGCCACAACGGCGTCACCACCAAGGTCAACCCCTTGGCCGATGCTCACTCCTACCTCTGGGCCTCGCTCTCGCCCGACGGTACACATCTGCTGTTCTGCGAACCTTTCGAGGGCGTATTCGTAGCCAATGCCGATGGTTCACATCCGAAGCGCATCGCCGCAAAAGGAGACTTCCCCGCTTGGCTGTCCGACAATATGGTCGCTTTCGTGGTCACCCATGACGACGGATACGTCGTGCTTGACAGCAAACTATGCATCGCGGACACCGCCACCGGCCAAACCACCGACATCACCGATGCCGACACACTCGTGAGCGAAGCCGCTGCCGCCGCCGGCAAAATCGTATACTCCGACCTGCAAGGAAATATGTACCTCATCCAAGTAAGCGAATGACAATCGTAAGCACACCCCTAACAATGACTATACAAATGAAACGCATTATATTATTGCTGTTGGGAGCGCTCGTCATCGCTTCCGGAGCATACGCCAAGCGTATGTCCGACCTCAAAATTTACATCAACCCCGGACACGGTGGCTACACCTCTGACGACCGACCCATAAAAATTTATCCCTTCGAACAAAACGACACGCTCGGATACTGGGAGTCCAAATCGAACCTCTACAAAGGTCTCCACATGTATCATATACTGGACTCTCTGGGTGCCACGCCATACCTGTCGCGCATCAAGAATACCCAAGCCGACGACCGAAGCCTCAGCGGCATTGCCGCCGAAGCCAACGCGCTGGGTGTCGACCTTTTCTTCTCGATACACTCCAACGCCGGCGAGAATGTCAACTATCCGCTGATGCTCTATCGCGAGAGCACCATAGGCACACCGCGATACCCCGAAAACATAACCCTGAGCAAAATCGTATGGAAAAATCTCCACAGTCGCAAGCTGGCCATCTGGACACGCGACACCGAATACGTGGCAGGTGACCTCACCTTCTACCAGAACATGTGGCAAGGCGGCCTGGGCGTACTCCGTACACTCTACACCGTAGGCCTGCTCTCCGAAGGCTCGATGCACGAACACCGCCCCGAGGCACACCGCCTGATGAACGACGACTACAACTGGATTGAAGCTTGGCTCTTTGTCAAATCCATTATGGAATACTATGATACGGAAGACAAATTCGTCACCGGCAACATCGCCGGCATCATCTACGATGACCACAACCTGCGCGAAAAGCTCTACCCCGCCAACTTCACCATGTACGGACGCGACAACAACGCCCCCGTCAACGGCGCTTACGTCCAACTCATTGACGCCGCAGGCAAGACCATCCAAACCCGCACCACCGACGATATGTACAACGGCGTGTACGCCTTCCGCAACGTCACCCCCGGCACATACACAGTACGCGTCAGCCGTGACGACTACTACACCGAAGACAAAACCGTCACCGTCGTCGCCAACGACATCACCTATCAGGACTTCGCGATGATGCTCAAACGCGAATATCCCCTCGCCATCACCAAGCACTACCCCGCACCGGCCGAAGGCGAACTTGTATCATGCTCATCGTCCATAGACTTTGAATTCAACACCGATGTAGATCAAGAATCCTTCGAGAAAGCATTTAGCATCACCCCCGAAGTCAAAGGCTACTTCGTGTTCAGCGAAAGCTACCACAAGGCGAGCTTCGTACCCGAACTATCACTGGAGCGAAACACCACATACACCGTCACCATTGACGCTTCGGCCAAGACCACAGACAGCCGCTACAGCCATCCGCAAATGGAGCAGCCTCTGACATTCTCCTTCACCACCAAGAATCGCGACCGTCTCGAACTCATCGACCAATTCCCCGCCGACGGCGGCACGGTACACTACGTATCACCCACACTGGAATTCCGCTTTGACAAGACCATCAACTCCAACGGCGTCTACGATATGATGTCCATCACCGACAGCAAAGGCAACGAGGTGGCCGTCAACAAGCGCACCTCCAAGTTCAACCGACTGTCCAACGGATACGGCAACGCCATATTCGCCGTCACCGGCGACCTTGTCCCGGGCGAAAAATATCACGTCAAGCTATCGGGCGCACTCCGCGACACCGAGTCACTTCCACTGGGCAATGACATTGAATTCGATTTCACCGCCGTAGACGCCACCGCCGAAGTCGAACAGACCACCGTCGAAGACTTCGAAACAGCCGTCAACTTCACCGCCGACCCCGAACAGACCTCCGGAACAGCCGCCAACCCCACTGCCACACGCTCCACCGCCGCCAAGCTCTTCGGCAAAGCATCCGGACGCTTCGTCTACAAATTTGCCGACAGCCACGGCGGCTCCATCGTCTGGAAATACACCGGCGAACCCCATGCCTACAACACCAATGACATCCTTGGCATGTACATCAACGGCGACTTCAACAACCACGAACTATATGTGGGCGTAGCCTCCGGCACAAATATCAAGTACAAGAAAGTCTGCAATCTCGACTTCATCGGATGGCAATACCGCGAAGTCACCCTCGACAACCTCGAAAAAGACTTCTGCCCCTTCCTGCTCAGCGAAATCAAAGTCGTACAGCAAAAAAGCCCCATCACCCAAAACGGCGCCTTCAACCTCGACAACATCACCTTCCGTCAAGGATCGGGCGGCGTGAATGACATCACAGCCGATGTCGAAGCATCCTTTGCAGTACGTATCGATGGCCGACGCGTACTCGTAGCCGATGCGCGACCGTCGACCAGAGTGGACATCTACGCCATCGATGGCACACTGGTAGCCACCAAAGCCACCGATGCCTACGGTGCCGCCACTGTCGAAGTACCCTCCGCCGGCATCTACATCGTCCGCGTCGGAGCCGCCGCCACCAAGGCCTCCGTCCGCTAAGACCATCCATCAACGCAACCGACCCTGCCCGCAAAGCAGGCCCATCCCCTACGCGGTGCTGTGCAAATTTGCACAGCACCGCGTATATTATTGGCATTTCAGCACATTTTCGGGCGAGGAAGGCGGGAGTGTGACAGATAATGCTTAACTTTGCAAGAGGCCTGAGGGATGTAACCCGGGAGGCCTAACCAAGCAAATAAAATCTTACATATCGTGAAAATTATAGCCGAAAGCAGCAGTACACGCACCGAATGGGCGCTTGTAGACGGAGCCAAGGTGGTGGAACACGCTTTCACTACCGGCATCAACCCGTTTTTTCAGACACGCCGCGAAATCTCGCACTCTATACGTCTCGAATTGCCCGACGCATTCTTCCGCCGCCGTTGGGAGCACGTCTATTTCTATGGCGCCGGATGCGCCAATTACGAGAAAAACAAGGTGATGGAATCGTCTTTGGTGGCGCAGTTCAAGACCCCGGTGACAATACACAGCGACCTTCTGGGCGCCGCTCGCGGTCTGCTGGTGCGCAAGCCGGGCTTGGCGTGCATCCTCGGAACGGGCTCAAATACCTGCATGTACGACGGCCACGAAATCACCAAAAACGTCCGTCCGCTGGGCTTTATCCTCGGCGACGAGGGCAGCAATTCGTATATGGGCAAGCTGTTCATCGCCGATATGCTCAAGGAATTGGCGCCGCCCGAGTTGTGCGCCGCTTTCTACGAAAAGTATCAGACCACGGCCAATGTCCTACTGGACCAAGTGTACACAAACACACTACCCAACCGCACGCTGGCTCAATACGCATTCTTCCTCCACGAACACCTTGACCATAAGTATGTATACGACCTTGTATATCATTCGCTCATGAAATTCTTTGAGCGCAATATTTCTCAATACGACTATCGCAACCACCCGCTGAGCCTTGTAGGCTCAACGTGCGTACTTTACGAGGACATACTGCGCAAGGTGGCCACCGATTTCGGCGCCACCATAGAAAAGGTGGCACGATATTCTATGCCCGGATTGGTGCAGTACCATTCGACAGAAGAATAAGCAACTTATAATGCTCCCTACATCTTCCCGGAAACAACATCCGATACACTTTTCCATTTCTCCAAAAACAAGACCGGAAATATGAACAAAGCCATACTTATGGGATACGTGGGCGCCGACCCCAAAATCCGCTATGTGGAGACACGCCCCGTGGCATCCTTCACCATGGCCACCACCGAACGCGGTCGCCGTATGCCTGACGGCTCACAATTGCCCGACCGCACCGAGTGGCACAATATCGTGATGTGGGATGCCAATGCCGAATTTGCAGAGAAATACATACGCAAAGGGTCGCGCCTGCTCATCGAAGGCAAAATCCGCACCCGCTATTGGGAAGACCGCAACACTATCAAGCACACTATCACCGAGATATACGTCGATAGCTTCGACCTGCTCAAATGAACGTACCGGCTACCGACAGCATAGCCGAAATCCTGCGAACGCGCACTTCGGTGCTTGATGGGGCTACAGCGACCATGCTTACCGAGGCCTCCGCTGCGGCACACCTGCCGATGGCCGACCTTCTATGTCTCGTACGTCCCGAGACGGTGACGGCATTGCACAATGCCTATCTCGATGCCGGAGCAGATATCATAAGTACCAATACGTTCAACACAAACGCCTTTACTCTCAAAAGGCGATACCTCATTGATCATCCCGACCGCACGGCCGAGGTTATCAACCGCACGGCCGCTGATTTGGCATGTCAATGCACGCGACGTGCAACCGCACGCGACGGATACAGGCGGTATGTCGCCGGAGTAGTGACTCCGATATGTCCCCGACCGAGCGACAGTGCCGACGAATGGATGGACGCATGCCAGGCGCAGATGGCCGCCTTGGCCGAGAGCGGGATTGATTTTCTGCTGGCCGAGAGTTGCTACGACATCGCCGGTACGCGCATCGTGGCTCGGGCGGCGGCACGTATCGCATCTCATTATAATATATGTACCGTCTTCAGTGCAACGGTCAACGACAACGCAACCCTGCCCACCGGCGGCCGTTTCGAGGACCTATTGGACGTCGTGGCCGTAGCTTCGCCCTTAGCCGTAGGCCTCAACTGTTGCAATGGTCCGCAAGGCTTTGTTCAACTATTGCGAAAGCTTAAAACGCTGTCCCCCTACCCCGCCATAGCCTATCCATGTGCCGGGTTGCCCGACAGTGCCGGCCGCTACCCGGCCACAGCGCGAGACTTCGGACAGATGGCACGCACAATCATCGCCGAAGACTTGGCACGCATCATCGGCGGATGTTGCGGCACCACCCCAGCACAGATTGCTGCCGTAGCTCAAGCCATATATGACAGCGGCAAGTGACAGCGTGTCAGTGTCCGGTTGTCAGTAATGCGCAGCCATCATAATACCCTGTTTTACGTTGATTATCAGCACAATGTCCCCTATACTGTGTTTTGGCACATCATTTGTATATACAGTAAGCGTCAAGCGCTTGAAGCTCCACGGCAGACAGCGCAAGACACCGATTGCCCGATGCCGCAAGGCACATAAGGCACATCGGTACAGATAAACGAAAAAATAAAAAAACAAATATAAACAGCTAAAACAGAAACAATCATGGGAAAGATTATTGGTATAGACCTCGGCACAACTAATTCATGTGTAGCCGTTCTCGAAGGCAAAGACCCCGTAGTGATACCTAACAGCGAAGGTCGCAACACAACTCCTTCGGTAGTAGCATTCGTCGATGGCGGCGAGCGCAAAGTAGGTGACCCTGCCAAGCGTCAAGCCATCACCAACCCCAAACGCACCATCTACTCCATCAAGCGCTTCATGGGCGAGACCTATGACCAAGTGCAGAAAGAGATTGAGCGCGTGCCCTACAAAGTGGTTCGCGGCGACAACAACACGCCCCGAATCGATATAGACGGTCGTCAGTACACGCCACAGGAAATCTCGGCAATGATCCTTCAAAAGATGAAGAAAACCGCCGAAGACTATCTCGGACAAACCGTTACGGAAGCCGTCATCACCGTACCTGCCTACTTCAACGACAGCCAACGTCAAGCCACCAAGGAAGCCGGCGAAATCGCAGGCCTTACCGTAAAACGTATCGTCAACGAGCCTACCGCCGCAGCTCTTGCATACGGCCTTGACAAGTCCAAGAAAGATCAAAAGATTGCCGTATTCGACCTCGGTGGCGGTACATTCGATATATCCATCCTCGAATTGGGTGACGGCGTATTCGAAGTTAAGTCTACCAACGGCGATACCCATCTGGGCGGAGACGACTTTGACCACGTAATCATCGACTGGCTGGCCGACGAATTCCAGAAAGACGAAGGCGTAGACCTGCGTCAGGATCCTATGGCACTGCAGCGCTTGAAAGAGGCTGCCGAAAAAGCCAAAATCGAGCTTTCCAGCACCACGAGCACCGAAATCAACCTGCCGTACATTATGCCCGTCAACGGAGTGCCCAAACACCTCGTTAAGACACTGACACGTGCCAAATTCGAGCAATTGGCCGACAGCTTGATCAACGCCACCCTCGGCCCCTGCCGTCAAGCTCTCCAAGACGCCGGCTTAACAGCCAAAGACATTGACGAAGTCATCCTCGTAGGTGGTTCGACACGTATACCTGCCGTACAGCAGATTGTCGAGAAATTCTTCGGCAAGACTCCCAACAAGGGCGTCAACCCCGACGAAGTCGTAGCAGTAGGTGCTGCCATCCAAGGCGGTGTGCTCAGTGGCGATGTCAAGGACGTACTGCTCCTCGATGTAGTGCCCTTGAGCGTAGGTCTTGAGACCCTCGGTGGCGTAATGACCAAACTCATTGATGCCAACACCACAATACCTACCCGTAAGAGCCAGGTATTCTCCACCGCAGCCGACAACCAGCCTTCGGTCGAAATCAACGTCCTGCAGGGCGAACGCCCCATGGCTAAAGACGACAAACTCATCGGCAAATTCCACCTCGACGGCATTGCTCCCGCTCCTCGCGGCATACCTCAGATCGAAGTTACTTTCGAGATCGATGCCAACGGTATACTCAACGTTACCGCCAAGGACAAAGCCACCGGTAAAGAGCAGAGCATACGTATCGAAGCTTCCAGCGGCTTGACCGACGCCGAAATCCAGCGTATGAAAGACGAAGCTGCCGCCAACGCCGATGCCGATGCCAAAGAAAAAGAGCGCATTGACAAACTCAATCAGGCCGATGCCATCATCTTCCAGTCCGAAAAGAGCCTTAGCGACCTCGGCGACAAGATTCCCGCCGACAAGAAGGCCGCCATCGAAAGCGCCCTCAACAAACTGAAAGACGCTCACAAGAGCCAAGACGTAGCCGCTTGTGACGCAGCCATCAAGGAAGTTGAAGCCGCTTTCCAGGCCGCACAGCAAGACATCTACAACGCTCAGGCTCAGGCTCAGCAGGCACAACAAGCTCAGTCCAACGCTAACGCCGGTGCCGGCGCTTCCAACAACTCGGGTGACGACCACAACGTCTCCGATGTAGACTTCGAAGAAGTGAAGTAATCGTTGCTCACCGCGCATCAACCGCGCTAAGTGTAACACACCCCATATCATCACAAGTATCAACCGCATAAGATGATAACAGAAACGGGACGCATAGCAGAAATGTTATACGCCCCGTTTTTGGTGTTTCTCGGAAAAGCAAGCGGAAAAAAGGTAACTTTTGCGCATTTTCAGGTATGGACATAGCCGGGAAACAGACGTAACTTTGCAGCGTATAAATGATGTGCCGACTGCGCAAACATCAAACGAGAAAAGACTAACGAAATAAACAAACACTATGTATATCGAAAAAATAAAATCTCCGGCCGACTTGAAGAAGCTGGACATCGAAGCGCTCAAAACAGTTGCCGACGAAACACGCCGGGCAGTATTGAATCGCGTAAGCAAACACGGCGGACACGTAGGCCCAAACCTCGGATTCGTAGAAGCCACCGTGGCACTCCACTACGTCTTTGACGCACCCAAGGACAAACTGGTGTTCGACGTCAGCCACCAGAGCTATCCGCACAAGATTCTGACAGGCCGTGCAGAAGGCTTCTTAGGCAATGTCGATGAAATGAACGCCATCTCCGGTTACTCGTCGCCCGCCGAAAGCCCGGTGTACGACAACTTTGAAGTCGGACACACCTCCACCTCCATCAGCCTGGCCACCGGTCTCCAAAAGGCTCGCGACATCAAAGGTACGGACGAAAACATCATCGCCGTCATCGGCGACGGCTCCCTCTCGGGCGGCGAAGCCTTCGAGGGCCTCGACGAAGCCTCCGAATTGGGCACGGGTATCATTATCGTAGTCAACGACAACGAAATGTCCATAGCCGAGAACCACGGCGGCATATACAAAAACCTCCGCGCACTACGCCAAAGCAACGGACAATGCGAGCACAACTGGTTCAAAGCCTGGGGCTTCGACTACTACTACCTCGAAGAAGGCAACGATATTCCCAAGCTCATCGAAGCTTTCAAGAAAGTCAAAGGCACCAAGCGCCCCACCGTAGTACACATCCACACCGAAAAAGGCCACGGATACACGCCAGCAGTGCTGAATAAAGAAGCTTGGCACTACTCCATGCCCTTCAATATCGCCGACGGCAGTCTGCTCAATCCCCCCACCGGCGAAAGCTACGAACAGCTCTACAGCGACTGGATGCTGCGCGAGATGAAACGGGACAAAACACTCGTCGCCGTGACCGCCGGCACCCCTGCAGCCGCCGGATTTACCCCGGCCAAGCGCCGCGAAGCCGGAGCACAACACGTAGATGTAGGAATAGCCGAGGAACAAGCCGCCGCTATGATCTCCGGTATGGCCAAAGGCGGACTGCACCCCGTATGGACAGTCTACAGCACATTCATCCAACGCACTTACGACCAAATCGCACAAGACATCTGCATCAATTCCAATCCGGCCGTAATCAACGTTGCCGGAGGCGGAACAGCCTCAATGAACGACATCACACACATCTGTCTGTTCGACATCCCAATGCTGTGCAGCATCCCCAACCTCACCTACCTGGCCCCGACGACATGCGAAGAATACTTTGCCATGCTACGCTGGGCCATCGACCAGGACAAGAAACCAGTAGCCATCCGCGTACCCTCCAACGGCGTAAACCACACGTCCGAACCCGTAGACACCGAATACGGCTATACGCCACAATACAAAATCACGCGCCACGGTAGCCAAGTAGCCATCATCGCTGCCGGGTCATTCTACCAAAAAGGCGAACGAGTGGCCGATATCCTTGCATCCAAAGGCATCAACGCCACACTCATCAACCCCCGCTATCTCAATGCCGTCGATGCCGAGACGCTCGACTCGCTCAAGGCCGAACACCACCTCGTAGTCACCCTCGAAGATGGCTGCAAAGACGGCGGATTCGGCGAGCGCATCGCATCATACTACGGCACCTCGGACATGAAAGTCCTCGTCGGCGGCGTCAAGAAAGACCTGTACGACCGCTACAACCTGCAGCAGCTACTCTCCGACAACCGTCTGCTCGACGAGCAAATAGTCGAAGACATTCTCGCCATAATCAAGTAAATCACACACTTTTCCACTCTAAATAAGCGCCCACGAGGCTGTACTAATACCTTTCGGCATAGGAACATCCAACCGGGCGCAATTCCCAAGCTATCAATTCAAAAGCGAATCTAAGCCAAGCAGGCGGAACGCAAGGTCTTTCACGACTACGCGCCCCGCCTGCAACTATTTTCGGCCATACACTTACACAATCCGGCGAATGTGCGTACCTTTGTGATGCTGCGGCACACTGCCGTGCCCGACATCACACATCACAGCCATGACCATCGAACATATCGCAATAACCACCGCCGACATCGACCGCCTGCGCCAATTCTACAGCACATACTTCGGTATGGAAGCCGAAACGGAAATCACCGGCTCCACCGGCGCACGCATCATATTTATGCACTCGCCCGACGGCGGCGCCCGCATCGAACTGATGCAACGGCCACAAGGCGACACCCGCGCCGCCGGCCAAACAATCAACCACCCCGCCGCCGAGCCCAGCGGATACGCACACCTGGCATTTTCGGTCGGCAGCGAAGACGCTGTCAATGCCCTCATCCAACGCCTGCAAGCCTCCGGCGTGACCATCCTCCGGCAGCCCCTGCGCACACCCTCCGGCGCCTACCTCGCCACCATCGCCGACCCCGACGGCAACCCCCTCGAAATCGTCCCATGACATCCCCGACCTTCACCACAAACTCTTACCAAAGGAAAACGACCCGATTCAGAATAACTCTTGCAAAGTCCAAAGATGAGTCGCATTTTTGCAGAGAATATCAAAAGCGAAAGAGGTAAAAGCGCTTTTGTCGTCTATAAACGAAATTATTTATACCTTTGCAGTAGATTTTAGAATTAGTATGAATTGCATGTCAGAACGAAAAGACCAAGTTTTTCAACATCGTCAAAAATCATTCTGGCAGAACGGCACAATACTAATTTATGGCAAACTCAAATAATTAATAAGAATTCATTCACAATCATCAAAGGCATAGCTGCAATTGAAGTTTAACATAGTATATTCGCGACCGTAGCTCCACTAAGCCTCCGGCAATGATTGCCAAATCATCTATATATTAAATTATGAAAGGCGACTCACAAAAGCTCATAAAATTTTTTGAAGGATCTGATAAAAGATTTTGCATTCCACTTTACCAGCGCAACTACGATTGGAAGGAAGATAATTGCAGACAATTATTTGAAGACTTAAAACGCGTCCACCGAACGGGTGGCAAAAGTCATTTTTTCGGAAGTATTGTTTCTTGCGTTGCCGATTATGATGAAGAAGTGAGATTGATTATAGATGGCCAACAGCGAATCACAACCGTATCTCTCATCCTCATAGCTATGATTAACGCCGCTAAGGCCGGTGACCTAGCATATGATAAAAAAGACCGCATTAATTTCATAAAGAATGCTTATCTCATTGACGAGTATCAGGAAAATGAGCGAAAGGTGAAGCTTAAGCCCATTAAGAATGATATGGATGCTTTTGATGCTCTTATTTACAAAGAGCCAGATGAGTATATCAATGATTCCAACGTCACCAAGAATTATCGTTTTTTTTATGATAAAATAAAGAACTGCGGCCTTAAACTGGAAGAGTTACTCGATGCCATAAAGAAGTTAGAAATCATAAATGTACGTCTTGAACATGATGATGATCCACAATTAATATTCGAAAGTCTAAATTCTACCGGTCTTGGCTTGAGCGAGTCAGACAAGATACGGAACTATCTTCTGATGTCGTTGAGTGCAACAGCTCAGGAAAGGTCATACAATTCTTATTGGAATAAAATCGAGGAGGCCACTGACTATCAACCCACAATGTTCATCCGTGATTATTTAACGGTAAAGACTCGTAAGATTGCAAAATTAGAAAATCTCTATTTCGACTTCAAGCAATATTCTGAGTCTTCAAAACTAACCAGGGAAGACATTATGGCCGATATGCTAATCTATGCTCACCAATACAATAAGGTCATTAAGGCCAGTGTGTCAGATGCCAAACTCCAACGAAAGTTAACTCAGCTCTCATATATCGGATCATCGGTTCATATGCCATTCTGTATGTCGTTTCTAATTTATGCAGACCTGAACAAACTTTCGACTGATGAAATATATGAAGTATTTAACACATTGGAATGTTATTGGGCGCGTCGTATTATCTGTAATCTACCGGCAAATGCACTCTCAAAAGTTTTCTCCACCCTTCACACCGACATCCTCAAACTTATAAATGAATTTCAGAAACGAGGCAAGATATTCAATTCAACCTATCACGAGGTGATGAAATATACTCTTCTACGGAAACAGGGCTCCTCTGAACTTCCCACTGATACTAAGGTTGAAGAGGAAATGAAAACCAGGAATGTCTATAAGATGCCAAATACATATCGGCAGTTCATTTTTGAGAGAATGAATAATGGCCTATCTAAGGAGTTTATAGATATCGTCGGCGGTATGAAAGATGGCACAATTTCAATTGAGCATATTATGCCTCAAACACTTTCGGCAAAATGGAAAGCTGAATTAGGCCCTCATCATGAAGAATTATATGATCGATATATCCATACTTTTGCCAATCTAACCCTGTCCGCCTATAATCAAAGTTATAGCAATGCTCCATTCAAAACTAAAAAGGATGGAATGATTGACAAGGATGGCAATAAAGTTATTGGCTTCAAAGACAGCATCTACAGCCTTAGCGCAGACCTTAAAGAATACACAAAATGGACTGAGGCAGAGATACTGGATAGACAAGCTAAATTGATTTCTCGTTTCAAAAGCATCTGGCCTATGATACAGACCTGTTTTACCCCAATGGAAAAGCCAACCGACTCCGTCACATTCAATGATGAGGATATTGAACTCACAGGACGCGACATTGCAGCCTTCACATACAACGGAGAAAAGCATATGGTAACATCATGGAAGTCAATGTTATTGGAACTATGTGGATTAATATACGATGAACACAAAAACGCCATTGACTATCTCTGTTCTAAGAATTCATGGTTTCATACAGAGGAACAAAAAGGACGAACATGTTTTGCCCCCAGGTGCTACGTTTCCAGTGACAATAGCACCCAGACAAAGCTGACTATTTTAAACGTTCTGTTCAAAGAATGTTCAATCCCCGATGAAGCACTAACCTTCGAACTTCATCCTATGCAAAACTCGACTGACAACGAGTAAATTTGAATTAATAGCCCATATGGTTTATTTCAGATAATTAAGTCGTGTTTCAGTCTGTGCGTCTGAGTGCATCTGATTTCGACAAGCAACTGAAGATATTTTTTGGCGGAGAAAAAAACTTTTGCTACCTTTGTGGGCGAAAAGATAACACCAAAATGATTGGAATAGACATACGATATTACTTTTATTGCCGTTATGGCCGATTTTACGGACACAACGATGCGGGATCTCGTGTGTAAACAATCATAGTGTTTACTATTCGCCCGAGCCGACCAAGGCTCATTTTTTTGAGATAAGACAAACACGACATCCCACACGCTGCAAAGCATGCGGGATGATTTTTTTCGGACTCTATTTTCAAAAAAACAGACACAGTTTTTCAATACATATACGACAAAGCGGCTCGGCATAAGACCGAAACACACAACATAAAATGATACTGCACAACGACATAAAGACCAACGACAACGACACCGAAACAGACATCGGCACCGCGGCGCCGCTACGCGTAGCCATACAGGGCATCGCCGGATGCTTCCATGACTCGGCTATGCGCCGATATTTTACCGAAACGCAGCAGTCGGTCGTGCCGGTCGAATGCGAGAGCTTCGAGCAAGTGGTGAATGCCGTCACCGAAGGCCGTGCCGACTACGCCGCTATGGCCATAGAGAACACCATAGCGGGGCCGCTGCTGCCCAACAACGAGTTGCTGCGTACCAATGCGATACACATCATAGGCGAGCACAAAATGCGCATCAGCCATGCACTACTGGCTCTCCCCGGCGACCGGCTCGAAGACATCGAGGAGGTGCGCTCTCACCCTATGGCCATCATGCAGTGCGATCGCTTTCTCAAGGCTCATCCGCAGTGGCGAGTGTCCGAGGCTTTTGATACCGCCGGGGCCGCACGAGCCCTGTGCGAGGAGCGCCCGGACGACCGATGCTTGGCCGTCATAGCCCCGGTCGAAGCCGCCTTGACCTACGGTCTGACGGTACTCGCCGATGGTATTGAGACAAACAAGCACAACTATACCCGTTTTCTGATACTTGCTCCGGGCGCCGAGGCCGAGGCCACCGCCGAAGCCGATAAGGCATCTATAGTCTTTTCGCTGCCGCACACCGAGGGCTCGCTGTCCAAGGTGCTGACCGTATTGGCGCTATACGACATGAACATGACCCGCATCCAGTCAATGCCCGTCATCGGACGCGAATGGGAATACCGCTTCTATATAGACCTAACATTCAACGACATCCAACGGTGCCGACAAGCCCTGGATGCCGCTCGTCCGCTGATGAGCGACCTCAAAGTCCTTGGCTTCTACAAAGACGCACCCACGCCCGAGATATAAAACGCATAGAATTATGAGCACCATAGATATACAGCCGGCCGCCCGCGTAGCCACCGTGCGCGAGTACTATCTGCAACGCAAGATGCGCGAAGTGGCCCAACTCAACGCCGCCGGCGCCGACATCATCTCCTTAGGCATCGGAGGCCCCGATATGCCGCCGCCCCAAGCGGCCATAGACACCCTGTGTGCACAGGCTCGCCGCCCCGACACTCACGGATACCAGCTCGGTTCGGGCCTTCCCGAGATGCGCCGCGCTTTTGCCCGCTGGTACGGCGAGCGCTTCGGCGTCTCCCTCGATGCGGACAGCGAAATCATGCCGCTGATAGGCTCCAAGGAGGGCATCGTGCACGTATCACTGACATTCCTCAATCCCGGCGACGGCGTACTGCTGCCCAATCCGGGATACCCGACATACACGTCGGTCAGCCGCCTCGTAGGCGCCGACATCCGGTATTACGACCTGCGTGAAGACTGCGGATGGACTCCGGACTTCGAAGCGCTGGAACATGCCGACCTGTCCGGCGTCAAAATCATGTGGACCAACTATCCAAACATGCCCACCGGTGCTCCGGCATCGCGCGAATTGTTCGAACGTCTCATAGACTTCGGACGGCGCCACAACATCCTCGTCATCAACGACAACCCATACAGCTTCATACTCAACGACAATCCGCTGAGCATCCTCTCCGTGCCCGGAGCCAAGGACATTGCCATTGAGATGAACTCGCTGTCCAAGAGCCATAATATGGCCGGATGGCGCATCGGAATGCTTGCCGCCAAAGCCGAGTACGTCTCCTGGATACGCCGCGTCAAGAGCAACGTCGATTCAGGGCAATTTGCCCCGATGATGTCGGCCGTGGCGGACGCTCTCGCCGTTGGCGACGAGTGGTACGCCGAGCTCAACGCCACCTACGCCGAACGCCGCGCCATCGTCGACCGAATAGTCACCGCCCTGGGCTGTACCTTCGACCCGACACAGCGCGGAATGTTTGTCTGGGCACGCATCCCCGAAGCCGAGCCTTCGGCCGAAGCCATGGCCGACCGCATCCTCGAGCAAGCACGCGTGTTCATCACCCCGGGCAGCATCTTCGGCTCCAACGGCGACCGATACATCCGCCTGTCCCTGTGCGCCAAGCCACACAACCTGCGCCGCGCCCTCGACCGTATCCAACAAATCAACCAACGCTAAAAAACATTACCACAATATGAAAGATATACAACCCTTAGGCCTCGAAGGCACCACCGGCCCCGGCCCGATCATCATCGCCGGCCCATGCAGCGCCGAAACACGTCAGCAAGTGCTGGACACAGCTCGCCGCCTCGCCGCACAAGGCGTGCGCATATTCCGCGCCGGCATCTGGAAGCCGCGCACACGCCCCGGAGGCTTCGAAGGCATAGGCGCCGACGGCCTACAGTGGCTCAAGGAAGTACGCCAAACCACCAGAATGGCCGTAGCCACCGAGGTAGCCAACCGCGAACACGTGCGCCAGGCCCTCGAGGCCGGACTGGACATGCTGTGGATAGGCGCTCGCACCACCGCCAACCCCTTCGCGATGCAGGAAATCGCCGATGCACTCGCCGAAGCCGGCGCCGACATCCCCATCCTGGTCAAGAACCCCGTCAACCCCGACCTGGAACTTTGGATAGGCGCCCTACAACGCCTCTACAACGCCGGGATACACCGCCTAGGCGCCATCCACCGCGGCTTCAGTGCCTATGGCCCGCACCTCTACCGCAACCTGCCCCAGTGGCACATCCCCATTGAGCTGCGCCGCCGCTACCCCGCCCTGCCCATCATCTGCGACCCAAGTCATATGGGCGGCAAGCGCGAACTGGTGGCCCCGCTGTCACAGGAAGCCCTCGATATGGGATTTGACGGCGTAATCATCGAAAGCCACTGCAACCCCGATGACGCACTCTCGGACAAAGCACAACAAATCGAGCCGGAAGTCCTCGGATTCATACTCGACACGCTCACCATCCGTCGGCAGAAACAATCCACCGAGAACCTCAGACTGCTGCGCCACGAAATCGACCGACTGGACAACGACCTGCTCGAAGTCCTTGCACGCCGTATGCGCGTATGCCGCGACATCGGCCTATACAAAAAGGAACACAGCATGCCCGTACTGCAAACCGGACGTTTCGACGACATCATGCACTCGCGCGTAGCCACAGCCGTCGAGATGGGCATGAGCGCCGACTTTATGCGCACCGTGCTCGCCGCGATACACGAAGAATCCGTCCGCCAGCAAATCGAAATCCTCAACCGCCGATAGCCCCCACCACAGCGGATTACTCCACCTCACAACCACTCACAAACGACACACCCACCACGATGAAAATACTGATTCTCGGCGCCGGCAAAATGGGCAGCTTCTTCTGCGACCTGCTGTCCTTCGAGCACGAAGTCGCCGTATACGACACCGACCCGCAGCGCCTCCGCTTCACCTTCAACTGCCAACGATTCAGCAACCTCGACGAAATACGCGCCTTCGAGCCGCAGCTCGTCATCAACGCCGTCACCGTCAAATACACTATCGAAGCCTTCCGCCAGGTGCTGCCGCTGCTGCCGCCGACGTGCATACTCAGCGACATAGCATCCGTCAAGACCGGCCTGCCCGAATTTTACGCCACATGCGGACATCCCTTTGCCTCCACCCACCCCATGTTCGGCCCCACCTTCGCACGGCTGGACAACCTCGGCGACGAAAACGCCATCATCATCGCCGAAAGCGACCACCTCGCCAAAGTCTTCTTCCGCGACATCTACAGCCGCCTGCACCTCCATATCGAAGAATACACCTTTGCCGAGCACGACACCACCATCGCCTACTCGCTGTCCATACCCTTCGCCTCCACCCTGGTCTTCGGCGCCGTCATGAAACACCAGGACGCACCCGGCACCACCTTCAAACGCCACATGGCCATAGCTCGCGGCCTCATGAGCGAAGACGACTACCTGCTCACCGAAATCCTCTTCAATCCCCACACCCCCGAGCAGCTACGCGCCATCCGCGCCAAGCTCGCCGAGCTCTCCGCCATCGTCGAGTCCGGCGATGCCGCCGCCCTCCGCAACTTCCTCGACCAAGTTCGCGACAACATCGCCTGACACACTTTCATCATCACTATAATAGCCTATATAGTCATAATAGCTATTATAGCCATCATTGCTAGCCCGGCGAATAATAACGATGGCACTGACGCGCCTTGACGCCTGCATATCACGGCTCATTCACTTAATCTCCGAATAAAGGCGTAGCGCCCTTACCCGGTTCTGAATTAGCCGTATTAAACGATTTAATCAGCTTCGGCATGTCGTGCGGCTATTGCGTGGCACGCAAAAAAAGTGTAAATTTGCAGTTTAGAACGTTGGACACCGTGATATACGGAGATGTCCGAGTGCACTTATACGACCTCATAGGACTATTATGGCAGAAGATATAGACGAAAAGAAAGCTGCAACAGAAGGCGCGGACGGCGCGGAAAACGCCGTTGACACGGCGGACGGGCTTGCGCCGGACGATTTCGCGCCGGGCTCGGGCGAGGTACCCGAGGCAGCGGATTATGACGAAGGCAAGATTCGAACCCTCAGTTGGAACGCGCATATACGTATGCGCCCGGGTATGTACATCGGCAAACTGGGCGATGGCACTGCTTCGGACGATGGCATCTACGTGCTGCTCAAGGAGGTGGTGGACAACTCGGTTGACGAGTTCCGCATGAATTTCGGCAAGCAGATACTCATCGACGTCACCGAGACAACGGCTACGATACGCGACTTCGGACGCGGCATCCCCCTGGGTTCGGTCATCGATGTATCCAATAAGATGAACACCGGCGGCAAGTACGACAGCGAGGTCTTCAAGAAGTCAGTGGGTATGAACGGCGTGGGTCTGAAGGCCGTCAACGCGTTGTCCTCATCGTACATCATCCGCAGTATACGCGACGGCAAATCACAGAGCGCCACATTCTGCCGTGGCGAGCTAGTCGAATCATCGCCGCTCGAAGATACCGACGAACCCAACGGCACCGAAGTCACCTTCACGCCCGACTCACAATTGTTCCGCAATTACGCTTTCCATGAGGAGTTTATCATCCCCATGGTCAAGAACTACACATACCTGAATACCGGCTTGGCAGTCGTATTCAACGGCCGACGCTACAGCAGCCGCAACGGCCTATTGGACCTGCTGCGCGACAATATGTCCAAAGACCCGCTGTATCCGCCGATCCACCTCAAAGGATTTGACATCGAAGTCGTCATCACCCACGCAAACCAGTACGGCGAGGAGTATTACTCCTTTGTCAACGGACAGCATACAACCCAGGGCGGCACACATTTGACGGCATTCAAGGAGGCCGTATCGCGCACCATCAAGGAATATTTCAACAAAAATTTCGAATACTCGGACATACGCACCGGACTTGTCGCCGCCGTAGCCATCAACGTCCAAGAGCCGCAATTCGAGTCGCAAACCAAGGTCAAACTCGGCTCTAAGGATATGAAGGAAGGCGGGCCGACGGTAGCCAAATTCATAGGCGACTTCATCAAGCGCGAATTAGACAACTACCTGCACCGCAACCTTGACGTAGCCGATGTCATCCTGCATAAAGTGCAGGAAAGCGAGCGCGGCCGCAAAGCCATGTCCGGCATTACGCGTAAGGCACGCGAGAAAGCCAAGAAAATCAACCTGCACAACGAGAAACTCCTTGACTGCACGGTGCATTACAGCGACACACGCGGCGATGCCGAACTCAAAGCCGCCACCTCGATATTTATCACCGAGGGCGACAGTGCCGCCGGCTCCATCACCAAGATACGCAACGTCAAGACCCAAGCCGTATTCTCGCTGCGAGGCAAGCCGCAAAACACCTACGGATTGACCCAGAAGGTTGTATACGAGAACGATGAATTCAACCTGCTGCAAGCCGCGCTCAACATCGAGGACGGCATTGAAGGGCTGCGCTACAACAACGTCATCATAGCCACCGATGCCGATGTCGACGGAATGCACATACGCCTGCTGCTGATTACATTTTTCCTGCAATTCTTCCCCGACCTGATACGTCAAGGGCATCTATACGTACTGCAGACGCCCCTATTCCGCGTGCGCGACAAAAACAAAATACGTCGCGGCGCGCGCGGCAAAAGTCCCAAAAAAGACGACAACGCCGACAGCTCACCCGACACAATATACTGCTACAGCGACCAAGAGCGCATTGATGCCATCGAGCACTTCGGCGCAGCGGCCGAAATCACCCGCTTCAAAGGTCTCGGCGAAATTTCGCCCGAAGAATTCCGCGGATTTATCGGCCCGGATATGCGTGTCGACCGCGTAACTATGCGCAAGGAAGACCGCGTAGCCGAACTCTTGGACTTCTACATGGGTAAGAACACAATGGAACGTCAAGGATTTATCATAGACAACCTTGTAATAGAAGACGATGCAGAAATCTCCTGAGACCATACAGCCGACCGAGGCGCCCAAGCGCATAGCGCTTATGGCCGGGTCGTTCAACCCCTTCACCATGGGACATGCCTCCATAGTCGAGCGTGGACTGGCGCTTTTTGACGAAATAGTGGTGGCCGTAGGTCAGCACCCCGACAAGCCGCATACGGACGCTCATAAGCGTGCCGATGCCATCGCCGCCGTCTACAGCGGAGAGCCGCGCGTGCGCGTCATCGTGTCGCACCGGCTGACAGCCGACATCGCTCGCGAAGTGGGCGCCCGTTTCCTGCTACGCGGCGTACGCAGCGTGCGCGATTTCGAGTACGAACGCGATATGGCCGACGTCAACCGCGAACTCTGCGAAGGGCTCGAAACGGTGCTGCTTACCGCCCTGCCGCATCTGTCGGCACTATCCTCCACCGTTGTACGCGATATCGCATCCTACGGCAAGGACGTCAGCCGATACCTGCCCCGGCCATCGACCGGTCAGTCAATGTCATCCAAAGACAACAACACAAAATAAGACAACACAAGACTATGAAAAAGATACTTTTGGCCTTAGCTGCGGCGGCACTCATCACCCCGGCAGCACTCATCTCCAACGGCCAAACACATCGCCTCACTCCGGCGCAGAAATTGCAATACGCCGAGGCCATCATCGAAAACTATTACGTAGACACCGTCGCTTCCGACACGCTTGTCTCGGAAGCCATACGCGCGATGCTGCATACGCTCGACCCGCATTCGGAGTACAGCACGCCCGAAGAGACCAAGGAGTTGACCCAGCCTCTCGAGGGTCATTTCTCGGGCATCGGAGTGCAATTCAACATCCTGCGCGACACCGTATGCGTGGTGCAGACTACTGCCGCCGGACCGTCCGAGAAAGTAGGCATACTGCCGGGCGACCGCATCATCTACGTCAACGACACCATATTCACCCATCCTAAGATGGACAATAGCGAAGTACGTGCCCGCCTGCGCGGTCCTAAAGGATCGGTAGTCAATATCAAGGTCAAGCGCGGAGCCTCGCCCGAGCTTATCAACTTCCGCATCGTACGCGATGACATCCCGGTATACAGCGTTGATGCCGCCTATATGGCCACCTCGGAAGTGGGATATATCCGCGTGATACGCTTTGCCGAAGAGACACCCAAGGAAGTCGAAAAAGCCATCTCCGACCTCAAGAAAAAAGGCATGAAGCACCTCATCCTTGACCTCGAAGACAACGGCGGAGGATTTCTCGGCGCCGCCTACGGACTTGCATCACAATTCCTCAAACCGGGTCAGATGGTGGTATATACCCAAGGCGACAAGGTGCCGCCGCAATACCTGCGCGTCGAAAATCGCGGCCTCAGCGGAATGCTCACCGGAATGCCCAAGTCGGCCGACATCGACCGTCTCGTAATTATGGTCAACCAATATTCCGCCTCGGCCTCCGAGATTGTTTCCGGAGCCATCCAGGACAATGACCGCGGCCTCATCATCGGTCGCCGCACCTTCGGAAAAGGTCTGGTACAACGTCCGTTCCCCTTCCCCGACGGCTCGATGATACGCCTGACCACCTCGCGCTACTACACCCCCTCGGGACGACTGATACAGAAGCCGTACAAGCGCGGCGAAAGCGAGGCTTACCGCCTGGATATGCTCACACGCTACACCTCCGGCGAACTTTTCAGCGCCGACTCGATACATTTTGACGAAAGCCTCAAGACCAAGACCCTGGTCAACGGCCGTACCGTCTACGGAGGCGGCGGCATCATGCCCGATGTCTTTGTACCGGTAGACACCTCGATGTACTCGACATACTACCGCGACTTGGTGGCACGCGGAACACTCAACCGTACCGTAACCGACTATATCGATGCTCACCGCGCCGACATTCGTCGCCAATATGCGGATGAAGACGCCTATTACACCAACTTCACGGTGCCTCAGGCACTGATAGACACCCTAGTGGCCGCCGGCACGCGCGACAGCATCGAGTATGACGCCAAGGGGCTGGAGACCTCGCGACCCATGATAGAGGGCATCATCCGCGGCCTCATAGCCCGCGATGTCTACACCAACGGATGCTACATGCGCGCCGTCAACCGCCTCAACCCCGTATTCCGTCGCGCCCTCGAAGTGATTACAAACAAAGAGGAATACGACAAATACCTCGGGGTGAAGCACTAACCCGAACCCCAATCCACTTAACACATACGACACAATGATTAACGATAAAACCCTACTTGGTGCAATAGCAGCGCTATTACTCAGCATCGGCATTACTCCCACGGCCATGGCTGCCGATGAGCCCGAAAAGCCTTGGACATACGTTGATGCCCAAGATCTGCGCATAATCAACCACGCCTTTGCCGGCGAGACCGAGCGCACTTACGCTCGTCTGCCACGCTACGTCAAAGACAGCATCCCCGAAGGACGCGACCTGTGGGATCGTCAGCAATGCTCGTCGGGCATCGCCGTACGCTTCGCCACCAATAGTACGCGCATAGGCTGCAAATACACCTTGTTCTGGGATACGCACATGATACACATGGCCGACACCGGTCTGAAAGGCACTGACTTATACATTCTCGAAGGTGACAGCGTATGGCGTCATGTCAACACCAACCGGCCCTACGTCAAGAAAGACGAAAACGGCAATAAGACCAAACTGGTCGAATCGACATACGTCTCCAATCTGGACGGCAAGATGCACGAATATGTCATCTACTTCCCCCTGTATGACGGCATCGAAGACTTCTCCGTCAAGGTAGACAGCGGAGCAGTAATCACCAAAGGCCGTCCGGAGGTTATTAACGCCAACCGCCGCATCGTTGCTTACGGCACCAGCATCCTGCAAGGCGGCTGCGCTTCGCGCACAGGCATGGCCTCAACCAATATCATCGGCCGCGAACTCAACTGCGAAGTCGTCAATCTCGGCTTCTCCGGCGAGGGCAAACAAGATACATATGTAGCTCGCGCTATGGCCACTATCCCGGACGTGGACGTATTCCTGCTGGACCCCGTGCCCAACTGCACCGAGATGATGTGTGACACGCTCACCTACAACTTCGTAAAGACGCTGCGTACACTGCGTCCCGATGTGCCCATCGTGATGCTCGAAGGCCCGATATACCCCTACGCACGCTATGACAGCTTCTTCGGCAAATACCTACCCAAGAAAAATGCCGCCTTCCGTCGTAATTACGAGCGACTGAAAGCCGAGAACCCCGACAATCTGTATTACGTCACCTCCGAAGGCCTTGACGGTCCGGAAGATGACGGCACCGTAGATGGCATACACCTGACCGACCTCGGATTCTTGCACTATGCAAACAAGATGATTCCGATATTGCGCCCGCTTTTGGACGCCCATTCCAAGTGTCAAAAGTAAGCACCGAGACACGAGAGGGGATGCGGCATCGCCGCATCCCCTCTCACTTTTAACAGCCGGCATTAATGCCGAGGTATAACAGCTAGATTCTATGGAGTTTGAGAAAAAAATAGCAGCCTACATACAGCGACATTCGTTGCTTTCGCCGGACGATCGCATCATAGTAGGACTGAGCGGCGGCGCCGATTCGGTGGCGCTGTTGGCGGTCCTTTCGGCGTTGGGTTACAAATGTATCGCCGCACATTGCAACTTCAACCTCCGCGGCGCTGAATCCCTGCGCGATAGAGAACACGCCACCGAAATTGCCGACAAACTCGCTTCCGAATACCAAGTCATTGACTTCAACACCGAAGCATACCGCCGGGGCACGGGCCAAAGCATCGAGATGGCATGTCGCAGCCTACGCTACAGATGGTTCGAACAACTCCGCGTCCAATACAATGCCGCTGCCATCGCCGTAGGCCATCATCGCGAGGACAACGTGGAAACTGCAATGCTGAATATGCTGCGTGGCACGGGTATCGCCGGAATGGCCGGCATCGCGCCCCGGTCCGGGCATGTCGTGCGTCCGCTGTTGGACGTCACTCGCTCGGAGATTTGCCGATACCTGCAACAACAAGGTCTGCAATGGGTGGATGACAGCTCGAACGCCTCCAATGACTACAACCGCAACCGACTGCGCAATGTTGTGCTGCCCGCCGTTGCACGCGAATTTGGCCCGAAATCCATGGACACGCTTGCCGCCTCGGTGTGCAATGTGCGCCAAAATTACGACCTTTACCGAGCCCTGGTGGCTGATGCTTTGTCCGACTTCGGCGATGCCTCTCGATTGGACGTGACGGCACTGTTAGAGCGATACGGACGCGACAACGGCACGATGCTGTTGATCGAATATCTGCGTCCTCGCGGATTTGCCGCCGATGTGGCATACAATATTGCCACAGCCGTCACAAGCGGACACACGGGGCTGCAATTCGTCGGCGTTCAAGGAAACACCATTCGGCTCGACCGAGGCATACTCACTCCCGGCAGCGACATAGCACAACCCGATGACGGCACAATAGCCGAAGTCCGGCTCGGCGCCACCGACAAAGTGGAAGCTACGGAAGCAGGCATACGCCTTATCATCACGGAACACGATGTAGCTGATTTTGTACGTCCACGGCGACCGGATGCTTCAGTACTGTATCTCGATGCTGCCATCATATCTGACGATATACCGCTGACACTGAGGCACTGGCGCCACGGCGACCGCATACAACCATTCGGAGCACGATTTACGACACTGGTCAGCGACATTTTCAGCGATGCAAAGCTGTCCGCCGAACAAAAGCGCCGCGCCCTAATTCTATGCCACGACGATACGATCCTATGGGTGATAGGGCACAAGACGTCCGCCCATTATCCGGTAACGGCCAAGACGCAACGTTATTTCCGGCTGCAAGCCTCTAAAAACCGATAGCGGTCTCTTATGCGTGCGCCGTGCGCCTGCTGTAGATGTAGTAGCCGATGATACACATCGACGTCAACACCTCGCTTAGGGCCAACGCCAGCCAGATGCCGCTTGTCCCGGCAACCTCGGGCAGCAGCAGGAAGCACGGAACCATAAAAATCAGGCCGCGCAGCAGCGCAAACACTATGGCGGCCCACACCTTCTCAACAGCTTGAAAGTAACCTATAGCAGTCAGATTGAAGATAAAAAATACGAAAGCGGCGGCGAACAGCGGGAAACCCTTCACGGCAATATCCACGGTATGCGAACTACCGCTGAGGAATAGCGCCACCATCTGTTCGGGGAATGCAACAAAAGCCACCGTCACCAGCAGGCCGCACACACCGGCGCAAGTCACGGCAAGACGCTCGGTATGAACCACTCGATGATGCTTGCCCAGACCATAATTAAAGCTGATGATAGGCTGAACCGATTGGGCAATTGCATTGCCGATCATGAATACAAACGGGCAGTAATAGCAAGCGATGGAAAAGGCGCCCACGCCGTCATCACCCATATATGCCATAAAGACAACATTTCCCATAAACATCAGTATGCCCATAGTGGCTTCGCCCAGCAACGCCGAGATGCCTATGCGACATTGATATCTGAGATTGCGAAGCGTAAGACGCAGGCTCTTAGCCGACAACTTGAAGCGTATCAGTCGCAGCTGACGAGCATACATGGTAACGTAAGCCACCGCCATCAGACCTCCCGCGGCGCAACTGATAAAAGTGGCAATACCGGCGCCCTCAAGGCCCATACCCAGAGGAAATATAAACACGTAGTCAAGAACTATATTGAGCAATGCCGGGATGACATTACACCACATAGCATAGCGCGGAGCGCCGTCCAAGCGGACAATGAACAACCCTATAGCACCGCACATCTGGAAAAGACAGCAACCAAACACCCACGGCATATAGTCCAACACCATTGGCATCAGCGTATCCGAGCATCCAAGTATGCATGCGGTTGTACGTGGCGACGATAATGTCAAAGACAAGAACAACAGGACGGCTACGATGCCGGCCATAAGTGCCTGCGTAGCATTGATGCGTGCCACCTTCAGTCGCTGACGCGCCAGATGTATTGAGCACACCACCGAGGCGCCCACGCCGAGCATCAGCCCGATGCCTACAATCACCATCGTAGGGGGTACGCAGATGTTGACGGCAGCAAGGCCGTCGCTACCGACACTATGCCCTATGAAGATGCCGTCGATAGCCGTGACCGCGCACAGCGACAACATTCCCATAAGGGTCGGGAAAAAATAAAGGCGAAAAAGACGTGAAATCTTGACGGTACCTAAGTCAATTTGGTCGCGTTGCATAACATTGTAGTGTAATGTGTTAGACGAATAATCTTGAAACGGGCACCCGCTTTGGCAGGGTTTAGTGAGCCAACTTCATCTTATCCGGCAGTGCCATTGCCCTCCGATGATGCCGCGAGCATTTTCTGGGCTGCAAAGGTACGACTTTTTCGCGAGATGCAAAAAAGTCGTAACAAATCTCTGTATGACTTCTGTCGCCAAAAGATTCAGCTAAGAAGCGCAAAAAAGTATCCGCCGGAAAGACGCGTTGCTTGCGGCAACGACACCCTCCCGACGGAAGTAGGTAAAATGAGTCTCGATCCGGGATGTTTAGTCTTGTGTGTCTATGGTTTATATAACTATATGTCTCCGAAATCTTATGTATCTACCAGATAGATAGCATCACTTGCCCGGCTGAGGTACGGGGCTGGCGGCGAGATTCTTGCGAATTTCGGCATCGGTAACATCGTAGTTGAAGAGGTCGCCGTTGAAGTAGCGGTCGTACGAACCCATATCTATCAGGCCATGTCCGGAGAGGTTGAAGAGGATAACTTTTTCCTCGCCGGTCTCAGCACATTTCTTGGCTTCGCGGATGGCGGCGGCAATGGCATGTGATGACTCGGGCGCGGGGATGATGCCCTCGGCACGTGCAAAGAGCACACCGGCATCGAAGCTCTCGAGCTGCTCTATATCAACGGCCTCCATCATCTTGTCTTTAATCAACTGGCTGACGATGACGCCGGCGCCGTGATAGCGAAGACCACCGGCATGGATATTGGCCGGGCGGAAGTTGTGTCCTAACGTGTACATCGGCAGTAGCGGAGTGTATCCTGCTTCGTCCCCGAAATCATACTGGAAGACGCCGCGTGTCAGTTTGGGACAGGACGACGGCTCGGCTGCGATATATCGCGTGTCCGTGTGCGTACCGTCAAAGAGGTGGCGCATAAAGGGGAAGGCTATGCCGCCGAAGTTGCTACCGCCGCCGAAACAGGCAATGATGATGTCGGGATACTCGCCGGCCATAGCCATCTGCTTCTCGGCTTCGAGGCCGATAACCGTCTGATGTAAGGTGACATGACTCAATACCGATCCGAGCGTATACTTGCAATTGGGAGTGGTCTGCGCCAATTCCAAGGCTTCACTGATGGCCGTACCCAGCGATCCCTGATGGTTGGGGTCAGCCGTAAGTATATCCTTGCCGGCACGTGTCGACATGGACGGCGATGGTGTCACTTGCGCTCCGAAAGTATTCATAATGCTACGGCGGTACGGCTTCTGCTCATAAGATATCTTAACCTGGTATACAGCGGCTTCGAGGCCGAAGAGGCGCGCGGCGTATGCCAGTGATGCGCCCCACTGGCCGGCTCCGGTCTCGGTGGTAACGTTGGTGACGCCCTCCTTCTTGCAATAATATGCTTGGGGGATGGCACTATTGAGTTTGTGCGATCCCATGGGGCTGACACTCTCGTTCTTAAAGTAGATATGAGCGGGTGTACCTATGGCCTTCTCAAGGCCGTAGGCACGTACAAGCGGCGTGGCGCGCCAATATTTGTACATATCACGTACCTCCTCGGGTATCTCTATCCATTCGTCCTTCTGGTTGAGCTCTTGACGACAAAGTTCTTCTGCAAAGATGGGGAAAAGGTCTTCGGGCTTCAGCGGTTGGCCGGTGGCGGGGTTTAGCGGCGGCAGAGGCTTATTGGGCATATCCGCCTGGATGTTGTACCAGTGTGTCGGTATCTCTCTTTCACTGAGGAGGTAACGCTTCTGTTTGTCCATTGATTTTTTAATATGAATAATGTTGGTTTAGGATTGATCATGGGCTCTCACCCACGTAGCAGTTGTTTTATATCAACGACAAAAGTACAAACTTTTTGCGTATTACATAGCATTTTTCTAATAGAAAATACTCAAAAATATTCATTATGCAACCAACACACTAATATAGCGTGCGTTTCACTTTGCCGCTTTCTCAAGCAAAGACAGTTATCGGCCATACATTTTAGCCGTATTCTGTATCCATTCGCACATCGTTTCGACCAAAGATTGAGGCTGAAGTACGCGTGCCATACATCCCAGACCGGCAATATGCATTACCAAGTCGTATGTCGGGGCCATGTAATACTTGAAATCGGCATACTCACCGTATTCATCTGTACCGCTCCCGACTTCTTCCTGACTTTGGTGCATAGGTAGGGTGCGCATATAGTTGGCGTGATTGCCGTAGGCGCGTATGACGATTATGCAGGACTTGACCTTGTCCTCTTTCACGATACCGAAACTTTCGCGAAAATACGCATCGGCATCGAAGGCCTTGATGGCCTCCGGAATTGTCCCCGAAAGTTCAATCCGACGAATTCGGTCGAGGCTATAAGTACGGTGTGAGCCGTCTTGACGCTCGCCCACAAGATACCAGCGATTGTCGTATAGACGTACACACAACGGATATACAAAGATTTCGTAAGGGTCGCAGCCGAAGCGTTGATACGTAATGCATAGCCCCCTATTGCATCGTATAGCGGCGAGCACCTTGACCAAGTTGGAATGTCCCGATGGTATAGGCGGCACGGATATACGGCGCCGTATATCGCGATTGTCCGCCAGCACATCACACATGGCGTACGTATCCACCATCCATCGGCTCAGGCTGTCGTCCGATACAGCTTCTTCGTAGTTGTCTATATAATATGTGTATCCATTATGAACATCACATTTGATTTCGATACCAAGCTGCGTAGCTATGGCGTTGACCCAGCGGTTAAATGTCTGGCGCGGAAGCGGACGTCCCTCGCTGAGGTTACGATTATTCTCCCAATGTCCGGAAATCTCTTTAAGGGTCAGAGGTCCGAATTGACGTATGGTTTCAATAAGCCAAGGGTATTTGAGCATTTGTGTCATCTCGTGTGGTCTATGGTATTATTTATGGTATTATTATTCTTAATGCCGCAAAGGTACGCATTATTTATCACAACCATACAGCACTGCACAAAATATTATATCAGCCACAATTTGGCTTATTAGCAAAAAATGCCTAACTTTATCCGCCGTTTTATCCGCATCCGGTCAAGGCACCTCGGAGACGGCGACATACATCGAAACTTAACTATAACACCAACCATAAACCACGAAAACAATGTTTAGCAACCAACCCAAAGGTCTGATTCCCGCCGCATTATCCAATATGGGCGAGCGTTTCGGATACTACATCATGAACGCCGTACTCGTGCTGTTCCTGTGCTCCAAATTCGGGCTGTCCGAGGAATCATCCGGCATCATCTACTCGTGCTTCTATGCCGGAATCTACATCCTCTCGCTGGTCGGCGGCATCATCGCCGACAAGACACAAAACTACAAAGGCACCATCATCAAGGGCCTTATAATCATGACCTTGGGATACGCCCTTCTGGCTATTCCAATCCTTGCCACCGCCGAGAACACCTCCTGGCTGCTGACGCTGACATGCGTGGCGTTGTTCCTGATTGCTTTCGGCAACGGCCTGTTCAAAGGCAATCTCCAAGCCATAGTAGGTCAGCTGTATGACAACCCCAAATACGCAGACAAGCGTGACTCCGGCTTCCAAATCTTCTACGTATTCATCAACATCGGCGGCCTCATCGCCCCCTTCGTAGCGCCCTACCTGCGCGAATGGTGGCTCAGCACCAACGGTATGGTATACAACGCCAGCTTCCCCGAAATGTGCCATCAGGTTATCGGCGGCAGCGTTGACAATATCGCCAATATCACCGCATTTGCCACCCAAGTGGGATATACCGGCGCCGAATCGCTCAAAGAATTCTGTGGACAATACCTTGATGTATTCAACTCGGGCATCCACTTCTCCTTCATCGCCTCCGTGGCCGCTATGCTCATTTCGCTGACCATCTTCCTAACCACCAAAAAAGGCCTGCCCAACCCCGCCAAGAAGGAAGCTGCCGCAGCCGTCAAATACACCCAAGCCGAAAAAGCTGCTATGGCCAAAGAACTGAAGCAACGTATGTACGCCCTCTTTGCCGTGCTCGGCATTGCCATATTCTTCTGGTTCTCATTTCACCAAAACGGCACCTCAATGTCGCTGTTCGCTCGCGACTTCGTCGACTCGTCCGCCGTAGCTCCCGAAATATGGCAGGCCGTCAATCCTTTCTTCGTGATCGTACTCACGCCCATAATCATGGTCATCTTCTCGGCTCTCGCACGCAAAGGCCACCAGATTTCCACACCGCGCAAGATTGCTTACGGTATGGGCATCGCCGCCATCGCATATCTGTTCCTGACTATATTCTCGCTGATTATGGACTATCCTTCGGGAACAGCCTTCCGCGAAATGATTTCGAGCAACGCTTCCGTTGTTAAAGCCGGATGGTGGGTACTGATCGTATACTACTTCTTTATGACCGTTGCCGAGTTGTTCATCTCGCCTCTGGGACTGTCGTTCGTCTCCAAAGTCGCTCCCAAGAACCTCCAAGGCCTCTGCCAAGGCCTGTGGCTCGGCGCCACCGCCGTGGGCAACCTGCTGCTGTGGATAGGCCCGCTGATCTACAACAGCGCTCCCATCTGGGTAGCTTGGACCGTATTCCTTGCCGTATGCCTCATTTCTATGGGCACTATGCTCGCTATGGTCAAGTGGCTTGAGCGCGTCACCCAAGACAAACCCACCGTGAAGACAGCGCCCTCACTTGAAGACAACGTAGAGGACGAAATCTAACAATCACACCTCTTTATACAGAAGAAACGCTTCGTTGCTGATCGCAACGAAGCGTTTCTTTTATATGCTCATACACATCTATGGCTCCACCCTTCCCGAAGCGACTCACACGACCACATACATCAAATCCGAAACGCCGAAAACAAACATATTCACAATACACACCGCTATCTCAGAAAAAAACACTAACTTCGCTGCCGAATAACGGCGCAATGCCGTACATCGTCTGCCGATGTCCACACCTATCCGCACTCTATTTATGAATTCTGAAACGCACAAACGCATTACAGCACTCGGACTACTTGTCACCATAGGCATAGTCTTCGGCGATATAGGCACATCGCCGCTGTACGTTATGAAAGCCGTCATCGGAGCCTACGCGAAATTTGACGCCAACTATATCATCGGGGCGGTATCGTGCGTCATTTGGACGCTAACGCTACAGACGACACTCAAATACGTCATTATCGCCCTACGCGCCGACAACAATGGCGAAGGAGGCATCCTGTCACTGTTTGCACTGCTACGCAAGTTGCCGCGACGATGGCTGTATATCGTTGCAGCTGCCGGTGCCGCCGCCCTTATCGCCGATGGCGTCATCACCCCGGCCATCACCGTCACCTCCGCCATCGAAGGTCTTAATGTAGTCTTCGGCGACAATGTTCCGACTCTTCCGATAGTGCTGTTTATAATCGCACTACTCTTCGCGGCTCAGCACCTCGGCACAGGACGCATAGGACGGTTCTTCGGCCCGTTTATGCTGGTATGGTTCGCAATGCTTGCCATTCTGGGTATATGCTGCTTACCTATGGCCTGGCAAATCCTTCGTGCCTTCAACCCATACTATGCGATACACCTGCTGTGGACCAACCCAGAATGGTTTGTCATCGTTGGCGCAATATTCCTTTGTACCACCGGAGCCGAGGCCTTGTACTCAGACCTTGGCCACTGCGGCCGTCGCAACATCACTATCTCATGGTGCTTTGTAAAGGTTGCACTTATCCTCAATTATATGGGTCAGGGTGCATGGCTTATAGCAAATACGGGGAATGAAAGCATTCCGGTCAATCCCTTTTACGGCATTATGCCACAATGGCTAATAATTCCCGGCATATTAATGGCCACCGGAGCCGCCGTCATCGCCAGTCAAGCGCTCATCTCGGGCACATTCACGATGTTCGCCGAAGCTGTCAACCTAAACTTTTGGCCGGCACTGCGCATCAAATATCCCGGCGCTGCCAAAGGCCAACCATACATTCCGGTAGTAAACACGGCATTATTTGTCGGTTGTGTCATGACCGTACTCGTATTCAGGGACTCATCCGCTATGGAAGCCGCCTACGGCCTTGCCATCACTGTCACAATGCTGATGACCACAGCACTGCTGACATTGTACCTGCATCGACACCTGCCACCATGGATATGCGCCGCCTTCGCTGCATTCTTCGGCATCATCGAGTGTATATTCCTCATCGGCAACCTCTCTAAATTTGCTCACGGAGGCTGGTACACTATACTCATAGCCTGTGTCATAGCTTTGATTATGACTATATGGTTCACATCGACACGTATGCGGTCACGCTATATCGAATACATCGATACTGCCGATAAGCTACCGATAATCAACGATATACGTCAGGATAAAACAATTCCAATGTTTGCTTCCAATGTCGTATACTTCTCTCGTAGCCCCAACCCCGAACGCCTCGAAAGCAAATTGCTGTACTCCATCATCAACCGTCATCCCAAGCGTGCCGACCATTACTGGCTGATACACATCGAGCACTGCGATACACCGCATCGGCTTGAATATGACATCTTCGAACTCATTCCTGGTGCAATGTACTTTGTCACACTATACCTTGGCTTTCAAACTGATACACGAATAAACGTCTACCTGCGACAAATCATTGAAGATATGGTTTCCCAAGGCAAGACATCCATTATATCTTCCTATCCATCGCTCAAAGCCCACGGCATTGCCGGCGACTTCATCTTCATAGAACTGCACCGCGTCTTCTCCTCTTCGTCCGATTGCAAGCCTACGGATAGGCGACTTATGATATGGCACGAACGTCTGCGCCGTCTTGGCGTCAGCGACAGCACTGCCATGGGCTTGGACACATCATCGGTCATTGTAGAGACGATTCCACTCATTATCTCCAACTACAAGCCTCGCCGTATCTCACGCATCGCCAAAGGCACTACGGTTTCTGATGCCGTACAATGCAACAAGCAAAAAAGCACTTCAAATATTTAATATTTGTTAATAGAGATATTGTATAGGTTAATATTTTATAATATCAATTTAAAAATTTTAATTAAATAGAAAAATGCCGTATTTTTGCACGTGTGTTTTTCATAGTATTAGATTAAGATAAAGGTTTAAGGGAAAGAGTTGTCGCGAGATAGCTCTTTCCTATTTTTTTGAAAGTACGGATTGCTCCCGAACGGCACTTTTGAAGCCTTAGCAAACGCACGTCCATCGCCCCGGATATTCTCCAATGCCGTTTGCGCGCTCGTTTTTTATAGCTACAGTAGGTAGAAATGCGACTTCCGGTTTTGCCGTATCGCGGAAAATGCTTACTTTTGGGCTGTGGATATGACCGCGAGACATTATTGTATGAAGATGCAAGCATTCATCGCAAATTGATGTCCATGGTCCTATCCTCGAACTAACGACATACGCCGGCACAATGATACGCTTGACGCTTGAACACGACACCCCGCGACGCGCATCTTTCTATTTGGCAATGGAAAGATGGGTGGCCGCCAACCTCCCTGAGGGTCAAGACTATATCTTTACATGGGTCATAGCCCCTACCGTAGTCATAGGGCGCAACCAAGACCTTGACAGTGAAGTCAATGTCGAACGATGCCGTCAGCTCGGCATAGACATCTGCCGCCGTCACAGCGGTGGCGGTGCCATATATGCCGACACCCATAACATTATGGTCAGTTACATCGCCGATGCACATGACACCTCTGTGCCCGAAGCCTTTGCGCGCTACACCGACGATATATGCGCGCGCCTGCACACCCTCGGCATAGACGCCATCGGCTCGGGTCGCAACGATGTATGCGTTGACGGGCGCAAAGTCTCCGGCGGTGCATTCTACGACCTCGGCGAAAGATACGTAGCGCACAGCACCATGCTCTGGGACACAGACACGGACACAATGCGGCAGGTGCTGACACCTCCGACCGAAAAATTGCAACGCCACGGCGTGGCATCGGTGGCATCACGCGTAGCCGGACTGCGTACTATATACCCGGATCTGGCTTTTGACGACCTGCGCGCCGCCCTTGATGCGCCCGGCGCCGATGGAAAAGTTCACGTAATCACCGATGCCGAAATCGAACAAATCGAACAAATACGCCAAAGGCTGTATACCGACGAGTGGACCTTTCGCAAACCGCACTGACCACCCGAGCGTGAACCAAGCCCGAGCATAAACAAGACAACCACTCGCACAGAGAACGAAAATAAAAAGACAACGATAAAACAATCAAAAACAACATAACACCCGCAAACCCCATGGAAAGCGAACAAATCAAAACCACCTGCCTCAACGCCGCACACCGCGCTCTGGGCGCCGAAATGGTCCCCTTCGGAGGCTTTGACATGCCGTTATATTACACCGATATCGAAAGCGAGCATCGTGCAGTACGCACGGTCTGCGGCGTATTCGATGTATCACACATGGGCGAAGTCATGGTCACAGGCGAGGACGCTCTGCGTTTTGTCAACTACATCTTCACAGGTGATGTCAGCACCCTTGCCGTGGGCGATGTCGTATATGGTATGATGCTGCACGATGACGGCGGCACCGTGGACGATCTTCTGGTGTACCGCATAGGTGCCGAAGCATACCTACTGGTAATCAACGCCTCCAACATAGACAAGGACGTAGCGCACATACGAGTCCAAGCCGCCAAATTTCCCGGCGTACGCATAGAGGACATCAGCGCCACCACTGCACAGCTGGCCGTACAAGGGCCCGACAGCCCTCGCATTATGGCCCAAGTACTCGACTTGGCCGAAGCCAACGAACTGCTCTTCTATACCTGCCGCGAATTTCATCGCAACGGACACGAAATTTTGGTAAGCCGCACCGGATACACCGGAGAGGACGGATTCGAAATCTACGGACCGCAAGACGCCATCATTGATATGTGGAACCGTCTTATTGCTGCCGGTGTGACGCCTTGCGGGCTGGGATGCCGCGACACGCTGCGTTTCGAAGCCGGCCTACCTCTGTATGGCGATGAACTCGGCGATGACATTTCGCCCATTATGGCCGGACTGTCCATGTTTGTCAAAATCGACAAAGACGGCGGATTTATGGGCCGTGACGCCGTAGCACGTCAGAAGGCAGAAGGCGTCAAGCGTCGGCTCGTAGGACTCGAAATACAAGGCCCGGCCATAGCACGCCACGGATATGAGGTCCTTGATACAGATGACCCCGAAAAAGTAATCGGAACAATATCCACCGGATACCACAGCATCACCTTGGGTACCAACCTCGCTATGGCCTTCATCGACCGCGACCATGCCGCACTGGGCACACACGTGCTGGTACGCGTACGCCGCAAGACATTCCCGGCCACAGTGGTAAAAAAACGCTTCTATACACCCAATTACAAGAAATAGTCTGCCGAAGCTACACCTCAACAAGTAAGCGCACGGACATACTTATATATTACACAACAAACATTTACTCAAAATAAAACATACAGCCATGATCAAATATCTCAAGTCACACGAGTACATCCGCATCGAAGACGCCGAACCCCAAGTGGGATACGTCGGCATATCTGCCTATGCCGCCGCACAGCTGGGCAACATCGTATATGTAGATATGCCCCTCGAAGGCGACGAAGTGATCAAAGGCGAGGAATTCGGTGCCATCGAAAGTGTCAAAGCCGCCTCGGACCTCTACTCGCCCGTCTCCGGCGAAGTACTTGCCGCCAACGATGCGCTTGAGGACAATCCCCGTCTTGTAGGCCAAGACCCCATGGCCAATTGGATTATCAAGGTCAGCATCAGCGATCCCGCCGAGCTCGATGATCTCCTCGACCAGGCAGCCTACGATGCATTATGCGCCGCCGAAAAGCACTGACCCACCGAGAATACACAGCAAATACATACGGACGCCCGAGCCGCATAAGCGCGGGCAATCCGTATGATACACCCCTAACCTAACACCACGCACAATGAGCAGTACCCACCCATATCTGCCACACACTCCGGAGGATATTTCGGCCATGCTGGAACGCTGCGGCGCCGCCACTTTGGACGACCTATTCAGTGACATCCCCGGAGAATTGCGCTTGCGATCGCCGTACGACATCCAGGGACCGCTGAGCGAAAGCGAATTGCGACGCCATTTTGATGCAATGTTCGCGGACATCAAACCGCTGACATGCTTCGCCGGCAACGGCTACTACGACCACTACTGTCCATCCGTATGTGCCGACATCGTGCGTCGTAGCGAGTTCCTGACCGCATACACCCCGTATCAGCCCGAGATTTCGCAAGGCACATTGCAGTATATATTCGAATACCAGTCGATGATGGCCTCGCTTACCGGGCTTGACGTCTCCAACGCCTCGTTATACGACGGCGCCACAGCCACGGCCGAGGCAATGATAATGTGCGTTGCCGCAGCCCGCCGCCGCAACCGCGTACTCGTCTCCGCCACCCTGTCCCCGGCAGTACGCGCCGTCGTGGACACTTATGCACGCTACCACGGCATCACCATAGACACCATACCCGAAGAGCCGGGCAAAGGCGTCACCGACAAAGCTGCATTGACGTCTATGCTCACAGCCGACAACGCCAAGGACATCGCCGGAGTTATAGCTGCATCACCCAATCGATACGGATGCCTCGAAGACTTCGATGGATGGGCCGACGCCATACACAATGCCAAAGCGCTGATGGTCATCAATACACACGCCTCGGCACTGGGCATACTACGCAGCCCCGGCGAATGGGGCGCCGACATCGCAGTAGGCGATGCCCAATCGCTGGGAATGCCGCTAAACTACGGCGGCCCGGGTCTTGGATATATGTGCGTACGCAAGGCACTGATGCGCAAGATGCCGGGACGCATAGTGGGAGCCACCATCGATGGCAAGGGGCAGCGCGTATTTGTCCTGACATTGCAGGCGCGCGAACAACACATCCGACGCGAAAAAGCCACATCCAACATCTGCTCCAATCAGGGACTGATGACATTGTATGCCGCAATATATCTGTCCGTTATGGGCGCCAAGGGCTTGGCTCGGGTATGTCGCGACAGCCATAGCGCCGCCACGGCTCTGCTGCACCAAATCGAAGACAACGCTCTGGGCACACACGAACACAGCGGCACACCGTTCCTCAACGAATTTGTCGTACGTCTTCCCCGCGGGGTCAAGGCCGCCGAAGTCATTGAGCGCGGCGCCGAACAAGGCATACTCGCCGGTGTGGCCGTAGGCGAAGACCGACTGATGATTGCCGTCACCGAACAGCGCACAGCCGAAGACATTGATGCACTGATACGTCTTTTAACCTCCTTTAAACCCGAGCCATGAACAGCAAGCTTTATTCGCCCCTCATATTCGAGTACTCGCGTCACGGACGCCACGGCTATATGCTGCCGCGCTGTCCTTTTGCCCAAGCCGACGATATCCCCGCGACACTGCTTCGCGACCAGACTCCCGAGCTGCCCCGGGTAGACGAGCCGACGATAGTACGGCATTACACCAATTTAAGCACCAACAACTTCGGCGTCGATACAGGTTTCTATCCCCTGGGATCGTGCACCATGAAGTATAACCCCAAAATCAACGAGGAAATAGCAGCCGACCGCCGCATCGCCTCACTGCACCCGTATACCCCGACACGATACGCCCAAGGTGCGTTGCACGCCTACTACGAACTGCAACGCGCACTGAGCGCCATCGGCGGTATGGCCGAATTCACGCTCAACCCCTTTGCGGGAGCGCACGGCGAGCTCACCGGACTGATGGTGATACATGCCTACCATGACGAACGCGGCGACAAACAGCGCACTCGCGTCATCGTCCCCGACAGCGCACACGGCACCAATCCCGCAAGTGCCGCCGTAGCCGGGTACTCCATCACGGAAGTACGCAGCCTTGAAGACGGAACCATTGATGTAGACGACCTCGCCTCCAAGCTGGACGACACCGTGGCGGCAATCATGATGACCAACCCGAACACCACGGGAATGTTCGAGAAAAACATCCCCGAAATCGCACGTATGGCTCATGCCGCCGGCGCCCTGATGTACTACGACGGAGCCAACCTCAACCCGATGCTGGGCATAGCTCGTCCGGGAGATATGGGCTTTGACGTGATGCACATCAATTTGCACAAGACTTTTGCCACACCTCACGGCGGTGGCGGCCCCGGCAGCGGCCCCGTAGGCGTACGCGCCGGGCTGGAACACCTGCTGCCCAATCCGCACGTATACCTCGACAACGCCACCGGACTGTACGGCATCACCGCCGACGACAGCCGCGCCATGGGACGCATCTCCGGATGGCTGGGTAATTACACCGTGCAACTCAAAGCGCTGGCTTACATCCTGTGTATGGGTGCCGAACACCTGGCTCAGGTGGGACCGCTGGCCACACTCAACGCCAATTACATCAAAGACAGCCTTAAAGACCTCTACCTGCTGCCCATCGAAGGCCGCTGCAAACACGAGTTTGTCTTTGACGGACTGCGCGACAAGAGCACCGGAATCACCACCCTCAATATCGCTAAAAGGCTGTTGGACTTCGGCTTCCATGCGCCCACGATATACTTCCCATTGCTGTTCCACGAAAGCCTCATGATCGAGCCTACCGAGACGGAGACACGCGAGACACTGGACGCATTCATCGAAGCCATGCGCCAAATCGCACACGAAGCGGCCAACGACCCGGATCGTGTGAAGAATGCGCCGCACGACACGCCCGTAAGTCATCCGGACGACACAGAGGCCGCACTCACACCCGTCCTGACCTGGAGCGACCTTATGTCCCACGCCAAAGAAGCATAAGTATGAGCACAATACACAGCCAATTACTCGTCATCGGAGCCGGACCGGGCGGATATGAGATAGCCGCCGAGCAAGCTGCACAAGGCCAAAGCGTTACCGTCATCGAACGCGACCGCAGCGGCGGGACATGCCTCAACCGCGGATGCATACCCACAAAATGCCTCAGCGATGCCGCCGGACGACTGTTGTCAGCGCCTCCGGCCGAGGATATGCCGCGCCCTTACAACGACCTATGGCAACAGGCACGCGCCAACGCCGACGCGGTAGTAGGTGCGCTGCGCGATGACGTAGACACACTGCTGCGCGGATGCAATGTGGCACACGGCTCGGCCAAAATCACACCGCAAGGAACCGTCGAGGTGGACGGCGCCGAATATTCAGCAGACCGCATAATCATTGCCACCGGCAGCGTCCCCGCAACCTTGAATATCCCCGGAGCGTCCTTCTCAATATCCAGTGACGACATCCTCAGCGCCGAGTCTCTGCCCCCGGCCATAACGATCATTGGCGGCGGCGTAATAGCGCTCGAATTGGCGGACATACTCAGCGCCTTCGGCGTGGCCGTCACCGTGCTCGAATATTGTCCCGAGATCCTGCCGGCTTTCGAAGCCGATGTGGCCAAACGCCTGCGCAACATCCTGTCGCGTCGAGGCATCAAATTCGTGGTAAGCGCTCGTGTCTCGGCAATATGCCGCGATGCCGATGGAGGCATACTACACGTCCAATACACTGACGCCAAAGGCCGCGATGCCGAAGTCAGTGCCCCGGTAGTACTGATGGCCGTAGGACGCCGAGCAGTCATTCCGGAAGGATGCGTCGAAGCAGGCATAGACATCGACCGCCGCGGATGCATAGTCACCGATGACGACTTTCGCACAACGCGCGACGGCATCTACGCCGTGGGCGATGTCAACGGCAAGTGTATGTTGGCTCATGCCGCTACGGCGCAGGCTCATCGCGCCTTAGGCGAAGACGTGGACCTCTCCGTAATACCTTCGGCTGTATTCACGCACCCCGAAGTGGCGATGGTCGGTATGACCTCCGAAGCATGCAAAAATGCCGGAGTGGCTATCGTCACCGGCAAGGCTATGTATGCATCTTCGGGTAAAGCACGCGCTATGGGCGCCACCGATGGCTTTGTCAAGGTGGTGGCCGATGCCACGGACGGACGTATACTCGGCGTACATATCATCGGAGCGCATGCCTCGGACATCATTGACGCAGCTGCCGTAGCCATCGGCGTCAAAATGGACGCCAGGACACTCGGACTTCGCGTCATACATGCTCACCCCACCCTGGCCGAACTGCTGGGACAGGCCGCACGCGCCACCGCCCGAAACATCGGCTAAATACCTACAAACTCGCACATTGCAGGAAGCTTTTTCAATGCAACAATTAGCGTATTTCCCGAAAAAATATGCAACACTTGCCAAAAATTTCGCTAATAGCAACCACTTACAACCGGCCCGACGCTCTCCGGCTATGCCTCGAGAGCATCGGGCGCCAGACACTTGTACCCTTTGAGGTAATCATCGCGGACGACGGCTCGACAGACGACACACGCGCACTTATCGAGAAAATGCGCACGGGCTTTCCATACCCTATAGTACACGCGTGGCAGGATGACCTCGGATTTCGTGCCGCCGAAGTACGCAACAATGCCTTACGCCTGTGCAAAGGCGAATACGTGATATTTATCGACGGCGACATCATATTGCATCCACACTTCGTGGAAGACCATGCAAAGATGGCTCAGCCGGGATATTACGTCATAGGCAGTCGTGCCAAATTCAGCGCGAAAGCCACGGCACGGATGCTCGCCGGAGGGGCGGTACACGCGCACTGGTACTCGAAAGGCGTAAGCCGCCGTATGAACGCTCTATACCTGCCCCGGCTCGGGCCGCTCACCGTCGGATACCGCAAAAGCAAACCCCTATACGGACGCAGCTGCAATATGGCGGCCTGGCTTACAGATCTGTACGCCGTCAACGGCTTTGACGCCGACATCCAAGGATACGGATACGAAGACACGGACATCATCGCTCGCCTCAACAATCTAGGTCTCAAGAAAAAATTCGCCAAATTCCGCGCCGTGGAATTCCACCTATACCACCGCCAGAAAGAATTTGTCGAGGCCAACGAGCAAGTGTTCCGCAACAACCTCACCGTTACAGCCTGTCGCCACGGCATCCGCAACCTCGACCAAGCCAAATAAGGCTCATCTCCATTAGACTTTTGTAATCATTCCCCATACATCAGGATACACGCCGACCATTGATACGTGTCGGCGCATATTCTGTCTTTGGCGGTTTGTGCCAATCGCTTATGCGCACACATAAAACAAAAGCAGCTTGTACGCGATGTACAAGCTGCCATAAAGAACTCTTCTTGAAAGTGTCCGAAATGAGACTCGAACTCACACGATCCAATGATCACTACCCCCTCAAAGTAGCGCGTCTACCAATTCCGCCATCCGGACAAATGCTGCAAGGACGTCTAAGGCGGCGAACTCTCGCTGAGCGAAAAACGGGACTCGAACCCGCGACCCCGACCTTGGCAAGGTCGTGCTCTACCAACTGAGCTATTTTCGCAAATTATCTAAGCCTCAAAAGACCTATGCAGCGTATTTCAATGTTCTAATTCTTCGAGCGAAAAACGGGACTCGAACCCGCGACCCCGACCTTGGCAAGGTCGTGCTCTACCAACTGAGCTATTTTCGCAAGCGTTTCAATGTGCGTTTCCGCTTTTGCGTTGCAAAGGTAGGCACTTTTTTTTATCCCACCAAATTTTTTCACCAAATTTTCGATTTTTATATCTCTTGTTCTTCCTATTTTTCGATTTCATCAATTTATAAGCCCGCCCATCCGAACAAGCACTCGACATAACCGCGCATCGTATGTATTTGTTTTTCCGTTATATAGCAACGCTCGGCCAAATACGATACGTATCACAAGACACGAGACTTTGCAATACGTATCTATCACGTATTTCTTACTGCTGTATCGTCTCGACCGGGGCTTCGAGGATTTGGGCACTTATTGTGTCGGCGGTATGTATCAGCGCCACCAGCGGCGTCTTGGCGCACGCGGCTCGGTACGAGCGCTCCTGCTCATAGCTATTGGTGGCCAAATCCCAAGGGCCCATGTGCCAGCGTATGGCCATAAGCTCTTCGTCTTCGAGGTCGAGACCACTACGAAGGAGCATTATTACAGACTTTTCGCCGTGTCCGAGAGGGAACTTGGAGTAGTCTACCTGATACTCGTCATATTTCTCGTACTGCCCCACTTCGTTACGGCGTGCACGTTGTACCTTGTGATAAATATCGGTTTTGCACACATCATGCAGCAATGCCGCAATGGCGATGGATGCCACGGGCATACGCGTTTCAAGCTCGGGTCGCAGCGTCAATAGCGACGCACGCACAGCCATAGCCGCATCATAGACACACAGCGAGTGTTCCAGCAGTCCGCCGGGATGATTGAAGTGATTGCGCACGGACGCCGGAGCTTCAAAGAATCCCCAGCTCTCCAGATCCTGGATTACGTAGTCCATATTTTCGCGGCCCGTAGCCGTAAGGGTATCTATAAATCGCTGTTTCTTTTGTTCTAAAGTTTCTTCGGTGAAAGTTGACATTTTTATATTTTCGCGTTTCTGTATTTTACAAAATTATAATATGGGCGAGAGCAGGCGCACAACCGATTCGGCAACCTTGAGCGAACGGCGGCGACGTGCCCATGTGGCTTGATACAACCGCGTGCATTGGCGCATATCACGATGGAAAATCTCCGCCATTTCCTGAGTGAAGCGCGGCGAGTACACAAAGAGGTTCGCCTCGAAATTGTGCTCGAAGCTGCGGAAGTCAAAATTGGTGGAACCCACGGAAGCTATTTCGTCATCAACGATAAGCGTCTTGGCATGCATCATCCCGGGATTATAAAGATAAATCTTGATGCCGGCGCGCAGGCACTCGGCAATGTAGGAGAATGACGCATATTGCATCAGTCGCGAGTCGGTGCGTCGCGGCATCATTATGCGCACATCCACACGCGCCAAAGCCGCCGTCTGCAATGCCTTGAGCAAGCCCTCGGTGGGCAGGAAGTACGGCGTCTGTATGTATACACGATGGCGTGCATTGGCTATGGCCTTATGGAACATCATTGCGATATTGCTCCATTGCGATGTAGGCCCGGAGGTGATAAGCTGAGCACCCATATCCCCGGGAGCAGGATTGTCTTGCTCCACACTCTCTTCCAGCAGCGGCTGCCCCATAAAGTTCCAGTCCACGGCAAAAGAGTATTGTAACGATGCCACAGCCGGCCCGACAAGTCGCAGATGTGTGTCACGCCAACTGTCAAAACACTTGCCTCCGGTGATATAGCGGTCGGCAATATTCATTCCGCCGATATACCCCACTTCGCCATCGATGACGCATATCTTGCGGTGGTTGCGCCAGTTGATGCGCGTACCAAAGGGCGGGAACGAAACCTTAAAGAACGGGTAAACCTCTATACCCGCCGCACGCATACGCTTGAAATAGCGACGCCCGGTCTCCAGCGACCCTACATTGTCGTATATGACGTGTACGGCCACTCCGGCATGCGCACGCTCTATGAGGACGTCCGCCACGCGAGTACCTATTTCATCATCCGATATTATGTAATACTGTAAATTGATGTAGCGTTTGGCCTTTCCTAAATCTTCGATAAGGGCTTCGAACTTGGATGCCCCATCAGTGTAGACCTTGATATCGTTGCCGGAATAATACTCGGCATCCTCCAACGACTTGGCCAGCCGTATTTGCTGCTGCGCCTCGGCCGAAAGCGTGCGCTCATTGACCTCGGTCACAGCCGTGCGCTCGGCCTGTCTGAGACGGCGACGGTTGCGGCGCGAAATCATTCGAGTATTCTTGATGCTGCGCCCGAAGAACAGATACAGCACCACCCCCACAAGCGGCAGCAGGATAAGCACGGTCACCCACGCCAGCGACTTGACCGGATTGCGGTTTTCGCTGACTATCACGCACAATATCACTATCACGGTGATGGCGTATATTGTCATCAACGTGTAGTATATCCAACTGTAATCAAAGCTTATATACAAAGCATCCATGGGACATGGCACTAATCGAAGGCTCAATTCGCCTCTTCACCACAAATTTACGCACAATTTAACAGCACAACATCACCGTTATGAATAATTAACAATTAACAACATCCTTATGGCCGCAAAAGGGCGCTAACTATAGACCAACCCCGAACCCGAAAGCATCGCGACCCAACTATTGGGCGCGTGTGCTTGCCAATGCCGGAATGACAAATTCCTATGAAAAGCGAGCCACAGCTTCAATCGTAAGTTGGAGCTATGGCTTGTTTGCCTACGTAAGATTCGCAAAAGTTGGGGGCAGCGGCGTAATTCCGTGGATGGACTAACCGAATATCCGGCTGACGCGGTA